>Ga0210059_1001006_pt1 | contig 40673 bp, 21 predicted proteins | sample Ectturendosymbi2_FD_188042 | JGI IMG/M metagenome (GOLD analysis project Ga0210059, IMG submission 188042) | Ecteinascidia turbinata endosymbiont from Florida, USA - Sample 2 (SPAdes) (version 2) | ecosystem: Host-associated > Tunicates > Ascidians > Unclassified | place: Key West, Florida... | reverse complement strand
AAGTTTCGGGACATATTCTGGATTGCAAAATTGGCGTACTTGGCGTCGATTTTTGATCGTTTGAACCAAGTGAACATCAGTCTTCAAGGGAGAGGGGGTGACATCTTTCGGTCAACTAGCAAGATCAGTGCGCTGAAGATGAAAACCCCACTCTGGAAAAATAATGCTTTATCGAAGAACTTCAATGATTTTCCCTTATTAAGTCAATATATGCAAGAGTCTGGTTGGGAGTTTGAGGACTGTCTGCTCTTATTGTTGCTCACTTAAATTTACTTGCCGACAATTTGAATACGTATTTTCCTGAAGATAACGACCATTTTCTGGCAGAAAATTCGTGGGTTATTCAGCCATTTAAGGAAGAACCAACTGAGGATGAGGAATTATTGGAACTACGGGCTGACTTAAATCAAAAATACTAATTCCGAGGAGGGGATTAATCAGAATTTTGGGTTTCTCTCCTTGAATTTCCCGAATATAAAAATCTTGCGCAAAAAGCCATTGATGTCTTGGTACAAATGCCTACCACTAATTTGTGTGAACAAGGATTTTCCAGTCTTGTTGAGATCAAGTCAAACAAACGAAACTCAATTCTTGACATTGATTGTTTAATGCGGGGAGGAACAGAGAGAGAGAGCTAACATCACGTTATGTCCAAATTGCGGAAACGATGCAACAACAAGCTAGTCATTAAATCAACTTCAATTTTTAAGTCGTTGACACTTTTGCATGCTAAATTTCTTGTGCTCAGTATAAGACTACTATTTCTGTAATCGCTACAACAAACAACTAAATCTTATTTTTTTATACTTTCTATGCACAATTAAACAATGCTATTGCGAGGTATACAGATTTGTTGAAAAATTGTAAAAGGTGTACCACGGAGAAAAAGGTTGAAGAGCACTGCTCTGGAAAACTTCTCCACGCACGCTCGCCTCGAACCAGAAAAAAAACGACCAGGTCAAGGTGGTAAGCTGCTTGTGTTAATACCCGCGACGTTTAGCTCGTGACCTTTTAACAAGTCGCCCAAGCTTGTAAACTTTTCATGCAGCAACTCATGGCAGATATACGAGCAAGCGAATGATGCCATCCATCACGTGCAACGGCGCACCAGTGACGAGGTTCCGGTGCCGACCCTTGCGGGCGAAGTGAGCAGAAGTGCGTTCGATAGACCTAAACACGGTAAACGCATATGCTCGTGAAGAGCTGCGAAACGATGCCGCTTTTGATAAGCAGGATCGGCTTTCGCGAGTGGAAATAAATGCTTGACCCTCCGTGTCGTTGAATAAGGGCGCTCGCACAGAGGGTACCGGCTTCTGCCCAAGCTGATATGCTGCTGCCGTGCGCGGTCAGTCAAAAATATCTACAGATGCAGTATGATAGTATGCCCGGCTATTTGTAGATGAGATAGCTGTGCGAAGTCGACGCTGCAACGTCAGGGCAAGACAGCCTAGAGTCTTCGACTGAGCTTCAAGCTCCGAAGTGCCTCGTTTCCTTTTTGATTTGCGCGGGCGTCGCATCGGTAGCGATTGTTTTGATTTGAATGCGGTTGCAGAATGCGAAAAACAGAAATTTGCAAAAGGAGGGTGTGATATGTTGACTAACACGAGAAAGGAAAAGGTTGCGAAATGTCATTGATAGCCCAATCACTGAAAGTGTGTAGAATTTTGAGGATTTAATTCGACATAGCGTGGTCGATCTGTGATGGAACAGCTCGGCCACTACTTCAGGAAAGAGAGTGGTTGGCTTTATTCCCATGTGTTTCAAAGTTTGATAGTGATCATTGGAAAGCGCACGGAACATCAATATTAGAAAACAGCAAGACATTAGGTGAATGCTGGCATACACCTCTGGTATGGTCAATACTCCAAGATTCAAAAATCGATCGACGTACAGTACCAAGAATACTACGGCGGCGTGAATAGCTAAATGAAGGTTTTTGGGAAACGTTTTACGTTGTCAATGCAACAAGTCGGGATGTGACTGTAGGTGCTGACTATGAAAATACTTCCTAGTGCACGCCTGTCCCCGCAGATATGCTAAGAAGGCCGCAGCATAACATTACAGAAAAGCAGGTCTACTTGGTAGGACACACCAAGTAAGTTTGGTGTCAACAGTGCAACTGCTCTTGATTTGAACTTAATCTCATGATTATTCAACTGCGGTACTAGTCCTAGACTTCTTAGGAACTACAAGCACGTGTTAACGTCCCGATTCCACTTTTTGTTCTATCTGTAAGTCGCTATAAGCTGCGTGACATGATGCGCGACAGCTGTGGCCAAGTCTCATGTTTGAAGACCAGCATTTTGCAGTGTAACATATAGGGGAGCGTTCTCCATGTTGCTGTGTACACAGAACAGATAACAGTGTACAAGGTGCAGCGCAAGTAGAGGAGTTGTAAACTGTGTTGTACTTTACCTGTAACAACCGGAAGGTTGCTCGCGTGTTACCTCGTAACTGTGGACTATGCGAATGAAATCTGAAGTCACGTTTAAAGTTAAATCAGGACGAAATTAATACGAAGAAGTAACATAAATATTTTCAAAAGAACGCAGCCAGTTTCGAAGAAAAAGCGACTGTAATTTTTGAGGAGTAATGATACATTAATGAATTGAAAACCATTTCATAGTACAGCATGTGATTGTGTGAAATCTTTTGAAAAAAGTTTGACAAAGGTTTGTAATGAATATGTTATGAATTCCAGACTGTTATTCTTCAAAATGTTTTTTTCATCAAGCTGCGCAGCGTTGCAAAAAATGCACCCAACACGCCGATGTACGCAAACAAGTTTTTTTTGACAAACTGGCAGAAGCAGGAAGCTGGCTGTTTTTATAATCCCATGACGTTGAAATGATAACTTATCTGCTTGAATTGTGCAGCTGCGGTCATGACTCAGCCATAGGAAATATTTTTTCGCAAAGGCATGGCCTTGGTGCCAATTTTAAGGTTAAACTTAAAAAAAATCAATCAGATGTGCTAGGTGTTCATTGTCTCGCCGGTAAAGTTGCATTCATATCCACAGTACGCTTTTATCCGGACAATTAGACAGACATTATTTCTGAAGTAACGTAAACAAGTCTTCGTAGAACTAGTTAGCGGCATACTCTAGTTTTGGCACACTTTTTAAAACCAGGATTATGACTACTCTTTCGGAATTCGGGCCCCCAAATTCAAGTTTCGGATACCAAAAGGATGCGGAAATACGAAGGCACAAAACCTGCTTTAGACTGTTATGTTTTTCGAAAACTTCTGACCAGGAAATTTAAAACAGATAATAACTTGCTTCATAATAACTTGCCGTTTGCTGAACTGCCTGCATTACAATTACCGATCAGTGATGAGCTAGAGATGGTTGTATTGCTTGAATCGATCGTGCTGGTTAACTGAAAGTATTGATTAGGTGGCAATCAGATTGAAAGTAACAGCCAGCGGAATAAATTTAATCCACATCGTCGCGCGGTAGATAAAGATCAGGTATTTCAGGTGTGCATTACCCCAACTACGGCAGAATCATTTCAAATAAACCTTATGGTTCTGCTAGATAAATAAATAATTAAAACAAACATAGCACGCTCAAAATTATATTTAGTACGTACGAAATGCCCAATTCTGGCAGATTCCAAACACAGCCTGAATTGCTATCCTTCTCAGTTCTCAAGGCTTGTTTTATACAACTACTGCGTGAAGCAGCTTCAACTGATGTCAACGAACTGTGTTTGGAGAACTGCAAGATATTTTTAGTTTGTCACAGTATATTTTGGTCAGAATCAATAAATATTTTTCGTAGAGACCTGGCAATTATGCAACGCTGTTACCACAAACATAGAAGAGTTGTTTTATTAATTTTTTTGTGGCTAGTAGCAGGCCCGTAACCAGTTTGCGACACCAGAGGGAGCGAAGTGTTTTTTTAACTGTGTCCAATAGTTTTAGATTATGTCCAACACATTTTTCCAGGGGGGTGAACATTTTTGCAGGGGGGTGAAGTCCCACCCCTAGTTACGGGCCTGACTAGTATAGTCGCCAAACCAGGCTAGTAGTCGCCATACCAACAACCAATAGAAACAGTTTACAGATACTTGGGTATTCCTAGTTCAAAGTGGAGTTCATCGCTGGAATACTACGCTGTTAACAGCAAAAGTGCAAGTCGTCTGGACTGTTTCTGCGCTTTCTGTTCAGAAATGAATATTTTCACAAGTTTCTTCCTTATTTTTGCAATGATTTGTAATGTTACTCATTTGTACGCATGATTCGAAATAATTAGGGAGGAGAAGTGTTTTTTCTGAACAAGATGCACAGAGCAAGTTTAACTTCAGGGGAAATATGTATGACAATATTATCAGTGTCATGATGTTATTGGCTAAAATCACTTACAAATATCGCTTTGACCATATTTTGAAAATTTGCTTTGGTTGTTTTTAGATTTACTCTGCAAAAACATCCACTCATTTTCAAATTTTCAAACGGGAGATAGGGGCTTGGGGCAACAACTCCGAAAGTTCCCAAAGTAGCCCCATTTTTAGCAACTTCAGATAGATCTGCTGGCTCCACATCAAGGCCTGACGAAGCCAGGTCGGAGAGGTAATCACGCCACCTGGTTCTTGACCGGCATCTGGGCCATATTCTCGTGCGTGTAGTCAACAGGACTCGGCTCGCCAATCTTACTCGGGTCATTCTGGTCACGTGGCCGAACCATCGCGGCTGGGATCCCTCTGTTGGAATGAGAAGTAATTCTGCATCCATTGCTCTATGAATTTCAGAGCTGCGTAGTTTTCCCGCAGCGTTACGCTGCGAACTCTTCGCAAAAATCCAGTCTCTCTGTCGTTGTACGTTGAGATAACACCGTTTCGGTCATTACCCAAGATCCATGACCACAGGCAGAGGCGAATTTTCATTTTCGGGGTGTTATGGTATAGTTTAACCATAACATGTCTGGCTCAGAAAAGGATGGAATTAACGATGAACAAACATGAACAAAAAAGACTGAATAAATGACGACTCCAGCAGTGATGCATCAACAGTGATTGATAACAGTGACGATCTCAAACTTTGGCATCGGAAAAGATATGGAAACAGTTGACTAAAACGACATTATGTGTAAAAAATTATTGAGTATATCTGCACATATGTATGCGCGCTAGAAACATGTAGTAATACTAGGACAACTCTAGAAACAAAAAATATATATAAAAATTTGAGTAAACGCCGAATACAAGGGCGACAGAGGGAAAGGTGACGCAGTAAAACCAAAGAAAAAATTAAAGGCAGCAGATAAGACCGCGACAAGTAAGTTAAAAAGCAACACGCATGTGGTTAACAAAAAATGCTACATTTAAGATGACAGAAACGAAATGAAGTTAATAACTGAATTACGAGAGCTAAAAGCAAAAACGAAAAGTGCACGAAGGTTGCTAAAAAAGCTGGGAGATATTGAACCCGTGAACGAAAATATGGAATTGCAATTAATGAAAAGCGAACAAGAACGCTTTTGAAATGGATTGCCCACCATAGCATCCGAAGTCGATACGAGCTGCGAACGCAGATCGAAGAGATGGGAGACGTTTACATAATACGATTGTCAAAACACCGAACCACGCTATGTGTCTCTGAGATCAGAGAAAAACCGGGACTAATTGGAAAAGCATTGCATCTGTGGGCAACGAGCGCCACATACCACACGCTGACCAACTGATGGAATTCAGCGAAGCGTAAAGCGAGCAAACGCGGCAAACCGTATTCATTATGATTTGATGAAGGCTGTCAAAATTTGGACTAAAAAAGAGGAAGATTTGTATAAAAATGCGACCTTCCCATTCCCACTGTCACATTTGAGGTCCAGTAATGATGTAACAACGAATGAAAGTGTATTGTTTATTCATGATAAACTAATTGTGTTGCAGATATGGAAATCTTAGAAATGTTTAAGAGTAAGAGATATGAACGAAAAAACACAAATGTACGTGACAAATTGTTCAAGTTTGGTAAAATAAAACCTGAATGAAAAAACAAGCCATTAAGAGGGATAAGAAAGAGTGCAATACCAAGGGTGGTGATGAACTGGATAGTATACCAAAGCCCTGAACATGCCAAATGTAAAGTGTATGTTAAGTTAACGGAAAACAGAAATTCCGGAACGCAACTTGTAGGAGAAATCAGGTTTAAAAAATGGGCTGGAAACTTTATAACGGTGTGTAAAACGAGAACTGATGTATTACCAATCGAAAACGAAATGTATGAGTGGCCAGTCGGTCTTACATACGAAAAGTTAACTAAAAACTTGACAGCATTTAAAATAAACGCCAGCATTGAATGTGCTGATGCATTAAACAGTTTTAATAAAGACCTTGTAAATAGGGAAATGGATGACTTAAACAAGGCAATTCAGTTAGACTTGCCTAAGTTTGACGAAACAACGGTTGAAACTAAAGTTGAAACGAGTCTGCCCAAATCGGCAACAGAAATTTACCATTCCAGAAGTGAAAATGAAAAACTAGACACACCACAGCAAACGCCCACTGTTGAAGAAACACCCTTACCTGACTTAGATAAAGAATTACTTGGGTTGTGTGAGTAGGTGGCAGCAAATATACCACCACCCTCACCAGAATAAATCTACTAATGATGCAGTATTATTAGTGAGTGTTGAGTGATGTGTAAAACATGCTGTAGTCATTTAAGAAACAAGTTATTGTGCAAATGTTATTTACATTGTCCGAGTATCGTATGAAGTTCTTCAATGTTCATACATTGTATGTGATTTTCAGATGTTGTGAAATGTCGTATCGCGGTGTAACGTAAGAATGGAAGCTAAAATGTTTATTACCAAATGTCGTTCCGCGGTGACCACTGTGAACGTAGAAAATGCACGCAGTCACTTGACGTACGTATAAAAAGTTCCTCTGCATCAAAAGTCGGTCCGCGGTGAAGAAAGAACGGGACGGACAGAACCACGTAATAAACGTCACAGATGTAGTGACGAAAATATGTAGGAATTTCTGCCTTTAAAGAGAGGTGCAGATGAACGATGAGATTATTACGCTCGGTAAATCTGATCTTGAAAACAACAACGAGAAAATCCTGGACTAAAGACCTTGTAAAAGGTATGTGTGTAGAAGTGCTCCGGCAGCCAATGTCAAGTGAGACTCATTGGTGTAACATGACTCTGACAAATTGTGTCAGGATAATATAAATTTAATAATAAAAAGTCATTTCACCCGAATGAGCTGGCGATACTCACAAGAAAGTCGCAAGTGCTCACCAAAATGAAATGCAAACTGATTGCGGTTAAGGAACTGACCATTAAATACGATAACCTGGTGTAAGGGGACACTAAAACCTTATCAAAATTGATTTGAAGAAACTACTGTAGCTTGACATGAATGTAGCTTGCAATTTTGGTCATTTTTATGTCATCAATTGAAGTAGTATGCAGTAACTTTACCGTTGGATGGTTTATGAATACAATTTGCTCTATGAAACCTAAATGCGAGGACTTCAGGCCTTGGTGAAAACTAAAGGACTTGAAAGTTGTCTAAAGTCTGGCGTTTGGTGTTCAGAGAGAGAGAGTAAGATGGCTTAGATGAAAGAACCTACAACGGGATATTTAGAATTGCGGTGTAGCATGAGAAGCTATAACTATTCTAGATCTTTTGTGGGACTAGATTAGCCACCTGGGTTCCTCCACAAAATGGGCCCTAGGCTATTTCAAATTGGGGGCCCTTCTGGATGGTTTTCGATGACTGATGATGTCATAAAAATTAACACTACACGTGCTCGTCACATTCACTGAACAAGTTCTTCCGATTCATAAACATATTACTTTATTCTGAATTCCCTCGATATCAGGAACAAAAACAGTCCCAATGAAAATAACGAAAAAGGCAGCGGTGAAGTTATCTGACCACACTCCCATTACATATGTATTGAGTACTTCACTGGCCTCATGTAATATGAAAAATGGATTCAGGCGTTTTGTTCCACACATCATACGAAACAATGTCCAATTCTCAACACCATAGAAAGAGAATCAGTGCTCTCACTTTTAGGGATTTTGTCCCTAGATTGGAAATACTGGCCCTTTTCAGGGATTTTCGGAAAAGTTTGAAAATGTGTAAAATGAATCATTTCAGTTCATTTTGTCAATTATGTTTGGTTCTATTTTTAACACTTATCATGGCGCTCCGATTTTATGATGCACCACCACAGATTTAGGGATTTTTAATGTAAAATAGGGATTTTTTGGTACTGTTCTAGGGATTTTTGGAGTTGTGTTTGTGAGAGCCCTGAAGAGAATGTTCATCGTCATTCACTTCAATCTTTCACGCACATTCTTCTACTAGAGATCTTTGTTAGCGGCATAGTAAAAAACGTGCGTTCAACCAAAACAAAAATAATTGCTTGCAGAAATGTTAGAAATCGTCCCAAAATTTTGGGGCCCCCTGAAATCGGGGGCCCTAGGCTTAAGCCTTTTTAGCCTATTGGTAAATCCGCACCTGCCACAGGAACAAAGACCGATTTTTAAACTGAAAGCTTAGCGGAGGCTTACCGCTTTGTGACCAGTGAGCGACGAAGCTCGAAGCTCACGCAATACTGCATTTGTTTTGGCAACCCGGGTGTCAACCTCTGTTCTGCTTAATGCTTTCCAACATTCGTGAATAAAACCCCAACGTACATGACCCTCTCGCCCTGTTGCAGGTTATTGCCGCTTACTTGCAACGTAGGATGATTTTAGCTTTTTGAGAGAGACATAAAATCTCGATCTTTCGGTCCTAATTCTGATTCCAGCTTATTGCACGTAGCTGCAAACCGATCAAGTGCATGTTGAAGGCCCTTTTCAGAAGATGCAACGAACCTGTTGAGAAGATGCTTGACGAACGGGCTTGGCTTAATGTTGCAGGCAAGGACATAAACGTCTGAGCACGAACACAGTCTGGTGGCCGTCCAAACCGTACTCTCGCATATCTTTTCACCAAAGCTTTCTTTGACAGATCTCATCATATGCTTTATCGAAGACAACAAAACAAGCATAGGCATCTGCGGCATACTCGTAAGATTTCTCAAACTTTAGAGTGACAACTTGGTCTGTGGCAGGGACGCCGGAACAACGGTAGGGGGGGGGGCAGTAAAAAGTTGAGAACAATAGAAGCTTATAAAAAACAAACAAATCGTTACAATATGTTTGTTTCTGTTCAGCAACAATATTGAACTCAAAGATAGTAGCAGAAATTATAGAAAATTATTCTGAATTTTCTTGTTGCACGAATAGGCAATTTTATTATCCATGATGGTTTATGAAGATCGACTTGAAACAAATTTATTGCAGCTATTCGCGCACCCAGAAATTTAGGAATGGTTTACCACAACTTCTGTTATTATTTTTGAGTTCAACACTGTTGCTGAACAGAAAAAAAGCATAATTAATAACGATTTTTTTGTTTTTATAAATTCCATTGTCCTCAACTCTTCTACTACCCCCTGCCCGACCGCTGTTCCGGCGTGCCTGGTGGTGCGTACTACTTATATATTTCGTCTTTCACAATAATTTATCTTGGTTGCGGAATGTTGGCTTTCAATATCAGTGATAACTGCTGAAAATTTCAGTTCGCATAATCAGTGGACGTTGCCAAATAACCCTTCTCCGTAACTTGAGGGTTTAGATTTCCGAGTATGCTACAGGGGTCCGCTAAACCCCCTGTTATCGCCACCTGTTTATGAAACAAACGTGCTGGGGAAATTGCAGAAAGTGCTCACTTTGATATGACGTGTAAAGCACTTCGTGTTAAATTTGTTATCGTGAGTTTACTTGCAAATAATCTAAACAAGCAAACCTCACTGCTAATGTTCGTAAACTCCACCTAATACTATTAGCATGGGACAGCATTTTCATCGTAATAATTCTGATAAGAAAAATTACAATCTGCTGTTATAAAACGCGATTCATTTATTTGAGTCACAGCACTGAAGATACTTTTATCTGATAATTTCAGTAATTCTTATCTTGATTCACTACCCATTTTTTTCAAACTTTCATGTTGGTTACAAGCTTTCGTACAGGTTATTCATCACCTAACCATCTTGTTTCCACATCTGTCAACGTTAACCTGAAGCAGTGGCTCGCAACTTCTCTGATATTGCTAACTCCTGTAGGGTATTATTTTCTTCTCGAGGAACCAACTGCCAATTGTTTAGATTACAATAACTTGAAAAACTGACGCGATGGGTAAATTCTGATTTCAGGTTTAGAATCGGTCCACTGAAATCATCCTCGTAATGCGATTCTTACTATATCTGATACCAAAATGTGGTTGGAAACACTGTTTTCATGTCAGAGGAGGCTACAACTCGCAGATCCCTATTTCACTTTCGTGGACCATAGGATGGGAACCACTGCTCTAAATGTTTTGTACGTTCGCGTTCGCGTTGCTGCTAAGCAAACCGGTTGAGGTGTGACAGTGCTCAACATGTTTTGAAAACAAGTAAAGCAAGTAGATCTCAATTCAATTTCTGTTACAGGTGTTTGTAATGTTACAGGTGTTTTTTCAACAAACTTCCCATAGCATAAAACTAATGTAAAAATTTCCTGGTATTATGAACCAATGTGAAGGAGAGCGCGAAGACCATGTGTCAGTAGTCAATTGTCGCTTCGTAGAAGATGTCACGAAGCAAGACTCAGATCTGGCACATTCCCTGGGTGACAACCAGGCTACACCATTCGACCCAGTTGGTGATGGCAGTAATCATTCTCGCAGAAGCGAAGATGAAAACAATGACTCAGTAAGGGACCACAAGTACAATAAGCCTGAAAAAATGTGGGAAATCGCCACTGAAAATTCTGTTTCTCTGGACGTTGACAGTGAAATCACCCTCAAGGAAAGAGATCCACGCGTTGACTTGGATTCGGACGAAAGTTCACCAGACGTCGAGGGAGCTTTTGATTACTACTGGAACATGTATCAATACAGTGACAGCTCCAGCGAGGAAGAGGATAATGATGACGATGATATTGAAGGTTACGACGTTACCCAAAAAATAGAAGTGACTTTTGACGAGGAAGTTGAACAACATCTCCTCGTGTCCGCTCTTGCTAAGCCAAAAAATAAAGCCAATGACAATGTATCTTCACCTTTGACCAAAAACGTTTCGTTTAGAACGCCTCTTTGTGACGTCATTCATGAAGAAGAAAAAACAAAGGTTGAAGCGATGGCTGAAGTGATTAATGACGTAACGCCAGGCAGTGCGAACAAACACGACTTGCTTGCCGTAACAGAGCAAGCGAAAACTGGCGACGAACAGGAAACAGTCGACTCAAACAAAAACAAGCAGTTCATCACTGGTCTTGCAGACAATCAACGCACAGCAAATGAAGTCATTGTGCTGGAGGACGTTTTCGCGGTTGAGACCAACATGGCTGAAGAGGAAGAAAAACGTGAGTCAGATTTACCACGAGTAGCTACTCGAATGAAAAGGTATTTGGACAACCACGCTGATACAGAACTGATGCAACTGGTAAGCGCTTCGAAAAAGAGGACTAGGCCATCGTTAGAAAACGCTTTCACGCCTCCTGTATCAGCCGAAATCTCTGAGAATTCGCCTGCAAAATCGTCATCGAAAATCTGTGATGAGCAGCAGGAGAGCTCGAGCGAAAAGAACAACATTCCCAGTTCTGAGTCATTGTCAGGCTCTAATGGGGTTAAAGAAGCTCCATCGAATGAAAACGAATTTCTTGCTGATGACAGCGAGATCACAAATAACTTGCTCAAAGCAGAGTTAAAAATAGTTGAAGAGATAAAACAACTGGCTGAAAGCCAGGTGACTTTTCAAAGTACTTCTGAATCCCCTCTTTCAATTTTATCACATACACAGAACAGCGATACTATTGTTGCAACTGAAGGTAGTACAGCCGCAAACCTACCAGAAGATAATGGAGCTGCAAATCTACCGACAGGCAACGCAGTTGCAAATCTATTTGATTCCACAGCTGAAAGTTCTACGGTAGAAAAGAGAAAAGAAGAAACAGTGACTGAAGCAAGCGCGCTTTTGGCTGGTAAGTCATCTGATGACAATAATGTTACTGAACTTGACGAAGCGGCCCATGCTGGCAATACAACGCAACCTAAGCCCGAGGCAGGATCATCCTTCAAAGGCTTCGTATTTAGAGCGTTGCGATATTTCCTATGTTGCAACTTCTCGCCATCATCCTACATCTCGTGACTTGGGCAAATAGGATAACATCATGCGTTATGTGTTGGCAGCCGTGCTGCGAATAACAACAGGACCTTTGACGCCGTCGAGCGGCCTCCCTGTTTGACTTGTCAAGGTTGTGAACTTGTCTCGAATTGCTCATGGGAAAGTCACTCAGCGAATCTCAATGTTTGCGGAATTGATGAAAAGCTGCGTTGTTTATTTCACCTTGAAACGTTCTTCGTTTATATGCTGGAGGTGAGCTTATACTGTACTAAAAATCCCTTTCTGAAGATAACAGGCCACTATAACAGCGGAATCCAGGGTATTTTTAAGATGTTTAGGGACCCGCTTCGGGTCCCTAGCAGCGGGTGCCCTAGAATTGAAAATCAGGTCCCTAGAATCAGAAAATCGGGCCCAGAGAAATCGGGTCCCTACAAGTCCATACCGGGTATCTAATATTTTCGTGAGTTTAACTAATGTGTTGAAACCCGAAACAAACACATAGCTTTATCAGCAGGTCAAGTGTAAAAATCAGCAAGTTTGTAAAAAGTACAAGGCAACATTTTGGGCAGCATCGTACACACGCTTTGAGTTATAAGTTTTTTTGAACCACAACTAATCGCTTCTTACCGTGGAATTATCTGCTTTTCGCTCATCTTTAAACATATGGATTGGTTATCCTACATTCAGGGATGTACTTTCTGTTGGGGTAAAAATGCGGACAGCCCCGAAACTTCAAGCGTTTTTGTACCCTGAACTGCTGCGAATTATGTGTGAGACTGTAGCAACAGCAAGCAATGATTTTTTAAGTCTTGTTTCCACCCGCCGATTCTGCATATGCAGACTTACCAGGTTTATTTCACAGGCCCAATAAATAATGAGCAATAGTTTTTTAACGAGTGGTTCTGCCACCAGCGGAGCCGTGGTGCTTGGCAACCGGTTGGCAACGAGTTTAGCAGCGACGAGCCACACAGAAATGTCATCCCACTGAACCAGGTGACTAATGCTTTTTTGCTTCCTTAAGCATGCTTCTCGATTTCATTGTTGCTTGGATATTATACATGTGTTACAGATATACGATGAAAAAAAACGTTTGTTAAAACTCCGTTGTAAACTTGTTCGAAATCGTCGTTGCAGTGCTTTTATTTGCCTTGCGTTTTGAACATGATTTGCTAAATCTTTATTATGAGAAGACTGATATGGTTGTCAGCAGGCCCGCAAACAGCTTAGGACACCACGTGGGGCGGAGAGTTTTCTAAGAGGGGCCCAATTACTATGTCCAATAGTTTTAAGCTATGACCAACACATTTTGTAGGGTGCGGAGTCCCCCTTGCGTCCCCCTGGTTACACGCCTGGTTGTCAGTAGCCTTAGCGAAATCGGCCCCATAACCCGCTACTGAGGAACGCAAATATTAAACGTAAAATTTCCCTTTCCGCAGTTTGGCCCTCGACTGGCTGTGTGTTAAAAATTAGGCAGTTTTTACATGAGGTCACAGGTATCACATCGTGTATCATACACTATTTTCACTTTAGTACATATAGGTAACACCACGGTCGGCCTACTTAAGATATCTTAGGAAGGCCGTGGTAGCAGTACTAACAGCCATAGTCTGATTAACTGAGAAAGCAGAGACATAGGTGTAGGAGCAGGCAAATTTTTGAGGGTGCGAAGGATTTTTGCCCAAATTTCCCTAAACTTGCCCGAAAAAAGCTCCAAAGAAAATGACCTCAAAACAAACGTCTGCACTTTGATTTTGGGTGCCATTTTTATAAAATCAAAGCACACACAGCGATTTTGCGAACCTTTTCACAAATATTGCCCGGATTTTTATCAAATTAAAAGTTTTGGGGGTGCAGTTACTCCCCCGCCTTCTACACCAGTGAGCAGAGGATCAGCTTACCTCGCAGAACAATTGAAAATCGCGCTTTATTGGTCAAAGTGTCATAATGAACTTAGCGTATTATACCACTTGCAGTTGTCGCTCTAGTTCTGAGCTGGTACGAAATCCACCGTGGCTCTGGTCTGACCAAATGCCAGCAGTGGCGATGCTAGTAACTATGAACAACTATGAACGTATCAGTTATATCTTCTCTCCCACTTGAGAAAACAGATCAAGATATCTCAAATGATGGAACAAATCTTTCAATTTAGGATCAAAGAAAAACTTATGATGCTTTCCAGCGAAATCGTTTTTATCTTCAATTACATCATAAAGTGACCTGATAGTGGCTCGTTTTCTCAAGGAGACCTTACAAATACCAGGCTATTGCCAAATGCTGATATGAAATAAAAAATGAGATTGAGGTTGTTCGCTACTTTGTCGGCCAAAATATTCTAGCTTCATGCGCATAAGCTGGCAATTGGATAAAAGTTAAAAATGTTGAGCAAACATTATACTTTTAAAAACAAATTTTAACTATCTGAAAACAACTTCAAGTGTGGTGGACATTTGCTGGTTATTGGACGAAATTATTGTGTCATCATGAACACGGAGCTATATTCCTTATTTTAATTTGAGTAACGGCAATTGACGGAAGGCTGAAGCCTGAAATTGACTTCTTGCCGGGTGTCTGCGGTGAACGCTCTTGCCCAGAGCTACGGCAATTCACTCATTGGCCATGAAGCGGACACCCAATCTTACAGTTGAGAAACGGATAGCCTGCCATTGAGCTACCGCCGTCCCAAGTGTCGAGTTTGTTGAGCCTCTGTCAGTAATGCATGTTGTACTTAAACTAGGGGCAGGGAACCCGCAAGCAATGGCCTTGCACCGCCTTTGACCTGTTTCAAAAAAAGTGTTTGCCGCATTATCAAAAAAGCGTCCAAAAATATTAAGATTCGTTTAAAGGAAGTGTATTAGCGTTGTCTTTCTTTGTATGAAAGCCAGTACAAGTTATTGATTTGTCAAAAACGAGCATAAAGAAGGCCAAGTTTGTACAGCTACATTTTTGGCCATCTTGAAAAACAAAGCAAACGTGGAAGTGCTTTACTCGGCGCCAATGGCTTGGGCCAACATACAATGGCATTACTCTACAAGAACAACTGTCAGTGAGGCAAAAAATTTACTCCCAAATTTTTGTATTGCTGTCCAAATCCTGCTGTTTCTCAATTGTCACACCAGTAGTCGCCAACATTTTCGAGTATTTTCCACTTTTGCCGTAAAAAATTCTGAAAGACTTTAAAACAGTTATCTCACATCGATCTCCGCTCACATTTTAAGAGGCTTTACCAAAAATTCCAAACTTTGCGTAAGCTTTTGAACATTTTACTTGTCTTCAAAACAACTTTGCTTATTTTTTCCCTAAGTTTCGGTATTTACTAGTTGCGGAAAAGCAATTCTTATTCCGGCTTTCTGCCTCGTGTATAATTATGTACAATGCTGTGGCTTTTTTAGCAACTGGAAAATATGCAGGAGCATCAGATGCTTTTACCAGCCTGGTTGGCACTTTATAAAGTTTTGCACATATGTAGTGAATGGGCGGTAGACCTCGAACACAAAAGCAATGCTCTAGTTTATAAGTAAAAAGTAGAACGGTCATGAAGAATGAGTAGGTTTAATCAATTCAAATTACAGTAACTCCCTAGTTTGATTTGCTTAGGTCTTCAAATGCAGACAACATCGATGATAGTCCACACAAGAGCAACTGGGTCATGTTTTTGTCAGTTGTTCGCAGTAAGTTCATCTCAATCGACAGTGTTTTTATGCAGTTGAATAACTTTCCTAAATGGCAGTACGATAGGGTTGCCAGATGTGTTCTGTAAAAATAACGGTCTTTTGTCAACAGTGACAAAAATCTTATCATCGAAAAAGTAATAGAAATAAGGCGTAGGCCAAGTTGTTGTAGTTATTAGCGAAGGCTGCGCATTCAAACAAAGCTTATCCTTATCTTTGCCATTAACGATAGTAACAGTGCTTGAGGTAAATACTTTACCGAGAGATACATTTTTGTACAATTAATCACATTCACGATGAAACCTGTTTTGTATGAAAAGAATTTAAAAAAACACTGAATCAACGAAAATTGGTAAGACTTATGAAGAATACAATTTCTCAATCTCTGTTGTTTACGCAATGGAGCATAAGGCTCACTAGTCGCTACAATGTCACTCTCTTCCTGTCCATTTCTATGATTTTCCTGCATTCTTCTGCAATATCCTGTAGTAATTCAGACAACAACTCCACCTGCGCTGATTTCACGGTTACTTGCCAGAAAATGCTCATACAGATCACGTTCAAGACGGAGTATGGTAAGCATGACTAAACAAAGGAACAGAGAAATAAAGAGACTATGAGTATTGTTAAATTACGGTAATAATAATTTGCTACATATTGGACTTAAATGAAGGAGCTGTCCTGACAAGTTTCACTACTAGAGTCATTATAATTTGAGAAGCTATGCGTTAGTTCTTTTTAGAGTTACTCCAATGCATTTATTTTCAAACTACCGGCTTCAGGCACAGGTTTCCAAAATCAGGTTTTCAAAAGCCCTTTACTGACTAAGGGTGTTTCTACCCAATTCGTTGTCCCCCTCTATGCCCTAATGGTTAACTGGCGTAGGTTTGTTGCTCATTTTTGATGCACCACATTTTCTAAAGCAGAACAAAAAGCTTGACTTGTTTCTTACACCAGGAGCGTAACGAGGTTAGATGGCGCCCGGGGCAAGAAACACGTTTGGTCCCCCTCCCCATGTTCGAACCTGAGGTCTTTCGAAAGCAAACGAGCTGTTGAAGAAAGTGCTTGTGACATTGTTCGGACTTTTTGGTGCCCCTAGTGATTCGGCGCCCGGGGAATTGCGCCCCCCTTGCCCCCCCTCGTTACGTCTCTATCGTACACTTTACTGTTTTTGAACCTTTGAAAAACGTCATGCAAAAAAATTGTAAGAGAGCAATTTTGTTGGGATTTTAATGTCTGCACCATTAATCTATCTACGCGTAACTCTGAGAATACCTTTCACCTAACCGTATACTTTCAACCAAAACTCGGTTGCTTAATACTCACCTTACCACGCTTCTTTTCATCAAATTTTAGGACATGTTTTAATCGTCACCACGGACGTGTGACACAAACTTTTAGCTTTTAGAAGCCTTACATCCCGCACTGCCTTGAGTCGTTTCATTGTCTCAGTGGGGTGTAAACCAAAAATCCCAAAGCACGAATAAAGCTGCGTTTGCATCTGCAATACTTGAGGGTCGTTACAAAAAGTAGCCAATTTTGACCCAATCGTAAATCACGCGTTACAATACAGGTAACTTTTGCAATAGTTTTGAACTCGACACTTTAAAAAAAGGGTTAGTTCCAGATGTGTTTTAAAGATATGCATCAAGGGCGTACGCAAGGGGGGAGTTAAAAACCCCCTTGAGTTTGATATGTTACAAAAACTTTATTACCTGTGCAAAGGATATTCATTGTTTTCGCATACTTTTTGCTTGTTGATTTGTCGACTTAATGCAAATACCACGGAATGAATTTGCATGCAAATTTCAAGGAACAAAAAGGGTCAAAAAGTAATAGGTTTTGGTGGAATCTGGTTTATCGTCTGCATCCAGAAACCATCTCACCACTTTTTGCAGACCTTTCATCCACTACGCATGTTTAAGACTGTGTTCCGTGATAGTTCACTTTATCCCAAACAGTTGTCTTTATTTTGTCTGTTATGGGTGATCAGCGCATGCGCTGACCGCATGGGCTACTTTACCAATTTCTGCAGCAGGATAGAACTATTGCACGAGCTCAAAAACAGCAGTTGTTGACATAGAAGCATTCAGGCATTTGACAATGTCTCAGCAGAGAAAAAGGAAAACTAAAAGTTTGCTGAATTTCTATACATAACCAAAAACCGAATGTTTTCTTGCGTACTTTATGCGCATTCTCAATTCTTGTGTAGTTTGGCAAGATTCGATCTTGCAAACCGGAGTGTGCGCCAGCCAGTCCAGCCGCATACCTATGCTCGACTGCTCGTATTCGTTGAGACAGCGCAGCCTGACTTCGCTGTTGCAATTTGCTCTGACGTAGTGACGAGTGTGTTTCACTCCCCTGTTTCAACGCGTAGCCTGGTATGTTCGTAGTTGTCAAATGGTGTCGCAGCGTTGAGTGTATTTTCTCCGATATACGAACTTGGAGCGCTGATAGTTTATATTCAGTGCAAAGACACATAAAATAAGGACAGTGCGTGGAGAAGAATATGCATATTGTGTCAACAAACTTCGCCAAAACGTTGGTTTGGAAACATGAATATGACGTCAAATTGTGATGTCACAAACCGCGCAAACCATTTACAAATGACCACCATATCCCACTGAATGAAACCCCCCAATCAAAATTTTCTGCGTACGGCACTGTTGCTATGGAACTATAGCCTAGAATTATCGCGTACAAATTAACAAATACTGGTTAATCTGCAGAAATACATTTCTGAATGTTTGAAACAATAAAAATAGAGATTATGAAAATACAAACATGCACCATGTCATAGTTTTTATTTATTTTGAATCTGGTAAGCTACACAAACGTCTGATATGTCAAATAGGCTTATGTCACATTTCCAGAACATATCTACTGTATTACAAACGTCATTCACACGGAACCCACAGAAAAACTACTAGGCTTCCAGGATGAGAAGGACCAACTACGTCAATCCTTAGGCAATGCCAAGCAGGCTGAAAAAAATCTAAAAGTTTAAGCTCAAAGGAGACAGGTTGTAGAAAAATACCAAAAAACGTTTTCTTCTGCCAACACCATAAGGCCAAAAACGTGCCAAACTGTGACGTACGTGCCAAGCAGCATTTTCTCACGCCAAACCGCTTTAAATAAGGTGAAATGTCTGGATTTCGGCATTAAAAATGCCAACTTGGCAACCCTGCAAGATAAGCCAGTAACGCATTGTTCAATATGCAGGTCTCAGCGGTTCGTTGCACTCGACGGCTTCCGCCAATCATATAGCACCCTGGTGAAAATGCCTTACGGCCAACCCACCACAAGCTAAACCTACGGTGCCGTACGGCTATAGACACTGCCTTTTGAAATTTTTTCTGGAAAAATTAAGGTAGCACAAACTATTACTTGAAAGCTATTAGTTCCCATTTAATGCATTTGAAATTTTTACGTGCTGTGTGCCTCATCACTAATATTGAATTTATTAAAGGGAATGACAAGTATGCAAATTTTATCGATAAACCTGACAGTAACCTGGATTTAGATATTTTAATAGCAAGCGTTAATGGAAAGAGCAATACCCACAACATCAGTTTGGTAGAAATTTGCATGCAAAAAGTGAATAAAATACTTATAAACACTTCATGGTTTGGAACGGAGCACGTTGTGCATCTAATTTGCACACTTTGCATACAATATAGAATAAGACCTTGTGCATTAATAGAATAAAATTTTTAAAGTTGCAATTTTTAATTAGGTTGACAAGGAATTACGTTGTTTTTATTATGCAGTATTTTCCGTCTTACTATACTTCGCTGAAGGTTACTGTGGAAAGATTCCTTCAGACGAACAAAGAGCTGATGTTTCTTTGTCCAACATCTGTTGAAATAACAAATTAAGTTTATCTTTAGAGTTTCAAGAATTTTGTGATAATATCCATCCTTTTCCCAATTTTTTCTTCAATTTATCTCATTATATGACTAGCAATAAGCATGTTTATTTGTTCGATTCATTTATGTGTTTGGCTCAGACACCTGTTCCATATCACAGAGGTTATTAGTCTGAGAAAACAAGGTTGCAAAAATACTTAGTCACAACACATAACAGGGTAAGCGCTATGTGATACAGGCAGGCAATACTGAAGAGGAAGAAACACTGAAACAACGTGCCAGAAACTACTGCATTCAGACATCGCCATGCAGAAATGTTCACAGCAGGGCTGTGGAGCCGGAGCCTGGAGCTGGACCCCAAGCAATTTTGGGACCGGAGCCAAAAAGTTTTGAACGGTGGAGCCGGAACCTAAAATTTGAGTTCCCGGTCAACACTGAACAGGACTGTTTCGAGTGGTCTGTTTTGAACGGATTGTTCACATGGAAAACGTCAACTGAATTTGACATTTGATGACTACAAAATTTTGCAACGTTACTAAAGTCCATATCTTTTCACATTCATGGACGTGGGAATAATTTTTCCAGGGGGTGGGCAATAGTGGATTTTTCCAGGGGGGACTAAATGTGGTGAAAGTTCATTTTACCCACTCGAAACGAAGAAAACAACCTTTTCTGCTAAAAATTTGAAAGGAAAATGTCAAATTTCAAAATCCAGGGAGAATAAGCCCCCTGTACTCCCTCTTCCGAGGCCCATGTCCACGTTTCATGCTTTGATGTGCAAAACATTGAAGTATTTTGAAAATGAATCAGATTTAATGTACAGTACAATACGCTGACTGGCATAGTGGTACAGTTTGTTGAGCACGGGTCAGCAAAGTTGGTAGGCTACGATTCCGTGTCGTGTCATACGAAATAATTGAAAACCGGAACGTGCGCCATGTCCCCCCTCGTTAAGGTTTGATCCAACTCTGCTCCCAGAACGCTGGCATCTGCACTGCTCCGTATCAGTGTTCTCGCTCCATATCAGCGGCTTGCTCAGAGTAACCACTTTGAGATAGCAATGAAAGAGAAACACTTTGTAAAACACAGTCAGTCAGGTTAGACTGCCGGTACACGTGGCCATGTTTCTTTTATGTAATTAATTATGACCCAAGACCGTAGCCACGCGGGGGGCATTCGGGGGCAGTTCCCCCCCAAATTGTGTTGGGCCTAAAAAAATTGTTTTAAATAAAAGAAAAATCTTTCTCCCCTAAAAATGTATTTTTTCCTCACAAATTTGATAACCTGGCTTTGGACCTGTGATTGTGATGACCTTTAACAGTGACACGATGTTTGTGAACCAAAACCTGTTGAGATATACTGAGAACCACACCATTAGCTGGAATGTTCCTGATACCTAAGAATCTGTTCCAAACGATTCATTATTCCTCAAACATTTAGGTAGACATTTAGGTACAAGGCGCAAACAACTAGAACAGGGGTGGCCAATATGTCTTCGACTGGAAAATTTCTTGATAACTCGCATCGACCGGTTGGTCATGAAATGCAACTAAAATGTCATGAAATGCAACGTTTTTCCTGTAAATGAATTTGTATTTATCATCGAGAAAATGATTGCAACTTGTTGTTGTACCCAACAACTAAAAATCTTATTGGCGCTTTCAAAATGCTTTTGAAAATTTGGGGGGTGCAGGCCCGTAGCCAGGTTGACATGGGCAAAATACACTTTTAGGGGTTAAGATTTTGGTTTTCATTATATGTTTAACACAAATTTTTCTGGGCACAACAAAATTTGGGAAGCACAAAAAACGGGCCTGGAAGGGGTAATTGCCGGGTTATCTCCGATTGCGGGCCTGCTTATAGGTGTGTCCATAATCTTATTTTTGCAGACCGCGTAGATTGAATCGCACTTTTTTTAAATTCAAAAGCGGCTGCTTGTCGCTCTGTTAACTAATCAGTTCATGTGTGATTTACATGTATGTTAATCGTGCTTGCGGATTTCATTGCTAGTTTTCTGTTACTTAAAGACATACTTATAAGCGGCAACTTTACTTCATCACAAATTAATTTCTGATTGCTTGATCTGGATCCAAGTTCAATTGGTGCGTAATGAGGGGCGGAGGCATTGGCGCAAGTGTGTAAAGCTTGAAGTAACAACATAATTTGCTTGTCTCGCAGCGTCTACGATTTCATTGGGAATACTAAACATACGACCAAGCAATCACAGCTCTTCAGAACTTGTATGTTCGAGGATCCAACGAAAGTTTTGCTCGACATTTGCTGGTCACGACCACACAGCACGGTCAGACTCTTGATGAATTTCTACAGCTTTGGATCGGTCAGGCATGACATGACTCACGACGCTTTCGTTAACAGTTTGCTGTCGCATGCAATTCAGAAGAGTGTTTAATTACGAAACGTCGTGTTACTTGCTTCTATGCCTATGCGATACGAGCAGGGACGGATTTAACTGATGCGAGGCCCTAGGCTAATCCACTTGTGAGGGCCCCTCTCCCATTGTTGCGAGGAAAAAAATGGAAAGCGTTAATCAATCTGCGAAAATGACGCTCTGAAAGTACGGTCAGTAAAAAATTCTAAATCATTACTGGAGTGCCCACGATCACTGCGTTTGTTGCTGCCTTTGACGCAAAAGCGTTAAATTGCACGGAATTGTTGAAACCTACTTGGCTGGCGGAAACGGGATTATCAACTGCCACAGGCAAACCAACCGAAATCGCTACAATTGACATATTTGACAAAACACATGATCTACGTTTTTTATAAGAATCAAATCTGTTTTTTCTTATCTGTGTCAAGAAAACAAACACACTGCACCTACATAGTATGTGTGGCAGCAAAAAGACTTTGAAGCATATCGCGAGGACCACGTTGCGACTCGCTTACCATGGCTGTAAAAATCTAACACACACGAGCAAAACACGTCACGTAAAATGCACCCAAATGGTTGCAACTGTTACGTTCGCGATTCGCGTGTTTCTTACTTTTTCAGACTGGTAAAAATCAAACGCATCTAAACTGTCGCGTGAAAAGATGTGAGATTTAAAAACCAGAACCGTCGTCAGAAAGTCTTGAATAGGGGGTTCAAATTTGTGTAAGTGGACTTGACATTGTGAAAATTTGATAAAATCTTTACTGATTTATAGTGTTTCACATTTAAATTTAGAAGGGTTGAGCTCACCAATGCCCACCGTGGCGAATGGACTGGTTTAAATTTCGCTTATGCTGCCATTATTGAAGTACGTATAAAGAAATAAAAAGCTACAATCATCGAAACAAGTAAGCTGAACATAACACAGTAAACAGTTAAAAAGTTATTGCCCTGCCTTGTTCATAACAAAGTTGCAGTATCTAAGAATTCATTACAATTTGTTTGCCTAAGTTTGTCACTTTCAATGTACCGAACGCTTAGTGTGGACAATCTCTTCTGGAACATTGCGACCCTTTAATTCATTTTTAATATTTTTGATCTTGAAAAGGATCTTTCGCCTGAGCAGTTAGTGACCATCAAGCTAATAAGAAATAAGGCTTTGCGTGGTTGCATAAAGTAAGAACAACTAATCTAAGGCATGAGACCCAAACGCCCTTTTGGCTTTTTTCGCTGTTTCCCTGTCTCGTTGGGGAAGAGTTCTGTGTTTGCCAGTTGGCAAAGTGGCTTGCTATTTAAGCTCATCAAGTTTGCAAAGTGGCTTGCTATTCAAGCTCATCAAGTTTGCAAAATGGCTTGCTATTCAAGCTCATCATTTTGCTTGCTACTTAAGCTCTTCTCTGATTTTCTTAGCATGGGAGCAGTACAACTTTCGCAAGTACTCAATAGCAATCTGATTTCTGAATGACTTTACTGAAGGAAATTCCAATGGAAAAAAATCACATCAAAAATACCAATCGAGCTTTACGCGATGCAAACGCTGTCAAAACTACTGTATTGCTCAGTCGCCTAAGAAACAACTATGCTTTTATTGTAGGATACTGTTGCTAGCCCTACGCATAACTCCTATCTGCAGTACCTTGCTTTGATCAGGTACAGTGACGCAACTAGAGGTTTGAGCCAGGGGGAAACTTAGCTCAAGGGGGTCCACTGGCTAACACTCATAAAATATTTGAGAAACAATAGCAAATCCGATATTGAATGGCCATACAAAAACCCGAAATCACCGGAAAACACTCTGCAAAAAAACAACAATCTACTGAAACCAAAAGAATAGTAAATACCAAAATACAAGCTAGGTTGGGGCCCGGTTTTTACGTTTAGCTTGGCAGGGGGGGTTCGCACCCCTGCGACCCGTCAGTTGTGCCACTGATCAGGTGCATTTCAAACATGAACAGCCACAAGTTCTTTTGATAGAGTCACACGTAACAATCGATACGATTCAGCAAACGCAGCCAGCGTGCTTTGAGTATATCGACACAATAGTTGGCATGCGGCTTGACCAACCGTCATATTGATATTCATGGAGACTCGTTGGAAGACTCTGGCGTTATCCTTACGAAAGTTGAATAAAACTAAATTTCGTGAATAATAATTAAGACAAACTTTTGACGAAGTTTAATCAAAATTATAATATACCGGCCATTGACTCTAAGCGTACCACAGTTTTTTGGAGGCCCCTTTGGATCTTGAGGCCCTGGGCTCAAGCCTATATAGCCTATAGATAAATGCGGCACTGGATACGAGTCATGCGGTACGAGCAAATTTTTTTTCGGTCACGGAATTTTTTCGGTACTCTCCATGACCTATTTCGCACGAACTGCAAATGATATAACATCAACAACATGGCAAAAGCGGAAGAAATCGGCGGGAAAAGCCTGAAAGTAAGTGAACTAGTATAGTTCATCAGCCGCCCTGTCAGAACTTGGCCAAGTACCTCACCTGCCTTAAAACTATATTTTTCAAACGCACAGCGATGCTAGTGGATGGATTTTAATGTAATCAATATGGATTATTGCACGAAACGAAAACAATACGAAATACTGCAGAAGTCACACGACAGCAAAATGAAACTCAATAATATCCTGAACATCGCAGCTGCGTGACGTTGACCTCAGGAATATATAGTGAAATGCTGCATGGAATCGATAGTTATACAGTATATGAATTCTGCACCACGCACAAGCTTAAGAGTAATTTCACGCGAAAAGTACAGATTTTCAGCGGCACGAAAGTGGACGATCGCGGGCGCAGGACGAGGTAATGCGCGTCATCGCCAAGTCAGAGAGTGCCACCAGCCAAGCGGAACGGCGGCCTCGTTCCTCGTGCTTGTGATTGGTTGATCAAGGAACATGGCCTGTAGTCAACGACCGCGTCGGAATTCCGCCTTGCGCATGCGCGGAACAGCTTTTTACCCCTCAGAAACAGGCACTGTGGTTTCGCGAAGTCGACGGGAAATACACGAAGCTATAACAAGGCCCCGGAGTCAGAGTTCGGGTCAGAGCGCGAAATTAAGGAAAGACATGGCAAACAGCTGCGGAGAAGTTGTTTTGCTGTTTGTGAGAATAGAAAAACGGCCGGTCGGTTAGTGCGAAAGACAAGCGATGCTTTTTGAGCATCACTGCAGAGATCTTGAAACAGCACCGACGGTGGCGCGAAACGTTGCTCAGGAACGAAATAATTACCCTGCAAGAGAATCAACTCTTGTATCGCAAGTTCTCCGGTCCAAAGTTAAACTCTGTCGCAAACTCGTGAACTGCAAGCGTAGTTCGAGGCAGCGGTACCTCGACATAAAGATCGCGCCAGCAAGAAATCACATGGCCGGTGAAGGAGGAAGGTAAAAAAAGGCTTCGCTACAAAGAATTCGTAGGTTTTCACGAAAACTGCAATTCGGATGCAAAACACGATCGCCGCAAAAACAAACGACCACAGTCGCGTTGACAGATTCACGAGACGAGGCACTTCATTGGGACGACGTCACGCACGCACGCAAGATCAAAGTCAGCTGTTGCACACGACAATGAGGACACAATCTTCCAACAGCAGCACCCTGGCCCGTAAAGACCGTTCGCTGTTTGTCTGAAAACTGGAATCGTTTGAATGGAATCCTTTGCTGGGAAACGACGCTTTTTAAAGAATTGAACAAAACAAATGTTATTTTAAAATACAAAAGAACTTTCGAGCCTTAAATGCGGATATCCTTGCACGGCCATCTGCAAAACTTAAGCCTGCGGCCTTTTCCTGACTCGATTTGTTGCTGAACGAGCAGCTTTTGCGCGGAGGACAACAAACGGTGCAAAAGCCGGAAATGGTGACCTCCCCACATTTGTAATGACGGAGAAGGCGACGCCGTGCGCGATTAGCAGCGGGCGGGCACGATAGGGGGGAGCGATGGTGCGTTATCACGATGAGGCTTCAGAGGCGTAGATGGCGAATCATTCACTGGATGATGGTATTTGAGAACAATTCAGTTTTACGAACAAAGAAATTCGGCCAATCGTGTGTAGGAGGTGATAGTTCTAACAGTGTCTTGTCGCGAGAGCTTTGCCATCTTATTGCAAGAGCCGGGCAGGGTGTGTTGGACGCATTCCACCCCGAGTAAAGCGTTACGTCGCCGCATGGAGGATGTTTATTACTCTAGTTCCGGAAGCGCTAACAGTTTGGAAGCGGCGCCTGAAGCAATCTCTTATTTGAATTTGTTGATCAGTGGATGCAAACAGTCAATCACTGGCCATTGTCGCTTCCTCCAATCACGAGAAATGAAGGAACGTGACGCGCAATCAATCAAGCCGAACGGGAAGAAATTACCGCCAATCACAACTCAGTCTTCTGCACGTCGCTGTATAATTTGGTGAAGACCGCCAGGGCGTCTCGGCTGTTTTTAATCTGAATAAACAAAAAATTGTTTAGACTTGTTTCAAAAACAACTACAATTAAAAGTGAATGGTCAGAAAAGGCGGTGATTGGCCAGGAATGCAGAGTATTTAATAGAGAAGTAATAACAACGGCGTTTCTTCGCAGTAAATACAGCCTGTCACGAAAACGAATTGAATTTGGTTTGAAACGCACTAATGGTGGAGTCACCGGTCAGCGAAAAAGGCACCTCCTGATTTGCGGTTGCCTTTTGAGGTCAGCTCATCAAACCATGTATTTCCCGAAAGCCATTAAAGCCAAAATTCCAATGCTGTTAGACACAACTGAGCTAGGAGCAATGCTGCGTGAACGCCCCCAATTTGAACGTTCCCGCCATCACCTGAAGATCTCGATTTTTCAAAACTTACAATAAAATGAATGCGAGATGTTGCATAACGGCAACCGTTTTGGTGTTTGAAACGCAAATTTTTCTTTGAAAGTTAAGCATTTTTGCATCGGGGTCCGAAACAACTAACCTCGGATTCGGCCAAGCCTATCAGTGACTTCTGCATGGCGAGGATTCTTTGCCGATTGAAAGATTCCATCTCCGGCTTGCCAAGGCCCGTCATATCTTGCAACTCATGCTCCAACCTTTTCATCGTGTCCTCGGCCTGCAGACAGTTCACAAGTACAGCACAGGTACAAGTTGAAGCCTTTTTCGAACACGCGCCTCACGCGGTTCTGGTACTCCGCGTCAAACCGAAGGCCATTTTGTACAAAACTCACTGCGTTACTTTTCCAGCACGCCGATTGTTACCCAAATGGTGGGTCTTGGAAGCAATTGAAGTTGGATTTTGAATTAAAAACGAAATGTGTTATAATACGGGCCACGTATGCTGGTTTGCACAGGCGCGAGCGATCACCACTGAGGCCTGGTGACGATCGAGCCGGGATTGTTCGACTGTTGCAAACAAAGCCCCACGTAACAGACTACACTACGTCATGCCGTTTGAAGCTTGCTCTAAGGAAAATGGCGCTTTGACTCAGTGGTCCCCAAACTTTTTTGCACTGCGGATCCTTTTAACACTGGCATTAGTTTCACGCACCGGCTTTCAAGATGTGGAAAACGCACTTCAATTGACTGTAGATACAAATTAGGAACTTTTGAAAGTATCCAGAATTGACGATGATGTAAGAAAGCATTTGTTTGTTGAAATAATGTAATTTGGACATTTAAGTTTCAGCTTAACTGCGTCATGTCGTTTGTGGTCCTATATTCTTGCAATTGACTGTGCATAATTTATTTCGTCTGAACGGTCCGGCAAGAAATGCCTCACGGGCAGGTACTGGGTCGCAGCCCAGTGTTTGGGGACCACTGCTTTGATTCCATGCAGTTCGCAAAAGCTAAAAAATTCCCGTTACCAATTGGTAATTGCTGTTGACAGCAGTGCACGAAAGCTCGCGCTCACCTGCTTCTTTTTTTGCGGCTTCGCTTTCTCAAATGTTTTCTTGGAGTTTTCGAGCTCGACCACCTTCTGCACGCGCTTCTGCAGCATTTCGTGCTGACTGTCGGCGAAGCCCGAGTAAAGCTGCAGAGCGGCGCCGAGCGTTCGCTGCCGGTTCTCGGCGAGCACGTTGCTTTCTTCCGAGGCGTGCTCCAGGGCTGCGGTCAGCAGCTTGAAGATCCTGGAACCAGAGAGAAAGACGGTTACTGTTGCTTGGAGAACACGGAAACGGGCGACAGTGTCAACGAACGTAGAGTTAAGTAAGATCGAGAACGGAGAGCAATGCCTCCTCCGACGTTGCTCTTTTTCGAGCAGCTTCTCCTCTCCACTGCATGTACACCACAGCGACGAGTCCTCGGGCTCAGCCTGAGTCTTCGATTACGACTTACATTGTAGGACGTGAGCTTGCTTGCTTTGTACTGTATATTAGTGCCACCACCCACGTCACCGATTTAGGTTTTTAACTCGGACCCTTTTCATTCACTGGGCTTTGTCACTGTTCATGTATTTTCGTTCCATGTCTGGCCTTTCGCGTTCATGTTGCAGGTGACCTTAATCAAGAAATGTCGTTCGTAGTAGGCGTTCTCTAAACTTCATTCCCTCGCACTTTGCTCGGGCTTATCCGTTAGAGCCCGAGTAGTCAACTGCAAGCAACTACCTTTTCAAATACAATTCATATTAGATCAGATGTTTTTTTCAAGCAATACATTTGCATAAGACATTATTCTCATGAGAACTTCCCATTCACTGTTGCAAAAATAACGTCACAGAGCAACGATAGTGCCAGCCAGAATAAAAGCGAATGGAAACTTCAGTGACGCAAGCTTCGAACGGTTGCATTCTGTCAGTATAAATCACGTGAAGAGCTAGGGCTGCCAGGTGGCCAGTATTTTACTGCTAATTTAGCAGAGGCCGATAAAAGGCCGGTATTTTGAAAATCAGTGACTGAAGCCGGTATGTTGAAAAAAAATAATCTGCCGTAATTTCAAAAAGAAGTAACGCAGCATTGCTCAAATTATAATGACTCTAGTAGTGAACCTTTTCAGGACAGTTCCTTCAGCGAAGTTTATTTGCTACTGTTGACGCAATCCTTGGCGCGATTGTCACGTCACACACACCGAGATGTAATGAGCCAGCCAAAATACGGGCAAATTGTTGTGGCTTGATAATACTGATTGTCTCTGTTTTCCCTGTGCCGCTTACGAATTACGACACAGCCTAGATCTAACACTGATGACAAAATGGCCGGCATTTTTACAAAACGCCTCTGGCAACCCTAGTCGCCAGTGGTCCCCCTTCCGCTAAGTTTTACCCCTGACTCAAACCTCAAGTTACGCCCCTGGTTAAATTAGAGTTGCCAGATATTTTACTGCTAATTTAGCAGGAGCCGGTATTTTAAACACTAGTGCCTGAAGCTGATACTTAGAATGTAAACAATTTGCAGTAACTGCAAATAGAGCTAATTTCTCAAGTTATGACTCTAGCAGTGAATCTTGTCAGGACAGTTCCTTCAGCGACGTTCCACATAAGGGCAAATTATTACCGGTGCCTTAACAACACTCACTGTATCTCGGTTTTCCCTCTTCCTTTGTTTAGTCATACTTAGCATCTCCCGTCGTCCTAAACGTGATCTGTATGAGCATTTCTTTTGGCAATTAACCGTGTAACTGGCGTCAGTGGAGTTGTTGTTTAAAAGTACCACGATAGGATATTGCAGGCAGAATGCAAGAAAATAATAGAAATGGGTCTGGACGAGTGTGGCATTCATTGTAGAGACTAGCGAACCTTTCACAATAACGCGAGCTGCATTGAGCAGACACATTATTTCGTCAGCGGAGCGTAACTGGGTCAAGCAAGGGACAGCGAATCAACCGGGAGGTCTTCTCTCAGCCAGTCTTAGTGGTCCAGAAGATAGTAAGAAATTTTTTGAAGAGTTTCAGGTGAGCTAGAAAATGTTTGTCGCAAACTGAAGTGGATGTAGCACGCTGGGAAATTATTAGTTATGTCGTGATGTTCATACAGGCAATTCGACCGCAGAAAAGCAAATACCATTAAATTGTACGGAAAGACGTTATCTTCAGAAATTGACATGCAACATGCAAAATTGGATTTTACTACTAAGTGCATTATTTTTTTAGAGTTCATGAAAATGCCTCCGTTCACATTCAACATTGCACTTATCGCTTTTCATTTACAGTAAGTTAGTTCGCTCATGCTTAGCATAATAGGGCTATCGACTATGTTCACACAGGGTACTTTTATACACGATTTGAAACATTTTCAAACAAACCATTGTGGGAGCTTCATGAAATTGCAATGAAAATAACATGAAATATAAATGCATTGTCAAAAAGAGTTCGTTTTTAAAAAATTGTTTTCAAGAATCCAGTGTCATTGAATATGCGCTTACCAAAGCAGCCTAGATCTGCCACTGTTGACAAAATAGCCAGTATATTTACAAAACACATCTGGCAACCCTATGATGAGCCCGAGTGACGCTCCCTGGTACGCCACACAGCTCCAATCATCCTACCCCTCCAGCTTGGGCTGCAGATGCTCTCGTTCTTAAATTGTATCCTTAGATTCTTGCCCTTAACTTGTCCCATCCTTAAACTGTAAAAGATTTCTCACAGAACTAAAACACTTCCATCGATATTTTCTACAACTTTGAACATTTTAATGCGCTTTTGGTGACTTGGCAGAAATCAAACGGAGTAGATTCCTACAAATAGTTTGACCGCCAACGCGATATGTTTGCAAAACAAAGTACGCCATCCTGGGATTTTGGCAACGTTTCAGAAATGCGAAAGTGATGAATTGCTGGAGGTTGTGTAGTGAAAGGATGAATTACGACAAGGACGAAATTTGGAACGGTACGTTGCGTTGCCCAGTGGCAGAATGGACAAGTCGATCATAGCGCTGTCCATCCAGAGATGAAATCAAGAAACCCCTGGCAATCGTCACTAAAGCGCCAAGTGACGGCAGGTTTCCGACCACGAAGAGTTTTTTGAATTTTTTCGCGGGAACAAATTTGTCGACTTGTTATTCGAAATCGCAACAAAACCATCGCTTCAAGAGCGATTCTCTTGTTGCGACGTCACAAAGAACCGCGCTAGTACTTTTCCAGCTGATGATCGCGCCTTTACTTCGCAGACAACAAGGTTGGAAACACTGCCAACTTTTCATTTTTTGTGCCCAACTGCACAACATCACCAGAGCATTTGCGCAGTGAAATCTCATTCACGCGCAGTTGCAACATTTTAAATTTAATATCGTATATATATCGCATAGCCTTTTTACCGCTTGAAACGCTTTACTGGTTGTGTGTCTACATGGTTGCGCAATTGCATGCGCACGAAAACAAACATTTGCTCAGGGTAAAATTTTCTTAGAGGTAAGAAAAAATTTCCTAGAGGTTTTCTCTGTCTTCATTCTTTTTTTTTGTCTTGAGGATGAGATCGAAGTTTTCTTCAAACGTTCACGGCGCTTGAGAACAGTATTTGGTTCAGGAATGGGTAAAATATACTCGACCGCCCCCAATTTCGCAACGTTCTGCTGCAAATAAACGTGGTGAAATTGCGCCGATGTCGTTTGGGTCGGAATGCGCGACGAAACACTGCAGGAGACAGTCCAGGAGAAGCAGTGAGAATCTGAGATAAGCGTATCACAAGACTGTCCTCAGCGCGCATCAAAAAGGATTTAAACGAAAACACTGCCGAAGTGACAACCTGTAAAGAAGCGGATGGGCAATATTACGACGCTACTGATATGACAGCCGACTATGCTTATTCCTCATCTCGGAAGAGACTTACCCTTCGTATTTCGCCGATTCTCCATCCTCGGACGACATCTGCTTTATTGACGTTAAAATTTCCAAGCACGAGTTCGCTATTTCTGAAATAAAGAAACAAAACAACTGCGTCACTCAAAGCCAACGTGTGCGCACAGGGGGGGGGGGCTTACTGGGCGCATCGACAGCGGAAAATCTCGTAATATGCGGTGAACGCCAAAACAGGATCTAATGCAGTAACTTCACTTTTTTCCTAAGTATTCGCTAAAGATGGCAAAAAAGGTGTTAGCCATCTTCCGGACGTAGACATCAGAATCGGGTGAAAATAGCTCGGTTGATGACGAAACCATTGTAGGAATTTAACGTAAAGCAAGCCGGCTAAGTGATGCAGTTGGTTGAGCGCGCACCACCAAAAGCTGGTAAGCTGAGACGATTCCTGGTCGGGTCATACGCTTGAAAACTGTACTTGCGGCCTGTCCAGCCTCGTGCTCAGCGTTGATGGTGGGCGCAAGTGAACAGTTCACGCGCAATGCTGATATTGACTCGCCATCAATGTAGCATCTGCAACGAGGCGCAAACAAGCGGAAACGGGCGTCGCAGACCAACAACGTAACTTTGGCGCGGTCGAAATTCGGAAGAAGCCCCAGAAGCACCTGACGGGCTGGTAAGCCAAGGCTTCTGCGAAATATCACCAACGGTTAACGAACCCTGAGTAACTGACACCACCTTTACTTGCGGTTCGAAATTTGCTTTAGGGAGTTGAAGACCTTTCACCGTTTATTTCATCTGGGTCATGTGCGCCCTTCAGGTCCCTTATTGTGACGCTCCTAATCGTGGGTCAAGTCGGTTTGCAACACGTCACGGAAGCAATGTTTTGCACAACGCGGTGCGTTACACAGTATTTAAATTTCCTCGGTGGCACTTGTCAGACAGTGCTGTCGAGGGATGCCTTCATGAAGCGGTATAAAGTCGACTGTCGAGTTCTTTCAGAAGCATTTACTTTCACTTTGGGGTCACGTTCAGATGGTCATGTGTGTAAACACTGACATCAACTGCCTTGCCGAACAAATGCAGTAGTAACTTAAGCAATAACGTTGATGGTTTGCAAAAGAGATGCACTAGTGCGTTGGTGCATGCAGTGCAGTCAGTTTCCGGTCTAACAGATCGTATGAAAAGCTTTGGAGCAGACTATTCGGCATCAAACTGGAGATATCATTTACTTGCGACAGGAAATCGCTGAAATGCAATAGCCTACAATGTAATGCAGCTTGAAAAGTTCACAATGTGGAACTAACCACCTAAGGCACAACCGGTGCTTTGCGATCGCATAGAACGTTAAGATCACGTTACGATGCTTCAGGCGACCTGTCGGCAGACCTACATCAGTGCAGTGGGCATAAAGCAAATAAGTTTGGCAGTTTGTGATCGGTGGGTGGGTGGGACCTGAACTTGCCGAAATGTGCTTCAGATGGAAGCATCGCGGAGACAACCCCGTTCGGCGTGATCGCTCTAGACCACTTGTAGATAAGGTGCGAAAATAAAAAAATGAAGTGCACACAAACTGAAAGGTGGCTAATCGACAGACAAGCGCATCATCAAGTTAAGAGAAAGCTACAGCAGCAGCAGTAAACATCAGAATAAAACCATGGAATAATTCGCAAATCCACATACGAAAGCAAATACTGCCAACGTCATCTTTGTACATATTGGGGATAACTGAATGTTCATTGTCAAGAACGAGTATTAATTAAAAACGATTATAAGAACAGTTTAAAAAAATCTCTTTCAAACGTAAAAATGATGTCTCTGACCAGTCAGTACCATGGTCGTTTTCTATTTTGTGCTCTGCCAGAGACTTCTTTCACGGTGGCTATCAGAGACATTACTCTTTGAGTTTTAAAGGTTCTTTTTATTTCACACACTTATTTTCCCAGTGCACTGCAGCCCGGTGTCGTGCACTGCACGAGCCGAGCTCACTTGCTGACGTCCAGCCAGAAAAACACTTACTTGAAAGGTATTACAAAACAACGGTTAAATCGATACCTAAGGACCACACCAGACCAACCACACCAAACGAAATAACGATAGAGGTTCGGTAGCTGGGTTTATTTTTTCGGTTATTTTCCGGTCATAGACCGAAGTTTTTTTGAAATGACCGAAAAATTTTAAGTCAATTCGGTCATAATGTCTGAAAAGGTAGGTTAGTGAATAATGTTACAACGAGTTTTAATACTATTATGGGAAAAACCGGAGTGTCTCAGCGAAAAAATAAACCCAGCTCGGTAGTTTCGACTTTACTGTTAGCTATGCTGACGAAAGGTTTGAAACGTTGCCTTCGGACACACAACATCCGAACCGCTGCCAAGCCTTCCCGCGCTTTAAACAATTAGCAAAAAAACTTAGATCATTCCAAGAGAACAAACACCAACAGCATTACTCCGTTTGCGGACATGCAGATTGAATGGTATTGCGAACAGCCGCATTACAGCTTGTGTATGTTATTCTCTTTTTTGCCGTGCCAATTAATGATGCCGAACCACTACGTAGAGTGGGTTTTGTCTTCGCAGTGTTTTAATTGGCCCGCTTACCGGCTGTCGACTTGTAGTTGTTTCGTACGTCCATTGCTCGTGACGAGGGTTAGCCGATGAGTTAACCGAAAATATCGGCGTGACTTTAACATTCGTAAGCTTGCAAAGAACCAGTTGAGTCTAACTTATGATTTGAAGACTTGAAGATGGACATAAGCGCAAAAAAGAAGTGAGTGCGAACAGAAGGCGACGTGGCCACTTACTGCACTCCGAGTTAACAAATCCCTGAAAATTGGCAGAGGCTTGTTTCATGTGCTTGATGTTTTCGTCGTTTCTGACGCGCGCTTGCTGGAAGTCGTCATCGCTGTCTTTGACGCTGGCCAGACGAATGTCGTCCACCACTTTCGTGAAAACTTCGAAAATATTTCGCTTCACTCTCACTTTTGCCGGGGCCTGAGTAAAAAGAATTCCAGATCACGCGAACGAACGAAAAAAATATTCGAGACGCGACGAACAAACCCCACTTAGCCGCCTACTTCACAACACTTTCATCCCACATAGCCTTGACTTCGGTTTGCCAGTGGCGAAAGTATTAAAAATCTGCTATTTTCAAAGCACCCACAAAGGATAGGTAGCAAATAAGAGTCAGCTGTATACATCTAAGGTCACACCGAGTATACTAAACACAAACTCGTTGTGTTTATCGTCCTGATAGGCTCTAAGTAGAAAACAACACACATTTAAGGATTTTCTAATCCTTTTTTTCACTTTTTAAGCGATACATGCTCGTCACAAAAAACATAAAAAGTCTTACGTCTTTTTCCAAAACAAACTTTTGTAGAATGGAGGAACGGCCCAGCCTCGGGTGAACAGAACAGAGCTCTAGAAACTTCTCGTAAGCGCGGCAATGCACGTTGTAATCATCTCCGACTAGAATCTTAGAATTCGAACCAGCCTGCTTCTTTGTGCGCTTTTCGGCCGCTTGCAGACTCGTGGTCGGATGCGCAGGAAGAGGAGGAAACTGTTTGCGGAAAAAGATGCAGTGCTCGGAGCAATAGACAGGGCAATTATCACGATACGACTATATCAATTGCTTCAAAGAAAAAGATCGCAAGTGATGACGTGCGCTAGCTCTGCGTGCAACGTTTCTCATGACTGCTGACGAACATCATACAAAACTGTGTGAGGAGCTACGGAGCCTCTGCAATAGTTCTAGATTTATTCACAAACTGACTGATGTTACAAAACATTGCAACAGCCATTATAGCTATTGAATAATTATTAACTATAGTCGACAAACTCACGTTCAAATTTTAATTACAGGGTGCGACAAGCTTTTTTGTGGTATTTCAATGAAACCATATCGTAAGTTTAAAATTGAGCAGGAAGAATGAGCAACCGTAGTTTCAAACATTATTTGCAAGAAAACCACACTTCCATGAACATTTCACACTTACAATCACACCAGTGACGTTGTCCTGAGTTTTTAAGCAATGCAGCAGCCACACGAAGTCATCATGGATACGAATCACAACAACAGCCCGATCACTGCCTTCCTGCAGAGACAACATACTGCAGTATTAAGTGACATGAGACGAGATTCCAAGCAACTGTGATAGTCATTTTGCAACTGAAACTTGAACAAACTGTAAAATAAGATCCGTGAGCACTTTATTTCAACAAACTTACTTGCAATCAATAAAGCAGAAAACCCGCATGACAATGATCTGCATGTTCTCATCCTTAATTTACTGGGAGCAGTTTACTACTCCCAGCAACTTTCTAGCCAGGAGCAGAATTACTAGGTGAGCTATTTACTAAGGTATTACTCCCAACAGTGAAAGAGGTGTTGTATGTGCTTTACTCAATCTGAAGGCAACATAGTTCAAATCTTTTACTGTTCATTTTATTTGAAGGAACAATTTACCTTTGTTGTCTCTACAAAAAACTCCACTGTTTCTCCATTCTTCGCAGCATTTGGAACTTTGGATTTAAATAGCGGATGAAATGGGGCAGATGTTCCGTTGGTCTCTGCCTGCCAATTAGTATTGAAAGAATCTGTTTGACCAGTTTACATTCAATTATAATAATTACTTCAAAATTTACACATTGATACAAGTGACGTAAACAGAATCAATTTGGCAATTTAATCTCACATTACACTTGAGATAAACAGCGAATTGTATCAAATTATTTGCAGGATGTAACAAAATTCACTCTTACCCTTAAAAATTTCTGAGTGCCAGCAACTAGCAAAGGGTAATTACATGAAATTGACAGCAAATCCCAATGATATACAGCCAAACTGGATGCAAATTTGGCCTATACAATTTAAGCGAAAGCAATGAGTGAATGAATTAGTTTAAGAGTACAAATTTTCTGATTTCAACTGAACAGTTAATGCACAAATTTATGAGTTTCATAGTTTTATGATGTTGAAACTGCCATGACATTACCAACAATAAGCTTTTTTCTCAGATTCAGTTACCTTTAGCATCACATGTTGATGAAGGGCTGAATAATGTTAATGGCATGATTTTACTGTCATTATAACATGTTAACAGAATCACATCTATATAATAACATAGTGATTATACTTAAGAGTACCTCTTAATCTTAGATCCATACTTGTAATGACAGGTAAGCCTGATATCTGCTTTTTTAAATACTTTGGAAACTGAAGTATTTTTGAAGGGTGCTCGGCTTCTAAATATTAAAATTGCTTAAACACCTACTGAGCAATATATCTAACAAGCTTCATAAACAAGAAAGCATATTTTATGGTTAAAAATAGAGCTTGACTGATAAGTTTTATTGGGCTGATACTGATGTTTTTAATTTTTCATTGCCGATAACTGATGCCAATATGTTTGCATTACTCCAACCCCAGCTGAAAGACATTTTTTTTCTCAGTATGTAGGCCACATAAAAAAATAAATAATTAAACAAGTTACAATTATGACAGAGCAGGTTGTCTGAGGCAAAATAGACACTCCTGGAGCTATTTTGCCTTCAGGCAAACATGAATGGTTGCACTGGTCACATGACAAGTTTCGAACACATGATTTTCTCAGTGGACAGTGATGTCTGTAATGGCTCGGTCTGATGCATAGGGGAAGCCAGGTGGGCCCCAGGGAAACGTGCTCCCCCCCAAATTTTTAGCATATCCAGTCATCTTGTGCTTTGAGAGGTGGTATCCCAAACAAAATACTGTTGCTAGCCTAAAATCCAAAGTTTTGCCCCACCCAATTTTCTGCCACCACAAAAAACTTTGGACTGGTGGTCTGATGGACAAGTACTGCCATGGTTTCAATGCTGGCAACCTGTAAACAGCTTCTTGTTTGCATTGTGTGAACTGTAGGCTAAACCCTAACTGTAAAACTTAGATCCTTGTCTCTATGTGTATTGTACTAGCCACATGATCACTTCAACCAATCGGGTTCGACTAAACTAAAGGCAAATGTAGTCCAACGGTTTGAACATATATATAACAGAGTGGCAGCATATCAGTTAACAACATTTCAGTGGCAAATTGCCATAGGTATTAGGTACTCGAAGCAGAAAAAGAGAACAGTTGTTAGTTCTAGAGGTATTATTTGGAGTAACACCTTCCAAGGAGTTTTTTTTATAAGACTGCCTTAGCAATATCGAGGAGTAGTGACTAATGCATATTAACACTTGAAGAGCCGGTCTATGAATATATCATACCTGGATTTCAGCCTAAAACCAGCATTTTTCAGTTGCCTTACCAACATCATAGCTCCTCTGCTGATTGCACTAGAGAGCTGTTCAAGGGCTCAAACGGATCGGCCAGTCTTCTAGTTTGCACTCGAAAAAATTTTTTTGGTTGGGGGTTGTGGATTTTTTGTGAGTGACATCATAAGTGAAGTACTTATTGGGTCATTTTGGCTCATGTTACCGGGCCTAGGGCCCAACCACTACGCCAAAGTATTTCACTGAAGTTTTTCATTGGAAACTAGACTTGAGTCTGAGTCTTCTGAGCCTTTGATCAACTTTCTAGCATTTTTAGTTCAAAAGTTATGATCTAAAATAAACAAATCAATTAATTATCTAATTAGTCAAATATTTTTATTACTTTAGATCAGGGGTTACCAACCTGGGGTACATGTACCCCTGGGGGTACATTTGCCTATCCGAAGGGGTACATTTAAGATTAGCAATAGAAGGTAAAAATGTATTTACATGTTGTTTATTTTCAAATCTTTATGTATATATCACTTAATATTATTTTCAAAAGTCATTATATTTATATTGTTAAATATATCTGTGAAAAATCATGAGAAAATATTTTGCCATAAGTAGTTTTAGGGGTATATGTTCATCTGTCAAAATTCTGAAGGAGTACATCCTTATCTGTTGAAATGCTGTAAGGGTACATGCTCATTGTCAGAATGCTGAAGGGGTACATGGTAAGAAAAAGGTTGGGAACCCCTGCTTTAGATCATAACTTTTGAACCCGAAACCCCAGCAGGTCATCCAAAGTATCAAAAGACTCTGATTGTAGTCTAGTTTCCAATAAAAACTTCAGCGAAATACCACCATCTAATGGTTTGGGCCCAGGGCCAGGTGAAGTGGGCTAAAGTGGCCTAAAAGTCCTCCACTTATGACATCACTCACAAAAAATCGGTCCCCCCAACAAAAAATTTTTTTTCAAATTCAGACTAGAAGGCTTGCCATGTCTTTTGAGCCTTTGAACAGCTCTCTACCACTTGATGCCCAAGTTACGCGCGCGCAAAGCCACGTGCGATGTGATCTGGTTGTTTTGGCAGGAGAATCCCTGAAACTACCCGGACGTCAAAGTGTTAAGCCATCTCACAAGATGCTTTCATGTACATACTGTTATGGGATGTTTTCATCCATAGTGGCCACTGCAGTCAAATACTAGTCTAACTCTAAATCAAGCATACAAGCGAATCCACAAACAGACCAACATGTATGGCATATAAGTACTCCCTTGTGTAGGCTGACGTGCCTATACTCAGATGCACATCTCACAAGTGGGTAAACTAAACCACAATGTGCGACGCATTACTAACAGAAACCATCACTTCACTGCGATGAAGAACCGCAGGCCTACAGCATCGAATTCTGCACAAACCTGAGTCACTGCTCGCTATGACGGCACGTTTTTTTACACACGCTGAAGGTCTTGTCTCTTGCTAGGCGGCCTTGCTAAAACCAAGTAAAACAACCAACCACCGTAGCACAACCTGATTTGTTCACAGGTAGTCATCTGCTTACCATGCAAAAACCTGCGAGCAAATGTTACATCATAGAGCGGTTTATCATGACAATTGCACTGCGGTCTAATCACCTCAGACTATTATACACTACTTGATGTAGTCGGAGGGCTGCATGTCGTTAACAGATAATTTGCACTAATCAATCAGAGACGAAGTAGCAACTTTAGTTTCCAAACATTCCATGCGGAACAATAATGTAGTTCTGAGTAGCGGCTTTTGTGAGCAAATAATGCCGATTTATATCAGCAGAATTTTGGCGATGTGTACATCAACAACATTACCATATCGGCCGATATATATCAGCATGCATTGGTCGAGCTCTAGTTCAAAAATATAAAAACAAAACAGTCTTTGTGTAGCTTTCTTTCATAATACAATTTAGAAATATTAATACTGAGAACAAAAGTTGAAAAACTAAGTGAGATTAATGATGAAATAAGATAATTTTCTTAACAGTTCCAAAACACACTTACCATGATTATGACACCTTTGAAATGATTCAGTAACTGTTTGAGCCTTTTATCCTTTGCACAATTGGATCAGCAAGCAAACTTTTCCAAAAAATCACAACACCAAGAAGTATCAGTGCAGTACAACAAATTGCAAACCTACTTTATTCAGCTTCACCTGGGTAACCTGCAAAAATATTTTTAGAGCAGCAATTCCAATGTGATGTAAAGCCATAAACATTTCTTTTGCACAGGATTAATTTCCCAAAAGGCTACAATATTTGCTTATTCCTTGGGATGGTTGATATATTTCAGATAACTAGGTTATTCACCTAAGACAGGGGTCGGGAACCTATGGCTCACGAGCCAGATGTGGCTCTTTTGATGCCAACACGATTGTTATCAATGAAACTTTTTCTGTAATTTTTCATCTACCAGACTACAAAGCCATCAACAACACCATGCAGCACCAGAAGTCGCATGAACAGTAAGAAGCATGTTAAAGAGAATATTCAGACATTTACCATTGTTTAACATTATTGATTTTGCTTAAAAATGCACACGTAAGTTAGTTGCATTAAGTGTTGAAAAATATTACATGGCTCTCACGGAAATACAATT
>Ga0210059_1001005_pt1 | contig 40683 bp, 27 predicted proteins | sample Ectturendosymbi2_FD_188042 | JGI IMG/M metagenome (GOLD analysis project Ga0210059, IMG submission 188042) | Ecteinascidia turbinata endosymbiont from Florida, USA - Sample 2 (SPAdes) (version 2) | ecosystem: Host-associated > Tunicates > Ascidians > Unclassified | place: Key West, Florida... | reverse complement strand
GTGTTAGTTTTAATGCTCAAAAAACAAAGGTTTTAACTATATCTAGTAATCGTGGTGAACATCTTCCTCTGATTTTTAATAACATGCAGCTCCAAGAAGTTGATAGCAATAAGCATCTAGGCTTGTTTTTCCGTAATAGTCTCTCCTGGCATCCCCATATTATAAGCCTTCATCAGCGTGCTATGCGACATGTTAACCGCCTCAGATCTATTTCAAATTTGGTGCCTAGATTTGCTCTTTTTTTCGATTTACAACTCATTTATTCTACCAATTTTCGACTACGGCAGCGTCGTTTATGACACTTGTTCACAATCTGATGCTTTACTTTTGGACTCTGCCCAGACAACAGCAGCAAAAATAATCACAGGGTGCTTTAAGACAACAGCCAATGACGCTGTTTTGAATGACATTTCTCTTGTTAAGCTAGGTACTAGAAGAGAGTAGCAAATTCTACTTTACTACTATAAGATAATGTTTGGTATGGCGTCACCAATCCTGCATTCTCTCATTCCAAAAATGTATAAAGATTCATCACCATACATGCTTCGTAACAGTTTGAATGTCCAGATTCCTTTGGCTAAAAAGAACATACTTTTTAACTCATTTTTTCGAAAAGGTGATAGTTTGTGGCATGCATTACCAATTTTTGTCAAATCTTCCGCGAGTTTTTCGTCCTTTAAATTACGTCTAGAAACTTTCTACTGCGGGTCAAAGCATAACTGCTGGTACCTTCATGGTAGCAACCCACGTAATACATGGTTACGCTGTAGACTGCGCTTGGGTCACAGTGTCCTAATCCTGAACAAGCGCACTTATCGCATGGGTTTATGTGGTAATAAAGAAACAGAAGAACATCTACTCCTTAACTGCTCTATTCACTCTGTGCTTTGAGTTGACCTGATGCAATCTGTGAAATCAATTTTACTCAAAAAAGGTCTGCAAGATTTATTGTCAAGTGTATTACAAGATCATTCAAGCCTGTTGCAACTTCCATCATTTGGACATCCTTCGCTGAAACTTAAACCCACAACCAATATATATAACGCTGTCTCTAAATATCTTGAATTAACTAACCGCTTAACCTCGCCATAACACCTTGGATTTGTCAATTATAGTAACTCGTTTACCATTCCGCAATTAATTCTCCATTTCACATTTTTTTCCTCGTATAATTTGTTATTTGCTTGCAGTTTACCAATCCGTGTCTATTCGCGCCTGCAATCTTTTGTTAATTGTTTGTCGTTTGTTTGCAATCTTTCGTTAGCTGTTCATCTTGAATTGGTTCGCTCGACATGACGAGACGAAGAGTACATTCAGGCTCCGACCTGCCACTCGTCGTCGTTAAATAAATAAATATGTGTATAAGAACTCTTAAGCACACTTGCATCAACCATTTAAAGCTGGTTAGTATAAACGTTATATGAGCGCATGTCAGACTCAGTCTAGTCATCTCAAAAGTTTAATTGGTTTTAAAAGAAAACTCAGCTCTGAAGCAGCAGTACACAGCACTTTGACACCGAAACGATACTTCAGTTTCGCTTTAAATGGTGTGTACCGAAAGATGGGAAAACCAAAAGTAATGTGACAGTGGATGCCTATATTTTTTAGTTAATATTTATCTACTGAATGCGCACTAGCATAGTGAGGGCTGAAAACCTGTAGCAGTGAACAAGAACACTTTCAATGAAATTAGCAGGGAAGCATAGAGCCATCACTTTCTGAATGATAGTTGTATGTTGACCTTCATTTACGATGGCGTAGCCAGACCATAATTTGGGGGTCCAAACTTTTTAGGCTAGCAACAGTACTTTGTTTGGAATACCGCCTCTCAAAGCACAAAATGACTAGATATTCTAAAAATTGGGGTCCATGGCCCCCTGGCCCCCTTGCAACGTTTAATCATATGTACTTTTTTTCTGAGACTAATGCCTGATGAGCACAAATAAAATGACTTGGGTTTCTCGCTAAATCAAAGTTATAGTAAAATGAAATATACGTAAAAACATTTGCTCGTAGGCCAAACAGTTACATTGTCAGGCTTGTCAGGTGGCATTGTGGAACCGTTGGTGGCGATTTTCGTGAAAAATTAGTTAAAACGTTTGACGAAGTATCCACAAAAGCATTAGAAATTTCTCCCTATTTTAACTGTTGGAGTGTCATTGGGAATGATATTACGGCAGGATATAGGTGAACGAATTCTATTTTTTACTGAAATTATCAAAATAGCGTTTCTTACAAAAATTTCACTTTCAGCATTTTTTAACCGAGAGAGGTGTAAAAGACCTTGGCAATTTCACGTGCAACACTGAAAAACTTGGATAACGGATTCTTAATTTTTTTCCAATTGTACTTCTGTGTAGACTCATAATTTTGCCTGAACTCAGGGGCCGCACCAACTGATATTTTCGGGGGGGAGGGGCAATGTGACGTAACTTGTTGCTGTACCTAACAAATACATACGTTTTTGAAAATTTCGGGGGGCAATTGCCCCCCCTGTGGTTGCGGGCCTGCCTGAAAGTATTGCTTTTGCTGACTATGCAAGTGTTTCTTACAATGTGTGCGTAAATTGTCAAATAAAACCCGCTGTGTTATGTAAAAAAGGCAGACCGTTTTTTTTATATTTGCAACCAAGACACCCTACAGAGGTCGCCACAGCTGCTGTTCAAAATGGTCATTTTGCGTAATGTACAGTATCTGTGAGCGATGTCGTCGAGACCTGAACCCCAAATGCAGGAATTAGTTTAAACTTTGTTTTGAACATTCAGGCTCTATCCAGAACCATCACCAGAAAGTCTTCAGTAAGGAGCCTTTGCGTTTGTGTAGAGGGCTTGACAGTCTGGAAATTTACATTAAATTTGCAACACAGCATTTTGAAAATTGCAGTCTGAAAATTTACAACACAGAATTGCAAATTGTGATTCACACTGTGGAAAATTAATTACAAAATTATTAAATATTTTCCCATAAACGCCCATAGTTCGCACCTAAAAAGTTTTGAACGAACTTAACAAAAGGAATAGCGTCAGTGTTCCTTCCAAGAAAATTTTACACTGAGCAAATATGTGTTTTAGTGTGCAAACAGTTGCGCAACCATGTAGATGTACAACCAATGAAGCGTTTCAAGCGTTAAAAGCTCTAAGCAATGTGTATACGACATTAAATTTAGAATGTTGCCAGTGCGCGAGAATGAGATCTCACTGCGCAAATGGTCTGGTGGTGTTGCGCACATGCGCAGTTGCCAGCTGCGCACCTCGGAGGGAACAATCAATAGCGTCTCAATCAATGTCATATAATCGAAAACGATAATTTATAGATGTCGTGATGAGATACAAATGTTAACAAAAAATTGGCAAGAAGCCAGAATAAAGCCTATCGTTCAGTTATGAAAGCATTGTTACCGAAGGAACAAAACATGAGGCCGGTCAAAGCATATGCGCTGCAATGAACGTTTTCTTTCATTAGCGCAAATTGATAAACTTTACACGAGCCAGAACCGTCGCCAGAAGGCCTTCAATTAATAAGGGGGTTTTACGTTTGTGCAGGGGCTTGACATTGCAAAATTTACCAGGACTCCACTGATTGAGAGTGTTTCATATTTCAATTTGGGGGATTTGAGTTTTGTTTGGGGGGCTAAGCCCACGAAAGCCCCCCGTGGCGACGGTACTGCCACGAGCTTAAATGAAATTTGCTTAACAGGCATATGCTAATGCGCATCGTACTCTAAACTGGCCAAAATACGCTGGCATAAAACTTTCTAATATCTAGTCTTTTTAAACTCCTGGTGCATGACACATGTTTAGATTAATAACATTTTGCATCTCAAATAGGCTATAAATGTTAACAAATATATAGACTAAGTGTTATGTGGCTTGTGGAGGCAACATGGTTAATATCCATAATCCACTAACTGCACTGCTCTGCTGGGACCAGGGTTGCCCACTCTTCTTACATTGCCCGTAACTAGGGGGCGCAGGAGGGCTTCTCCTCCCCTGGACAAGGGTGTTGGGCAATGGGCATAGTTTAAAAATTGAACGATAGGCTTGATTCTGATTTCCGGCAAATTTTGTTAACATTTGCATTTCAGCACAACATACTTAAATATTTGTCATTAACAAATTGACGATTATACCTTTTGTTAAGCTCGTTCAAAAATTGTTAGTTGCAAATCATAGCAGCCTATTATGGGTATTTGCGGTAAAATATGTGAATGTACATTTCCAGAATGCCTAGCCGCCCTGCACAAACACAAACCCCAATTGAAGACTTTCTGGAGACGGTTCTGCTGAAATTGTGTCTGCAAGTGGAACTAAAAATAGTGAAATAAGAAAAAAATGAAGATATTTTGTTGTCAAAGGCCATTCAGCCTCGGAACGTACCATAAAGTCGAAATATTTTTTTAAGAAATGCCCATTACGGGGGTCCCTGAAAGCATATTTTCGGGAGGGGGACAGAGTTGGGTTGCTACGGCACTGTTCAAACCTTAACACTCAAAAAACCGTGAAAAGCATGGACCAAGCGCAGCAACTTTCAATCAGTTAAGCGGAACACATCTTTGCCTTGTCTAAATATGCGTTTAGCGCTATGTATACTTTTACATTGTAGCGATTTTAATATCGCAAGCACATGTTACCTTTTTCTTTAGTGTTTTGTTAGTGGCTGCGGAACCCAGCAGCCGGCAGTAAACATTATCTCGATCCATAGTCCACAAAGAGTTTTGTGGTTCTCCTTTATCACAAGCATTCTCATTGAATACTGACTCATGCATTAACTATGGAATCAATATGTCATGTAAGATCGCAGGTGATCTTCGCTGTTTATCAGTCAGTCCAGCAACCTTGTATATTCATTCTATCATTAGATCATGCTGTGTTTCTGACAATCAGAGATGCAATCGAGAAGTAAACTTCGAGACCGAGACCTGGTTAAAAATATGAAACCGAGACCAGTGTCAAGCGAAATCTCTGACTTGCGAAATTTCTAACTGCGCGCCATGTGCGCAAGCACAGAGTGATAGCCTAATCTACATATCAAATACGCCGAGAAAACGTATTATTAGGGCTCGGGGTTTGTACGTCTGTCGGATATCGTTTGGTTAGAGTAAGAAAACGAAAAATAATTGAGGTCTAAGATAATAGAAAAAGTCCAATATTTTTTAGTGGTTATAGTTATTCTCGTCCGGTAGCTTGTCATGGATATCTAACATCTTACCACAAAGTTTTAATGTACACAACACGCATCAAAAAAGTAATTACCAAACTTCATCTGTTGACCAATACAAATATCTGGGGACTGTATTGGATACTGAGCTCTCAGATGACAAAGACATTCAGAGACAACTGCGATATCAATATTGTGCAGCAAACAAGCTGCGAGCCTCTTTCTCCCGTTGCTCTAATGCAGTTAAAAACGTACTTTTTCGTTCCTTTTGTACGCCCATGTATGCATCTCAAGTATGGTGTAATTTCAGGAAGTCATGCATGCAGAGATTGCGGGTGGCATATAATTTTGGTTGCAGAGCTCTATACAACGTGCCCTGGAGAGCGAGTGTTAGTAGCCACCACGTTCAATGTAACGTTCCTACCTTCGAGGCTCTGCTACGTAAATACAAGTATCTGTTTCTCGAAAGATGCAGAAAATCTAACAACGTATGGTTACGTGCTTTGATGCAGTCAGATTGTTTGTACTCGTCACTATTCTTTGAACACTATAATTGCATTTTACTCTGTGATTGAGTGATCGAACTTCGCAGTGTCCGTTTGATCGATGACGTGTCAAGCCACAATGCTTTCGCATTTTACCTAGACTAGACCAATTTAGGAATTGGCGCCCTACTCCGTAGTAGTGCTGAAACAAGTGTTACGTTTTAGCTAATAATAGTGGTAAGAATGTGTCTGTAACCCTATGGTTCTGTCTTCAATGCAGTTGCAAAAAGTGTCTGTAACCCTATGATTCCGCAGGCTTCAATGGCTTGTACTACGTTCTGTATTGTCTGTTTTATCAACCTGCGTTCTGCAGAGTGTGTGTGTTCATACTATGGACTTCGTGTCTGCTATAAACAAATAAATTAAATTAAATTAAATTACTTTACTCTGAGAAGCAAAATAACTGACAGACCATAATAGGTCAGAAATTTCGCAGAGATCGGAAATTTCCCTTGACACCGGGATCCGAGGCTCGAAACTTGAAATTCGAGACCAAGACTTGAAAATGAATGGATTATGCCGAAAATTTCTAAACAATTTCAGAAAAATGTCCTCACCAGGGTCTCATCAAGGTCTCACCACTTCGAAGTTGAATTTTTTTCATTTTTATTGATATTGATTTATTGTTGAATTTCGAGTTTTTTTCCTAACTGCTTTTGTTGTATCTTATCTGCAGATACAGCAGGTAACAAACACGTTGAATTACAGAAATTTTCCTAGGCCATATCGATGCAGTATTCAAAGTCTCAAGGCAATAGGCTTGTGACCGAGACCTGCATCGTTCGAGATCGAGACGAGACCTGCAAACTTTCCAGACTGAGACTCGCAAAAATGGGTCTCGTGACCGAAACCAAGTCTCGAGACTCCATCACTGCTGACAAGCTCTGTGCATCTACTTTGTGAAGAGTTTCAACAAGTCACGTGGTAAGTGTAACTCTAGTTTTGTTTATGCATTTTTTCGAACTCTGTGAAGTTGTTGGAAGCAAAATATAGTTGTAATTTGGCCATTTTACGGCAAACTACGATTGCAACTACACGAGATCGGAATATCTCAATTACGATTACAATTACATGTAAATATGTAATTAAATACATTAAGTTACATTACAATTGTAATTGACCCAACTCTGGGTGAAGCCCAAAAGTTTTCTGGTCTTGATTCTCGTCGCCAATACTCAGGCATCAGATTTTTTGGCAAAATCTCGGTCTTGCATTTTGAATCGAGTCTCGGTCACGGCGTTTTGTTCTCAACCAAATCACCGGCCATGAAACAAGTGGTTCATTTTGGTTGATCAGTTGCTGTGTTTTATCATGGTAAAAATAAACCTCACTTAAACTTTTTTTGTGGAGGTTGTTGAATTGATGAAATGGTTGAAAACAGTGAGGTTGCTTACTGTTCAGAAATCTACTAGAACACTGCCACTGCGTCGCTCCTGCGAAGTAAAGCTCGAAAACAATTGAACTATGATGTATTTCAGAGTGTTTCACAGCTTTTGATCTTCTCCATGGTTTGTGGTCGAATCTTGATTTTTTCCGCCTTCAGCTGGTCTGATGTTTCTGAAAAAAGCAAATAATTGACTGGGACTTGACTGTTATGAGTAGAAATTTGAGTCCGTGAATTTGTTTTCTTCCTTGCTTTTTAGCGCAACCATGTGGTTACATAGTCATGACGACTGAAGTCAACTTACGAAATGCTAAACTCGTTTAAAAAGTGTTTTTTTCAAGATTGATGCAACATTTCGCTAGGTTCTCTGACTTTGTGTTTCATTAGTATGAAATCACTTTGTTTTTGATTCAAAGTGCTAACATTTTGAGACTGTCGGTATTTTTTTAAATATTTTTTCATCTCCTTGATTTACTAGTCATAGGTAGCTGCTATAGCCTAGGTTAGGTAGATATCTCTGGAGTGTCACCCAACAATTATTAGCCTAATTGTATTTGTATAGCCTACTGTTCTGTCGTCCTTCACTTAATTTTTTCTTTGTCCTAATTACACTGTGTTATATTTATATAAAAGCTTTTTATTGCCAATTAATCGTTGTTTGCAATTTGCATTTACAAGGCAGTGGGTCGGGTGGCTACAGAACCATTGAAGGATCGTAAATTTGAAACCTTAATTCGACCATCTCCTGTAACGTGACGGTAACGTACGAGCAGAATGCAGTAGGCTTTGTAGAAACATAGTAAACACAAAAGGTAAACCCAAAACTTAACCTTAACCGTAGCCCTAATGTAATGCTAAGCTATCACTTAAACCTAATGCTAACCTAACCTAACACTAAGTAACCTATCCCTAAGCTAACACTAACCTAACCCTAAGCTAACCAACCCTAACCCTAAGCTAACCCTTTGTTAACACGAAGCTAATGCTAATCCAATGCTAACCAATGCTAACCTAACGCCAACCCCTAAACCTAACTAAAAAAAGTGTTTGTTTTGTAAAATTTTGAAAAAAGAAAATAAAAAGTGGTTATATGAATTGAAATGTGCAAGCAGTCACTATTACCAAAATATAAGGCACCAAGTCGAGAGGCAAACCCTGAACCATTGAAATGGTAGACTTGGAACCTATCCTATAGGCTGCTAGATTGACGCTGGTTGAATGACAAACTGACCACTTTATTCGAACCGCGTCATGCGAGGTGAAATGGTCAAATAAATTTTTAAACAGGAACATCCATGGGTAGTTCTGTAGCCACTTCCAATTTACAACTTTTAAGGCATGTGCATGTTGTCTCTGTTGCACTGAAATCTAGCTTAACTCAAGCGATTTTACAAATCACTTTTTGTAGGAAGTGGCTGTAGGTCCGCCGGCGGTGATATGGTTCGAATAAAACACTGAGTTTTTCTCTTTAACGGCACTGTCATGGTAGTCTAGCAGACAACATGTCTGTGTCTGGTGTGCGAACGGTTTTTGGTTTGGTTCTCACTATGGCGCCTTTTGTTTTGATAATAGTCATTATTCATGGGATCGGTTTTTCTTTACTTTTTTCAAAACTTCTCAAACTTTTCTATTCAGATTTATGGTTTGGGATTAAGGTTTAGGGTTAAGTTTAGCTTTGGGGTTTATTATGGTTTACGTTTACAGTTTAGTATGCTTCTACCAAGTGTAGTGCAGTCTTGAGTCAACTGCACACTCATCATGCGTTACTGTCATGTTACAGGTGGTGGATGAATAACTTTTCAAAAATAAAGGTCTAATGCCGGATCTATAGCCACTGCCTTTTTGTAGGGTTAACTATACTGCACCCAAAGCAATTATAAATGTAAAATAGTATGCTTTTGTTTTTATGTCAAATATGTTTTAGCTAATACAGTATACTCTAATTTTTAATGCTAAAATTGTAGAGTTAAATTGAGTAAGAAATGCAATGTATCAAGCTATTATTGTAGCGCTAAAAATCACCAAGTACCAAAATTATTAAGACTGTAAATTGTTTGTATGTTGATGTTATATTATTATGTCAGCCAAACACCATAGTAATATGAATATAAACAAACATAGGTTATTGAATAATTTTTTGGTCTCTTTGTGGTATGCACCAGCAGGTATTTCCATATTGTTAAAAGTAGTTTGCTTGGATCGGAAAAGTTTGGAATCAGCCTGTTTGCATTTCATTTTTCAACCAAACTGCTGTTGTATTTGTTTGTACTGCGACATGTTTATATTGTTATAAAAAGGCACAATTGCATGATCATTCTTGCAAGTTTTTTTATTTTTAAGTTTTTTCTATGTACCTACTTGCATTTGAACGCATTTTTATATGAAAAAGAACATAATGAATAATTTTCCCTATTACACTTACAAAATCTTTTATAAGTTGGTTGCTGGTTGAGCATGGTCAGTTTTGTTAAGCATTAGGTATTTATCAATCTTGGCTTAGTTTTTAAAAGTGTTTGATTTTTTACATATTTGTATATATTAATTAGTTGGTAAAATGTGTGGTCTTAAATAGTATGCTTCATGTCTGGAAACCTGTTTAATGAAACCTCAAAAATTAGAAATCTGTAATGTGTACATTTTTCAAAATAGTGTTCAGAAACAGGGCTTATAAGTCAAAATTGTTGAGGCCCGTAAGTTTCCTTTCCAAGCATTTGTCTAGAAGTCAAGAGTGATTTACTAATATATGATGCTTAACTGTGATGCGCAATATTTATTAAATCTAATGTATATTGCTTGTTAATCTATTTGCTATTTATCTGCCATGGCGAGTGAGAGTGTTAGTAGTCATCAGGTTCAATGTAACATTCCAACCTTTGAGCCCTTATTGTTATTGAGAAAAAATGTGTACCTGTTTCTTGAATGGTGCAAAGTCTAGCAACATATGGTTGCGAGCTTTGATGCAGTCAGATTGTTTATATTTGTCCTTATTCTTTGAATACTACAACCGCATTTTACTTTTTGACTGAGTGCCCTGACATTACATTGTTTGTTTGAGGACATGTGCAGGCCATAATGCATTGGTACTTCACCTGGGCTGGGCCAAGGTAGGACTCTGATTCTTATCATGCGATTTTCGTGTTCTACTCTGGATGTAGTATTGTACCAAATGTTACAAGTTCTCCTCTCTCTCAGGTTGTTGACATTCGCCTGACTACAACTGTGTATGTCACCAGGGCTCACCACTAGGAGGTTGTCAATATGAGCCCCTTATGAGTTATCGAATAACTGTGTTAGGATATTTTTGCAGTGTAGTGTTATGCAAAGTGTTACAAGTTAGCAAACTATTGTGTCTGTAATCGTGTGGTCTTACCCCCAACACTGTTAAAACATTCGTGTATGTTATTATCAATCTGCGTTGTGCAGACACTGTGTGCTTGTGCTCTATGGAATTTGTGTCTGATACAAAGATTAAACTTTGAAAATATCTGGCTATATTTTTTGCAGGCTAGTGTGCAATTAAGATCTTAGATTATTATGAGTTCTCCTTTTAATAGTTTAAGAAAAGTGAAGAAGTCACCATTTATGAAGCCAAATCAATTCGGGTATATGCTTCTTTGTGATTGTTTAAAGCTCTAATCAAAATGTTATGTGAACATAGGACAAGTTTTGGTTTTAAAGTATAAATGTTGCAGCCACAATGCTGCATCGCCTCTGTGTAACAACAACAATAGAGTTTTCCCTGCTCCAGCAGGTAGACCACTATTGCTGCTATGAATTCAATGGTATATGTAGCGCAATCATGCCACCACATAAATGCAGTGGTATAAGAAATGTATCATGTATCCATGAGATAAACATAGTGTGTGTGTGAGGCCATGTTTGTGAATTTGAAGTGTAGTATGCAGTTCTTATTTTTGACACACAACTTTTTTTTAAACATGAAATAGCTCAACTCATATGTCATTTATGTGTCATGGTCTCTGTGTTCTTTTGGTCAAAAAGTTCTGAAAGATAAATTCTATGTGGACATGTGACCTTAGGCCATGCTGATACATTTTTTAGTTTGAGTAAAAGTGAATTGCACCTTATTGAGTTGAGTTTAATGGTGTAACTTGTTTTTCAAATTTTTAATCTGAAGAACAAAAATAATGCAAGATCGCTAAAAAACCCTAGTTTGTCCGGCTGAGCCTCCTCAGTAGTTTGTTACTCTTATCCTAGGTTCAGATTGAATAGCTATTTTTGGATCAGTTTCAGATGCATGAATGGGTCACTTATAAGAATGCTGACATATGCGTGGGAGTTAGCTTAGTGTTCCACGTAGTTATCTGTGCATTGGCTCAGTTGCAACCGGCTTTTATCATAGCGTATTCAGATCCACAATGATTTGTAAATGGCAGAGAAACTGTAAACCCAGCTAAAATGAAACTTTTGCTTGGGTTGCCATAACCCTTTTGTATTCCAAGCAAACTGCCGGTGTTTACAGTAGTTTAATAGGGTTGATAGTAGTTTAACAGGATTATGTTGAAATGGAGCCCTGACCATGATGTTAGGCATGTGGTTTGAGTAATTCTCTGAGATTTCTGATCTAATCCATCAAAATGTTAGACCCAAGATCATGGGAAAGCCAGCAGTGGCAGCTCAGCTTGAAGCTCACATTGGCCAGAATGAAAATGATAGACTAGTCAGTGTGATGTTCTTGCAACACGATGAAACAAAATACTGTGGCAACAAGGTGAAGAGTGCAGATCAAACACACAGTCAGTGCTAATTTCCAAGTGAAATCTTACGCTTCTGCAAATAGAAAAGCTAAACACCGTTATTCACATGCGGAAAATTTACTGCATTCAACAAGCGGAAAAAAAACAGCTCAAAATCCATGTTAAAAATAAGATGCTAAACACTGTCTAGGCACCAGGCAATTACGCTGTGTGTGCAGAAATTACTCTATTTCTAGAATAGTGTTTTTTAAAACAAAAGGAGATAGTTCGTAATGAGGACGATCAATGGTGCAGTCTATTTTGGGACCTAAATGTTGTAAAAAACTTTTGCCCTATTTGGTTTTAACTAGTAAACAGAAGTATCCACCTGATGTAGTGTTTCATGTAGCATAAGAGTGGAGTTTGCTAATATGGGTTGATAACTGATTAAGGTTATTAGGAAGTGCATTACAATGTAGCCTATGCGTAGGCTAACTTATCACTATGTAATGCATTATATCATTAATCTTGAAGTGTAATTTTTTTATAGAATCAATCAAAATGTGTTCTGTAACGGTTATATTTCATTGCTCTCATCATTTTCTTGTGCAATATATCTAATCAATTCAAGACAACTCTACCGCAACAACCAATCACAGATGACTGTGGACTACACTGCATAAAATGATCTTAGTTCACGGCACTATCGTTTGTGTCGTATCTTATGTTTAAAATAATCCACATACTTCAAGAGATGTTTTCAAAGATATAGATACAATCTGTCCAAGATACCTTGTCAGTGTATATCCTAAGGCACGTAGTGCAACATAGTGATTATTAACTCTGTAAGTAGCATTATTGAATTTTTTTTTAAATTTATTTGTTTGTGAGCAGACACGAAGTCCATAGTACGAACACACACACTGCAGAACGCAGGTTGATACAAACAGACAAAACAGAACGTAGTACAAGCCATTGAAGCCTGTGGAATCACAGGGTTACAGACACTTTTTGCAACTGCATTAAAGACAGAACCATAGGGTTACAGACACATTCTTAACACTATTATTAGCTAACACCTAACACTTGTTTCAGCACTACTATGGTGTAGGGCACCAATTCCTTGATTGGTCGAGTCTAAGTAAAATGCGAAAGTATTGTGGCTTGACACGCCATCGATCAAAAGGACACTGCGAAGTTCGTTCACTCATTCACAGAGTAAAATTCGATTATAGTGTTCAAAGAATAGTGATCAATACAAACAATCTGACTGCATCAAAGCACGTAACCATACGTTGTTAGATTTTCTGCATCTTTCAAGAAACAGGTACGTGTATTTTCGTAGCAGCGCCTCAAAGGTAGGAATGTTGCATTGAACCTGGTGGGTTCTAACACTCGCTCTCCAGGGCAAGTTGTTTTGAGCCCTGCATCCAAAATTATATGCCACATGCAATCTGTGCATGCATGACTTCCTGAAATTACACCATAATTGAGATGCATACATGGGCGTAGATAAGGAATGAAAAAGTACGTTTTTAACTGCATTAGAGCAACGGGAAAAAGAGACTCGCAGCTTGTTTGCTGCACAATATTGATATCGCAGTTGTCTCTGAATGTCTTTGTCATCTGAGAGCTCAGTATCCAATACAATCCCCAGATAGTTGTATTGGTCAACAGACTTTACGTATTGACCACCCAATTTCAATAATGGAGTGGCTGTGCTTTTTGCACTCTTATCCCTAAACGTCATACAAACAGTTTTGTTGCAGTTGAAAATAATCCCATGCAATTCTGCATATGCTTGGCACATCTAGTATTCTTTGCAACCAACGTACACTTGGACAGAACACACAAATATCATCAGCAAACATCAAGTGGTTTAATAAGACTTCACCAATACAACACCCTGCTTTAATGTTGTTTAGTTCATTGGACAAATCATCTAAATAAACAGCAAACAAGTATGGACTCAGTACTCCCCTTGTCTAACCCCATTAGACCCGAAACGGTTCAGAAAAATGCTTGCCCCATTTTATTTGCATCTTTTGTTCCTTGTACCAATGTTTCAGTAGGCTCACAAAACACATTGGCACCTTTCTTTGAATTATTTTCTCAAATAATTTCATGTGTAGTACTCGGTCAAATGCTTTCGAGGCATCTGAAAACACAGCATGCACAGATGAACCATGTGTTACAAACTATGAAGCAGTTTGTTTCAACAAAAATTGATCAGTGCTATGACCAGCCTCAAAACCAAACTGAATGTCTGTGGTACCAAGGAAAGGAGATATGTTAGATAATATGAAGTGCTCAAGTAGCTTTGACACCACTGTGGCTACTGCAACTGGTCTGTCATTTGAAGTGTCAGACATATTCCCATTCTTGTTTTTGCATATGGGAACTATTGTTGTGTTTAAACAGGAATTGGGTATTTACCTGTGAACAATACAAATGTTGAACAGTTCACTGAGAAAAAAACGCAGAGACTCATCTGCATACAGCAGATGCTCTGCAGAAATACAATCAGGCCCTGGAGCTTTGTTCAATGGCAGCTTTTGAAGAAGTGATACCAAGGAGACAAAAGAACACAGGGCATTTCCAGATCCACATAGTTCTCCTTGCAGTCAATGCTGTGTTCCACAGACTCTGCAGACCCATTGGCAGAGTTTTCAAAGTTTAGTATTTCCTTGGAATAGTGTTTCCACATTTTAACAATCTCTGAACCACCATTTGCCCCTCCCACCAATGTTGGTAGTGATGGGGATCTGTTTTTTTTATTGACCTTTTGCCAAAATGACTTCTTGGTTTTATCAGCCTGTAGTGCAGCTGCTAGGCCATTTGCCTTATGCATTTCAACATCTTTGCAGCATTGCTGCAATTAATATTTGAAATCTTTTTTTGTTTTAGTCATGTTTCTGTATATGCCACCAGTCATGGGTCTATTGCAGTTTACCCATAGCCGGAACGCTGCCTTTGCCATTTGGTGCTTTGATTTGACCACTAAGTTCCAACCAGGAATGTTAAATTTACCTTCATTCTTTTTACTTGTTGTTTTAAAATTGACTTGGCCGGCATGCAACAAGCCAATATGAGCTTTTAGTGTGAAGATTGTCTATTGAAATGGAGCCAGTCGCCTACATTTTGCAGTTCAGTACTTAGTGTCATGTCTTGAAAGTTATTACATTTGACCTTGACATAGTTACTAAGATATCATTGTCAGAATAAAATTTGATACATTTGGTGAATCTCTAACATACAAAAAAAGCAAACAGACATGAAGCCAACAGTGACCTTTAATGGACAACCTGTATAACTGCATAAGCAGACAATCTGCACACTCCCACAACAACACATTGTTGCCTATCTTGCAAATAGCTAAAGAGGAGCTTGCGGTGTAAATCCTTAATTCCATTAAGATGATCAGCTTTCAGTGCTGTGGTTCAGAGAGTCAAACGCTTTAGACAATTCACAGAATACAGCACAAGTTACAATCAATCAAAAAGTTTTCATGTATTTGATATATAACAAAATATTGATAGCCAATTTCTGAAGTTATCGTGGTGTTTACACATATTTCTTTGTTCAGTATAAGTACACAATTAATTAGACGCAATTAACGATCTCAGTTACACACCGAGGGTGATGTTTTGCATTTATTAGCCAGGTCTATGTACAGTAAGATGCAATGACTACTGAGCTCAAGTTCAATGGTGATAATAACAAGGAACTTTTTTAATCACTCAACAATGGAGTCAGTGCATATATTATTATACCAGTAGTTTTCTCTTGGCAATTTCTTGTTATTGGCCTAAAGCAGTGGTTTTTAACTTGGGTTTGAGGAACCCAAAGGGCCCAGTGAGTCAGTTTCAGGTCAGGATTTCGGCATCTAGGACGTGTGTTATTGAAATAGATCCCTATGTTTTCAAGAAATCATATTTTCTTTTTCTGACTATAGAGGGTTCAGTAAATGCATAGATGAATCTTGCAGGGTTTAGTACACCCAACAAGACTGAGAACCCCTGGCCCATAGTGTCCCATTTAAATGCATCTCTCAATTAAAGAAGCTGAAACACTGAGCAGTTTATAGCTTCCGGCTGTGGTGAAATATTTTCTCAGTTGACACAACTATCCAATCCTGTTTTGTATTATTGCGCGAGTTTTTCAGTGGTGTGTTTTTCTTTCAGAAAACCTGTCATGCCATTTCGCTCCAGTGATTATACTGCAGATCAGGAATTGCTTCATGATGTAACAATGCGACTTGCAACGAACAATGCTTCTCTTCCAACTAAGTCGTCCCTCAGTGACTCGTCTATACAGTCGCTTTCACCGCGAAATCTTGCGCCTCCAACGTCATCAGCGGTTTCTCCAAGTCCACTTGGTTCAGTCAGAAAATCTCACAGTAGGTTCATGTGGTTGTTCTTGCTGATGTATCAGGAACTCTTTGAGCAAATAGTTAATGCTATCAACACAGCTTGGAATAATTATTATACAAGGGTATTGCAGAGTGCAGAACAGATATGTCTAACCCGCGGGTCGCAGGCAGCTCAGTCAAAGCTTTTCTGCGGCCCAGTTTAGGTTTTCGCTGTAGTATAAGTAGTTTATACATACTGACAACCTGTCCTTATTTCGACAATCAAGTTTGACATTTTTGATGCAAGTGGTTCTCAGTGCCACTTAATCACGTCTGTACTGCGTGGTGGGAGATTTCCCTATGTCCACTGACACCTTGGTGCAAAATTTTTTGCCAGTTTTCTGATTTCTACCCTTGTTCCATTGGCACAAAACTTGCCTATGAAATTACACTTAAGGATTGCCAAACAGTCGTTACCATTGCCGTTAGGATTACGACGCTTTCAGAAAATTAGCTACACTAAATGTAATTTTCTAAGATCAAAATAAATCATTCAATGTGCGGCCCTCATTAGCAGCTATGTCATACAATTGCGGCCCTGGTTAAGATAATGACATAATTTTTGACTCAGTAAGCAATTTCGGTTGGACATAGCTGGTGTAGACAAACCGATCATGCTGTAGATCACAGTTGAAAATTTATTTTGAAACTGGGCAAAAGAAGATGATTGTAACGGTACAAATGTGAGAAATGTGCAGTACATTGGTTACTGAAGACTGTTGCCACTGCATGCGAACGTAACATAGAAGATTCTGGCCTTGCATCAAGCGCAAATAAGCAGCTGTACGCAGAATGAGTCATTAGTTATTTTTGTATGTAATTGATCTTGAATAGCAAAAGTATGGTTCACCCCTGGAAAATTGTGATATCCCGAGGGGTTTACTATATACAGGGTCGCAACCAACAGAAATTTTCTGGGGGTAAGTACCTACAACTAAAAAAGATATTGGCGCTTCCAAAATATTTTTGAAAATTTCTGGGGCGACAATCGCCCAATTCACCACCCCATGGTTGCGGGCCTGACTGTGCACCCGGTCGACAAGCACTCATGTAATCGAACAAAGCTCATGTTTTTGATTTATCTTCAAACCAACCTGTTCCAGCGATGGATATATTGTACTGTCAAATATACGCAGTTAGGTGTAAGAAACCCAGTTAGGGTCATCTGAAACTGGTGCGTTATTGTCTAAGACAGGGGGGTCTCGGAACCACGGTTGCGGAGTCGTAAGGAGCCGAACGTTTTTGGCCGGAGTCGGATTCCTAACAACACTGGGAGTCGGAGTCGGATATTTTTCTCCGACTCCGGATGTGCAATTGGATCATTTTTTACATCGCATTCCAAAATTGGGAATTCCTGTTGAAATGATACAATTTCTTTTGAAACTTTTGTTGAAACAGAGATTTCTTGCTGTGCACCACGATTTCCTGTCGCAAAGACATTTTGTCAATAATGTAAAAATGGTATATTTACGAAAAATTAGTTGATTTGATACAATACAACATGTCCCGAAACAATCGCATTACCTAAGATGTCCGGCCCTCGAACTCTTGTGTATAAGCGTATGTGACTCTCTGACAAAAACGTTTGGAGACCCGGGTCTGAGAGGTTGAGTTTTTGGGCATAATTTTGCCACAAGAGTAGTTTCATTGCGTTTTTTCGAAAGTAGATCGTCAGCACAGGCACGCGTTTGGCATAAAGTTTATCGCAATTCAAAATCTTAAATATATTTTAAAGTTATCATGCGCATAGTTTGGTTAAAACGTAGATCGAATGAAAAATGTATAGATCTGTGATCTCGTGCTTACCCCTTCGGGAAGAAGCGGTTGGACGTGAGCGACTGATGCCCGCATAAAATAATTGGTAGCTACTATTATCAAGAGCAAATGCACTTGAGCTTGCTGTCAGGTATTGGCAAATGCACAATCGGCTTTGCTTTTATTGCTATCATTTTTCCGGTCTCTCGACCAACAATATATAGAAAGTTCATCAATGCTGCGCACGTGTGTCCTTTATAAAAATCGCACATCCAGTCCTGTGTTTTTCGAATAGCTGGTCGATTAACGGGCCGAACCAAAACAATGTAGGTAAAATTGACTAACTTTCTTAGTATGAAAATTAGCCCAGAACGTACTGTTGCTGTCTCCACGTTCAGACTTATATACCGCACATGCACCTGTATGTTTTTTCATGCTATAGCCAACAACGTGCAATCATTGCTTGCAATTTGAAAACTGGGCATACCTGCAAAACTCCATCCTAATGTTGAAGTGTGCCAGGTAAACTCTATAACGCCCGCTTATTTTTAAAAGGGACGGATGCTAAAAACGCTGCGTGTTCTTGTATAAAGCAAGTCAATAGTAAAATCGTGCAAAATAGATGTTTTGGGTTACGATTATCTTTGTTTCAGGGGTAACAGTTACCGGAAGAAGCAGTTGTCTTGGTCTTCATCTTGTCTTGTTGTCTTGGTCTTCATCTTCAATTGCCCCAGTGACAATATACTAGAAAAATCGTCAAAATAAGTTACCCAAATAACGCAGGCGACATAATGGCATCAGGCAAAAGTAGCTTTGAACGAGATGTCAAGTGTTGTGTTTGGGTCACAGTGATTTTAAGTGCCTGTTAGTTGTGTGAATTTCAGAACATTCAAGCATCATCAAACGAATAAAAACCGACGCGTTGTAAATGGTGTTTGTCCGGTACTCGTGGCATGGCTGTCGCTCTAAGGACCCGTTTCTTTTTGCTGGAAACTATTTGTGTGAGTTTGATCGCTCTGCGAATGCCACAAGAACACCCGAATACATAACCCTGTTCAGTCGTGCTTCACCAACAGTGTATTCTCGATGTTTCTCAACGTTCGAAGCTGTTTTGTCGTTAACTCACGCATTTAAACCTCTTGCAATGGACAGTTACGTCACTTGTGCTACTCTGTTCACAGCAGATGTATCGAAGGCGCCGAGCGACTTGGACCTCATCTCTACCATGATGAAGAGAATCGCTCAACTGGAAACACAGACAACTCGATTTTCGAAAGATGTCGTGGAAAAAGACAAAAAGATTAAGGTGCTGTGAGGCAAAACTGCTGAAGGTTTTGTGGTAATGCTTTTTTAAGCGCAGACGACGACGACGACATACCTGGTTCCTTTTCGGTCGTGAACCGAATTTTTTTTGGAAATGACCGAAAAAAATTAAGTTTTTGTTCAAATTCAGCCATAATGCCTGAAAAAGTAGTCCAGTGAATGCTGTTACGACGAGTTTTAATACTATTACGGGACAAATGACCGAAATGTCACAGCGAAAGAAACAGCGACAAGCTGCTTAGGTGCTTGTCTGAACCTCACTGAAACGTAACCTCACTTGAGTACGAACGGCCCTGTAGTGTAATCGACTTCATTCATGAGTGTGCTGACATTGGCTAGAAGTGACTTCTCACCCGACCTGTCGCCAGCAAAGATGAATTTTAGGGGTCTTTCAATCTGGATGAGGAGTGCAAGGACAGATTTTTATTTACAAGAATCAAACCATACCCTGCGTGTTTATTTGTCTCATTGCATTTGGAAGGTTTAAGTTTCTGAACCTTCGTGACAGTAAGACTGCTCTTTTCCGCCTGGGCTGTTGGATATACCAGGTTGTTTTAAAAAATACGTCACGTTAAGCGCGTCAAGGTTCACTAGCTTTACCGTTTCGCGCTGTTTTGTTCTCGCGGCGTCGCCTCAATTTTGTGTTTGGCTCGAAACGAAATGTTTCCTATTTGTTTTTGTCAAAAAGCGAAGTTTGTATTAAAAATAACAGAAGACTCAACACGTCACAAGATATTAAATTTGTCATGAAATTCGCCCAAGTTTTGGCAAAGAAGTAGTTTCTGCTTCCGGCCAATCTGTTTTTAGAATGTGATGCGTTTGACGCTTTATTCTTTCTCGACATAAACAGTCGTTGGAAGAAAAACTTGCGCGGATGACACAAGCCCAAGAAGAGGCTGACTCGTCGTCGCGTGGCTACAGTTACACGGATGGCTTGGAGGCGAAGTGTGCTGAACTGCAAGAACAAGTTTATGAAATGGAGGTAGCTGAACAGATTTCTATCTTGAACTAGACCGTGTTTTATCGCGAAGGCCTGAACACGCGAAGCGCTGTGTTGTGTGCTGTGTCAAATCGTTTGCCTCGTCTGGCGCCTGATCTAGTTGGGATCCAGCGTACGGTAAAGAGTCTGATAGTTTAGGACGCTTGGGCCTCTCAGCTTCACAAGTTACTGCGCTTGTCGTCAGTCTAATCTACGAGTAGTTGATGGTTTATTTGCGGCCTGTTTTCTTTGGGGAAATGGCGACAAGTCATCAGTGACCGCTGCACAGTATTTGCGGCGCAAAACGACGCGCCGCCACCACACGTCGCGTCATTTGGTGCCAATCGATCACGCGTGGCAGCATTGCGTGTGAAACCGAGGTCACCGTGTCACGTGACAGACTATCACGGTGACCTCGGTGAAAACTCCGTTTCGTTGGCGTTGAGTGCGAAGTGAGGATATCCTCTGACTTGTGAGTCTTTGGCAGTGGCGAAACTTCTAAAGGTTTGAGCCAGGGTAGAAAAACCTCGCTGAAGAAGGTCCACTGGTCACCGTTGTAGCCCACTAGCCAAAACGCAGAAAAAGAGTTGGGAAATGATAGCGAATCCGGGTGTGGATGTCAATACTATAACACTGAACCGCAGGAAAATACTCCGAAAAACACGAAAAAAACAATCTACTGAAAACCAAAAGAGTATTACAGTACATACCGAAATAAAAGCTAAGTGGGTGCCCGGTTTTTACATTTAGCTTGCCAGGGAGCGGTCCACACCCCTGTCCCCCCGTCAGTTACGCCACTAATCTTCTGTATCGGCCAAACGGAACAAGATATAATATTGTATTTGACCTAAATGTACCCGGGCGTGTTCTGTCCCTGAGCTTTTCACCAATTGGAAACAAGTTGTGGGTTAAACTTCAATGTTGCGTTTCCCATGATTGAATTGGACAGAATCGTATTTAGCACAGAATATCATCAGGGCGGCAGAAAGTGTGGAAATCGGGAAAGAGCTTCCCGGGAAATCATACATGCTCGAGGGAAATTAATCAGCTGCAATTCAAGTAAAATCAAGTAATACGCCAAGCATCGCAAGCAAATCACCAAACAGACTATACATTTTCCTCGCTGAGTCATGATGGTCCAAAACCTGACCTTGTGACGCAACATTTACGCCTACCTAACAACATGCAGTCGCTGGTCGCGTGCAAGGTTGCAAATTTGGCATTTTTGAAGTCGGATTTTGAAATTCTGTGTTTTAACGCACTTGGCTTTTTCTTTATATCTTTTTTCATTCGCAAAGGCTTGGCTCTGCCAAAACATTGTCCGAGCTGCATTTTCATAACAAATCTCTTGACGAGAGTCTATGACCATGCATGGGGCAAAGGTTTTGCTGTTGCCCTAAAAATGTTCGATGTATTTTATAAGAAACAAATGTACAACAGTGTTTTTACGGGGCAAGCAAATGCTTCTAAAGATAGGAATTGCATCGTATCGATGTTTTTGACGAGTTTTAATATCTATTTTTGTTTGGTTATGCATGCTTCATGTAATGACTATGTGTCTTAGGACTGCTATTTCGTTGAGACAAAATCTGGCTTTTTTGGTGAAGACCGGTCGGCAACCCTGGTCGCGTGTTGTGGACTAGTAATTAGCTGCGGAAAGCTGTTAGTTTGAATATTGCTGCCATGATGACACATGTAGTCAGAGGACACTGAGGCCGACGCATCCTGGAACTACGTGCGTTTATGCGAGCGAACTTCACTGCGTCAGAAAGCAGAGTGGACGGTGGCGCTAGCGTCAGCTGGAAGCTTTTGAATAGATTCAGATTGCGCCCAAACCAGCGTCCACTGACAACAAGCTCTCAGATAACTGATAACTGCGCACCCGAGCGTAAAAAATGCATGCGTAGAACGCTCACTCAACAGAAACTTTTAGCACCGTCTGAATATCACTGTACAGATCGGATCGGTTGAAAAACGATTTCGCCACCATCGAACTGGCCGAAACAATCAACGTTTGAAACACGACGGCACAATCACTTCAAATGCTGCACCAGAACCGTTGCCAGAAAGTTTTCAATAGGGGGTCTTTGTTGTTCGTTGTTCAGCGGGGGGGATTTGCGTTTTGTGTGGGGGCTTGACAAAAAATTGACAATAAATCCACTGATTAATAGTATTTCACGTTTCGATTTGGGGGGGCTTGGAGATTTGCTTGGGGGGGCTCAGCCCACCAAAGGCCCCCGTGGCCACGTGACTGTGCTGCACTACTAGCAAATTCCACACCATTTATGCCTGTGGTTCTCAACCACTGTTCTGAGAACCGCATGCGGATCCCAAGCACCCTTTGTGCAGCCCTCAGCAGTCTCAATAAAACCTCAGCATTTTGTGTGACAGACTTCGTTCTGCAATCAAACAAAACGTGTCAGTTGACTTGCGTTAAAATTTTTCGTGCGGCTGTCTAACAAAGAGCCGTATGTGTGGATTAAGCCCCATCAGCGAAAAGGTTGAGAATCACTGATTTATTCTGTGCAGGAGCCGCAGGCATGCCGTGATTACGCGACGTGCGAGTACGAATTGCTCGTTTCCTGCTGTGCGAGTTACGTGGTCAGCAAAGCCGTGCGAAAGTACAATCTTGCCGTAACACTTGTGTTAGCGAATATTAAAATTTATTATCCAAAGTGTAAGTCTCTAATCAGTCTACTAACACGATTTGCTTGGTCGTTAGATAGCGTTTTAATGTTTTCCAAATGCCAGCGATAGTTGCGAAGCTTCATGTAAGCAGTCAATATATAACTTAAATTATCTAAAACTCATAATGTAGTAAAAAAATTCCTTTTAAATTGAATAGTGCCCACAAAGCAAATTTTCAGAAGCGGGTAAAGCAAGGATTAGGTGCAAAATTCCCCACTTCCCGGGTAAGATTTGCCGCTTCCACCGCTTTTGCGCACCGAGCGGCAGCGTGGTTGCTCTGCGGCGATGCAACGTGTAAACCCATAAGGTCTACGCGTTGAAACGTTGAATGTGAATCGATGCTAATAGGCTGAATCGATCCATGTGAACGCAGTGGTAGTTACTCATGAGTGCAACGTTTTCAAGAAAATAATTCCTTTTGAGACATCATAAAGAGGCGATCGTCTTCAACTTGGGGCCCGCGGGAGATTTCGATAAGCTTCCCGGGAAGTATGCATTTTCTGCAGCCCTGGAATATCATTATCAGTGTATTTCAGCGGGGATATAATGACGGGACAATTTACTCAGCGTTTATCAACTTCATATCGGGAGTACTGCAACTGTGATCCAGCATGCTCCTTGCCGCACTGATGAGGCCACTTCGGTCGCGACGCTCACCGTCTGGTGATGAGCGCTTTTTAAAAAAATTAACCAGAAGCGAAACAACTCATCTTCCAAACGCATTTTCGATACATCTGATCGTCAACGTTTGTCACTCCCCAACGTTTTCACTCTCTCTTTTCATCCAAACATCAAAGTCGCCGACTGCGAGTCTTTCAAGTTTTCGCTTCTTTACCACCAGGCCTTCCTGGCTGATTACGGGATGATCTGGGTCGGCGACAGGACCCTGGCCACTGAAGATACGCGCGAAAGGGAGAGTGACCCGCAGGTGACCTCGACATCCGGGACATGGCGGCCAGGTTGGTTGGTTGGTTTGTTGATGCGACAAAAAGGTTTCATAAGAATTGGGTTGCTTTTTTGAAAAAAAAATGCTAAACCCAAGAAAATAAATTTTCAGATGTCGAAATTAAATTTTATTGCTTTCAGGAATCGTAGCCTACTTTGTAAAAAGATAAACGCGTCTGGGCCGGTCACGTAGTCGGCAATATTCTAAGTCGGATAATTAACTTAAAAAGTTTTCAATGTTTTGCTTTTCAAAGTTACTTCCTAGTCAAAAAATAGTTTACTACTTCAGTTTGGGCTGGTGAGGAAAAATCTGCTTTTCACGAAAATAGATGTAAAATTTGTAGCCACTGCTTGCTTGATTGTCAGCACAGAGCTCCTCCCAGCATTTCTGTTTGCTGCCACTTGAGCTGACTGTTCGAAAATATTTGATCTGAGCGCAAAATCTTTCTGGCGGCGACAATTCTCAAGTGTTTTCGCGTGACAACGATCACGGGGACTTTTCAAGCATCAGTTTTCTTCACACCGTAGGCCTGCACAACATGCGACCCGCGAGAGCTTTTCTCATTTGCCAAAATTGTCGCAAAAGATATGTAATCGTCGTTCCAGAATTTCTTACCAACTACAACGAAATGAAGTAGACGTTTGGTTCGCGGCAAATTAATATTGATCAGTTTGGCCTTTCGAGCTATCTGAGTTGTGCAAGCCTGGCTTACACCGTACTTTGAAACGCGGCCACTTGGTTTATTCTTGAGGATTATCTCGATTGATTGCTCGGGAGAAGTCTTTTGCACGCCGCGAGTGCAGCCAAATATTGTGGCCGCAATCGTCAGGAAATGTAGCGCCGTTTAGACTTCTTTCTTTCCAAGTATCTTGAACGTTTCTGATGCGTTTGACAAGGCTCCGTGATGGAATTGATCTGAAAAGAAAATGTGAAAAGAAAGATTGTTGCTGAGAGGAAACAAATTCAACAAAAGGCTTCTTTGACAAAACATAGAAAAAGAAATGAAAAAGCGTTAATGAACAGAAGAGGGTGGTTATGTGGAAAAAAATAACTGCATAAATAGAGACAATCCCGTAAAACTGTCGCTTTTTTAACTGAAAGGACAAGTAGTTGAATTTAACATAGAATGCTCCGCATATACTTATTTGAAAACATGCGTTGGATAAATCGAAACTGAAACTCAACCATAAATGTGTATGGAGGACGCTTCAGTTTATTGCAGAGCAAAAGTATTTCTTCCTCTCAAATCAATGCAAACCGTTAGGAAAGTTATATTTCTTGCTGCAGTTCGGATTCTGGTTCACAAGTGTGTTAGTCGCTGTTTCAGGCCAACAACAGTTGTTAGTTCAGGGCAGGGGTGGCCAAGCTGCCGACCTGTATAATCCGGCTCCGCCAAATACCTTGCACCTTTTTTTCAAGCACCACGTTTCCGACTGTGGACAGCAGTGCAACGGCATTGGCTGCTGCCTGTATTAAATAAGAGTGTAGACGAATTGATGTGATTTTATTGTCGTTATCGTGCTACACTACATTTTAACAACCTATTTTTGCATAGATTACGCAAATCGCACTGCATCGGGCCCTCCAGTGGCCAGGCAATCGCGAATTCGGCCTTCGCGTCAAAACTTTGGCCAACCTTAGTTTAGGGCTTTAGGCGATTAGGGCGTTGGTGCCAACAGTGCAAAGGCGTGCTCGGTCTCTTTTCTAGAAAGTTCATTATTGCAACAGAGGGCGGGAAGAGACTTGCACTTATTCCAAACTGAGGAATCCGGATAAAACTTCATTAATGCGCAGTATTTCCTGGTGCAAGGAAATATCGAATTCCTCCATTTGCGCTGTCGTTGCAGGTTTGTCTTTGCCTCCGAACTTCCGCGTTGATTATGACCTCATTGTGAAAAACGTGAAGGAGTTGAATGTGATCGCGGATGAGGGGGTTTCCCACATTGAGAAGACCAAAGACGGGGCGAGACTTAAGGTTCTTGCGTTTTTTTGTCAGTTTCGTGTCATTTATTTTGTGCTCTTTTTGCATTTTCCGCATCTGCATTACTGTTCAAAGTAGTGCGCGCGCATGGGCAGGTGTTAAGAAATTTTTCAAGAACTAAAAATTATTTTTCGTGGATAGTTTGTATTTGAGTGATACCGACTCCATCTTTTTGTACCGTAAATTACGTCTGTGCAAACACCGGCCACCCTGTTTGAACAAGAACGCTGGGTTTATTGGGTCTTTTACAGCCTGTGCATCGAATGTCCCTTACAGAGGAACATGGAGAATAGACCAACTGTGTTTTTCACGCCTCATGAGGTGAAATCGCTGCGAACTGAAATGTACCGGCTCGTGATCGCCATGCTTGACGCAGGCCCGTAGCCAGGTTTTAAGTTTTTTTTGGGGGGGGCAGCAAAATAATGCATTTTTAAGAGGGCAATATTCCTGTTTTGATTATATGTTTAAAATAACTTTTTCTAGGCACAACAAAATTTGGGAGGAAGCTACCCTCCAATCACCCCCCGTGGCTACGGGCCTGGTCTTGACTTATTATCCTGTGTGAAGGAAACTATAGCAGGCTTTTCGGCTCCTCCTTCACCACTTGTTGGTCACTTATGGGGCGTCGTGGGATAGCGCTCGAAACAAAAGCATCAATTTATACATCGTTCTTTAAGGTGCAAGACCCAATACCCCTCACGCTTTACGAGAACGGCATCATCATGTTCAACGGACCGTTTCGTTCATACGACGATCTGACGACACAAAGGTGCCTTGGTGACATCATGGATGGATATTTTCCATCCGAACTGCAGAAGCGTTATCCCGAAGGCGTCCCTATCAAGGTGACTGATGATGGGTATGCTTTAAAGCAGGGTCACCAACATGGTGCCCGCGGGGACCAGGTCGCCCGCACGGACCACGTGGATCGCCCGCGAGCTTGTTCTGGCAACAGCACAAACATGATCAGTGTCTTCACATTGACGAATATCTCTAATTTTTATTAACATAATTGAAGACAAATTGAGCAAATTTTTATTTCAGGAGTGTGTGTATCAAACTGGTAGCCCTTCGCATGAATCTGTACTGAGAAGTAGCTGTCAGTTCCAAAAAGGTTGGTGACCCCTGCTTTAAAAGAATTGCACTAAGTGAAGCGGGGATCGTGTTATGCTTGCTTTGGGGTGGAAATTTAGACAATTTTATTTGGCGACTGACCGTAACCTGACGTCTACTTCTATGCCGAGACGGTTTTGGTGAACGCGCTCGCCAGAGACCGCTGCGGCGATTTACGCAACCCCGGTGGATTGAGGTTCGAACCCCCAACCTTTACACTGAAGAGCTAAGGCCGAAAAAATTACCAGAATAAAAACGTTTGTTCCGCTCCGAGGTTCGTTTGACTTGAACGACTTAAACGGGAATCGAACCCGGGACGCTGCTCTGAAAGAAAAATCGTAACCGGGACAAGTGATTTTGAGCAAGCACTTCCCATCAGTGGGTAACTGTACACCAAGTTATACCTAAACACGATTGATGAGGTATTCCTGCTGTGACAGAAACAGTTAATCAATTGTGACGTAATTACACGATTTCTACGCCGCCGCTGTAGGCGTCAAGAGTGCTGGCGAGCAGCGGCGTAACAAGGTTAGATGGCGACGGAGGCAAGAAGCAAGTTTGGCGCCCCTGTGTTTGAACCTGAGGCCTTTCGGAAGCAAATTCACTGTGTTGAAAAAAGTAGTTGGAACACTGTTGGGACTTTTCGGCACCCGGGGCATTGTGGTCCCTTTGCCTTCTTCATCGTTTGAGCGAGTTCTGATGCAGGTTTGCAGCTGAGCGACTCGCTGGGTTTGCGTTGTTCACAGTTTAATTTTTTATTTGTTGAGTGTGATTTCTTTGTTTGTTTTCAGGTCGTGCCGGTGTTTGTTTTAAGTAGCACAAAAGCTGACAGACAAGACAGTTAACCGCCTGTGACGTCACACCTGCGTCAACAAGCGATGACGTAAATGACTCCCTGCTTCATCCTGACGCGTTCGGCGTTTGCGCTTTGAAAAAAGCTTTCATTAACACGGCGGGCCCCTCCCCCCACGATTCATTTCGCCATCCACTGATCTACATATGTATGATCGCTACCGGATGCGTCAGCGTCATGTCGTGATAAGCTTGTTCAAGCTTCTTTTGTTGTATATTTTTTCATTTGTCAGGAATTTTGTCGCTTCTTGGAAACTGATGTTTTCGGGTCAAACGTCCTATTAATTAAACATTATTGTGGATGCCTTCTGTTATTTCCCTCTTATTGCCGTTGCGTCCCACGCTGATCATACTTTTTCGCTTTTTTACCTTTTCTGAGACGCGACTGAATCCTGAGTTTTTGGAGAACTAATCGTTGGGTCATGAAGCAACAAATTAATGAAGTCAAAACCTCACAGAGCATCAGGAATGCGTGGTCACGACCAAAGCGTGGACCTTTTTGTCAGACTACCACACTCTCGAGTCAGACATAGGACCCCCAGCGTACAAAATCACGGCCCGACCACAACAAACCATCCTTTTTTCTCTCTGCCTCAAGCGCTTTATTTATTTGAATTCCTTCTGACGCGCACCAGACTTTCAGACATAGAAGTCTCCGCAAAAAATCGGTTGTTTCCTGTTTTTGCAACATTCAAGCTGGCCACTGATCACCGTTAGCTACAGATGCTCGGGCGTTTGGTTCACCTCTCACATTGTTTGTGACATCACATTTAGCAAAAAGCACGCTTCGCCCGTGCCTCCCCCCACGCAGTTATTTTGGGGCGGTTTGCGCTGTTTCGACAGCGAAATAAGCGGCGTATTACTGAAATTCTCTCCTTGTCCTTAAAAGCATGTTGCTTTTCCCAATCCATGGTCCATGCAGCAGGAAACCTTCACAGCGACTTGAATTTCGACTTCACTCGTTCCAGGTGACTGACCGTCGGAGGACGCGCTTCCATGACAAGCTGCTGGCAGGGGGATTTCCCGGAGTAGGGAGAACGTTGGGCGACGATGACGTCGGATCCAGGAGCGACGGCGTGAAACCTAAGGCGGGAATCTCCCACACAGGTTTGTGGCTTCCTTCCTTGACTTTTTTACGCATTTCAGGGATTCTATTTAAACAGAACCAAGGGGCCATTCAGGCCCCTTTTTCGTATCACACGTCGACTGCGTCTGTGATCCTGAAACAGGGGTCAAGCTCGAAAGTTTTCTGCCAGAGAGGCTTAGATCTCGGTTATCTTCGTTTTGTAAACTAAATTCGCGTTCGATTTGCTTCCTCGAACATCATACGTTACTTTTAAAAAAGCCACAGTGAGGTAAATGCGAACTTATTAAAAACAACATTCTTGGTAAGTGCTATCAAAATCATTTTTACTTTTTTTCGGCTTGTTGACGTTTGGTCTGATGCAACTTTAGGGGACTACCCTTCGAATAAAAATGTTTCCGACCTGAATCCACTTGTTGCCCCTTTCTCATAATCAGGGTTGCGGAGTCGGAGGTACAATGTTCAACTCCGTCCTTTCCGAAATTTCCGACTCCTTGTCATAACGTGAATTAAGATTGGCTGTCAACAATTTTGCAGCAACTGGCAATCAATGGAAATCGTGGTACGCAGCACGAATTCTCTGTTTCAATAAAAGTTTCAAAAGAAATTGTACCATTTCAACAGGAATTGAGTCAGGATTCCTAACTCGCGAGTTAGGATTCCTAACTTTGGAGTGCGATGTAAAAAATATTCATTTGAACTTTCGGAGTCGGATAAAAAAATCCGACTCCAAATCCTAGTGTTCTTCGGACTCGGACTCCGCAACCTTGCTCACGATATCTCAAAGTTTCTTGCAATGCTGCGGAAGAACCTGCTGCATTCTCGCACCAACCTTCGGGGAAAGTTGCTGCCGTTTTGTGGTTAGAAGGAAATCTATGAACAGCGGTGAAAATTCATTGTTGTTTTTACGGTGCAAAGAACTTGGCTCCTGCTTTAGTTTGCGTTAACATAAAGGTTTGGAACGAATTCTGGTCGACATTGGCGAAATCTTCTTCAGCGCTTCAGGAAGTGCTGCGCGTTTCTAGCTTTGCATACGTCGCGAAAAAAATATACATCCGTGTTTGAGTAAATATGCATCCGTGTTTGCTGGATGAGTTCGTTTTGAGAATATCTGAGTTTTATCAGGTTTATTACGTCGGGATCGACAATCCAATGACGTATTAATCAAGTATCGTGCATGGCGCAGATGACGTCACTAGTGTGCTTCCCGGGCCACGGTTGACTGCCGAACAATTCCTCAGCAAGCTGCCGAAATCAGTGATCCGTGACAGCAAGGTCGTTGACGTGAGATCATCCATCCGCGACGTGCTCGAAGGCGCCAAAAGTGAAGGAAGCGCGACTACACAGATTGTGGAAACCGAGCAAGTTCAGGAAATGCAAAAAAGGTGAAATCATGGGCGTAACGAGGGGAGGCAAAGGGGGCACAATGACCCGGGCGCCGAAAAGTCCCAACAATGTCGCAAGTACTTTCTTCAATACAGTAAATTTGCTTCCGAAAGATCTAGGTTCGAACATGGGGGGGCCATCTAACCACAGTACACCCCTGGGTGAAATGGATGCTTCTCAAGACTCGGGGGTTAAGGCAGCAGTAAGTCTGGAACTGAAAAATAAGAAACCTGTCCAGATATGTCATAGAAACCCAAACGGCTTTGCGTTTTAAGTTCAGCAAAGATTTTAAGATTTTGTGCTGCACGCTGTGATTTATTGTCATCGCTGACCCTGTGTCCTCCATTCCTATAAATCAGTGGTCTTCAACCTTTTTTGTAAAATCGCTCCCCTACAGCCACTTTGCTTGAAAATCGCCCCCTTCCTATAATTTTTCTGAAAACAGTATTTTGTTTTGGAAATAATTCAGAGCTAATGAAATATATACGGGCAATCTAGTTAGCACAAAACAAAACGAATGCAAATGCATTTGTAGAATAAATGTTATTAATTTCCAAAATACAGCTCAATCCAACTAATGCGAACCTTGCAATGGCGTTTATCTGCAAGCTTTCTCAAAGCTGGTTGCGAGGTGGTCAGTTTGCGGTATTTGTCACGCGTGTGCAGTACTTGGCAGAAACCTTGCTCAGGGAATTACGTCATGGGAAAACCCAGTAATATTAGCTTCACTTTTCCAGAAAGTTGAGACGTTCCTGGATGGTGGAATCTTATCCGCTTATGCTAGTTAGCTGGCAAAAAGCTATTTCACCCATAACTTTCTAAGCAGTGTAACTTTCGGCGTGATCTCCACAACAGAATGACTTCATAGCAAGCCTCAAACAACCGGTGGCGAAAAGGATATTTTGGAGTCTTTAGTTTAGCCAAGATTGGGTGCTTGGGCTTACTTGCTGGTCTACGTTACTCCTTTCCTAGACTACTGTTCTGTTACACTCTGTCATAAGCAGGGATGTAGCGCTAACAAAAAAGGTGTGGGAACGCACCCAAACAAAACTAGCCATTTTGAAACAGCTTCGAACTAATCTTAAACCAAAACATGAAAAACGTGTAGGAACGCCGTTCCCACGCGTTCCCGTCCCACTACACCCCTGGTCATTAGTCAGATGAACACAGTACAGCTGTTTCCACAGACGCCAAAACACTCGAAGTGACTGAAAAACACGATAAGTACATTTTACAACTTACGGCTAGCTGTTCCTAGTTTTACTAGCCTTAATTTCTACATAAATTGTCTTGCAACAGTCATATTTCCACTATTTTTACAACAGAACACCTTTCAGTAGGTCTACGCTGTTTCACTCAAGGTACTAACTAAAGCTTATAAAACACATGATAATGGACTACCATATTTTTTGCCTGCGAGACAGTGGTTTGGCAGTGCTTTACCGAAGGCCATGAAGACTTGTTTCAAGGCAATTTTGCTAGTAATAACACATACGGTTGGAGGGATTTGCGACAGTTCACGACGAAATTAACTGCGCCAAACTTGACGGAAACTTGCAATTCGCTATCGCCGCGAAAGTCGATGCGATGATTTAATGGTAGCAGTGTTATGATTGTTGGGCCAATTTTACTAACTTCAAAGAAGCTGAAGTCTTCCTCTTGAAAAAATGGAGTTTGACCGATTGGGTATTTTCCGATAGCTGTGTCAGTGTTGGTTGCTTTCGACCACTATCGGTATAATAAAACTAATTAATGAATACTATATTTATTGAAGCTACAGCAACTGATATTGATATGCTTTTGCAGGTTTAGTTGCAAATCTGAAATAATAATTGGTTTGTTGCGACTTCCGATGTAGTAATACTGTTTTGCCCATTACTAGAAGATTGCATATTAAGCAGGCTAGGCGTGGGAAGGCAAGAAACGTGGTCTTGCAGTACGGTACTTTCTTAGTTTGGTAAATGCTCTGTCCATTATGCATATAGTGCTTTACCTTTGTGATGTTCCCAGGTTTGACTCTACTGTAGCTTTTAATGTACTTACCAAATCTATCATGCTAAGGTTAACTAACCAAATTCTTTAAAAGTTTGAAGTATACGGAATGAATTTGCTTCTGAGGTAACGTCAACACCAATGGCTGAATTATTTTGCAGTTTCAAACGCAGGAAGTTGATAACCCAAAATAAAGTTAAAATTAGTAAATTTTTAAGTGAAAATTTCACGTTTTTAGGTCCAAAGATCGGTTGCCTGATAATCTGCGTGAGAACCGCAATGCTTGACTCCCAACCAGTCACAATCTCATTGGTCTTGGATATTTGGTGCAGTGAAGCGTTTCACAGAACCATGTTACAGTAGTTTGATTGATGCGTGACCAGTCCGATATGTGTTTTATAACCTTTGTTTCGAACCATGGAGTCGAACGTGCATCAAAGGCTTTGATTCCAAAGTAACAAATATTTATTTTTTGGAATCAATTGAACATTTGAGTATGTTTTAACCTACAGACATCGCCCCCCCCCTGGAAACCGGAATCGCCCCCCAAATCTCGTAAATCACAAAATCGCCCCCACAACGTATGGGGGGCGATTTCGCCCACGTTGAAGACCACTGCTATACATGTTGTGATTTGGTTGATAGCAGTAATTCTCAACGTGGTCCACCTGGAATTTCTAGTGGTCCACAGAGGTTCCATAAATCCTTGATAAAACGTTTCTGAAACTTGTAACCTTTGCTGTACAATAAACTATGCACGACCACCTATGTACAATAAAATTTCGCCTAGTTGTTCATGAAGTGTTGGCATAGCAAAGTTGTCCATCGGATAGTTTTTTTGAAAAGGTAGTCCACGGGCCAAAAGAGGTTGAGAACTAGAGTTTATGTGGTTTGTTGGATACGTTTTACTTGGTCTTTTATCAGACCAGCAATAGACGTGCTATGGATTTTGAATTTGAAACGCTGACGACATATAAGGGAGTGTGGCTTACAATTGTTGTTATTTTAAAGAATGAAACTTCCCGAAGACGCGCGTCCTCAAAGCGCGCGAAACGTCGCAACGATTCGGGTCAAATCCGAAGACGGCAAGAAGACCTTTGTGCTGAAGATGCGGTTTTCGGAAACAATCGGAGACCTTCGGAAATACATCGACAAGCAAAGGTGCGTTTCGTCATTGATTCAGGTATTTTCGAAGTGACGTGATTTTCGGGCGAGCGCGTTGGCGAACACAACCGTTTATCGGTTTATTGATGTTTGACGGACGGTATTTGCGAATCGCGTCGCTTGCGGTTTCGTGCTGACGTAGCTTGTCAGCGACAGCTGATGGTGACGTGGTGCCTGATTTAATGCGAACTGGGTGGATCTACAATAAACGTGTGCCGTTTGTACGGTTAGATTTGTTTTATTTTAGCAACTCGATGTGATTTTGTTGGAGTTTTAAAAAAAGTTGTGAATTGCAACGTTTTCTTTCAGACTTAAAGCTGTCCACAAATCCTCTTCTCATTGTTTTTTTTTCGCTGGGACATTTCGGCCATTTGGCCCAAAATATTATGAAAACTCGCCGTGTAACAGTGTTCTGTTCACTTGCCTACCTTTTCGGACATTATGATCGAATTAACTTAATATTTTTCAGTCATTTCAAAAACAATTCGGTCTATGATGAAACAATTCGATCTATGACCGAAAAAGGTCATAAAAGGTCAAAAAGGCCGAAAAAGGTCAAAAAGTTCATTTCAAAAACAATTCGGTCTATGACCGAAGAAGGCCCAGCTCCCTTAGTTCACTGACTCTCTCTCTTTAATTGAAGGCAATAAAATGACTCGAACCTTGGCGCGAGTTGACTCGAGTCAACTTTGATCGATTTCGAATGACCCGATTTCAAGTCGGTGCTCTCTACTCGACCCGATCGCGCATAGGACTCGATCGGGCCCCTGATTTGAAATCGCCCATTGCACTGTATCTGTGCAAACAACACATTCTTCACATCACGCAGACCACAACAACGCCGCGCCTACGACATCGTGTCCACCTTTCCACGGCAGACTCACGACGACAACTCCCGCACGCTGGAGGTCGCGGGTTTGATCCCGAACGCAACCTTGCATTTGAAAGCGCGGAAGTAAATGTCCGGACTTGCGACCGAATCTGCTTCCGTCATCGGAAGTGACGTATACATCCGTCATCAAAAGTTGAGTGGACGCCTGTGCGGTGTGGGGCTGCGGCGAAAAGGTGTTCGCCGCAAACAAACGAAAGCGAGCGGTTCGCAGGGCAGGGGAGGAAGTGGAAATGTGTTGTGACGCCCATGACTGGGAAACCTTTTGTGTTGGTCACCAGGGTTGCGGAGTCGGAGGTAAAATATCCGACTCCATCTCCGACTTTTCCAAAATTTCCGACTCCTTAACATGAAGGGGATGACATTTGCCTGATAAAATCAATGGAAATCGTGGTGCGCAGCAAGAAATCTCTGTTTCGACAAAAGTTTCAAAATAAATTGTACCATTTCCGCAGGAATTCCCAATTAAGGAGTGTGATGTAAAAAATGATCCGATTGGACATCTTGAGTTGGAGTCGGACAAAAATTTCCAACTGCGGTTCCTAGTGTTGTTCGGAAACCGACTCCACCCAAAACCTCCGACTCCGCGACCCTGTTGGCCCCCACCACCGATTGCTGTAATTTCAAAGATTTCGTAGACGGGCCTCCGATCCTTGTATCAGTGCGGCCACCAAAGGTGCCTGCCGGGTAAAATTCCTCCTCGTACTTGCTGGAAATGAACGTGCGGGCGTCGAAAGGGGGGGGGGTAAGCTCCCCTAGCTTTTAAAATGTGACATTTTCCTATTCCGTTTTTAGCAAAAAAGGTTGTTTTCTTAGTTTCGGAAGGGAAAAATCAAATTTGACCGCTTTTTGCACCCAAATGCCCGGAAGATTTATTTCAAACGAGCGAAAAGCTTGCTCGCTGATAAGCGACGGCCTGCAACGCGAGACGTGTCAAAACAAACGCAAGTCCCCTCCCCCCGCGCAGTACGTCAGTTACCCTCTTTACACTGCACTGTTATCGTGTTCGCGTTGGATTGGGAATCCCATAAATCACTCAAGCACGACCGTGAGTGTCTCACCGAGCTGGTTGAGCGCGCATGTTTTCAGTCATACCCGATTCAGCGAATCCAACTAGCAGAGGTAGGTTGGGAATCCGATAACAAGGGATTCGAGCGGAAAAGAGGTTGGGTGGTTTGTTAAGTCTTGTGCAACCTTTTCTGTACTTGTTTCATGCTGAAACCACTACCGTGGAACAGATTAGCTTATTAAAGCTAATATGTAGCAAAAATGACGGATTAATTTATTTAATAGTTTTGCCTGTAGGTTAACTACACCTAGTTAGGGAAACAATCAGCAAAATTGAATCGGTTGAGCAAACTGGAAGATTATTCGGTAGGTTACAAGACATCAGATATTGGGCTGAAGGACTATTACCCCAATACCGATTTAATAGGTTTTCATTACACCTTGGTATAGTTGAGTGATTCGACCTCTGAAAAATATGTAGCCTAATATTGGAAGTGGATGACTTCAGTATAGGTTACACTTTGAACTTTGTCTCCCAGTTATGCGGCTATGATTTCCTCTGTTCATAATGGAACACATGAAGTGGCATAAAATGTGGCATAAAAGTCTGTGGAATAGGTTACAGTTGCAATTTGGTGAATTGCAGTAGCCTACCTACTGTTCATAGATTTCTACTTACAAAGTGCCGTGAATCCTCATATTTGACACTCGTTTTTATTATACTGCAGAGAAGAGACTGGTTAATGATCGTGACTGAAATCAACAAAGTTGCTTTGCAATGTGAAAACTAACTCTCATTTCCTGCCCTGTAGAAGCTGTTCAAATTCTATCAAAACCACTTGAAGAGTGCAATTACGATTCGACGCAGTTTTCATGACCTGATCGCCCAGCAGTTCTCCACGATTTTCTCTGCTGGATGTTATTTTTCGGACTACACTGAATAAAATCACACCTCGGCGATTCCAACAACACCTACAAAAAAAACCTTTGTGTAGTGGAATCATGCTTCACCTTTTCATTTTCACCTATTCCCCAGCTTTCGCAATACCACAGGCCAAACCCACGAAGCAAATCTTTGAGTCCTTGCAGTGTAAAAACGCCCCAATATCGAGTTCGCAAGTGCGTTCACGAAGGTAAGCCAAGGGTGACGAATCGTTCACGCGTCAATCCGATAACAAGTGCAGTGTAAAGTGGGTGAGTGTGCCGAGCGGCTGGCGAAGCTCCATAGCTTTCCACTGAGGTTCGTTTGAAGTGCCACCGCCTTGTAGAACCTTTTCTTACCGCATGCAGAGGTCAACTGTTTACGGTCATTTGCAAGACGTCGTAGCTTGAGCACCGGGGCCAGACGAGCCAACTGGACGCTGTACTTGGACGGAGCCAAACCCTCACCGTGTAGGACAGTTTGTGTTTGTTCAAGTTTTTTTTCTGATCTTCTTGCGATTTGCGAAAGAGTTGATGTCTGTAATTCAAGCGGACAGGCAAACGTTCAAATAAAATCTACAGCAGCCTGTTTTTTTCCATACGCACTTTTTACCTTTTCTATGCGGTCCTGTCTGTTGTAGTTGATAATATAATTTGTGCCTGACTAGAGGTGATTGTGACATCGATTGAAATATCACCTGTCGTTTCGATCTCACACAATGAAGTCGTATATTTTGATTTTCGTCTGCGCTGTGTGGTGTGTTGTATACCAGCACATTTGGTTCAGCAACTACTCTCAGTACATGCCACAAGGAAGAAGTTGTTAGTAAAGCATCTTTGATGCTCACCGTCAGTCACGTGACCTCGCCACACAGCCGTGTATAAGAAAATCCCGCGTAATACTTGGCCAGCATGACATTCTGCCGCTGCTTTTCTCGATCGTCTTGTATGCAGTGCGACTGTGTTTCAGCAAAGGTTTTCCGTTGTCTTGCAAACGTGCCCAAATTTCAAGGCGGTCTGCCTGTTTCGCGCTTGACCGCGAGGCGACAAATGTTGCCGTTGGACTTTTTCAACAGACGCGATGAGAAGCTGCGGAAACTTTACGCAAAAGAAGATATATCCGCGTTCTGCAATTTTTTCTGCACTTGTAAAATCGCTGCTTGCCTTGAATCTGTAACTTGAGCACCAGACCAGTTAAAAACGTTGCCTGTGAACTATAACCCAGGTAATCTCAACACAAACCTATTGCTTTTGTAACACAACGCGAAGGCTACAGTTTTATTTTCGCTGAAACGCTTACCCATGCTCTTCTGAGTGCCACATGCTCCTTGCTGTGGGATTTCACATTTGAAGAATGGTCTGTTTGCAACCACGGGGGTGCATAGCTAAGGTATACGCGGATATAAATCCGCAGTTTTTGGTTGAATTACCTTCTTGAAATTTTTGTATCCAGCGTACATACAGCTAAATTGAAATTTTAAGCTTGTTTTAGCCCAAATTGTTAATTCGTTTTTAAGACTTGAGTTCCTTCATGCGAAGTGTAACTATGAAAATGGCAATACTGTATTACCGATTGTCTTTTTCTCTTTATTAACTAGCAAGTTTCTTGTCAAGAAAGGAAACATACTCTTGCAACTACTTACTCCAAACTCCTGGTCCGGCTATACAAAATCGTTTGAAATGTCTGGCAACCATCTCCAATGCAAACGTTCTACCAAGACCAACGAAATATTATATTTAACCAACAGTTTTTATCACTTCTTCAATGACAAAAAATTCGTTTTAAAGGTACACGCAACCACACGTACCTTATCAACTGATGCAGTTTTTTATTCTTAGCTATGTTCTTTCTGTAGATCTTTGTTACAAAAACACGATGAGCACAAATGTTTTTTTCACGGTGCATCAGCTCAAATACCGAGCCACAGACAGCGTCTTTACCTTCCCGGGATGTGAGGTTAGCGAATAGGCGTACGAGGCGGAGGGTCGGATGCGGGGCCGACGCCCCCCCTGTCCTGAAAAATTTCAGGGCAAGCGCAAATTGCTCAAAAATCCTGAATGATAAGAAACATACATTCAATACAGTGAATTCAGGGCAAACTCTGTTTTCAGGGCAAGCGCAAGTTGCTCAAAAATCCTCAATGATTAAAATATTTCAATACAGTGAAAAATACCAGGGCCACTCGTGTTTTTCAGGGCAAACGCAAGCTGCTCAAAAATCTTGAATGATAAAAATATTTCAATACAATAAAAAATTTCAGAGCAACTCTGTTTTCTGGGCAAGCGCAAGTTGCTCAAAAATCCTTAATGATAAAAAATATATATTCAATACAGTGAATTCAGGGCAAACGCAAGTTGCTCAAAAATCCTGAATGATAAAAAATATTCCAATGCAGTGAAAAATTTCAGGGCAACTCTGTTTTTCAAGGCAAGCGCAAGTTGCTCAAAAATCCTGAATGATAAAAAATATATATTCAATATTGGATTCAGGGCAAAGTCTGTTTTCAGGGCAAGCGTAAGTTGCTCAAAAATCCTGAATGATAAAAAATATTTCAATACAATGAATAATTTCAGGGCAACTCTGTTTTTCAAGGCAAGCGCAAGTTGCTCAAAAATCCTGAATGATAAAAAATATATATTCAATACAGTGAATTCAGGGCACACTTTATTTTTCAGGGCAAGGGCAAGTTGCTCAAAAATCCTGAATGTAAAAGTATATTCAATACAGTGAAACTTTTCAGGGCAAACTCTGTGTTTCAGGGCAAGCGTAAATTGCTCAAAAATCCTGAATGGTAAAAAATATATTCAATACAGTGGCCAATGTCACGGCAAACTCTTTTCCAGGGCAAGGTGAAAAAAAGTTTCAATACAGTATATTCATCCAGTAAAGACAATTACCGTAAAGTTTCTTGTCTGGGAGAACACAACACGCAAGAAACTTCACCCCCTTGAGTTAACAAGCAAGGTACTGTAACTACAGAGATTGCCGGTAACGGCACATCCAGGCTATTGAACAGTACAAAGAACGTTACTGCCTAATTGAAGTTTTAAGGGAATTGAAATGCATGTAGAACAGGGGTTCCCAAACTGGTGTACATGTACCCCTAGTGGTATGTTTGCCTATCTGAAAGAGTACATTGAAGGTTAGCAAGAGAAGGAAAAAATATGTTTGTACATTATTCATTTCAAATTATTTATATATATGAATTTGTTCGAACTATTTCATGTTACTAATGGGGTTAGACCAGGGGAGGTATTGCGTCCATACTTTTTGCTGTGTATTTAGATGATTTATCTCTTGAACCAAGCAACATTAAAGCAGGGTATTATATTGGTGAAATCTTATTGAACCACTTGACGTTTTTTGATGACATGACATTTGTGTGTTTTGTCCAAGTGTACGTGGGTTGCAAAGTATACTAGATGTGTGTCAGGTTGATGCAGGATTGCATGAAATTATTTTCAACTGCAGCAAAACTGTTTGTATGATGTTTAAGGCTAAGAGTGCAGCACGGCCATCCCGTTGCCGACACTGGGTGTACTGAAAGTAAAATCTGTTTCCTGCTACAAATATTTGGGGATCGTATTAGATATTGAGCTCTCAGATGACAAAGACATTCAGAGACAAATGCGATATCAATATGAAGCAGTGAACAAGCTGCGAGCTTCTTTTTCCCGATGTTCGAACGCAGTGAAATATGTACTCATTTGTTCCTTCTGTAGGTCCGTGTATGCATCATAATTATTGGTGTGATTTCAGGAAGGCATACATCCCCTGATTGCGTGCGGCCTACAACTTTGGTGGCAGTGCTCTGTACAACCTACCGTGGCGAGCGAGTGCTAGTAGTTATCAATTTCCGTGTAACATTCCTACCTTTGAGACCTTATTGAAAAAATGTGTATCTGTTTCTTGAACGATGCAAAGAGTCCAACAACGTATGGTCGCGCGCTTTGCTGCAGTCAGATTGTTTATACCAGTATTAGTCCTTATTATTTGAACACTACAACCGTATTTTGCTTTGTGACTGAGTGCCCGGATGTTACAGTGTTAGTTTGAGGATGTGTGCAGGCCACAAACCATTCGCACTTCACCAGGACTTAGGTTGGACTCTATTTCCTAAATGCGATATTCACTTCCAACTCTGGATGCAGTGTTGTACCAAGTGTTACGACTTAGCCAACAACTATGTTGAGAAAGTGTCTGTAATGTAGTGTTGTACGAAGTGTTACAAGTTAGCGAACAAGTATTGGTATTCCTGTGGTCCTACCACCAACGCCGGGACAAAATGTTCTGTGTCTGTTATTATCAAAAATAAAAATAATTGAAGATTGTTTTCAAAAATCACTGCATGCTTATTGGTAAATATATTTTTGTTATCTTCCTCAGCCTTTTTATCATAAGAAGTTT
>Ga0210059_1001004_pt1 | contig 40691 bp, 22 predicted proteins | sample Ectturendosymbi2_FD_188042 | JGI IMG/M metagenome (GOLD analysis project Ga0210059, IMG submission 188042) | Ecteinascidia turbinata endosymbiont from Florida, USA - Sample 2 (SPAdes) (version 2) | ecosystem: Host-associated > Tunicates > Ascidians > Unclassified | place: Key West, Florida... | reverse complement strand
CTTCTTTTCTCATCGGTGGAACGTTGGCACCAACCCAGACCTGGCCTTCGCGAGTTTCGGCCAGGACAGCCGATTGCCGGACAAACGTGTTCTTGGAAAGTTCCCGCGGTCACAACATCGGCCCTCCCTCATAACGCCACCGAAGCTCAAGGTTCCTGCCCACAGCAACCCGGTGAAGCATTGGATCTTTCGCACGGCTGATTGGAAGTGCGTTTGCCTTCTCACAGATGAATCTGTTGAGAGATTGCCACCTGCGGACACATCAAATACTGAGAGAGCATACTAAGAATTTTGCGAGGGCCTGCTATCCGCGGCCAAACAATGTGGTCGTCGCAAGAACTATGTGCCATGCTGGGACAAAGTCCTTCATCCGAGACCCAGTGAGAACTGACCCTGATAGAGCTGCCGCGACCCTGCTTTCTCGGAACAGAAACAGGAGCGATGGGAGGAAGTTGTCAAAGAACAGAAACATGAGCGATGGGAGGAAGTTCTCAAAGAACAGAAACATGAGCGATGGAAGTTGTCAATTCCATCTTCCACTCTAGCCGCAAAGCGTGGAGCACCATCAACAAACTTACTGGCAGGTCTGGACGCTCCTCTCGCCTGTGCCCCGTCTCGCCAAACTCCATCGCCTCGCAACTCGTGAAGAACGGGGCACACAGGACTGGCGGCCGCGAGCACACCAGCTTCATCAGCAAGCAGATGTGGAAGATCCCGAGGGTCATATTATCTCTGGAAGATCCCGAGGGTCATATTATCTCTGAACTTTTTAGGCCAGTGGAGCTTGCTACCTTGGCGGCCGCGAGTCCACCAGGCTGCGAGTCCACCGGCGGCCGCGAGTCCACCAGGTTCGTCAAGAAACCGTTGTCCGACCTATGGATGATTCCAACACCTGAGGGTCACAGTACCCTAGGCCGGAGGAGCTTGCTGCTGCCCTCAGACGCCTGAAGCCAGAAAAGTATCTGGGATTGGACTCCATCTTCCCAAAGTTCATACTCCACACCGGGTCGGCTCTCAAATCTTGGTCTTGCGACTTCCTGAGTTCCTGCATGCGCCAACTCAAAATTCCAAAGATCTGGAGAAGAGCACTAGTAGTTGCGATCCCTAAGCCAGAGAAGCCATTGGGGCACCCAAAGAGCTATCGTCCCGTAACTTTTCTGTGAGTCCCGTTTAAAGTCCTCGAGAGACTCATCTACGCTCGTGTCGAACCAATCATCAACCCGTTGCTCCCATAGGAACAGGCGGACATTTCCGCTCCTGCTTGTACAAATGGGACATGGCCTCCTCTACAGCTTGTGAGTGTGGCGCAGAAGAACAAACCGTCGACCATGTTGTCCTCCAATGTCCAATCCATGACCTCCCCATGAGCTGCACGGCCTGACGGTTCTGGATGATGAGACAATCGAATGGCTGCTCAACATCTGCTCCGAGATCTAGTGCGGCCAAGCAGTGGTTTGAACAACTCCTTCAGGAGATGAAGAATTAAAAGTCATGATCATGCATCTATACAGACACACATCAGAATTTTTGACTGCCTAAAAATCAAAGTTCCCCTCTTTGACATATCTCACTACCGCATCCGATTCAACTAAAGTTATCTTAACGCAGGGGTGAGCAACCCATGGCCCAGAAGTGTCCCTGTAGTTGAAGTCTTGTGGCCCGCGAAATGGTCCAGATCTAGCAAGCATCACGGTTTTCAAAGGGCATTGCCAATCTCCGGTGGGGTGCCAGCGAATTGTCTTACTCGCAGAGTTTGACACATGCAGCTCTAGCGCGCGGACCTGGTTGTGTGCATTTTGGTCCGGCACACGTGTCTTAGTGGATTAGAAAACAAAGGCCTACAAGTATTAACGAACTGGGACTTAATTTATCTTCGTACAGTGCTGATGAAGAACGTGTACACAGATGTTGATATTCTGTAGCTTGACAATGCTTACTCTACATCAGGAGTCTCCAAATGTTTTTGTCAAAGGGTCACATAAGCTATAACACGACAGCTCGAGGGCCGGACATTTTTACGCCATGTGGTCGTTTCGGAATACGGCACATTCTACCAAATCAACAAATTTTTCGTAACATATTATTTCTGTTAACGTGGCATAAATCAACTGACAGGTCAAAAATAAGACACGCGTCACTGACATCCAAACTGCAACCGATCGCCAGACCAATCAACGCATAATGCCATACTGGCGGATGAACAAGCATGTGAAGCATAGCGGTAACCAAGCATGACTCAATGACTACGGACGCGAGACCACAGAACACAAGAAACAGAATGACGTTAATCACACGCACATTCCACGACATTCACCCCCAGTAGAATCGGTTGACTACATATGTCCGGAGGCATACCACGAATGCTTGCGAGATGGAAGTATTTCAAGGATCTTTTGACCCCAATCACTACCATACCCCTGCCATCGATCGCACAGGAAGTACATTTGGGAGAGGAAAATACTCTCACTGCAGCTGAAGTCTACCCAGCTGTCGAAGCACTTGAGGCTGCACGTTGTAATGTATTCCAATCCTAAATGCTTTAAGCCTTGAATAGAGTAGTTATTTGGCTTAAACGTGTGAGTCAACTGTTCTGGGAAGGTACCGACGGACTGGGGTCATCACCCCCATATGCAAGGGAGACAGGAAAGAAACACTGACAAAAACAACATACGCATTAGTTATAAAAGTTGATGTCAAGTGCCCTGGGAAAAAAGGTTGTCCAGTGCGATTTTCGACTCGGGTCGTCGCACTACACACCAAATTTCACTCTCCAGAAAATTCTTGGAAGTATGCCAAACAAGGTTGCAGAGTCGGAGGTTTTTGGGTGGAGTCGGATTCCTAAGAACACTAGGAGTCGGTGTCGGATTTTTTATCCGACTCCGACAGTCAAACTGAATCAACTTTTACATCGCGCTTCTAAGTTAAGAATCCAAACTCGTGCCTGTTGAAATGGTACAATTTCGTTTGAAACTTTGATTGAAAAGTTGCAAAAGTGTAATTTTTGCTCGCTTCCTTCTTTACTCATACGCACGACGACGGAAGAACGATTTGTCTATCAAACGATGTGACTTCCACTGCTATATAGTTAAGTTTTTCGTAACCTGATGAATCCTTTGACACCAAACTCCAAACCCCAAGGAACCACTTTTAGATTTCGCTTCTTTAGAGCGTAGTTGACCACATCTTCGTTTCTTGGATCTACTAAACAGCAATAAGCAGCTGTTCTGAGAATTGCAATGGCAACAAATGGAACCTAATTGTCCCTTTTACATGGAACCCCATACAATTTCGTATCTTAGTAGGCCAACAAAGTTTTCGTGACACACAGTTACACGCAATATTTATTTCGCATATCAGATAATCCGAAACATTAGACGTTATTTTCCATTTACAAGCCATTCAATTAACAGCAAATCAGAGACATGCAGCAAACGTCTCTTGAGTAGTGGTATAGCGCCATCTAGAGGTATTGGAAATTCAAGTGGAGTCGGGATGGTAAACAACCAACTCAAACGTGTACTGGTAAACAACCAACTCAAACTGTACTGGTAAACCAACTCAAACGTTTCACGTTCTATCGGCCTCAACATCTCCACGCTACAGTTTGCGCCTCTTGCCTTTGTTCGCTAAAAATGTTTTTGGAGCAGATTGAGAAATTAACATAAATTACTTGGTTTTAAGCGCTGCAAAATCGGAACAAACTTTGATTGTCTAACCTCAGTTTTACGCCATATTAATCGATGTGAACGTAAGCTACAAATAAGTTTTAATGTTTATACTTTAGTAAAGCACTAGTTGTATCCAATTCCAGATCTTGAATTTCAACATGGTCCACTTTTAAATGTGACGACTTCAACAGAAAAACTAGTGTTGCAGCTCTTAAAACCAAGTAATTTTTGTTAGTAATTTAGTAATTTATGTATGCCAACAGAAAAACTAGTGTTGCAAGAAATATTAACGATACTGGCCAGATGCAAACCACATCATTCAGTCTTGGAATTTGAAAGAAGGTGAAAATGCTCCAATCAGAGCAGCAAACCGGTAAAGTTAAAGCCAGGAGGCAAAAATGTATAGCGTTTTTAAATAACAAATACCGTCAACAGGGCCTGGTTTAGGCCTCTTGCCTTTGTTCGCTAAAAAGGTTTTTGGAGCACATGGAGATATTAACACAACTTACCTGATGACGAGACACAAAATGGACGCCAACTTTAATTGTCGAACTACGCCACAAATTAATCGATGTGAACGTGACACGTGCACAATGTGACACGATGTGAACGTGACAACAATACGTGGTTTTTCTGCATTTGTTTCATGCCAACATTCGCTAGTTACTATTATACTGGCTGCGCAGAACTGAAGATGTGTTGTTACACGAAACAAATTTTCTTGAGCAAGTACGTTGCGTCATGTTTGTGTGCGTCACTGCTGTGACCATTACTGCTGAGTGGTAAGTCAAGCTCGAATCGTCGCAATGAGATGAAAGCAATTCCAAGCAGGAGATTTCCTCAAAAAGCTTGCTGCAAAGTCAAAGCTTGCCTTATAAACCACTAGTTGTACCCAACTCCAAATCTTGAATTTCAACCTGGATTATTTTCATATGTGACAATTTCAGATTAAAACGAAAAAAGCTTACGCAAACAGAAAAACCAGTATTGCAAAAGAATTAACAAGATTGGTCAGGCGTAAAGCACATACTTCAGTCTCGGTTTTTGGAAAGAAACTCGAAATTCTCCAATCAAAGCAGCAAAGCGCTAAAGTTAAAGCCAATCCACGAGGCAAATATTTATGGTGTTTGTTACATAACATATGCCATCAACAGCTTTTCAAACAACAATTTTAAACGTTGTTATGGACCGAGGTTATTGTCAACAAGACGGAACTGACGTGAAGTCAATTATTTTATGATGTTAACGGAAGTGTCTGGAAAGCTTCTGCTTCGTGAACATGGTTGTGTTGTATCCTGGTCACCTAGGAAAGCGATTAATATTGTACAGTATATGTTTTTGGAGGAACCTGTTTCCGAACAAATTAGGAGCAAAACTAAAAATAGTAAAACTAATGGACTATCTCTGGTGAATGGAAGAAGTGATGCCTGCTGTGATTGGAAAAAGGCTTAGTCATATTGTAAGCAATCGTAACGTAGGGTCGAGAAAATAATATGATATTTTCGGCCCAGTCTGGAAATGCTGCAAATCCTATGATATGTTTGAAAGAGAGAAAATATCTTGTGCAGTTGACAGCGTCTGTTTGAGAATGAAAACGTAATAAAAAGTTTCGCTGCAACTTACAAGCTTGTGATCAACGTATTGCACATTTAAAACACAAACTACGGTAATCCATCGTAACATCAAGATCTTTCGCGTGACCCTACACTTGTTTCTAGAACCTTAAAATACGTAATTAAAGATTTTAGAGCCTTTTCCCTGTCCTAGATTATTTACCAAGTGCTGATATCTCCTATGCGTGGTTGGGGGTTACTCCTAAAGCATTTTTCTGACCTATTGTTGATAACAGGTATTCTACAAAATTTAGTCTGTAGACCAGTGCTTTTCAACCAGAGTGCCGCGAGACAGTCCCAGGTGTGCAGTAAAATTGTTGAATCCATTTTATACGACTCATCTAAAGAGAACGCTTCTATTGATTACGTTTCAGTCCTTAGCCTTCGAAGAAAACTGAATTGCGAAGTGCGTCACGGCCAAAAAAGGCTGGGAAACATTGCTGTAGACACTCCACCCAACAGTCTTCGTGAAAAAGTGTCTTCAAGAAGGCAATAATTACATAAAAGAGTGATCTTACGGGAAAAACCCGAAAGAAATTATTACACAAATAATTAGTCTAGGATTTCGGGTACAAAATTTCAGAACTCTTTCAACCATTTTCTGATTTTAGAAGCTTGAGCCTTTTGATGTTACTTTTGACTTTTGGAAAACTTTTCATTTGCCACTTTTGATTTAGTTATCACTAAGGATTCTCTATCTTCACTTTACATATATTTTCTCTGAAGTGCCAACACTTGGTCACAAGTCAAAACATCATAAATTGTGATGAACTATAATGCATTTTCTTCTGAACTTCTATTTCATGTGTTGCAGGTCTGCAGGGCAGGGGAATGCTTCTCGAAGACATGTCTGCGTTTGAGTCTAAAAACTTTGCAGAGCCAGAAATTGTCAGTTGGGCAGAAATTCGTTGGAAGTCAGTTCTTGTAAAAAGTTTTGAGGCAAAAGCTTCACCTGGATAAGTAATTCTGAAACAAGTTGAAGTGTCAAATTTTGCAGCGAACTGGATGTAATGACTTGGAATCGGACTCTGGCAAGATATTGCGGAGAAAATCAACAAATTACGAAAAGCACCGTTATCTCAAGAATATTTCGTCCAGACAATGTAAGTGTTTTCAATCGTGATATTGTGAGCTTTTGACCAAACAAAATGTACACGTAATTGCTACAAAAATTGTTATTTGCCTGTGCAGGAATATTTTCCCATTACGATTATTTCGCACAAATTATCTTTTAGGTGACACATTTTGGAGGCACATATAAAATAGTTACAATGCACCTTTTAGATTTGAACATTCAGACATTTTTCCGAATCTAGTTCTTCTCCAGCTGTTCCACGACATTCAGGCTTCAAAAAGTGCTTTTCAAGATCCTCACCAACGTTGTGCGTTTACGACAGCAACTAGTTTAAACAGTTACTACTACTTCTTTGCTACGAAAAATCTGTATTTTATGAGTACTAGCTCAAATACAGAAATGCCTTGCATACTCTCACTTCACCGTTTCGTGGGAAAAAAGCAGCGTTTCACGCGCAGCTTGAGCCTACGCTTAATTGCGCTTCGAATACGTCCGGAAATCGACTGTTCAGACCGAATATGCACTCCAAGCCTAAATGGCCAAACTCAAATTTGGGAGCTCTTGTCCCTCACGTAATTTGATTTTTTTCGGCTGAGAACCGTTAATTAAACCGTATCATGCAGCAAGCAGTTTATATGTTTGTCTCGCACGGAAATAGATATGCCTGTTATGAAGGAAAGTTTTAACACTAGACGACAGGCTTAGCGCTGCAGCAAGTTACAGTTGACAATTGGCTACACCAGTGTTTCCCAACCGGAGTGCCATTTACAATCACTGGGGGTGCCGCGAGTCAATACATTTTTCAATATATAATTGAAAAGATATTTTATAAATGTCGCCAAACCTCAAACCAAATTGCTATGGGTTCGCCACTAGGTGTCGCAAATGATGTTTCTTGTTTGTAGGGTGCCGTAAGCCTAAAAAGATTGGGAAACACTGGGCTACACGGTAGCTGTGAGAACTTGACGATAGGTTACACAGTAGCTTTACACTCGACAAAAAATGACTTTCACGGCAGTAATGTCTGCAAAGCCCGAATCTAAGTTCAAGGTTAATCACCTTTTTCACTCGTAAGGGAGAGTTCAGCATCAGTAAGCTGCCTCGAACCCAGCGCATGGGGCAGGGACTGTGGCACAGCAAGCTTCTGCATGCTGCGCCAATTCGGTTGGTTACGCGCCGCCACCTTCGCTTCAGAGCAACAAAAAGCCACGCGCTTGTGCGCTTGGACCTGAGTGACTGATATCAGCTGGTGCAAATGAGGTCTAGAACTTTGCAAGAAAAGATTCATCACAAATTGTGTATAAGTTTATGTTCCCCCTTTTAGTGCCCGGGGAGGAAGTAATACTGATTTTAACCCAATTTCAAGTTGGTTAAAAAACTACCGAACTAGTAATTTTGACAGATGCATTTAATCTACGGCAGACAGAAACAGACACAAGCAGCAAATGTTGAGTCATTACGTCATCACGCCACTAAAAGCAGGTTGAGTCCCAGTCGTTTGCAATTAGTTCGATTCAAATCACTGGCAAAGTTGAGTGTCCCTGTTCTTGTGTCGATTCATCAGCCTTTCTGTGCGACAGAGGTTTTAGGATGGTGGAACTTAATCGATTTTCGCAAAAATTTCACTGAATCGCTACGTTAAAAATTTTTTTTAAAACCATACCTTTGCACATAACGATCTTGCACATCAGAAATAATTTCTGATGTGTTTACTTATGAAAGTGGAAAATTATTTCTGATGTGCAAGATGATTTCACACACCTGTGGGAAAGACAACAATATAACGCGACAAGCCAAACCTCTTGTACTTGAAATGCAGTGCAAAACTGATATTTTGCCATGTTTGACCTCCAAAACATTTTGATTTCAGCCTAACGACAGAATGCACAGCACAGGAAGCAGCGACCAACACACAATCTTCTTTTGCCATCAGGGGTGAGATGAGAAAAAAATATTATTTCAAGAGTGAGGGACTAGTTTTTCAGCAAACTTGCAGTTTCACAGCACCAACTTGCAGCAATAGCCTCTTTTGGTCAAAAAGCGACACAACATTGCCAAAAATCCAGGTAGAACTGTGCTCATCTTTCCCTTCATGCAACAGCTGATTAGAAACATTCCGATTCGGAGTTTCGTCCTTCTCAGGGGTATAACAGAATTAACTCAAAATACAGAAATAACTCAAAATACATTTTGTTGCGCTAAACAAAGGCCGTTGTCTTACCAGCATTAGAAAGTTTCCTTGTTAATATAGCGAAGTGTTGTTTTTCTAAATGGTCAGACTATGCCTTGTGCTTCAAATAAAAACAATAGGTTTGATCATATTTTGCCTGTGAATATATGCAAATAAACTTTGCAACTAGCAGATTGTCTATCGCATACAGGTTATCATCACATTACCAACCTGTGTGATTAAGAAATCTCATCATTAACAAATGCAGATTAGTGGAGGGTGAAATACTCAAAAAAACATAGTTTCATTAGCAAAAAACATAGTTTCATTCAGTCTAAGAAAAAAAGTTTATTGAAAAAACCTATGTTAGGTTTCCGGTTTTTTGAATAATTGTCTATTCACACATTATCACAAATACATTTTTTTTGAATAGCCATTGCAAGCACAGGTTTTCGGAATGTTTATATGACTATTAAAATTTTTTTGATGTTGCTATAATTTTTTTCTGATTATATTACACTAAGAATAACATCATAAAGAAAATCAGCATGTCCTAAAACATTGGAATTGACTTTTCGATCACATCTCTAGCATCAGTGTATCAAAAGAAACAGCATTTGTTTTTTGAGCACACCATGTCACCCAGTGGTGAGCAAAACTTTAAACATCCCAATCTTGGAAACCGATGGACCAAAATCGAAATTATTTCTTTATTTTTCTTAGATTTTGCAGTGAATAACATATCTAAAAATAGTGAAAATCTGAGAGTATGGGTTACAAAATATCAAAAGATTTGTTGAATTAATAATGGAATGACTGCTACCGAACGAGTAATTTTGACAGATGCATTTAATCTATGGTAGACAGAAACAGACAAAAGCAGCAAATGTGGAAGTCGAGTCATCACACCACTAAATGCAGGTTGAGTTCTAGTTATTTGCAATTAGTTCGATTCAAATTGCTGGCGAAGTTGAGTGCTTCAGTCCTTGCAAGAAAACGATCTTTTGCATGAAAAATAATTCCACAAGTCACTTTCATGAAAAGTGACGTGATTCAAGTCTTTCCCCACAAAATGACTTCTTGTCTCTTACCTGTGGGAAAGCCACCAATAAAATGCGAAGAGTCAAAGCCTTTATACTCGAAATGCAGCGCAGAACTGATGTTTTAATGTGTTTGACCTAAAAAACATTTTTTTATTTCAGCTTAACGACAGAATGCACAGCATAGGAAGCAGCGACCAACACACAATTTTCTTTTGCCATCAGGGGTGGGGTGAGAAAAAAATTATTTCAAGAGTGAAGGATTAGTTTTTCAGCAAACCTGCAGTTTCACAGAACCAACTTGCAGCAATAGCTTATTTTGGTCAAACAGCAGCACAAAATTACCAAAAATCCAGGTAGAACTGTGCTCATCTTTCCCTTTATGCAACAGCTGATTAGAAACATACTGCATAAAGTTTACCTTCAGGCCATTTCTGATTCAGAGTCTTGCTCTTCCCAGGGGTAAGGAGAACACTACTGGACATGCAGAATACATCAAAGCCGTGGGCGAATTTAACTCTTCACTCTCTTCACTTGCAACCTGAATGAGATAAAAACATGCGCATCAAAGGTCGTTATTCATTTCGAAACACTGTGACAAGACCCTTCTGGTAACAAAATTATAATAGGGCATCACAGCAAATTGAAAATTGTTTTAATTAGAAATGACTAATCACAAATTTACATGCCTCAGTAAAACTCAAAAAATTGATCAACACAAATAACACTCAAAGACCACACCACTACTAACTGCTCACCTCTTCTTATGTTCGTGGGAAAACTAAGGTCAACTCATTGTTTTCCCCAAACATGAAATAACCTCCTTAAGATGTAGATATGGCCCTTTTCCATTTGGTGATTTTCAGGATTCTTTATAATCTAGTGAGACGATTTAAAAACACAAACTTATGCACATAACTCGAAAACTCGAAGTTTTAACAGAGTTTATTCCCAATACACAACATTTGTTTCTGTTATCTCTATTTTTAACAAAAAAACTTCCCACTCTTGTTAGATAGCACCTTCATGACTATAATCTTGGTTTTGCTTTTATCCAAAGCAATATGAATCACAATTTTCAGCAGTATTTCAAACACTAATGAACACTTCAATAAACTTGAAACACGAAACTGTTTATAAGAACCAGGGCATACTACAAAATTGAAATGCTCCAAGGAGGAGGAAATCTTACATTGAGATACAACACATGTGAATCAAGCCCAATAAAGCCAAATAAAACTTTCAACCCAATTAACTATCACAAGTTTAACAAATTAATCAGCAAGTTTTTTGAAAAAAAAAATACAGAAACAAAATTTATTAAAACTGTAATATAATCCAGTTACCAACTGTAGAGCATTTTACCTATAATGCATGAAATTAAAAAATCATCCACACACTGGTTACCGATATAAAATACCTACACTAATAGATTGCTAGCTCAAAATTTTGTTGAGAACTAGGTCAAAATCTGCGTTCATAGAGCCCTGGATTGATGTGCTAGCATATCTGTAGCCAAAGTTATGGGTCATAAACCCAGTATTTGGCCTAATTCACAACTTTTCAGAAAAGGCATTATTTGCCCTTTCAAGGCAAACTTTGGCCAGCCATGACTCGGTAGCAGATTGAGCTAGAGAGCTGTTCAAACCCTGTAATGACTAGTGGCGTCAAGTAGTTTAGATTTAAAAAAAATTTTTTTGAATTTGGTTGGGGGGTTTTGGGCCAATGGGACAGGGGCATGTTTATTGGTCAATTTTATGACATCATCATCCAATCCCACGCACCAATATTTTGGCTTGCAGTATTTTAAGATTCTAGGCGAGACTACGCGTTTTTAGAGCCCTTGATTGAGTTTCTAGCGTTTCTGGTTCAAAAGTTAGCCAAAAAATAAATTAATGTCATTTAAATGGCTCCTGCAGGTCTTAAATGGAGGTTGGGCAAAAATGCTGACGCCAGCAAAAAAAAAACATAAACATTCTATCATCATATAAGCATTTAAAAAAAACAGACATCCTAAGCTGAAAACTTTTTTTTTAATGCAAACTAGACACCTTCACGAGTCTTTAGAGGGTTTGAACAGCTCTCTAGCTCAATCTGACGGCGAGTTATTGCCTGGGGAGAAATGCCCCTCAGAGTGGCTTTTGAGCAAAATGTTGGTCAATTTTTGGTTTATGAGCCATAATTTTCGCTCCCAATATGTTAAGAAGTCAATCAAGGGCTCTATAGACGTGGATTTTGACCTAGTTTTCAAATAAATTACAGTCCAAAAAATGGCCCATTGGGACCGCGCCCAGGGCCAGGCAAAGATGGCCAAAACAACACAAAAACACCCCTACTTGTGACATTCTCCCCAGAAAAGCTCAAACCCAAAACAAAAATTTTTTTTTCGATTTTGACTACAAGACTTGCTGAATCCGTACAGGGTTTGAACAGCTCTCCAGCTCTAGCGATTTATGGCCAAAAAAGGGCACGCCAATATGTTGGCGCGCGCGGTCGTTAAAGGGTTAAGGGATATGAATCTTTGGCCTAAAATTAATATCCAAGTAAGAATTATATACAAATAACATAATTAATATCCAGATGAATAATAACAAGCAAAAATACCAAAAATCTTTAAAAAATGGAAATACACACACAACCTTGCAAACGTTTACACTTGTGTAACCAGCCACAAGATTTTTTTATGTTTGTACATTGTAGGCAAAACGTTTTAAACGAAGTTTGCTACATAATACTTCACATGCAAAAAATCTCTTTTAAAATTTATACATAATTATTAATCCATTTTTGCTGACAGAACAACGAGTTACTGTCACTAACGAAAGTTACATTTAAAATTAGTGCATAGATTTGTCAACGAAACACAGCAAACTTTGGTCTTGATTCTTTGAAGTCAATATTTTATTCAAAAAAAAAAAAAAATTTTTTGGTATTTTGGAGTGCATTTCTGAAGACTTACATTTTGCATTGTTTATTGCATTTTCCAGTTTTGAAAAAAACTGTTTACAATAAAGGTATTGCCGTTGAGCACATTTCTTCTCATACTGGACTGCGAACCCATCACAGCAAAGTACGTTCCATCTGAAAAAGATAAAATCATGGTTGTTATATCTTATATTAATTAAAGAAAAAACTTAAGACATGAGACATCACAATGTGGAACTTTGTCAATACACCAGCATGCTGATTTAACAATGATGATGCAACATATCTACTAAATTCCAACATTGTATGTTTGTAATATTTGCTCATACAACTTCATCTCCGTTATATCAACACTAGTTCTCTGTGTAGAAATATTTCTATGTATTTCTTCAGCTGCAAGTTGTTCTATCATTTTCTTGTAAGTTGGTCTAATATGCCTTGCAGAGATTTTTGCCTGTGGTTTGAGTAATAAAAAATATTGGAATTGGCATTCTTTATTGGAAATAAAAATCATTTGTACCAAACCAAGAAAGTGTTATCGGTTGAGTTCCATCACCATCAGCACATGAGTAAAAATTTCCTTTACTAAATTTAAACAACACACACAGTTATAAAATATTAATGGCAAACGTACAGCTGGATTACAAATTTCTCAATGACTACCAAGGAGCTGAGCTGCTGGCATCAGCAAGACAGGTTAGTAACACAACAGTGGCAAACACTGTTATTTTACTGTTATATAAAGTGTTATTGCTACCATAAGACATGCAACTATACAAATGATAAAAACCTGAAAGTCTTTATTAGTAACTACCAAACAACATATCCCAACATGAACTCCAGATGGTTTTTTGACGTATGAAGTAGAAGTAAACTACTTCAATAAGAGCTGTTGCAACTTTGAAAAGAACTGTGCACTGTTGACGTCTGCTGGTCAGCATGGCATCTCATGCATGATGCACCATGAACAGAATGTGTGCTAAGAATAGCACCTTCATGTATGTGACACGAACAAACAATATGTAAGAGTGAGCATAGCATGTGATCTCTTCTCAGCTGCTGCCACAGTGTGAAGCCTTGCACGCTTGTCGCTCAGCCCTCCAATTGCATTAGCACCCAGCCCTTATTAGCTGAGCTTTGACCTTATAATTTTTGTTCTACCTGAAATGTATCCAGGGAGCACATGAGTTCACACATAAGATTTGATTTCATGTTTGACACCATCCAACAATCAGCAACACATATCTTACCTATAAGGGCGCATCCAGGGGATCTGTTTAGCTGTCATGACATGTCCCCTTGTACTATAGATATTTTCATTAATGCTGATCAGATGCCAAACGCTGTCAATGGGGTTCTCTAATGTGGGTGGTTTGGAACAGTCAACATTTCTCTTCTAACGTTGCATAGTATTATGATGAAACAACCACATCCCTGCTTTGTCTAAATGCAGCTTGGGGAATGACATGAAACAAACTACGTTTTTCAACAATCTAAGCTGATATTGCATCCAACGCACGTGTTTCAGAGTCTTGTATTCTGCCAGCTCAATGCAAGCAAATCCATCAGCAGCTTGTACACTGCCACGCACCTGCAGAACTGTTATGTAATATTTTCGGGTTTTCCACAGATTTTTAAACACCATTTTCCATACTTTTCAATACTACATGAAAAAACTTTAATACCGTCACTTGTTTTAATTTTTCCAAAAAGTTTATTCATGGACTACAATGCAAAACACACAAGCAAAACCAGAGATGCAGAGTTGGTGTTGTAAGTAGTCAGAGGTTTTGGGGTGGAGTTGGATTTTTTTGTCCGACTTCGGAAGTGCAATGGGATCGTTTTTTTGCATGACATTCCGAAGTTGGAAATTCCTGTTGAAATGGTGTAATTTCTTTTGAAACTTTTGTTGAAACAGAATTCTTGCTGTGTACCATGATTTTTATTTATTGCTAATTGCTACAAATTGTTGACAGCCAAACTTCATTCACTTTATGTTAACACTTTGAGAACCGGGTGGTTTCGGGGATTTTTGGCAAAAACCCCCCACCTAAACGCACGTGGCTTTGCGTGGGAATTTCTCCGCTCTTGTATGCTCAACAGACCAGGTAAAAGTATTAAAAAACGCAGTAAGTCTAGTAGATTACACTCGAAAAAAATTTTTTGTTTGGGGGGTGCGGGTTGTGTGTGAGTGATGTCATAAGTGGAGGACGTTTAGGCCACCTTGGCCCACTTTGCCTGGCCCTGGGCGTCAACTGTTAGGTTGTAGTATTTCGCTGAAGTTTTTACTGGAAACTAGGCTACAATCTGAGTCTTTTGATACTTTGGATGACCTACTGGGGTTTCGAGTTCAAAAGTTATGATGCAAGTTAGTAAAAATATTAGACTAATTAGCCAATTAGATAATTAATTAATTTGTTTATTTTAGATCATAACTTATGAACCAGAAACGCTAGAAAGTCGATCAAAGGCTCAAAAGACTCGGACTCGAGCCTAGATTCCAATGAAAACTTCAGCGAAATACTTTGGCCTAGTGGTTGGGCCCTAGGCCGGGCAACATGTGACAAAATGACCCTAAAACTACTTCACTTATGATGTCAGTCACAAAAAATCCGCACCCCCCAACCAAAATTTTTTTTCGAGTGTAATCTACTAGACTGGCCGATCCTTTTGAGCCATTGAACAGCTCTCTAGCGCAATCGGCGGAGGAGCTAGGGCGTTGGTAAGGAAACCGAAAACTGCTGTTTTTTAGGCCAAAATCCAAGTACGAATATATCGTACGCCGACTCTCAAGGTGTTAACAATCTCAATCCTGATATATTATGGAGTGCTCCAGAGACGGAGTTGGGCAGCTGAATGCCAACATCAATTTTATAAGTGTATGTACGTTTTGGGTAAACAGAGTTCTCGTTGCTGTATGGCTGATGCTTGGTGACTGTTCGATATGTTACATATTTTTGCACCACCACATTCACAAGAACAAAAAACGATTGCGATGTAAGAAATGTGCTTCGACAAAAAACATGGTAACCTGGAAATATTTCCTTGCTGTAAGTAACTAGAGCTTGACTGATGCATCAGCATTGCAGTGTATCACATCGTTGAAATTCCAAAGGTGTATGTCGGGAATATTTGATCATAAAATTCGATACGGTATTGTTCTGTACAGTGTTCGGAAACCCAAATTGCTACATTGTCTCTGATTAATGCAAAATTTGTCCTGTTCATTGTGGCATGTCACCTTCTGACTACAGAACATCAAGTTGTGCACAATATTCAGACTGCTGTGCAATCGTCCAAATAAACCGCTCAGTGGGCGGTACATCCGCTTGCAGGTTTTTGCGTGATAAGCAGGTGACTGCCTGTGAATAAATCTTGGTATGTGCTGCAGATCCATAACCAGCTTGGGACACTGGGAGAGGCGAAGAGTGTTCTGAGAGGGGCCCAAATTTTTAAACTATGTCCAACACATTTTCCAAAGGGGAAGAAAAAAAATTTAGGGGCTTCACCCTCCTTGCATCCCCCTACTTACAGGCCTGATGTACTGTGGTGGTTCACTGTTTTAGTGACCCAGGTTTATTCAGAATTCTGTGTTGTATGGTTCTTTATCGCAGTGAACTAATGGTTTCATCACTGTTTGTAATGAGTTGTGTATTATGTAATGTAATCTTCATAATTGCTCTTTGCTCCCATGTTTGTGTAATTTTTATATTTTACTACTTACTTGTAATATGTTCCTGACTTATCACAATCTGCTTCTTCGTTAGAAGCTTGTGTAAATGTTTTGTTTATGCGGCCGACATACTGAAAAAAACATGGACTGTAATGTCTTTTATCTGTGGTTTGCATAACACAAACATATCGGCATTGGTTAACGGCAATGAAACACATTGGTACCGGACGCAGAAAAGTCTTACTGGTTGAGCTCAACTCCAAATGCCCTAGGTTAACTAGCCAAGTTTGATTAGATCTTAGGACACCTGCAGAAAACCTGGTTTTATTCTGATAGGTTTCATGAAACACTGCCCTTCAATAGCAGACGCTCCGTTTTGCCAGGCTAGATGCGCCACTGCTCCCCACAGACAGTCACAATGTCTGAAAATAGTATGCAGATAAGACCGATTAAAATATTATGCCTCAGTTACGGAGCTCTGAAACAACTATAGCTCCTTCTCTTAACTTCAATGTTGACTTCTAAAAAATGTACAAATATTTAGATGGTAAGCATATCTTTCCATTTCTTTTTATTTTGTGTTTATGTGAAAAACAGATAATTCATGCTTTTGCATGGTGTTGTACACTATGTATGAAAATGCAAACAACGCAAGGCCATAAAGAGCACGCTGGTGAAGCAAAATGCAGTTGTCCCTGCTTGTTAAGCCCACCTGCTTAATAAGCCCAAAGTTGTCCAGTCCGGAATTATTCCATTTATTCATGTAACAAAATAACCTTCTTTGTAAGCCCAATTTTCAAACACATAAACTTAAAACTGGGTGAAAAAGCATGACAACTCAAACTTCTTAGTTTTGCTTTTGACATTTTCAGACTTTGTTACGCTGCTGACCTCATTCTTACTTCAACTGTTTTGTCACAAATTGTATATTGATGGGGAAGAAAATTGATGCTCTGTAGAATTTATTTTCAAAATGGCAAAGACACATGCAAACATAGCCTTTTCTAAGAAACTTGTGATTTAAAAAATTACTTAACACTGCCAAAATGCAGTCAATGTGCTGCCGCCCAACAACTCAACATCTCTCTTGACAGTTTCCACCAACAAGCAATGAGGCTACTTTTTGTTTTTACACGTAAATGAATGTTGTTTTACCGTAAGAATGAAAATTGCTCGTTACCTGCAACTGTTGTGTACAGTGTTAACAGATTTAGCAAATTTTAGCGATAGAACAGTCGGCCATATTCATTTGTGTGCATAAAGAGTGGCAAAAATTTGTACACTGGTTAATAAGCCCACCCGCTTAATAAGCCAAAAATCATCCGGCCCGAACGTAGGCTTCATAAGCAGGGACTACTGTATAATTTCTTTGGACAATGCAAAATTCAAAATTCAGTTACTCTTCTCAAAAATTTTTTATAACTGGAATAGAACAGGTAAATTTCAATATATGGCATGTGGATTTCACTGCTGCACTGTAACCGTTAAGTGTGACAATTAAAATAAAATTTGTACATAACGGTATTTAATGTCAGTCTCCAACATAAAAAATGTTTCAAGCAACCACAATAGCCTAAAGTTTGGCAAACAAACCCTGAGTAAATATTTTTGTTTTGCTATGCTTAACCCTACACACTTTTTATTGCTTTATAAACTATACGAAAAATCACAGCAACACAAAAAATGAAATAACTTGACATATTAAAAACAGGTCAATTGGAAATGTATTCCCAAAACAAACAATATTTTAACTGCTCTCATTTTGATGTCCTTAGAGTTACCGTCATGCCCAACCTAGCATTTCTTATGTCATTATCTGTAGTAAGAAAGATGTTGTGCTATTGGGAATAAAAACTACTGCTTATAGTTAATATCTCATGCTGGTGAAATTACTGAACCGTTAAGCTACCTGTTTGCAGTGGCTTTGCCTTTATGATGAAAGGCAGGATGTGACCTTCCAGCTACAAATACCTCTCCAGCAATTCCCGCAACTACCATTGCCAAGAATTAGGTCAGCTGATGTGGTAAGTATAATGTGTTTAAGATGTTTGTAACGGCTTCATAGCAATCACAGCATCAATACTAACAACAAATCTGGTTATTGGAATCTACCACAGTAGCAACTTCTTCATGCTAGTTTACCTCATTAGCCATAAAAATAACATTAGCATCTTGCAAGATAATGCAAAGTATTTTATATATATAGGTTATGTTGAAATTGACTTTAGCTTTCACATGTGTGAAATCAGTGCATCTGAAGCTTGACTTGGCATCTGGTTTTCCAAATTTTTGCTTTCAGTGATCTGTTTACCTTTCAAAATTCACTTTGAGCATATGCTGCAGCATACAGTGGTTTATTTCGAGGACAGTTATATATCAGTCTATATACATTAGGCATTAATTAAAGTCATATTAGGCTGCACACCACAAGAAACAGAACAGAGAAGTAGCATAACTATCAGAGATGGACCAACAACTTAAGTTTCCAAACGCTATGTCCAAAACAATAGCATACTGACTTTCATGCGCAAATATTGTCGACATATTGTATATTGGTGGAATTTTGTAAATATCATACATGGGCACCATAGTTACTAGAGTCCTGCGTGGGTTGAAATTTTTTGACTGCTCCCGCAACGCAGGAGTTTGAGAAATCTTGCCGCTCCCGCCCTGCACACTTCCAACCCACACCTATCCCGCCCCACAGACCATCCCAACCCCCACCTGTCCCGCACTTTTTTGGTCTCAAACCCGCAGCTGTCTGAAAACTACTAAAAACTCATAACTAGGGCAAGTTGTTGTTGCAATAAAATCGTGAGAAGTATGCATTAGTTTTAACAAAATTTGCAGTAAAAAGTTGTATTTGTGCACAAGCATTTTAAACGAAAGTGATTTACTCAAGCAATTTATTTACATACAGTGCTAAAAATTTCCAAACATTACCTTGGGAGAAATGGAGATATTTTACCAACAGTTTGTGTAACATGCTAAAATTTGTGCATGAAGTTGCTTGGCAATTAGCAAAAAGCTTGTGCATGAAGTTGTTCGGCAAGCTCAGTGCATGAAGTTTCTTGGCAACTAAACAATTTGGCGTGCAGTTGTGGACTGATGTTCGAGGATGTTTCTTAAATCAAACTTCTACACTTTGAAAATACTTGATAGAAGTTGCACAAAAACTTGCAATATAAAACCCTAGAACCAGCTTAAAACACCATACTACCTAAATTCTGAGTAGGCTACGTATGTAGGAAGCTATAAAAACTTGTCCTATATATAACGCCTGAAGATAAGTCTAGCAAGCAGTAAAATCAAGCTATTCATTTTTTTCATTGACAACCAAAACTTTTCCACTGTCAACACATTTGAGGTGATAAAAAACACGTTTCATTGCGGTTGTGACTTGTGACTAGCTGTGCGTTAAGTGCTGTCTTATCCATTTACAAGGGCTGCTAGACTGAATCATTCCTCGACACGCACGACGGTTGCATTGGAAAATGGTTAATTGCCCACCACATGGAAAGAGCCTGAGCTAATGTTTCACAACAATGGGTTGTTACATCATAATGTTATAACTGCTGCGGGCCTATGGTTCTAAGCACAATTCTGGCGAACAACTTCAGTACATCCACGTGTTTAGCGATTTCTGAGCTGAGTAAGTTCATGTACTTTGGCTCAACACTCAGTTACCCGCACAAAAAATTTATCATCCCATGCACGCCACTCACGCAGCAATTTTAACCTGCACCCGCACGCAAAGCAGTGCGGATTCCCGTACCCACACTGCAAATTCAGGTACCTGCAACCTGATTGGGTTAACCTGTCCCACGCAGGACTCTAATAGTTACATCAGCATGAAGATATATTGCTTGAGCTTTAGTTCTAAAGATTTAGATTAAATTATATGTGCTATGTTAGCAACATAAGTACCAACCTTATGGAGAGAAATTGCTGCAGAAGAGAATTCATTGCAAGCCTAAAACTTTTTTGATGTGGCCATTGTGCTTTTAGGTGGGAAGCATGAAGAATTTATGTAATAGGAATTGGTTTTTAGCACAAGCAACAAATGGAAGAAAAGAAGTATCTGGCCCCTTTGTAAGTTCAGTCTACTTTTATATGCTGCCAAAGAACTTGGTCAGTAACTCTTGACTATTGTTTTGCAAATACGGTTTATGGTTTTATTAAAGACAAATTTAAAAACACTTATAAAACACACTTGACAGGTTTGAAAAGGGATATTGAAACAAGAGTGATGCACATGATCAGTGTTGTCTTCTTTATTCATAATTAACACTTAGGGAACCGATCTACAATATATTCGTACTTCGATTTTGGCCTAAAAAACAGCACTTTTTGGTTGCCTCACAAACACCCTAGCTCCTCTGCCGATTGCGCTAGAGAGCTGTTCAAGGGCTCTAACGGATCGGCCAGTCTAGTAGATTGCACTCAAAAAAATTTTTTGGTTGGGAGACGCGGATTTTTTGTGAGTGACATCATAAGTGAAGTAGTTTTAGTTTTGGCTCATGTTGCCTGGCCTAGGGTCCAACCGCTAAGCCAAAGTGTTTCGCTGAAGTTTTCATTGGAAACTAGGCTCGAATCCGAGTCTTTTGAGCCTTTGATCGACTTTCTAGCGTTTCTGGTTCAAAAGTTATGATCTAAAATAAACAAATTAATTAGGTATCTAATTGGCTAATTAGTCAAATATTTTTACTAACTTACATTATAATTTTTGAACCCGAAACCCCAGCAGGTCATCCAAAGTATCAAAAGACTCAGATTGTAGCCTAGTTTCCAGTAAATACTTCAGCGAAATACTACCACCTAACGGTTGGGGCCAAGGGCCAGGCAAAGTGGGCCAAGGTGGCCTAAAAGTCCTCCACTTATGAGTCACTCACAGACAACCCGCACCCCCCGAGCAAAAAATTTTTTTCGAGTACAGACTAGAAGACTTGCTGCGTTTTATGAGACTTTTACCTGGTCTCTAGAGCATACCAGACCAGAGAAATTCCTGCGCAAAGCCACGTGCGTTTAGGTGTTTTTTTTTCTGAAGATCCTCAAAACCATGCGGACGCCAAAGTGTTAATCTTCACTGGAGCTTGCTCATGCTCATTTTCAAGCCTGCACTGGAGAAGCACAGCTCTCAGTGATTAAACAACCTGTTAATTAGCTTGTTATGTCACTGTAAGATTTGTAAGTGTTTTTTTCTTTCTCTTACTCAGGAGTGCAGAGTGCCACTGCAAAATTTATTGCGACTGATTAACTTATTGAAAACGTTATTTTTTGTTGACATTACAATTTTTCATGTTTATTTAATCCATAATTATTTCGAATCTAAACATTCAAGTAAACTCTGATTTCTGAATTCTAATACTGTACAATACTAAAGGATTTAAAAGCATCAGATTCGATATTCTATGCATAAATAATGTAGATGTTTATTTTACCTTCACAATTTTCTTTCATGAATGGAACCATCATTGCTGTGGTACATGAACTGAAACAGATGATACAAATGTAAGTATATATATTCTGCAAAATTTGCAATTAAACACAATTTAAACAAAAAAATTGTATGACAACAGTGATGCCTGGTGACTTTCCCACCTGCTATATTTAACACCTTCGCTGCTGGGAGAGTTCAACTGAACCTTGGTTTCTAGTGTCTCTTAGCAACTCCATAATTCACCAGGCGATTGTGCTAGAGAGCTGTTCAAACCCTCAAAAGATGCGGCGTGTCTTCTAGTTTACAGTGAAAAAAATTTTTGGTTTTAGGTTTTTTTGTGGGCAAGGTCATAAGTGGGGTATGTGTTTGGCCATTTTGGCTTAGGTTATATAGCCCTGGGCCCTAATTGCTAGATTGAAATTTTTGACTCAATTTCATTGCAAACTAGGCTAGAATCCAAGTCTTTTGAGCCTTTGATTGGCTTTCTAGCATTTCTGGTTCAGAAGTTACAGCCTAGAAAAAACAAAATAATTGCTCCCCTAATTAGATAATAAGTAGTTAATCCCCTAATTCGATAATGAATTTGTTGTTTTCAGGCCACAACTTTTGAACCAGACAAACTAGAACGTCGATCAAAGGCTCAAAAGTCTCGGATTTTAGTCTAGTTTCCAATAAGAACTTGAGCAAAATACTTGTCTCTTGCAGTTGGGCCCAGGTCCAGGTAACCATGAGCTAAGATGGCCAAAAACCTACCCCACTTATGACGTCACTCACAAAAAACCCGAAAGCCATAACTATAATTTTTTTATTGCAGACTGGAAAACTTGCCGCATGTTTTGAGGGTATGAACAGCTCTCTCATGATCGACTGGCGAGCTATGGAGTTACAAAGTGGTGCAAACATAGAGGCTGGATTTCTAGATACAATATATTTGTATCCCGACAGCAAACGTGTTAAAATACACTATCCATCAAAAGGAATCTTTTACTAGCAAAGAATCACACCAAGTTCTAACAGAATATATATTTCACCTACTAACACAGAATATATATTTCACCTACTAACACAGTTTTTAAGCCTCAGTAGCCTTAGCCAGGATGAACAAAAGCTTCTAAAAGTGCAAGAAACAGTTGCAAAGTGTTGGATTAAATTTGGGCATGTTTATCACCTCATTTATCATTTCACCATATAATTTTTTTTCACAAAGGCACCTTTTGACTCTGACGAGCATGTTATAACAAGGTTCCATTGCATAATACAATTCTTATTCTGACATAAAATACTACTCAATTTTCCTGAAACCTAAAAAATATCCCCAGTGTTATATTTGTCTGATATAGATAATCACATATTCCGGCTAAATGCATAAAAAATCTTGGCTAATTGGCTATGTGATTAAAGGGTTTCATGTGTGCACTTACTGTATAATACACTTTAAGGTGATTCCCTCAATAGCTGATTTTTTGAAGCATTCTGTCGAGCAGTGCTATTGAAACATGCATAAGTTTTGTATTTTTTGAGCGAGGGAAAAAGGGTTACTCCCAGGATTACACAGTGTATGCTTTAGATGTGAAAACAAAAGCTGTGCATGAGGTCTCCAATGCCATTTTTGCACAAACAAGTTTGACATTTAGAAGGATGAGCAAAATTCATATTTTGCACCCCATGAAGGAAGTCACTGATAAAACAAGCTGAGTCAACATGTGTGGTTCATTGCCAACCCTGGTTCTCTATAACCTACAAAAAGAAGTTTGTTATACAGAAACTGTGTGGGCATTTTGTGTTTTTTCTAACTTTATGTTGTTGTAATTCTGCATACCTCCCACATTGTTTTTGAAAAAAAAAAAATTTAAAATACAAGAAGTGTGTTGTTTCAGGTCAGATGAGCTTGAGAATAATTGCTGAGTTGTTGAAAAATACGCCTGTGCTCCTGAAATGTTTGGGATAATTTTTACTCATTTTGACATATTATATAAATATGATTGTGTAGCTCTACATTAATTGTTCAAGTTTTAGAAGTCAGATAATGTGACAAGAATCTTCCTAACTTGCAACAAAAACAAACTGTTTGCAAGATATATTTGCTTTAAAAAAGTCTGAACAAACCCTAAGCCAAGTTTGAATGAAATCTACTCCAAAATAAGTAAAGGTTGTCCTGTTTACAAAAATATTAGTGTGCTAATCTAGGGTAAAAGCTGTTCTCTATTATGTTGAGTATTGCTTTGTCAGCATTTTTACATTGTTCATAAAATTGTAATTACAGAACAACATCCAATTGTGTATTAACCCTTTCTTTATCCAATGCACAATATTTCAGAAAATTGATTTTTGTGACAGATGAACAAAACCAAAATTTAAACATTTTTGACCCAACTTTTCAACTTTTGCAACTCCATAACTTGTCAGCCGATTAAGCTAGAGATCTGTTCAAAGCATCTACAGATTCAGCAAGTCTAAGTTGAGATTGAAGAAAATATTTTTTTGCTTTGGGTTTTTTGTGGGTGACGTCACAATGAAGGCATGTTTTCGTAACTTTTTGGCCAATTTCACCAGACCCTGGGCGCCAACCCAATGAGCCAGTTTTTGGCTCAAGGTTTATTTGGAAACTACGCTGTGTTCCGCATCTTCAGAGCTCTTGAATGACTTTCTAGCATACCTGGAGCCAAAATTATGGGCCAAATCAAAAATTGGTAAAAATTTATGTACCCACAAGCCATAACCCCAGGTGGATTACACCCATATTCTATATGGGCATAACTCGCCAGTAGATTCAGCTAAGGAGCTGTTCAAACCCTCTATAGTTGGGGAAAGTCTTGTTAGAATTTTTAAAAAATTGTCAGTGTAGGTTGTCGGTCTTTTTCCCAATGTTTACATAACCACAGGATGTTTTGACAGGTCTGTCAAAATCTGTTAAAACATGTGATGACGTCAACATCTCATGGGAGTTCAACAACCAAGCGATTTCATGGGTTACAGCTTTATTGGATTCAGTTGGATTCTAGACTATAATACGAGTCTTTAGAGGCATTGATTGATATTCCAGCATTTCTGGTTGAAAAGTCATGGCAAAAGTGATCGAATATTAATTAGGGAAATCCCCTAAAAACTTCCTAAAATATTTGGAATTTTTTGGCATAACTTTTGAAGCAGAAACGTTAGAAACTCGACCAAGGGCTTTAAAGACACATGTTCTACTTTAGAATCCAAAAAACCACAACATGGGCTCATTGGATCAGATGATGCCGCCATCAAAATAACTGCAAAACATACCCCAATCGTAATCCCATGGACCCAAACCCAAAACTTAACTTTTTTTTTAATTCTACACTACACGATGTCATGTGCCTTTAGAAGGTTTGAACAGCTCTCTAGCTCAATCTGCTGCCTAGTTGTGGCTGGCCAAAGTTTGGCCTTGAGAGGGCAAATTGTGCCTTTTGTGAAACTTATTTAATTTTGTCAAGAACTGGGTTTTTGAGCCACAATTTCTGCTCCAGATATGCTAGCAAGTCAATCAAGGGCTCTAAAGACGTGCATTTTGGCCTAGTTTCCAAAAAAAATTGAACCAAAAAAATGGCTCAATGGGTTGACGCCCAGGGCCAGGTAAGCTCGCCAAAAATGTGAAAACACGCCCTCATTGTGACATCACCCCTAGAAAGCCCCAACCCAAAACGAAGAACTTTTTTTTAAAATCTGAACTAAAAGACTTGCTGAATCCGTAGAAGGTTTGAACAACTCTAGCTCAATCGGCTGGTGAGGCATGGCCAGAAAGGTCTAGGCCACTATAGTGGCCTATGCGGGATTTTAGGGTTAAAGGGTAGGGCACCATAATTTTCATATGTTTTTTATCAAGATACAAAGTGATAGAATACAAAAACACCAATTGATCAACATGTCTAATAGCTTGATTATTAGTAAAAAATCAAATTAAAACAATTTTCATATAACACACAAGAACTTCAAAATGATCAAACATGAGATGTTGAATAAATGATGCAGAAAAAAGTAAACAAAACATACAATACTATATGATGACTGCTTTAAAAACATTTAAAACATTTGTGACTAAATATGTATGCTGTAAAAGTATTGAGGTATTCCTTAACGCAGCTGGGTGTACAACCTTTTGCCATTGCCGGCCGCAGCATTACATTTATTTATATAAAGGACAGCCGCCAACTTGCACAACGCACACTTACTGCTATGATTAGCCGTTCCTGCCAAGTGCCAACCAACACACACAGAACACATTCAAACATAACTTCAATTGCGTATTCATTCTGTAACTCTTGGTGACATCACCATCCAGATTGTTACGCAACATGTCGACTGATTTTCTTGCCTTGCGTTTGTTTTGCTTTAATATACACCAGCACAGCTACCAAATCTTATATTTTGAATTACATGTTAATGGCCGCAAATTCATTATCGAAGGCCGCATGCATTCGTGCCGCCACAGGTTGTGCACCATTGCTTTAACGTAACAACTACATGTATTTTTTTACAGTAACATAAGATGGGAAGACAACAATGAAACTAGAAGTAAGTGTTTTAGTTCTGTTTCAAACATAAACATATTAAGGTCAACAGCTTGTTCATTTGTACAGATGAAGTCTTTGCCTTGCTTCAAGTTTCTAATTTGGAAGATTTCACGTTAGCTTTACTTCAGGATATATTGGACCTCATCTTTTTGAACTGAATATGGAGGTGAGTGCCTGGTTAACCAAGTATTACTATTTTTCACTTTCTATTTTCTAAACATAAGTAGAAAAACAACTGTCTATATGCACGACCAGCATATTTACAATAAACAGAACTGGTGCCAAAACTAGGTGCAAATGTAACCTAGGTTTTTGAAATGCATTTATATGCAAACTAACTAGCCAAAGCTTTGCCAGAGTCACTTCTACAAAATCATAGTAAAAAATTGAGCATATAATGACTTGTTTCTTTAAAAATAGGCCTTAGTATTCTGAAGATAAATATGAGAATTATGTTATGTTGGCAGAACAAACCTATCTTATCCACAGAAATAACTAGCCTACAAAGCCAGGAATAAAAACCATAAAGCACATCATGACAACTGATGAGAATGATACCAAAATCTCTATCTAGTGTGTATGTTCATCTCCAATGAAATATCGAACTTACTTGTATGTAAGACGTTTTTTGTTGTGTAACTGGACCAGAAAGGGGGTTGCTGTGTACAAGTGGTCTCTTCAAAAAAAATTGATCAATCGTTTCTTTTGCAGGTCAAAAATCATTAATCTTTCTTGAAGCTTATCACAAACAATTAAAGGCTCTTAAGCTTCATTGTTGTTAAATTACTTTAGGCTTTCGAGGAATCAGGTGACTGGGTTCTGCTCACAGATGTAGCCAGGGGAGATTTGGTCTCCCTCCAAACTTCTGCCATATATCTTTTCATTTTGTGCTTCAAGAAGTATTGTATCAAACCAAATTCTGTTCCTCGCTTTGGCACCTCCAAAAATTTGGGCTGGCTACGTCACTGACTATGCTTTTTTCACTTTGCGATGATTAAAACTTGCAGGTATTTGTATTCGAGTAACTACAGCAGTCTCCACAAAAGCAACACAAGTGTCGAAGTGAATCTATCTGCAATTGTTTTTTATAAGAAATCGATTTCATTCATGTAAGTGTTAGTGTAGCAGAAACACTACACAAACTCAGCCCTGAAAGCTGCAAGCAATACTTACCGGTGAAAAACTGAAGGGCTGCAACAACTTGTTGTTGAACAAGAGCAGATAATCATTATCATTATCATAATCATGATAATGCAAACAACTTCAAGAATAAAATTTAAATCAGTGATGTATATCCAATACGTCGTTTCTGAATAATTGTTTTCACTAAAACTGGAAAACTGTCTGAACCCAGTGGCTTCAAGCGACTTGTCGAGCAATGCATCAAACCCACATTGACTTTCGTCGCTATGACCAAAAACAACAACTTGCACACTGCACTGACTGTACCGGTGTTAAAGTGCATAAAAAACATGTTTGTTCCAAGGTGGCTGGAGTCACTTTTACAGACACCACATCCGCTCCTGTTCCAAAATTTCTGAACAGGGTGCGGCTACTCCTCAAATTTGAGAATCCGACTCTTGTTCAGACTCGGGGCATAATCATCGATCCAACCGTATTTTTCCCATGTTTTTACCTAAAAAATGACCGCACAGACTCCTGCTACTGCCGAAATGGAAAAGTGACTCCGGTTTCGGGTCCGGTTTTTCACAAATATTTGACTCCGGTCGGGACGCGTATCAGAAAAAAAAACGCATTGCTCTTCTAGTATTTGCTCTCATGTTTCTAGTATTGCTTTCATGTTCTAGTATTATCATGTTTGTGTTTTGCAAGCATGTTTCTTTTTTGCAAACACTCTTCTAGTATTGCTCTCATGTTTGTTTTTTGCAACCTAGACCGCCACGACAAGTAGTTTGGCATTTCGCTATTTTGTTTTCATCTTATGCATATAAAGGACATCGACCCCTCGTTGGGAACCACTGAGCTAGAAGAACCACACAAGACACAAGTGACAAAGCATGTCGGTGAGCCGCGCCTCCATGCAGGTCGCGAGCCATACTCCGCAGTTGGCCCATCATTGACTAGACATATTTGCCAGTGTTGAACATGATTCGTTTTCTAAATCCCGATCCAACCGAATTCTGCAATTCAGAACCAGATACGGATCGAAATCGATTACTAAAAACTCTACCAGATCATATATGGATATGCAAACTGCGGTGATCACTGCAGTCAAACGCGTAATCAGGGTTTTTTTGGAGATAAATCGGATTGGATCTAATATGTGGACAGCATTACCGGATTATAATCGGACTGGATAACAAAATGAAAATTTCGGACTGTATGAGGATTGCAAAAATCTCCGACCCATTCAATACTATCATTTGGCCATCAGTGACATATTACAGCGATAGGACTTTGGGATTTAAACAGGATATGGATTTTAGAGCTGTTACTTTTTTATTTGATTTTGGATTCAAAAATAATATCCTTAGATCTGATTTGGGTAAATAACAAAAATCCGTTCATCTCTTCTAAAAAGGATGTAGGCCTATAGTGCTAGGCGGCAGAGGTGGCAGAAGTCACCTTTTCAGACTCCGACTCTGCTCTTGTTTCAAAAGTTTTGAATCCTGATCCGGGTCCGGGAATTTTTCAATTTTGAGAAAACGACTCCTGTTCAGACTCCGGCTACAAGCGACGTAACCGAAAATTAGCAATGGTTTTGCATTAGAAATTACTACGGAGACTTCTGCTATTGACAAAATTGAAAAGTGACTCGGGATCTGGGTCTGATTTTTCACAAATTTTTTGACCCCGGATGCTGATCCGGCCCCAAAACAAAAACGTAGCATCCTGCCAGAGTTGACTCCAGCCATACGGATCCATCGCCACCTCTGCTAAGTGGTAGGGCGTAATTAGGGAAACAGAAAGTGCTTTCTCACAAAAAATCCAACTCGTGATTTGATTTTTCTTTGATGTGGCTTGCACAAGCAAAAGGACGGCTTCAAACTCACTAAAACATTATCACACTTCAACACAGCTAAAACCACCTCCAATCAAACTTCCCTACTTTTAATGTCTACGTTAGAGAAAAGCATTGTACTTACAGATAGCACGGTCCAAGGTTTATTGAGCATGGACTGCCCATAGTCAACGACACTTACCTCATTATTAACAGCCTGAGGACCGGGGATATTTGTTTTTCAATCCGGTTCACCCATGACCCGCCAAACAATTGCATGGTTTACTTACAGATATAAATCAAAAACAATTTAACTATCAACTGATAATGATTTGGTAACCTACATATCCCTAGAAAAGCACCTAATAATTTTCAGATTACTAAATCCCGTTATTACACTGACGTACATTTGTTTCTTATTAAAAACATCGAGCACTCTGAGGGCAGCAATAAAATCTTCACAATATTCTTTGCACCCTGCATGGTCATAGACCCCTGCCAGAAGGGATTTGTAATGAATGTGCAGCTCAGGCAATGCTTTGTTAGAGTCAAGCCTTTTCTACTGATAAGTCATAAAAGGCGAGACTTTGTCTGGCTTTTTTCATTTTCAAAAACAGCCAAGTGCGCTAAAAATAAAACAGTATTTCAAAATCTTGTTTGAAAAACTCTAATTGGCAACCCTGCTGAAAATGCAGCATCTGTAAGGCAAGAGCAAATTTTCAGTTGTTTTCACGAAAATTAGATTTAAACTTTGCTGAGATGAGCGGACAGTTAAATATTTTAATCCAAGTCCATTCCTGATACGAAAAAATTTGGATCCGATCCAGTCGTGATCCGCACATGTTAAACTATGCATTTTTTAGGCAGTGTTTGTTTTGCTTTATGAGGGAAAAGCACTGCAGGAGCTATTTTGCTTTTAGTCAAAAACGGTTGTTGGAAAGCATTATAACTCCAGCAGTGGTTTTGCCTCATAAAGCAAAATAAACACTTCCTTTTTTAGCATTTCCAAAATTTGTCAAATCTGTAAAATCCGATCATCATCAAAAATTTTGGTAGGGTTAGAATGATCGTATTTCAACAACACAAATTTCTCGGTCCGATCCAGTGTTGATTGGCTAATTTTTTAAAAATCTGCAGTCCGATCCAGTGTCGCTTCGGCCTACATTTGCTTCAATCCTGATTTAGTCTGATTCAGTGCTGATCCGTGCTCATCTTAGAAATTTTGTAGAAACTAGCTCTAGGTTTAATTCACTTTTAACTCCGCCGAGTAGTTCTCCTAACGAAAAAATATTTTTTGAAAGTATTTTCAACATTAAGAAGTGGTAGCGGGCTAGCAGCCAGGTGAAATCTATCCGCTAAAATTATCGTTAGCGAGCAACCTGTTGGAAAAACCTCAGTGGTCCGCTCAAAGAACGGACCATTAGCGGCCCTTGTCATCTTTAGGTGGACTGGAGTCGGATGGGATTGGACCCGAACTATACTGAGGTTTTATGTATTTGGATTGGATCTGTGTTGTAAATTGCTTCAAAAACGCAGAAACAGCACCAGATTTGGACTCGAGTCAATGCAAAAAATCTGCAGCAATTCTGTGAAAAGCAATCTATTTTGTGAAAAGCAATCTTTAAAGCATTCTACTCGTAGTTTTTTCGACTTCCTCTGGACTTGGACTTTGCGTTTTAAAATTTTAGGACTGCATGTTAGGATTTGGACCGTGCTTAAAAAATTCAGGACTGGACATGGATTGCAAAATATGACAGTCCTCTCACCTTTTGTTTGCACTAATTGTAGGGAAATGGGGAAAAGCGAAAGCCTGCTCAATGGTTAGGTCCACCATTAAATGTAGACAAGTAAGGAAAGAAGACCATACGTCCAGTTTTTTTCAGCACACACACTCTGTCGAGTTGTCATGTTGTGGCGGTGTGATTGCGCCACATAAAACGTTGAAGCAACAGTGGAGTGAACCTGGCCGAACGGAGAAAACTCTGTTAGGGGGGATCGTCGGTTTGGCTCTCGCTTTAGGTGGCTCAGGGGGACGTAGCATTGTGGCCGCAACAATATTGAATTCTGCACAGATTCTGTATTTTTCCTGTAGGGGGGATTGCTGCCAAAATTGCAGTACATAACTGATGTGTGGCAACAAAAGCTCTGCACAAGGTGTCCAATGTCAATTTTGCAAAAACAAATTTATTTGACACTTTGATGCAAGAGCAAGCTTCATGATTGGGTCCCGTGAGGAAAATCGCTGAGTAAGCATGCGCTGATTCAGTAAGCATGACTTGCGGTCAACCTCGGTTGTTCATTCATAGTTAACATGTCAAAGGAATATTTGTTGTTTGGCTAGAGCAAGGGTCGGCAACCTGCGGCACGCGTGCCACATTTGGCACGTCAAGCAATTTCTAATGGCACGCAGAAGCTCCACATGTTACATATCAATTTTGTTATGATTCACAAGAAGTATTATTGGCCTTGACTTGTACGAAAATACGGAAGTAGTTGGCACACTGAATGCTTTGGAACCTGCTTTGGAAATGCTTTGGAACCTGGCACACTGAATGCTTTGGAAAAATATCGGTACACGTTTACCAAAAGGTTGCCGACCACTGGGCTAGAGGAACCTCAGGGACATAAAGATTGGAAAATAATACTGAAATTAATAAATTTTCATTTTAAACTTTATTTTCAATAAACTTTAATATTTAATTTTGTTTTTTTCTTTTGCAAGTACATCGGCAAGCTTCGAACACAACACGACATGGATCTTGTACACACCGCCAACAAAGACAAATCGGAATTTCGGAATTTTTCTCTAACTTTTCGGGTCTTTTCTATGCGTACTCATTGGCGCATTTTTGTTGTAAAATGTGGGGGGACAACTTGGTGTGAAATCAAAATAGTCACCGGGTCTATCGATGCAGAAGTGACGTTATATATATACAGATTCCCCATCTTATTTTCAGATGTGTTTTAAGAGCAACACTAATCACGCTTTGCCCTTGCAGATGATTAAATATTAATATACTTAAATTTGTTCCTGGACACGGTACTGTAGTTCAGCCTGTTGCCGTTATTGAATAACGTCGTCACTCCCACACGCAAGGCACTTGAATTTAAGCATGCATCGCAGTAACATGCAATACGCAAATACATGAAGGAAGACGAGGATACATACATCGCAGTAGTAGAGAGTATACGCTCGATGGCGCAAATACATTTACTTTGATTAAACACAAGCTTTTGAGACATACACATGAACGACGTCATTCTGCTTATTATAATATAGTACTACGATGACTTCCAAGTACATCGATTTATAAAATGCTTGAGGGAGTGGGAGGCTGCGAAGGACCAAAGGTCATCTAGGCTGCAGATCTCCCAAGGGCGAAACTGCCTATTTCGTAAAGGGAATCGTGCATAGTAGTTAGTTAGTCTTTTCCTCTGGGTATAAAATGAATATGGGTAATGCGGTTACAATGAATATGGGTAATGCGAAATATGGGTAATGCGGTTACAAGGTAAATTGAAGTAAGGTGTAGTGTAGGCAAAGCCAAGCCACCAGAAGAAAATGGTTTAGAGTTATCAAATTAAACATTTACTGTGTTTCCAAACTTTAAAAAATCGTGTATGCTGGAGAGGAAATGCGTCAAAAGCTGTAGGTCGCTGCAGCACTGCAATGGTGTGACGAGAATTAAGCAGGTTGGGAACCAGTCGCGTAATCACACTTTGCGGAAAAGAACTTGCTGTCAATACATGTTGATTGCTGAGAACGGAAATTCGCCAATCTGTGTCTACAGACTACAGCATCCCACTACTTCATACACTGATTTAATGCGACCAATTTTTGTGAACAACCAGACAATCTAATTTTTAACAGAGATACTTCATTATTGGACAGTTTCTGCTGTAACAACGTTACGTAATTAAATCAATCCACTTGGTTTATGTACACCAATCAGTAAGATCGCATAGTATATTTCTATTATCGGAGTTATACATATTTCTTATTTCTTATACTCCTCCGAAAAAAAGGGCCAAACACGTTTTATTTTTTGTTTCTAAAGGAATTCTTGACCAGATGTCTGTTGCACTATGTTTTATCATTTTAGCACCTGGGTTCGAACGTGCTATTGCTAAATCAAATTGTAGATCGCTGTCAGAGCGGTTGTTCCTTGTTAAGCATACACAATCAGGAAGCAATTAAGCATTGCAATGTTTACAGTCCATTCATCTAGGTTCAGGTGGGAAGCTCACTTTTCACTGCTCCGCCAGCAGCCATATTTTCAGAACAGAAAAAGCATTCCAACATATAAACTTAACACAGGTATGTATGCATTTTGCCTCTGGCAGTTTGTTATTCAAACATTCATGGAAGGTAATATCCCTGCGGCAGGAATTAGTTGTTAAGCACTGCGCCGCAGCCCATCTGTTTATAATCAACATCAATTCCGTGTTTGAGGAGATCATCAGGTGAAGTTAGGGTAACATATTTTTCAGTTGTCTTGAGCTTAGCTTTTATGTTGCCGTTTCGAGTGTAGCAAGAGGTAAACGTATCAGAACAGGATTTTTGCATGTATTTCAGTAGCTTGTACCGTAGAGATGTGAGATCTTCACAAACGAAGACATGCTGTCTTCCTTCGATATTTTTGAGTTCCCGTTTGTTAGTAAGAAACTCGTTTCTTTTTTTGTATGACACAAATCTTGCAATGATTGGGCGTGGATTCTCATTGTTTCTTCTTTTTTGTCCTATTCGATGTACTCTCTGTATTTCATTGTCTTCGAGATCGATTTCGAGCTCATCTGCTATTTTGAACAAAACCTTTTCCCCATCATCGTTGTCTTCTTTATTTTCTTCTACTCCATAAATAAGAATATTTTCTCTTCTGATGTATTGGTCTTGTCTGTCAAGTTGGAAGATAAGCAGATTTGTTTTGTGAACCATCTTATCGCGTAGTTGTTCTTTTTCTTCTTCAAGCTGATTCAACTTATTTTCATATTCAACCATCTTTTGTTGTATTCCATTTAGCTTGTTCTCAATAGTTGTTAGCTTATCCAGCTTATCCAGTCTTTTGTTCTGAATGAGCATTGTTTTATTCAATTCTTTGATGCCTTGCCAGAGTTCACTTAAATTTTTCGAACTTGACATCCTGCTTGGTTTCTTTATATCCAATATCAATAGATCAGTATTCAACAGCAAGTTGCATATTGTTTTATACAGTATTAAGTTAGGTTATTACACACATTATTACAACACTATCCCCTTATTCAAGTAGAATGAAATTAAAATATCGTATTTGGATGAAATAGAATGAAATTAAAATATCGTATTTGGATTCAAATAGAATGAAATTAAAATATCGTATTTGGAAATTAAAATATCGTATATGGATCAAATAGAATGAAATTAAAATATCGTATTTGGATACCCTTATTCAAATTAAAATATCGTATTTGGATGTAAACAAGCACAGCAATGTAGTAGAACACATCAATTGGGTTTTATCAGAGTTGTCAGTTAGAGTGCAGAAAATGCTGAATCACATTAGTCGCACGTGCATATCACTCTTACTCTGGAACACTTCAGTTTTCATGCATTTTATAAGTGTGGTTACAACGCGATTTGATGTCTGGTTCAAGTTGCTTAACGTTACAAAGACGATAGATATGTTTCTTGCACACAGGCGCGGATTTACGATTAGGCTAAAAAAGCCTAAACCTAGGGTCCGCGATTTCAATCCTCAATCCTGCTAGACCAGGTTATTTAAATGTGGTGACACCGTTCAACAGACGTGGCAGCAAGCAGACTGAGTCCATCAAATTTACAATCGATATCTCCAATGTCAAGCTCTAGATACCCATGAAGTCATTTAACAAGCTGAAAGCCACTTACAATGCTGTTGATCTGGCGGTGGATCTGCTTCTATCCAGCCAGGCCAGAAAATACAGATGAGAATCAGCCTAACACCAATTTCAAACTACGAACCTTCGCCATCACCACAGTCACCAGTAAAAAAGTTAAAGTTTTCACCAGAAAATTGCTTTTCTGCTCAAATTTATATGTTAAGCAGAATGATCTAACAACCAAAAAAGCTAAGCATTTCTGTCTTTTGCAGATTTCGCTAACCATGCCAAATTTTTCTTTTGGTGGCCAGCATGAGTTGTCTACGGGTTTGCAATTGCAACAAAAGGATCAAAACCACACAGCCATGAGTCACTGTTGCCAAACGCGTAGCCAAGTGGTGGCGAATGACCACGTAAACTCAATTATTTAATCCACCAAGCTGAAAATAGTTAGGATGTGCCTACGTTTCCGCGTAGAGCTATAGGCGTACGAGGTGAGGGGAAGATTCCGGCAAGATTTAAAAAATTTCAGGAAAAACTCCCCGATATGTTTTTGCAAGTTGCTTATGCAGAATCGTTGCCCTGCAAAACTTTTCTATTCGTTTTCCTCACGGTGGCGCAAAATTCGGGCAAATTAAAATTTTTGCTTCCCCCCCAAAACGTTTTTGTTCCCGTCTGACTCTGGTTAGAGCTGAGCACCATGGTTTGTTGTCGCTGCTGGCAGTAATCAGGGGTGTAACAACGCGAAGGCAAGAGGCACAATTTCCCTGGCGCAGAATGATGCGGGGGACACCGAAAAGTCCTAACAATGTCACAAGTACTTCAATGCAGCACATTTGCTTCCGAAAGACCTCAGGTTCGAACATGGGGTGCCAAGCTTGCTTCTTGCCCAGGGTGCCATCTAACCTCGTCACGCCCCAAGTAGCAATTCAATACTCCTCTGCGTTGTCCATGTATATAGAGTGAGGAGTTGCACAATGCATAGTTAGGTCATTATTCTTTGAGCTAATCGAGCACTTTCAACGCATTTTTGTCACATAGCGGCAAGTTGTTCGCTAACGCATGCGTCTATAACTTTTTATACGCTGAACTATGGTTCAATCAGGTGCTTAGTTCCGTCAATCAACTCATTCACTCAGCTTTACGTTGCAAATCTACGATACAGACATACTGCGGACTCACGAACTGCACTGGCTACAGCCCTGAAACTGGTTTTTCGTTTTCATTTTTGAGGCTTGTTGAATCTTGAATCGTGAGTCAGTTATAATTTTTCCATATTGCATCCCTATTTTCACTGCTGCCTTTCCCTTCGAGGCTGTAATCAGATATTATGGAAATAAACATGTGAAAATCACAGCAATATCGTGCAGCCCAGCGGCAAGTCGAGAACTGTGTTAAGCGAAATCGGCTGCGCTTGTGGTTACATAAGGTAATGCTGGGCAGTTCTCACGCGGCAAAGAAATAACGAAACCGCGATACTATTTCGAAACAATAGCATTGTTCACCTAAAGTCCGGCAAGTAAATCTTGAGTTTTAACCCAGCGAAAGTATTGCGTATTTTATTTATTTTAAAGTATTTTTACATCTGTGTTACTTCCATGGGCACCAAAAAGTGGCGCATTTATGGCAAAGAGACGCCATTCAAGGGGGCGACACAGACTTTCGGGAGGGCCAGTTGCCCTAAACTGCCCCCCCCAGTGGATCCGTCACTGGTGGCAACCATAGCTTGGTTTTCTATTCGGGTATGTGGATGGAAACGAATCGGTGTGGCAAATAATGGAAAAACTTAACCCCTAGTGGAACCAGGAGAGGTGAAAGATGTCATTCAAATAAAGAAAGTAGCCAAGAGATGCAGGTCCTGGTTTCGGAAAAAAAGTTAATCTTCTTTTAATTAGCAATACGCTGGGACGCGAGAGACACTGCAAGGAAGCTAATAGGGCGAAAAAGTCCAAAATGCAATTTTGGAGAATGACGGACATAAACTCATTTCCAATTGCAGGCAATCCAGCAAAGTATTCTGCCAAACCACCCGTCGTCTTCGCGGCGAAATATCAAATATTTCTAGATCTCTCAAAAATCACAATAGTGTGTTGCATAACAACGAGATGGAAATCACAGTTATAGACAGGGCTGCAACCAGCTGATATTTTTGGAGGTTGGGAGTGATTGCAACCTGTTCTTGTACCTAACAACTAAAAACATTTTTGAAAACGTTTTCAGGCAAAGAGCTAAAAGTGAAAATTATTTTCACATCGGGATTCAGCTCTGTAAGTGAAAACTTTTTATCACTGTTTTTGCGAACTTATTGACAAAGTATAACGCTATTTTTAAGTTTTGATATGAGTGTGTTTGATGTTTCAAAGCTACGACATACGTAAAGACAATCACATTCGAAAAACTTTACAAGCAGCTTGCACAGGGATTTTTTCTGCACATTTATGCATATTTTGACTGTCTAAGCAAGTAGTTGTGTTTTTGCTAGTGCTCATCGTTGACACACAGTTTAACATTAGAACGGCCGAGTGGGTCATTTTGAGCATTTTTGATTTTTAATGCAAATAAAATTGTTTGTGAAAAACCAAGCGCGGTGAAGTTTTGTGACGCTTCCTAAATATTATTCAAACACAGAACCTCAAAATTTAATAGAAAATTTTTTATTAATGAATGTTTTAAAAACACCGTTACCCTGAACCGCCTGTTTACATGGCGCATTTCATTGTGGCCTGATTGTGGCTTTTGTTTTCTGAGTCACGTTTAAGAGTGTGGCTTTCTTAAGCGTGACTCAGCAAATAGAAAGCCACAATTAGGCCACAATTAAATGCGCCATTGTAAACAGGCTAAAAGTGTCATTTTGACCCTTGCTCACTTTTCAAGAAAGAAACGTTGAAACGTTCTTTTCAAAGTTACGCACCTGCGACGGAGAGTTTCCATACTTGGACTAACAGCTATGCAACAGCTGTGCATGAGACTAGCAGTTGTCCATTTGATACTCCACTGACTTGAAAGTGAAGATTTCTCCATTTGTGGACAATTAGTGCGCAAGACGTATCTACTAGCATATATAGTCATAGTGTCGATAAGACCAAAACGATTTTCAGCTCAAGAAGCAATTGCATTGATGACCACAATAAATGAAGATGATTCGGGTGATGAGTGCGATGGTGAGGTATAACGTGAAGACCCTTTGGTATTATTGATGTCAGAAGATGAGCATGTTGAAAGAGAGGAAAGTGGATCAGAGGACATATATTCTGAACCTGCACCAGTAATCAATGCTGACGTCGAAGTGCAGGAAGAAACTGGTAAAGATGGGACAAAATGGAATCTAATCGATTTTGACACTAACGAGACAGGAAAGCGATCTGTTCAAAATGTCTTGACAGAGCAACCAGGCCTACCTCACTTTGCAAAACGGATGATAGACTCTCCATCAAGTGCCTTTCAATAAGTGATTGATAAGAAGATGCTCTCTCACATCCAAAAGTGTACAGAAACAGAAGCTTGAAAAGTTTTGAAAAATGACCCTTGGGAAGTTTCGTTGATTGAGCATTTATTACATTGCTCTATGGTCGTGGTGTATATGGTGGTAGGAATGTTTATGCTGAATTGTTATGCGATAAAAAGTAGGGCATTTCGTTTTTGCAACAGACGATGTCTAGAAACCGATTTCGAGAAATTCTTATACTTTTGCGATTTGAATTTTTCAGCAAATAAAAAAGTTATCAATAAATACCATACTTCTATACTCATTTATTTTATTATGAAGAACACCAAAACATTCAATAATAACGTCATCATAATTTGTAGGCCTGCATAGTGTTGTCTCACAAAATTGTATATCTTACAAAAAAAGCAAACAGCAGATTGCAACTGCAAACGATAATTTTCTTTCAAAACAAATACATTATTTTGAATGGCACAATAAATTTTTTATGCACATCATGTACCACTTCTGTTTGAAACACGCAACTCCTCGAAATATTAATATATCCAGTCTTTTCCGGTTAAATTACACACAATGCTCCTTTCTACACTCATCAAAAGTAGATCTCACAATCTGCCTTGAACAGTGGCGTACACAGAAAATTTTCATTTGGGGGAGGTTCATTCAGCTTATGGTGGTCATTTGTATTTGGTGTGCGCTGTTTGTGACATAACAATTTGACGTCGTATTCACGTTTCCAAACCAAAGTTTTCGTGAGATTTTTTGACGTTATATGCATATTCTTCTGCACGCACTCCCCTTAATCTATGTGTCATTGCACAGAATTTAAACTATCAGCGCTCCAGGTTACAATATCAGAGGAAAATGAACTCAACGCTACGACACAGCAGTTTATTATTGCGAAAAGATCGTTTGAACAGGAGAGTAAAACACACTCATCACTGCATCAGAGGAATTTACAATTGCAAAATCAAGCTGCGCTAATTTCGTGTCGAATACGAGCGGTGGAGCATAGAAAGTATGCGGCTGGACTGTCTAATGAACACCTCGGTTTGCAAGGTCGAATCCGGCTAAACTACACAAGAATTGAGAATCCGCATAAAGTACGCAAGAAAACTTTCGATTTTTTGTTATGTTCACAAGTCCAGGACATTTTTTAATTTTCCTTTTTCCCTGCTGAGACGTTATCAAATGCCTGAATGCTTCTATGTTAACAACTGCTGTTTTTGAGCTCGGACAACTGTTTTATCATGCTGCAGATACTGGTAATGTACCCACGCGGTCAGCACTTGCGCTGATCAGCCTTAGCAGACAAAATGAAGACAATTGTTTCCAAAAAAGTGAACTACCGCGGAACACAATCTTAAACATGCGTAGTGGACGAAAGGTCTGCAAAAAGTGGTGAGACGGTTTCTGGATGCAGACGATAACCCAGATTCCCATCAAAACCTATTCATCACTTTTTGACCCATTTACAAAGTCCCTTGAAATTTGCATGCAAATGCATTCCGTGGTATTTGCATAAGTCAACAAATTAACAAGCTAAGAGTATGCGAAAACAAAATCTCCTTTGCGCAGTGTCCTATTTGGCGTTATTTTGTTTTCTTGTAGTGTCACGCGCGCGAGTGCATTTTTGTTGCGCACGGTTAATTGTTTGGCTTGCGTTGTTTGCGACGTGGCGTTGGTTCTTTGCGCCTCCAGCCTTGCTCAGAAGTCGCTGTTCGGTGGACAACGCTCATGTTGTTTCATTCACAGTATGTCGCTTGCAGTGGCGTACGCAGAAAATTTTCATGGGGGGGTTTGGTTCAGGGTCATATGGTGATCATTTGCATTTGGTGTGCGCTGTTTGTGACGTCACAATTTGACGTCATTTCCATGTTTCCAAACCAACGTTTTGGCGAAGTTTGTTGACATAATATGCATATTTTTCTACATCCACTCCCATTATTTTATGTGTCATTGCACTGAATATAAACCATCAGCGCTCCAAGTTAGGATATCGGAAGAAAATAAACTCAATGCTGTGACAGCACAGCAGTTTGTAACTGCAAAAATATCAGGCTGTGCGTTAAAACAGGGGAGTGAAACAGACTCATCACTACGTCAGAGCAATTTACAGCTACAAAATCAGGCTGCGCTAAGATCTCGTCAAATGCGAGCAGTTGAGCATTGAAAGTGTGTGGCTGGACTGGCTGGCGCACAGCCTGGTTTGCAAGATCGAATTATGCTAAAACGGATAAAGTACGCAAGAAAATGTTTATTTTTTGTGATGTATAGAAGTCTACAGGCCCGTAACCAGAGCTGGCG
>Ga0210059_1001003_pt1 | contig 40698 bp, 25 predicted proteins | sample Ectturendosymbi2_FD_188042 | JGI IMG/M metagenome (GOLD analysis project Ga0210059, IMG submission 188042) | Ecteinascidia turbinata endosymbiont from Florida, USA - Sample 2 (SPAdes) (version 2) | ecosystem: Host-associated > Tunicates > Ascidians > Unclassified | place: Key West, Florida... | reverse complement strand
GTTTGACATTGGGTATTGCACTCACTTCGGACAATGATCAGGAAAGAGAAACTGGCTTGTTCCGCCTCTGGATCAAAGGGCTGAGGTTAAGTCATTGTTTGACATTGGGCATCGAACTCACTTCGGACAATGGTCAGGAATAAAAAAGTGGTAACCCGCGGCTTGTACCAGGTGCCATGCCAGTTAAAAATTACAGAAACGGCTTGTCCGGGTTAATCCCGGTCAGTCTGAACTGTAGAAAATGGCTTGCTCGAACAAAGCTCTGTTTGCACTAGCGTAGCCTTATCATGCCAGTTGTTTGGGCTTGTACCGCATTCGTGAGTGGATTCCATTTCTGAGTTACTGAGTTGCTGTCGGATCAGTCCTTTTGACTGAATTTACTTTCGACTAATTACAGCAGCAGCCAGTTATAGTGAGCCTTATTTATATAGTAAATTGCTTGAATAGGGGAACCGATCTGAATGGATTGTTGATCTCTTATCGCAAATTACTAAGATGCAGAATTAAAATATGAGGGGTACTCGAGCGTTGTAACATGTCGAGAAGTGTTTGAATATTATGATACATCGTATATTGGTGAGTACCAGTTTGTGTCATTTAAATATATTTATTGTGATGAATAAAAGCCATGAAACAAAAAATTATATGCTTCACTGGTGTGTATATTTTATAGTGTGAATCGTTGAGAAATATTTAATATTCGGGCAACTAATGGGGCTGTTAACCAGACATAGTTTCTGCGAGAACGGTCCTTGATTTAGTAACGAGAACCCACGCATAAATGATATCTACTGGATCAAAAGCACATTGTCATGTCACCCCATAAGGGTCGCATCTTGTGTAACAGCAGATTATTGCGTAGCAATCATGATTTAGGCGTAACAGACACTTTGCCTTCTGTCTGTGCATCAAAGGCGATGGTGTACTGTATTTGGATATGTGATAGGCCTAGTCAACTTTGGCATGTGATATTGTATTTGTGACTTCATTACCGACCGGTCGATCGCGAGTTATCAAGAAATTTTCCAGTTGATGCCAGTCGAAGACAAGCTGGCCACCCATGACACAGACTATATTAGCCTACACAACACACACATATGCCATTCAGCACAACAAACAAAGCAGCATACCAGGAATATTTAAGAGCATCTCACTACTTCCACTTGGCCGGAAAAAATTAACGATGAAGTAACACGAATTACCATTGATTGTGATGAGTGCTGTACTGACGATATAAAAAACATAGCAAAGAAAACCCTGCCACGATTATTTGTGACATTTCGAATCACTCTGAGGAAAATTTCGTTATAGAAATCAAACCAATATCCTGATCCTGTCCTGATCCAATTTTTTTCAAAAATGAATATCCAAGTCCAATCCTGATCCGAAAAAATCGCAGGTATCCTGCAGGATATCCAATCCTGTCAGTGCTTACCTCTACTACCTGGACTTCAGCTTTGCTGAATTGGACTTCAACATTTCCATGATCGGCGGAGACGGAGCAAAAATTTTCAACCCTCCCGTACAACTCAAATGCCAGATCATTACCGGAGCAGAAGCACCCTAGAGGGAATTTCCCGTTAGCGAAACTTTCCTCTTGCTAGAAAACAATAGGCTTTTTTTATATTGGATTGGAGTCTTCCGGGAAATTGCCGTAAAAATTTTTTACCTTCTTTCTGATGCTTTATATTGGGCAGCACAAAGACCACCAGGCACAACTAGCTGCCTTTAATCATTTGGATGCATACCATTGGAGTTTCTATTATGACGCACCTAAATAAGCTGCTACAAGAATAACAACAAGTTCAAACAAGCAACTGGATGGCTTGGTGAAGCCTAAATGATGTCTTCTGTGCTTAGTGAGCGCATTGGGCTTAAAAGACTACATTTGCAGAATATAGTTTTATCCCACAGCACATATGATTTTTTCAGGTGGTTAAGCTACGCCAGGAAGTCATAGCCCTAATGTGTGGTCCATTGATAGTGAGTGCAAGACCAAAAATTGATACATAGCTTTACAAGTTTACTTTAAACAACTCAAAAATAGCAATTCTTTTAGGAGAATTTCACTATTTTTAGCAGATTTTGGCTAAAAATTTGTGACATGGTTTTTAGCAGGATCTAGCAGGTTTTCGTGACACGATTTAGCAGGTTTAAGTGACAACCATTTGGCAACACTGACATGGTTACAGATGCTAGTGTGCACTGGGATCAGGAAAACAACAATGATTTTTGTGTATTTGCCTGTGTTTCGGTATGTTTGTAACTAATGATAAGCTGTATTTGCATAAGAATTGTTTTTAGCAATTTGTGGATTAGACATCATAAAGGGCTGCTACCTTTGGACAACTGAGCATTGATGGGCTTTAAATTGTACACTTCCTGAAAAATTTTATTGCATCCACACTGGCAGCTAGCAAGCACAGCGGTTATGATAGAGTCCTGCATAAATTGAAAATAAAATTTTTTTCCACTCCCACCACGTACCCACACACATTTAACCCATACCCACCCTGTCCCGCACACCACCCCATTCCGTTCCCCACTTTTTTTCTATCCCAAACCTGCACCTATCTGAAAACTACTAAAAAGTGTGTGTCCGAAAACTACTAAAAACTCATAACGCCTGAAGACAAGTAAAATGAGCTGCAAAATCAAACTGATCATTCTTTTCATTGGCAACCATACCAAAACTTTACCACACATCTCATCTTCTGCAGATTTGAGGTGATGAAAACCACGTTTCTGTCAACTTGTGACCAGCTGTGTGTTGAGTGCTATTTAATCCATTGAGAAAGGGTTGCTAGACTGAATTATTTCTCACCAAGTAGTGATTACAATGGTAGCAGTACAAATGGTAGCAAATGGAAACGGTCACTTGCTTGGTAAGCAATGGTTACAACATGGCAAGAGTCTGAGCTAATGTTTTGCAACAATGGGTTGTTACATCATAATGAAATAATTGCTGTAGGCTTACTATCTCAAGGGCAATGCTGGCAAACAACTTTAGTACGTTCGCATGAATTGCGATTTTTGAGCTGATACGTTTATGTGCTTTGGCCCAGCATTCAGTTACCTGCACAAAGAATTTCTCATTCCGTGCCTGCCCCGCACCAAGTTCAACCTGTGCCAACCCTACACCCGCATGCAAAGCAGTGCGGGTTCTCACACCTGCCCTGTAAATGCGCGTAGTCCCAACCCACTTCGCACATGACTTTATTACATACCTTGAACGTTAGAATGACTGGGAAAAGACGAGCCAAGACCTGCCATTTCCACCCCAAAGGGGAGGAAGATCATTTTTTATTTATTCTCATTGAAAACCTGTTTCTTTGATCTGCAATGCAACAGTAGCGCTGACAAGGAAAGGGAATTTTTTGAAAAAGCAGCATTTGAAAATAGTACCCTGGAGCTACAAGAGGGATTTCCCTGCCAAAACATATTTACATGCCACAGAAATGTGGAATATTAAAGCAGAGATTGCAGCATGGCAATCAATCTTCACCAAGCCAAGAATCCAGGGTAAGGCCAAAACTATTGCTTCCTATGGAGTCAGTCACGTCCTTGTTAAATACAAGAAGCTATTCGAAAATGGTGATGTTGTGAAGGAAGCCTTTTTCAAAGCTGCAGATAGCCTTGTTGAAGCCTTCAACAATAAAACCGGTTTCAACAATAAAACCCAGATCATGACAGGTCATAAAGAAGTGCAACTCTCCCATAATACCTTCTACAGACAATATGTGGGAATAGCTATGTATGTGGAGGAGCAACTGAGGGATGTTATAGATGTGTGTGAGCGATTTTCCCTCCAATTTGACGAGTTGACTGATATGGTGGACGTGGCACACTTGTGTGTTTTCATCAGGCTGTTGTTTGAAGACATGACTGCCAAGGAAGAGCTACTCACCATTTTGGCATTAACAGGACACAACAGAGGTGAGGATAGTAAATGGTAGGTCTTGGTGTGTTATGTCTCATTTTTATTGCTTTTGTGGGCATTTGTTTAGGAGACAAAACTGGCACTCTTTAATTGATGTTGGTGGCATTGCTACCAAAGTCAAGTCACCTTCCAACTTGGAAAGATCTGCTCTTAAGGATGAAATTCTGACTTCTCAAACTGACATTGAGATCATAGCCAGATCAACATCTGCTCTGAAACTGGGAGAACATCTAGGGTTCTGGAAACTACAGGTGGCAGAGAAGTATCCCAATCTCAGAAGATAGGCCTTGAACATGACAGCTCTTTTTGGATCAACTTACTTGTGCGAGTCTACTTTCATGCACATAAAAATCTTGAAGTCCTAGTACAGATCAACAATGATTGATAATCACCTGGGAGCTTGCCCACACCTTGCACCCAGTTGCTACACTCCTGACTATGAGAAGTTAGCCTTTTTCTCCCAGTGACAGGTCTTCCACTAAAGTCGGAGGCAATTTCATTTTTTCAAACTCAGATATCAACCTTTTTCATCCGCTTAATTTTTCTGTTTGGTTCATATAAAGGTCACTGATTATCAAAAATATTGGTGTGTGTGTGTGTTTGCTAGAGGAGGGGTGTGTGATGTGACATGTGAGGTCTAGTGGTTGTGTGACAGCAAGAAAAAGTGCTGTGAAGTTAGTTACTACAGGCTGGAAATGATGTGTATGGGTATGCAGTGTTGACACTGCATTGGAAGATATCAAGGGTGGTTACTTAAAAGTAGATTTTGGGACAAGGAAGGTTGGGCACAACTGTTGCACATAAACTCAATTTCAAAATTTATGTGCAAACATAATTGCAATTCTATTGAATAATCACCTTAAAAGATAATGAACATTCATATAACTATTTTGTGTATAACATACAAATGTGGACTGTTATTATATACGTTTTTTAATATTTGGTTTATTTTACTAGCAAAACAATATTTCCACCTCGAAAGTTCAACTAAAAATGTTGATCTTTGTCAATAAAAAAACAAATTTTTTGACTATATAGCACACTTAAAACCTTTCAATTGTCTCAAAAATTGACTGTGCACCTTATAATCCGGTTCACCTTATGTATTGGTGAAACTGCACTGCTTGATGGATCGTCAGAGCTGAAATTACGTATTGTGTTTTAACAGATAATGTTATGGTGTGTGTAGGTTCCCAAAATGGCACCTGTTGAGGGACATGCTTACAATACTGACGAGATGGATCCAGGCATGTTTAGTGTTGAAATCGCACAACTATTAAACTTAGACACTGAAGATGAAGAATTTAATGGATATGTAGACAATTAACATGCCTTATACTCCAGTGTACCTAATGTATGAAAGTGAACCATTCAATGATTGTTCATTGATATTGCGCCTTATAATTCAGTACACCTTATAATCCACATAATATGGTAATTTTTCACTTTATCTACAATAATAAAAGAAAATTATTAAAATATCACGAAAATGACTAGATATTCTTAGTTGCGCTCCTGAAAAAATAGCAAGTTTATTGCAAAACTTTTCGTTTCATTTAAACTAATTTTGATGTATTATTCTAACCAAAACCTGTTTTTATCCATCATATCTTTTCATCAAGCATAATTTTTATTATGCTAAATTTTATGCTAGCCCTTTTTGATCAGTGCCTTTTACCTAACATTGCTTTTGATCTTTTTCCAATTCTTTTGTTTTCTGTATTTTCCACGCCAATTTTCACTGCCAGAAATGATTAATTTTTGGTGTGAATCAGGTGCTAAATGATAACAAATTATTCATACAGACATCTGTAAGCTTTTTGCTATATATAGTTTATACTGTTCATCAACATACTCCACTGCCCTGTAATTATGTATATGACAGCCACTTTTTATCTCAATTACCTTCACTCTTCAAATTTTTCATCAAGCTAATGTTTTTGTATGATTGTCATAATAGCAACATGAAATTTAACAATCAACTTTTATGAAGTTGATCAGTAGGTTGTGTGCTTATTTTCATTATCAGTGTGTTGTGAAACATTTTTTAAAGCTTGCTTAAAACCTTTTATCAAGACTGTAGAAAATTTATCAAAAACTTTGGTGTATTTGCTTTCACATTAAAAACTATATCTAACCTTTTACATTCTAACAGATTGACTCAATTTAAAGTTTTAGCTTTTTGCTATTTGACCAATAAAAATGATCAAGCCCTTTGTTCAGTACTGGTTATATATTGCTGAGCTGTTCATAACATTTTTCTTGTGATGTAGTGCAAGGTTTTAATTTGGAAAATTTATGTTCCATGTTCAACTTTTAATTTTGTAGTAGATTGACAACTTTTATTCACTATATTCTGAAGTAGATGGCAATAGCTGCACCTTACTATGTTTTATTTATAATGAAGCTTCTCAGTTTTGTTAAAGATACAAAAATTATCAACGAAGCATGTTTAGACCTCAGCTTGTTCCCTACCTATGGAAAACACAGTATATATTGTCACTAACTTGATTTATTTGAGGTCTTCATTTTACTGTGGCGGTTCATATTCCTTAACATTAATTTTGTAAACCCTTGTCAACAGGTTATTCCTGTTAGGAAAAGAAACTAAGGAATACTTGGCTTTCTCAGGGTGGAGATTTTGTGAAGATCATTTCCATCCATTTGTGTTTGCCCTTAACTCTATGGTAATTTTACTGATATCACCCTACTTTGAAAAGTTTTGCAGATAAAACTCAGGTGCTTTATTTTAATATATTTGCATTTGTTGGTTTTAATTGTAGCTGAATTTCTGGATATAGACTTTAATCAGAGATTAGTGAAACCTTAATCTTATCAGAACTTTTTGTTCAACTTCACATCACTGCAACCTAACAAAGGGAGTCATGAATGAAGAGCATGAAGATATGGTGAGAGAGTAAAATATTTTTGGCATTTTGTGCGTCATAAAAATTGATTTTACTCTAATGCAGTCTGTGATTTCATATTCTTTCTTTAAACGATTCCACATCATTCTGTATACATTTTTGTTTGGCATTTTGTTGAATAAAAATGAGGCAAATAGGACAGATAAAGTCTGAGCCCTAAATGTTTCGTATTTTTAAAGAGGCGCATATTGCTCTTTAATCAAGTGAGTGGCTTAAAGCTAAACATTTGTTTCCAAAGCAATTTTTAAATGTGAAATTTTATTCTTCATTTACAGTTCTTCCTATGTTCACAACTTGGTTTACTTGTTTACTTTTTCGTTCAGTTTTTAATCATACTTGTAGACTGAAAATTTTTTGAAATCACAGAAGAAAATTGACTGAAAGAGTCAATTTGGTCTTAATGTCTGAATAGGTAGGCTCATGAATACTGTTACAGCGAGTTTTAATACTATTATGGGACAAATGACCAAAATGTCTCAGCGAAAAAAAAACAGATTCACAGATCCGTAAGACAAAGATTAAATGAAGTTAAAAGCAGTTTGTGAATGCCCTGAATAGGCCATGCTTTTTTGTAGTACAAAGATTTGATCATGTTTATAGTTTATCATGACAAGCCTTCCATAACAGGCATGTGTTTAGCTGCTTTGGGTTTGATATTGGGAGATACTGTATATCGTACAAAAAATTCCTTTATATATCTATAAATCTTAAGGCTTCAGAAAAGCATGTATTTTTTCCTAATTTATTAATGCTACGATGCTCACTTCATCAAGCCTACTGTGATTAGAACTCAGAGCTAAAGACTTGCTTTTGAACACAGCATTTCACAGAATTCTACTTTCAAGAGCTTTGCAGTGCTGAGAGAGCTCTTATATGCCATTCTGAAGATGCTTTATTTCATAATTTGATAAAAAGTTTTTGTCTCAGGAGATTCACCTTTGAAATTCCCTCATTTTTGCTATGTTCAACTCCATCCAGTATTCTCAAGTTTGTGGAATGTTTGCTGTAACACCTACAGATCTTTTCATGATGTTGAAACGTTGCAAAACTGCATTAAGGACCACAACACTACTTTAAACCTGTACACCAGCTAATAGGATTCATAAGCTGCCTCTGGTTTTTCTTATTTGGTCTGTAGAAACTTCCTTGTTTTTTGTCTTTGTTATTCTTTGTGTTTGCCTTATGGTTCATCGCTTGGAGCAAGAGCTTGAGGTTCTTGGCTGTGATAGTTCATGTGAATGCACTGCTATCTCAATCTGCTGAATTTTTGTTAGCTTGAATTAGCTTCTTAGCGTACATAGCAATATCATTTTGTTTCTTTTCCTGTTACTTTGCAATGGGTTGGCGATATATGCCCCACATAGGGTGTGGGGATTGGGATGGGAACAGGGGTGTATTGACATTAGATGCTACCCAGGGCAAGAAAACAAGTTTGACACCCCATGTTTAAGCCTAAGTTTTTCAGGAGCAAATGTATTGTATGGAAGAAAGTAATTGCAAAATTGTTGGGACTTTTTGTGCCCCTAGAAATTCACCACCCAAGGCACTGTCCCCCCTTTCCTCCCTACATAACAGATTAATTGCTATACTAGCAACTGGCTTACACTAGTAATTTTGGGCTTGATTACAGAATAACTTAGCATGCGTACTTTCATCCTCCTGGGTCCCAGTACCCACCAGACTTGGGTGCAATGTACCTCTTATTCCCCATTCTCGTAAGCCCTGGGTGAAACTATAGCAAACTTATTGCTGATCCACAGCATAACATTTGCTCCATTTTTTATTCTGATAGCTCTGTGACTCTTATTCTAAGATCTCACAGTGGCTTGTTAGTAGTGAGCTAAGTGTCAAAACAGAGCAAAACTGTTTTTGAGAAGTTTTTTTCTGCTGTATTCCATTGGCTTTTTGCGAAGCTTCACTGATACCGGTTTATTTTTAAACAGATGGAAGGATTTTCGTTGCGTTTAACTCGTTTCGCCAAGGTTGATCTTGAACCTGTTGACAATGACGACGATTTTCTTGGCTCGGGTAGTTTTGGCGACGTTCATAAATATAATCTAAAAAATCTCGGAATAGTCGCTGTTAAGCAGTTCAGATTCACAGGAAGCAAAGCCTCTATCAACAAACACCAAGAGATGTAAGTTGTGAGTGTGAAGTGACGTTAATTTTGCTTTCATTGTTAGCATTGTTTACGCGTTTGCATTTTGCATCTACCTTTGTGTTCCCCTAAATATTCTGAACGATTGATGCGCTCTTATTTCCCACCATCAAACAGGGTGCAGCGCGAGGCGAATTTCCTCTGTCGGTTTCGCCATCCGAACATCGTGAAAATACTCGGAATCAGTTTGTGGTTGAATATGGTCGGCATAGTTATGGAGTACATCGACGGCGGAAGTCTTGACGAGCTTTTGATGGGCGAAAACAAATTGGCGTGGGTGGTGCGCCTGAGAATTGCTCGGGGAGTCGCTTCCGCCCTTTCTTTCATACACAATTACAAAGTAAAGAAAAGCGTTTGTCACGGAGACGTGAAATGCGAAAACATACTCCTGACGTCATCACTGCAACCTAAGTTGGCAGACTTCGGTTCAGCATCGTTGAGGATTGCGACTGGTGCTTCCGCTACCACGCTCGATGTCGCACCAACGAAACAGCACACGCCATTCTACACTGCTCCGGAATATCTGGCCAATCCATCTCTCGAAAGAGAACCATCGATGGATGTTTACAGGCAAGTTTCCGACACTGTCGCGCGGGCACTGTAACGTGAATGTGCGATAAAAGGAATTGAAGTATTTCCCGACATTTGCAAGTTCTCAGAACATAACAAGTTGCTGCCGGTGGTTGAACATTAATGTGAACCAGAAATCGCAACCGGTTAGCCGCAGGAAATAACTTTTCGATGATTGTAAATTCGTTTTGTCACGAACGTAAAATAACTGCTGATGCTCTGTCGATCCCAAGTCCAGCATTCCATTGATTTGCTGCCACCCCGTATCCTCGATACTTTGTCGGCAATTTAGAGCTTTTTTGTGCATTTCTCTCCAGCTTTGGACTGGTGCTGTACGCAATATTGACCAGACGCGAGCCTTTCGTTGATTGTGCAGTTCCCCACCTTCTCATTGAATTGATTAAAGCCGGATCACGACCAAACATGGAGTTGGTTAAAGATGTGGAATATCAGTTGAAATCGCATGAAGAACAATCAGTATTCGATCTTTTAAAATCTTTGATGGAAAGTTGCTGGAATAATAACCCAGTTTCTCGACCAAAGTGCAAATCAGGTATTGTTTGGTACCAGATTTTCCAATAGGATTCCGAACGTAGCGGCCTTACAATTTTCTTTTGTTTTGTAGTTGAATCCGAATTGCAGGCTAATCTGAAAGAGGTAAGCAACGCCACCGTACGTCTGATTTCGACGTATTGCTTCATCACTTCGAAATGGTCTAGTGTCCCAACGGAAATACTGCATGTTTAGTAATTAGCGCAGTACTGTTCTATGCACAATTTATTTCTTGTTTACAGCAGTTTTCATCCACAGAAGATAAGCTTTTCGACAGTCAGACTGGTAAGAACCTCTCAGATGTCGAAAGCAGTTGTTCGGAGGAAACCGGTAAGCGAATCAATTTTTTAAACATTATTTTAGGTGTGCGACTTGCTGGGGCAATAAAAAGTTTATGGCTATTCTTCTGTTGTGCTAAATGTAGCAAAGATTACTGGATGTGCTTGAAATTCAAGACTTTCCACCGGAAACAGCCTAATAACGCATGCTGTTGAAACTGCTTTCCCACTTTAAGCAGCAAAGAACGTAGTTAACATTGTCACAAGGTGCCCAGCGAACAATGGTGTTCAGGTATTAGTAACCCCACAGTCAAAACCCACCTTAAAAACAGAGCAGTTGGTTCCCTGAATTCGCAAAAATGCGAAGTTTTGAAGTTTCAAGATGTTTGGATTCTTGAATGTTTGGGAATATTTTTACAGGTTTTGTCAATCGTGATCTTAACTCTGCTCAGGTAACATCTGCCCAATTTGGGCAAACGGTTCTTCTACTTAAATTAAAAATTAGTAAAGTTCACGTAGGAAGCTGGTTCTTTCAGTAGCTGCATTTTTAGACGCACTTTCGGGCAGTCCTATCGAAATATGCACGAGTTTTGTAGTTTTCGATGGGGAACAAAAATTTGCCCAAATTGACCCATGGTTACCTGAGGTGTAACAAAATTCCTACACAAAGATCCTCCTAAGGTAACCTTGACCGATTTGGGCAAACGGAGTTGGTGCATGTAGCAGAGGTGTACGGAGTCTGCAATTTTGGACTCCGCTCCTGCTTCGGCTGAATATACTCCGCTCCGATGCATTTTAAAATTTTGGACTCCGGCTCCTGCTCAAACTCCAAAGTGAATTATCTAAACTTTTGGCAGTGTCTAAACGCCCGTATCCGGTTTTCGCGTTACAAAGACTAAAAAAACGTATCAAATGAATTTGCTGATCACTGCAATAAATGTCAGTTGCTTCTCAGATGAAGGATTAAGGTGGCCATAATTTTGTTTACCCTATATCCTAACCATTTACCTTAACTGCAAACCCTAACCATCAACATTAAACGCTAATCCTGAACCCTAACCTTAGACACTAACACTGAACCCTACCTCTAAATGCTTACTATAAACCCTAATTTGAAGCACTAACACAAAACCCTAATCCAAAATGCTAAACCTAATCCTAGTCCAAAAGCTTAATTTAATTATCAACACTTGTCTGCTTTTCGAAATGTACATTACAAGGGGTCCAAAAGTTTTGACTTACAATCTTGTGTAAGCACATGAGGAGAAAAAACAAATAAACAAAGGATTCACTCGAACTGAGGATTGTCTAGTCACTTCCCACTCGACCACGTTGATAGAAGAGATGAGCGGACTGTGAAATTTTTCAGTCGGAGTCCAGTCCTGATCCGATGAAATTGAATCCGATCCAGTCCTGATCCGCCCATGTAAAATCGTGTATTTTATTTTGCCTCATGAGCCAAAAGCACTACTGGAGCTATTGTGCCTTTTGCCAAATACAATTGATTGAAGGCAAAATCGACACAGTTTTTTTGGCATTTCAAAAATTTTAACAAGGCTGTATCTATTATGCCACCAGAGGAAAAAGCACTGCTGGAGTTATTTTGCCATTAGGAGAATCCGATTGGTTGGATTTGTCAAGTGACAAGGACGATATACTTGGATTAGCGTAAGGTCCTTGTAACATCACCTAAAACCCGAAACCCAATCCCAAAACTTAAACACAAACCTAAAAACTGAACCTAGAACTTAAAGCAGAAACCTGACCTCTAAACCTTAAACGTAAACCCTAACCCAGTGACCCTAACCCAAAACTGCTGTAAACAAACAGTAGATTTGTATCGAACAATGTTGAGAAAACTGCGGCTGGTGAGCCGCATCCGGTTCGCCGACATGTTTTGTGCGGCTCTTCTAGCTGAATAGCAATATCTCAAAATGATAGCGAGTTGTCGCCTAATATTTAAGGTTTGTGTCATTTATCAATGTGTTTACACGAATTCGTAAGGTTGGTTTCCAGGGAGTCTAAGTGATTTGATGTAGTTTTTTATGTAAAACATTTTCTGTAAAACTGTACTTGTATTGACACTACAAACTGATTTTGCGGCTCGCTGGTGTTTTTGGTTTTCTGCAAAAAACTCTGCCACTTAACAAATTTGCCCACCCCTGATATAGAACATTGGATATGAAGTCCAATCCAGTGAACAGTTACCATTTCGAGAATAATTTCAAACGAACGATAAATTGTCCAGCAACTCGGGCTAATATGAACGAGCATAGTAAGCAGAGGACTAGCTGGCGTTATTGCTTTTTGACGAACGTTGCTCAATAGTGGAGAAGTTAATCATGAGAACTTCTTATTTACTGTTACGTAACTAATGTCACAGAGAAACGGCAGTGCCAGCCAGAATGAAAGTAAATGGAAATTTCAGTGGCACAAGGATCGAACGGTTGCAAATCAATTTGAATTTCAGGTGGTTCACGGATACGTTTTCATAGTGGTGTAATTTTGTCTGAATTAGTGTAATTTTGACCTTCATATGGTGTAGGAGCTGAAGGTGAATCTGGCAACAAAGTAGCTCTTACCCCTATCTGTTGGTGTAATATGAGGACGCTCCCTTAGCCTTGTGCATGTTGTATTTGTACTAATGAATTTTGTGCAAGATTAAGAACAACTGGTTGTATTTATGTGCACAAGTCAGTGTAGCGTAGGTAGATAGGGTGTACTGTAGATAGAGGGCGTTGAGTGGGCTCATGAAACATTGCTTAAACATGCTGAAAAAAGTTAATGACGTCATATTTCAATTATTGTGACGTCATAGTTGCCAATTCAAAGCACAAAATTTTTCTACATTTTTTTGACTTGGACTTGTGCCCCCCCACTTTGAAAAAGGTTCCGCCACCCATGACTGTAACTCCACATCACCAGAATTGAATTGAAACTAGAATAACTCTCAAGTTAGCTACTGTAACAGGGATGTTTGCCTGCAATTTATAACAGTTCCTCGAGAGCTCTGGTTAATTTAAAACAGGAACATGTTCAAAGCACGCCCGGGTTTACAATTAAGAAACTCAGACCTGCCCTTTGTCATTTGGCTTTATGCTCGGTTTTAACAGTATACAATTTTGTATTCACTCATGGTTTTATTAATATAACTTTAAGCACTGCGCTATTAATCTCAAATACGTAAAGAAATATTTTAATAACAACAGGGGCTAACACGACTTCAATTCTTTCATGGAGGAAGAGAGTATCCCGAATTATCATAAGACAGAGACATACAAGCTACTAGGCTATAAATCTCTTTTGGGTGGTCTGGTCCAATGGTAAACCTACGTGGACTAGCTATTTCAGCTTGTTAAGCTTGGTGCGCCCATAACCCAACTTGCTGCTGCTCAGGCGGTGGCCCGATGAAGACTGACTCTAGTGAAGTTTTTCTGGGTCTGAGGTCAACATACTGCGTCACACCATATCACGTGACTAAATGTCATTCTCGACTTTCATTGGCTGGTTCACCATGCGACAAGACGTCGCGCCCCATGACGTAACACGGCGCTGCGCCTTGCGTTGTCCACTCGCGACACTGGTGGTCGCGCTCTCGACGCGTGATTACGTCAAATCCGAAATCGAGGTTACGCATCAGTGCGTATCATTTTTATCTGTTTAAATCGTGAATATTATCAACAAATCATGGTGGTTTACTACTGCAAATTATTTCTATAATGTTGTTGGTCACTCTCATCCTTAATACAATTCACGGGTCACTCACAAAATATATGTCCACTATATTCAAATGTAGACAGTTCAGAATATCCACTGCGGTTGAGCTGAATGTCTTATTCTTCATTTTGTTTCAGCTTCATACTTCCTAGTGAAAGTCCATTTCTCTGTAAAGCCTTAGTTTCCTCGGTGGTCCTCCATTCACTTTTGTCCACAATAAATGGTACTAAACTTCAGGGTGTTCTTCTTGACTCTTTTTCTCAGTCATTGAAGTCATATCTTGGCTGTATTCCGAAGTCTGGAAATGTTTCATGTTGAGACCGCAACGGGAACTCAACACTACCGCAATCAGATGTCTAATTTCCAAACACAGCACATTCTTAGGTCACAAAGTTATTCGTGCGTTGCCGAATGCAACAGTAGGCTACTGTAATGGTCATAATCATACTCAAAACAATATTGAATGAAAAAGTAGCAGATGCGCTTTCACCAGTGGAATGTCATAAGAAGACGAGTTAAAACCGATAGCAATGTGCTCTTGCAGGTACGAGACGAATCGTCCTTTCACGGCTTGATGCTGCTTGTTTTCCGGTTCGAGTTGATCAAAAACATACTGGAATTTCTCTTTCAAAATCTCGAAAGCAGCATCGGCAATTGTTTCGAGATACTGCATTTTGTCATGAACTAGGCGCTGTGGGCTGGCGTTTATAAAACATTTCGGTTGTTCGAAGTTGGGCACATTAGAACAAGCAGAAGCAGAGCAAGGTACATGGCGCGCGACCGAAACCGATTTCTCGCCAGCGTCAGGTAAATCGCTCTTGTCAAAATAACTTTCATAGTCGAACGTGCTACGATGCGGGTAGAAACGATCTTCATGCGGTACGTTAATTCCAAGCTGCTCCAATTGGTCAAACACAGTTTTTTTGTTGTTATAAACACCGCCAACATAGGTGTGTTTCACTTGAGCATCACAAGTACGCACATGGCGGTGAAAATGTTTGGAAGCCCAAAACTCACTACAGCGCGGGCACTCGTACCGTTGACAGTATTTAGACGCGTCGAAAATATAACTAAAGTGTGATTCGTGCAAATCCACATACATCGTTCTCTCGTACTTCTTACGACTCAGCTGCACCACGGTTGCTTTAGGACAGGGGTCGGCAACCTTTCCCTAGTCGCGGCCAAAAACAAACTCGGCAAAGTCTGACGGGCCGTACTAATTTTCCACCAACAATCCCGTTACCTTCGCTGCTTAAGATGTTGTTAAAACTGTGGAATTTGAATCAGATTAACTCCTGGTTTTCACAGAAAGTACATTCATAGTACAGTGCGGTTTCTCATAAGCAATTCCTCATAAGTATACAATACAAGAATTTGCAAGGAGCGTAGACTCATAAAATGCAATACCACTAGGCGAGCCATACAATGACTACAATTTGCAAAGGGGCTGCGGGCCGGGTGATTTTGCTTGGCGGGCCGTAGGTTGCCGATCCATGCTTTAGGAGATTGATGGTCTACCTCGAGCGAATACACCGCGACGTTAATTTGGAAAATGTCTTCAACGTCGACCAATTCACGCAAAGTAACACCGGGGAACTTGTTTGGGTTGAATTCCCGTTCGTGACAGTTCTTGTAAAATTTCTCATTAGCTGCACGTTCACAATCCAGTGAGGCGCCGTCAAACAAAGCCATGCAACGGAACAAGCACAAATTGTCGACATACTCGCGATTGTTGTGGTTCTTGACCAGGGCGTGAAGCCCTCTGTTGTTTATAATGTAGGATAATTTCACCCCACCGCCAATAGGGATGTCAGGTAATAGGCTGACAAAAAATATGATGTTGATAACCGTGACCAGAACCCATTTGGTGTCGGGTCGCTCGATTTTCTCCCTCATGTCAAAGTCACAGATGTTTTCCAAGAAATTACGCAGATCCTCTTGGTTAGAGACCAGCACAGCAAAATCCAGCATGCGTGCGTTACCCAAGCTCCCGTAAAAATAACGAAGCTGATCAGTCTCGACATTTCTCAAAACGATTCCATAGGAATAATTGATCTTAAACCGAGTCCTTTCGCGAGTCATGAATTCCGAATGCTCTTGTTCGACGATGTCAGCCCAGCGCCGTCCCTCCAAGGAGTAGTTGTACGTATTCTGAACGCGGTTTCCAGTATGCAGATTTGTGCGAATCTGGCCCCGATTCTCCCAGATGCAGCGACTATAAAAACAGTAAAGGTTAACAATTTCGAAAAATATGGTGCTAGCGTAAAACTCCGGCGAAGTTGCACTCACTTCAGAGGGTCATCTGATAAAGCGTTGTCCGCTGCACTGTAAAAGAAACATAATTTATCAATCCCATGCATGATCACGCTGAAGAGACGCGAGACTTGGTAGCGCTAAAAAGAAATCGAAAACGTTTGATGCGAACAAACTTGCTGCAAGTGGGGACGTCGGAAGCCGATTCTGAAAGTGCTGGACGTCCTTGAGCTTAAACAGATTTTGCGTGACTCGTCACTTCACTGTTAAAACGATTTGTGTGTTAAAAATAAATTTTTCCTTTCATGTTTAGATGTTAGATATGAGGTACACACCTTGTTTTTGTGCAGTTGCTGCTCGGCGTAATTTTTCTGCGCTTTGCCGCTACCTCGCATCGCCACTGTTCTTGCAGTTTCCGAGTACATCTGATCCAATGCTCTCTCATAGCACGATAGCATGAAAAAGGTTTGAAACAGTTGGGACATTTCACCTGTTGCGCGTCTTCTTTCAAATGCACAGTGGCAGATTGTAAGTGGCGCTTTAAATTACAAGCGTTGGAAAACGTTTTATCGCATTCTTGACAGTATAACGCTTGTTCTTCACACCGTGGTTGTGATTCGGTGGTTTGCCTGAAATTGCAATAAGTCGAGATAGAGCTATTGTTACACCATCTAGTTCGATTCGGTAACACCCATACCCTAGCAAAATGATCGATTCACTTATGATAAAACAATCAAGTACATATGATCGACTTCGTAGAAGCTACTTGTTACTGCTGGCGCTCTGTTCGTTATTCTCTGATCGGGTTGTCGAAGCTGAGGCCGTACTCGAATCACTGCAACGAGTAAAAATAAATACAGTCTTACGCTCCAGCTTAAACGGGTAAGATCATTACAACAGATTCGGCATTTTCGAACACAACTTGAAAGAATCTAACCTGCAAAAACTCACCTGACGTTAGCTGAAGTATATGTTGACGCTGGAGGTCTCTGGCGTTTTGTTTCCAGTGATTTGTCAACGCCTGAATGTGAGGTAGAGGCCAAGTGTCTTTTAAGATTGCTGGAGGTTGAAAACGACTTCTGGCAAGGGTGACAGATAAACTTTGAAGCGCCCTCACGGTGCACGCTTTCAATATGCGCTTTCAAATGATCTTTCCTCGAAATGGTGCAGTTACATTTTGGACACTGAACTTTCTGCGACACTTGACCATGCACAGTAGTCAAGTGCCTTTGAAGATCACTTTCATTGTCAAAAAACTCTGCACAAAAGTGACAAGAAAACTCCCGACTTATCTTTCAACAGCGTTCAACGTTACTGACGCCGGGCAAAACACAGCTGAATGCTCAAGGCTGTCAACTGTGGAATTTAACTGTTCATATTGACCTAGTTTCACAATGTTGCATCATTTCTGTGATGAGATCCCGATGACGAAACCGCAATCAACACCGCAGGATTTAATCGAGGGGGCACGCTGGACCTGCCTTTACAATGGATCGTTGCGTATATTGTGACGTAAACGTAAAGTGTTACACCATCCTCTGTCAGGTGACGTGACCGACGGAGGTCGGTCGGCGCCGGTTACGTGCATGTTTGCTTATAAGATTAAAAACTGACACGTTTGGGTATGCCCTTTTGCAACACAATCTGTTGCAGGTTGGGGCACAGGCGGTGTATTTGTTTAAAACATGGCATTCCTTTTCACCACAGTTGGAGCGGTGTGGTGACCGAAGAAAAGTTGCAAGCTATCTTTAAAACACGAAATTAGTAATGAAAATAACTTTGCAATGGCTGCTACTTTTGTTGAAAGAAGTCGCAAGATATGAAATGTTAACGATGACGTAAAAAGGCAGACAAATTTTGTTAAAATGCTGCTCTGGAAAAATGATACGGTTATATTAATTTTGTTACAGAGCGGGGTGAAACTGACTAACTGAAAATGCCTCGTGCTTTACGTTAAAGCAACCGTAATGAGTAATTGCTTGTTTGCTTTTGTTAAAACACGATAAACATTCAAAGGCGAATTTTTCGCAAAGGAGACTGATGAAGTTAGCAGGTTGTCGATGAGAGTTTTGCTTTGATACTAAAATCCACATGGTTATCGAATGATGTTCAAGTGAAGTGATCTTGGTCGGTTGCTTGAATATTCGCTTATCGGATCAAAACGCGGCGTGCCCGCCTTCGACATTTAGTGACAGGTTAGAGCATGAAGTGACCGGCTTAGACAAAACCTCAAAGAAACAAACTAACTAAAATATGAAATTAAAAAATTGAAAAAGTTAACGTGAAAATGAAAAAAAATTACCATAACGCGAAAAAAAATAAGAAAAATTTTAAAAATATGAAACATATCGGTCGGGAAAAGGAGATTGGGGAAAACCCCTGTCTACCCGATCCCGATCTTCAATCATCCGTACAATACCTATCCTGACCCCCTCCTTTACTACTACGCCTACTGGCGGAATTTTTGGATTTTTCTTCACTTTTTCGTTCATTTGTTATGAGCACTTCCCACATTTTTGTTTGGAAAATTGCTTTTGTTCTTCATCATATAAAAAATTTTTCAAAATCAACGCGTTGTTTTGTTCTGATTGGATGTGCTTGAGAAGACTTGCTAAGTTGTACGAAAACCCGCCCGCGCGTCCAAACCTGTTAGTCAGCCCAGTATAATGAATGAACAAAATCTGCCCATTTCGGGCAAGGGCAACAACGGTGTTTGTATTTAGAGGTTACGTGAGCAGGGTTAAGTGTCTATTCCCAAGTCTTGGATAACGTAATCGATGTTTTTATTTAAATGAAGTAGTTCCACAAACAACTTTCCGCCGAATTCTACTTTCTCCTTTATTCGTTTCTTCCAACCCTGTTTCTCACGAGTGAGTTTTGTGGTAACTACTCTGTTTCATATTTAAGAATATTGATTGTTTTACTTCGCGAAACATTTGGTTGAAAGGCATTTTTTGCACATCTTTCTCGATACAAACTCGACTTCTTCAATAATCAGCTCTTCCAAATGTTTTTCCATGCACGAAACCGGTTTTCATTCACTGAAAAGATTTACCTTCCTTTATATTTGAAGTTGTATCTTTATAGAGCTTATCTAGCTCTTCGATGTGAAAATGTTTTGCTTTCATTACTCGACAGTCAACGTACCCATGCCCAAGTTTCGAAGTGCCACAGAGGTAAAACGAGAACAGTCGAGTCTGCTCGCAAAGCATTTTACTACAGGAAATAGATTTCGCTTCAACTGTCCTACGCATTTTCAATCCGGTAATTGTAAGTTAAAACTTTCAGGTTAAATGATGAAAAACTAGAGCAATACTTCTACAGTTTCAAACATATTAAAAACGCGGATTTTTTATTATAGCATACCCCATGACAATTACACTTTCGTTACCGAACTAAAAGATCAAATTATGCTTTGATAACCGAACTAAGAATAGCTATCGTGAATAGTGGCGCGAACAACTGCAAACGCATGCTGCTAACCACTGAAGCTAAGGAGTTAGGAAGGTACAGCATGGCAGGCAGATTCCTCGAGTACCCTACGCCACGTACCCCATACCTTGCAAAGCATTTCACCAACAAAAGCCAAGAATGCAATGTCGAAATTAGTGCTGTCGGAAAAGTGGAAGGGCAGAGTGGCACGCAAAATTTTCGGCACCTCTTGTACTCGTCCAAGTGACTGAGAAGCAATGCGTCCTTCTCAGTGAAAATGAACATTGTTAAGTTCACATCATTACTTTGCCACATAACACTGTCAAGCTTAAAACTGTTAACGGTAATCAATACAGAAATACATACATGGTGGGAATGTTCGCTACTTTCAAAGCCCTGCACTATAACTTTAAGATCGAGAAAAAATCATTAACAGATGGGTTGGAAGTTGGACCTCGATGATGATAAAGCAACAGTGGAAAGCCAGGGACAATGTCGTGGGCTCTGGTGTACGGTGGATTAATCATGAAATCGTATTTGTGCTTTAGCATATTTTTTAATTTCATCATTAAAGTAATCCAACCTGTTTTTTATGTTTTTTTCAAGAAAGCAACGCATAATCTATTTTGGCTGAATGGTAAAATGCGCGTGTACGTGGGGATAAAGAATGAGAAACTGTGCTGCGCTTTGGCATTCTTTTCGCCACCCTTTGTGATACTGGAGTTTGCTGAGAATGTTGAAGAATCATGGAAAACCACCATCTTGTCTATATTGTCATCGTCATGTTTACGTGATTACAACAACAGTTGTTTCCATCACATTTTTATGCTCGATTTTTTACAAGAACACTCCCAACACCTCTGCCCGTTTGTGACATTTTCTTGTTTCAATTATAGATTTTACGCTTGACAAATTGTTGTCTGTCAGCTAGTCACCAATGCCTGTGGCTTGTCAATTGGGTTATGCGAAGAAACGCGTCATAGTTTGTTGTGGAATGCGGTATTTCTATAATCACTGCTGTTTTTAGATGAAAATGGGCAGTTTTTCAGCGAAAGCAATGCGTTAACTCTAAGAAGTTACCAGTTGGAATTGGCTGAACCTGGTTTAACTGGTCTAAATTCCGTTATTGTTGCACCAACTGGTAAGTCCATGTAGCGTTTGTGCTTGAAATGATCAAATTATTGTTGCAGGAAATTCATCCATGCTTTCATCTTAGTTTCTTTAGTTCATCCTGCTTGGTTTAAAAGTTCTTTGCAGACTTTTAAGACAGTTCCCTCAAACCCTCTGCCGAAACATTTCTTAAACATGAAGTTAGCTTGTACCCTTGTTCCTTCATTTTTCATATAACCCGGGTATTTGAAATGAGACTGCGCAACCTTTTAATGTCAATCAAAACTAGCATATCGTTTCATGGTGAAATGTGGATAGCGTTAGGAACCACATATTTTTAATCTTCTAGTGATTTGTAGCAAACCTTGGCGCATGTGTCTGGCAAACAGTAAAAAAACAATAACCATTTGTGGTAAACCTACCTATTGTTGAAAGTAACTTGTTGCAGAAGATCCTGCCATGCAAAGCTGTCTTCACATTGCGAGATAGCTTGCTTTATTTACAAAAACTTAAATGCACCATATTTTATCAAAAGTCTTTGTCAGTCGGCACGTCTTAAGTAAACCTTCGCCAGAAGTATTGTTTTGTCTTATCACCTTTATGTTCGAAGCTACACTGAGCTACACTTCTATTATTTCTACCACTTGCTTTTACATCAGGCACCGGGAAGACTCACGTCGCCATATACCTTTGCAAAAAACACTTGGAAAATCCGGGAAGGAAAGCCGTTATTTTAGTTCCAACTGTGCCTCTAGTCCAGCAACATTACAAAAGTCTGAAAAGGTACTTTTGAGTGTCGTTTTGTTTCCTAAATCAGGATAAATTAATGCAAACGAAGTAAAATAAATTTGGGTACGTACTGAAAATACTTCAGCGTACTGCTGAAAGTAATAAACGTTGTTCACTCACTATTTCGACGGCTCCATTTTCGCTTGTGTGGATTCCACATTAGTGGAGCACAAAGTTTCTTCATTGGTTTGGGTGTGATTAATACGGTTCAGTGGTAGTATACACCTGTGACGTCATGTGTACTATATACCGACTGCCACTTCAAACCCTGTCATTGTACGCTTCTATGAGTTAACAAGCGTATGCAATTTTCAAACCGTTCTGTCAAATCAAGAAACCAGGTTTCTATAAAGATTCTGTAGTTTTTACAAATTGTGGTCTCTGGAAACGGTAAATCATTCACTCTAAAACAGTCTTGTTTCAAGCAAGCTTAGCGTCGCAAAAACAATGGAAATTACTGAAACTGTTTCAAATTTCAACCATAAAAAATTTCGAAATATCAGCAGATACCACGTCTGTGTGAACAGAGTTAATGATCATATTTCAGTGGATGTTAGGTTTGTTTCCTCACTAACATGTTTCCGCCTGTAATGCCATGAAGAAACCCAAACTGTAAAATGCAATCGCAAATGATGATGAACACTGTTTGCAGATATTTGCCTAGCACCATGAAAATGGCACAACTGAGTGGTGCAAGTGGCTACAGCGGACCTGCTGGTCAGCTTCTGGCTGGAAATCAAATATTGGTCATGACGCACCAAGTCCTGCTCAACGCTTTGGTGTAATTAGTCGGTGGAAACTAAAATTTTGCTGTCCTACCGATTTAATGTGACCTGTGATCGTCATTACTTGAAACAAATTGTTCTGGAGTTCACAGTAATCAGTTCAAACCAGGTCGAATCTTGTATTTGCCTGAGTTTGTTCTTTCTATTCAAACGCGTTACCAGACGGTTTGTAAATTTGTGATGTGTGTTGTTTTAAAGACGCCGAAAGGTGTTTCTGCACATTAGGGCGAACAAAGCTGAACCAACTTCAACGCAAGTTTCCATGAGAAATGCAGCTTTTTTATTTGCTACAAGCATTTTCGAGAACTTACTGATTCAAAAGACGTCTTTGCCTTTGTTTGACAAAGATTGGTTATTTCTCAGTATTGACTTATAGCTACTTCATAGTATAAGTCATGCGTGATTGAAATTGCAATCCATTTTTTTCTATTGTTTCGACAAGCAGGATTAACTTGCCTCCAGAATGAAAGTGTCCTTACTTTGCCCACCATAGAATACAGTCTCTTATACAAACCCACGCAGTCCTTCTGTACCTCCTTACTTAGCACGATGCGAAAACTGTAGTGGTCTGCTTTGGTTGTTAAATCCATGAAAATAAAAAAGTGCTTTGCAGAAACTTAATTGATCCAGCAGCATACATGGAAAAAACTTCATGTACTTTTAAGCGCCTCTGAATGCTTTTTGTGAAAACTCGCACTGCTTGATTTGCTGCTTGCTTTTGCTTTGGGGAAAAATTAAGGATTTTGCCACATTCTTAATGCTTCTGCAGAAGCCTTGCTGTGGGGCTGGCAGTTAGTAGTCTGTTTTGGTGACACAAAGGCCACATAATAAAAGCAATAATAAGTTTCGCATATAAAAGCATCAAAGAAATGATAAGTTTTGCAACTTGGTCGTCGGTGCATGCTTTTGTGAAAGAACCGTTACGACTTGCCCAACCGAAACGTGGAGTTGACGCGAATTTGCGATCCCAGAGACCCTAGTGTTAGTCCAGTGTGGTTTTTGGAATACTTGTTACTAAAGGGACATGTACTTTGGGCTTTATATACCACAGCTGAAGGTCCTGGAAACATTTAGTGCTATATGCCGCATTGTTCCGGAAAGACTTATTAACTTCAGGGTCAAAGAGTGCAGTCAATTTTCGTGAATATTAAAAAAAAACTATAAAACTGTGTGATCGTTTTAATGCGTCAGTTATTGCATACCTCTGATTTTTTTAGAAATTTCATTTGTTCGGCTGCCACAAAAGAACTTCATTTAAAGTAAATCCAGGCAAATTGGCCCCTTCCGTTTTGTTTTCTGTTGCTGAAATGTGTCGAGTACCTGATAGGTGAAAAAACAAACAGGCCGTTTGAATTGCGCAAGTTTCTCAACGATTGTCGATATATATGTTATTTTGTCAAAAACCTAACAATTTGCAGAAGCAACGATATCGATATAAGCGACATAACCCTACTGATATTCGACGAGTGCCATCACACGATGAAAGGACATCCGTACAAACAAATCATGGATCAGTACATGAGTAAAAAGGCAACATGTTCAGTCGATGGACCCAAACTGCCTCAGGTACATAAAACTAGTCTTGTCAGTGACCACAGTTTCGTTTTCGTTCATGTTCAAGCACTACTTCCGTAAAACCTTTTGATACAACTCAGTTATCTAATTAGTGATGAAAATTTATTTTAGTTTAAGTCAAATTTCAGATATTTTACTCATTGAAGAATGGGCTGACATCTTCATAAAGAGCAAATTATGTAAAAACTTTTAACCACGATCGTGCGCTACACAGCATTAAGCAGAAAGTAACAAAATTTCTATTGCAGGATATAGGCTGGCAGTTGCTAATATACATTTGTAGAATGTTTACTACGAAGCGTTGCTAACCTACATTTATAAAAAAAGTCAACTGCTTCAGATAATCGGTTTGACTGCTTCTCCTGGGTCTGGAAAAGCTAAAACGTCACAGAAAGCGACAGAACACGTGATGACACTTCTCGGAAACCTCGACGTGACCACAGCCCCAGTGCAAGTTGTTCGAAACAAAAATGAACTCACTCTCCATACTAAGGAAGACGAGTTCGGTGAGTTTTGCTTCTGGTAACCTTGTTCGCTAAAGTAAGATCAACTCACTTGCAGCACTGCTGTTGAAGACCGGATTTAAGTTAGCGTAACTCGGTGTATGTTTTTCATCTTCAGTAACCATATGTGTTCAGAAAATTTTTTACGATTTTTCTGCTTTCTAGATGAACCTTTTGCGATGAAATAAACTTGCGTTCATCTTAAGGTCAATTTTAATGCATTTTTGATTGTGTCTTTTTTAAATTAACTATTTTACAGAGACGGTCCCTGTCGACAGGCAGGCAGTAGACCACTTTTCAGATGTTTTGAAGACGGTGATGGAGAAAATCGAATGGGCTATTTGCAATCTACTGGCTGATAACAGAAGCTGTTAGTGATGTTTTTTATGTTTTATTAATTACATGTGGTTTGCTCTGCAAGATTAAACGGCGCGTGTGTAAGGTGGTTATTTTTAGTATTTTCACCAGGATTGGCATTTGTCCACACTGCAAGCGTATGCCTCTTACGCTCTTGAAAAATACAGACACACAACGGCCATACAAGACCACAGGGGCGGATCCAGCCAGTAACTTTAGGGGGGGCGATTTCAGTAATATTTGGTAGTCAAGTCTCATAACAGCTTCGCTACTGTAAGAAAGATGAAGTATGCTTTACAAAACTGTTGTGACAAAGCGATAGACGAAGAAATGACCCTATATCATAAAAGTTGTTTTCCGAATTGTACAAAATTATGGTGAATAAGGTTACTTTCGTAGGTTTTAGGGGGGGGGGCGATCGCCCCAATCGACCCCCCGTGGATCCGCCCCTGCAAGACCATAACTTTCTCTTTCAAAACAAACAGGCCTCGTGCGACAAAACAACCGCTTGAGTTGAAAGCAAGCACGTTCAAACTCAGCTCCGATGTTATTAGTGTGATGCTGCAGTGTATATATTCAACTTTACTCGTGGTGGTGGCAGAGTGTACCGAAACGTCTACCATGTATTTGACTCGTTTTGCTTTGGTAATTGTTTTTGTTAAAAAAACATATTTCTTAAACGTATTTTCTGAACGCATTGCGGATTTCTACCCAACCGTCGATGGAATACGTTATTTGACTGGTAGCGTTACGTTATGGTCCAAGCCGCAAGATGCTTCTGTTAATAAAACGTAAAAATTTTACCGCCAGTGATACTGAGACAGATAGCTACGTTGCAGATTTAGCAAAGGACTCGGTCAGGGAATCTCGTTTTTCCTTTGTCATTCTGCACTGGTACCTTCATCATAGCATAAAAGCGAGGATGTTTCTTGCTTCGCAGTGCAAGTGAACATTTTCGTTTAAATAAATACCTTCCCCTGAAAGGACGTACGTCCCTTAACGAAAGAAAAAGAACTGAAATCTTGAAATATTAAACCGTTCTATGAAACCAGTCGCTTTAGGCAGCTGCAGCAAAGTAACAAATGACAATATAAGTGCCTTCACCTCTCTAGAAGTAGCGATTCGTTTGATTGCTTGTCGCCACCAATACCAGCCTCCTCTTGAAAGGACCACTGACATTGTTTAGCATTTCAATGTTATCCGCGAAAAGTTGTGTGTGCTTTGTATCTGCTCGCATTTCATGAAGCGAGGACAGACTAGTCACTAGAGAAATCTGTTATGTTGCGAAACTAAGGCCCGATCTATGTAAATGTGAGCGTAACGTTCAAACTTGTTTTTGTTTATTTTCGTAAAGGATCGTTAACGTACTTTATGTTACATGACTACCAGCTGATGCGATTGGTTTGAACACATGGTTCGACACTGCTTGCAAGCGTGGAACACAGAAATACGAACAGAACATCGTGACCTTCGCTGACCGGAGCGCCCTTGTGAAAGACAACGACATTTGTCAAAAGCTGCAGATCTACTCCCGTCATTTACGCGTAAGATGAGTTGCAACGTATGAATTGCTCCACCTCTATAAAACTTTTTGTGTTAAAAGGCGTTGTTGTAGAATGACGTGAAATTTCGTTAGCCAGTATGTTGTTGATAATAATGAAATTGACTACCGGAGCCACTACGTTCAGATACTTTTACCTGTGATCATCTGCAGGATTTTTGTGGGACTTGTAAGCCACAGTTGTTCAGCTTGTTGCGCAATTTCGCGACTAGCAGTTGCAGACCACAAGAATCCAGGGAAAGCGCATCAAGTGATGCATTCTGTTAATCAAAAAGCAACATGGCCAGTGGCCTTGAATGCATTTTCCAAGTCCGTCCGATTTCCGGTCATTCGTCTTCCATCTATCGACAACATGTAATTGAACTGATCGTCTCGCGTAATGTAAATTGAATTGAAGCGTGTGCTGTATAACCCAAGCGCTGATTGTAGCCTAAGTTATGCTTGCAGTTGTCGAATCGACTGCTGTACTGCAATGCGCATTGCATAGTCATGACCTGTTTGGGAATTGCTAACACTTGCTTTTCGCACATACCGGTACAAGCATATACACAACGAGGCCTGTGTGGCCGCACTTGTATACCAGACCCGGAATCGTGCTAACAGTGGGGTTTTTCCAGTCAACCGTTGATATACGCGTGGTTGCACATCACTGAGCAGCATGGTGTTAGTTTAATAGTTGAAACAGCTCAGTGTTCTCTTTTCGAAATGCTGGTCTAAAAGTGTCGCTGTATTAGCAGCAACCGCAACGCGAAAGCCATAATACATGTGCGTTTCTACAACAATCCCAAAGTTACTGGACAAAAGCATAGACATTTCTCTCTCTCAATCGAGTTGACTGCTTCACTCGGAAATACGGCGTATGACGATTAGCATCATTGTCAACACTGGTGTCGGAAAAAAACTTTGTTTACACACGCAAGTGCGTAACAGAGTCTGATCGTTGTCGTTTTGACAAGCACAAGTCTCATACCCTGTGGTAGTTTTATTTGCAAAGATTGAGTATGTTGTGTTTGGGTATTGCGTTTTCCTATTTTTTCCGTGTTAAAGTGTTTGATTAAGATGTTGTGCTCACGTTGCCCGGAACTCTTTGCAGGCGGCATAAACACAATTTCAAAACTTGAACAAGTTTTCTTCAGCTAAGATCCCTTAATTAATGTTCCCATGTCTAAAGGTGATCGGATGTTGGAACTGTTTCAGGTCTACAACGATGCGCTCCTGGTGAACGAGCACGTCCGGCCGTCTGATGCGAGAGACTTCATGGAGAAAAACCTGTTCGCTGAGCCTCCTGTCAACGAAACTGAACGTCACGTGAAAGAGCTTTATGAAAGCAGTGGTCAGTAATCGTTCTTTCACTTCAGAACTGCGAATCAAAACTATGAAACGATGGCAAAACATGTTCTGAGGTAAAATTCTTTCAGGGCTGGTGAAGTGGGTTGACAAGAAACCAAGTCCACTCTTACGAAAGCTTGCCGAGATATTGAAAGAAAAATTTGGCGACAAACCCGATTCGCGCTGCATCGTTTTCGTTAGAACGAGAGAGATCGCGCGATCGCTTGTCGCCTGCATCGAAGAGAACGATCTGGTCAAAGACTTGTCGTTGCACCCTACATTTTTCACTGGCGCTGGAGCGAAAGGAGATCTGGGAGGTGCGTGTTTTGTCTCAAAAGCCCTTCTTTGCAATTTGTTCGCAAATTGCAGCTCGTGTAAACTGTGATGCGACGAAGCAGCTGATGCTTTTGATTGTTATTTTTCTGATCAAACTCCATGCGGTTGTTTCCATGCAGGGAAAAAAGTTAAATGACATGAGTTCTTGATGCTTTCTGCCCTTGATCAACGGCAACAACGTGTAAACCGTTCTCGTTGCTTTTCACAAAGCTGCTTCAGCCAGTGCTGATGTGCTGATGAAACGTAGGACACCCCTTCATTGCAATGTGTAAAATAACAATTCCACACGTCTCTTTCTTACCAAGAACCCCATTAGCGAATGCGCCCTTGGAAAACACAGGACTAAAGTAATTACGGCGTCTTTTCCATGAGACAGGTTTGACCAAAGCAGAGCAAGACGAGAGGCTGGAGCGTTTTAGAGACGGGAGTTGCAAAGTTTTCTTCGCCACGACCGTTGCCGAAGAAGGCATCGACATCGCCGCCTGCAACTTGGTGATTACTTACAATCACACCACCAACGAAGTTGCCCAAGTCCAGAGAAAAGGTGGGTGGTCGGTTGCTTGTGGCAGGACGTCTGTCACCCACGCTGTCCTGTCAGAAGTGAGTTTGCGAACGACATTTCTGGCTCACCAGGTCGCGGTCGAGCGAAGATGAGTGAGATGTTCGTTCTCGCTTACTCTGACCGAAGCTTCATCGAACGAGAAAAGATGAATGCGGCAAGGAACAAGCTGACAAAACAATGCCTACAGGGCCTTCGAGAAAAGGATCCAGAAGAATTGGCTAAAAATGTAACTTGCGTTGCTGTATCTGGATGCATTTGCTTAGTAATCTGGATGCATTTAATAAATAATAATTAACGTGTTAGTATAGCTGCAGTTTTTTTTTACATTCTGGAATATAATAATTTTTGACGATACAGAAGAGAAGCATTTAGTGTTTGAAGCATTAAGAGATACATTGCTTTGCAGATTAAACAGATTCAAGCGGAACAACAGTTCGCTGCCATTTTTCGCCCACAAATCAAGCGGCTGAAGAGCGATGACGCATGGGAGCTGCAGTGCAAGACTTGCCATTGTTACGTCACCACGTCGAGCCACATCCGGCTCATCAAGAACATGGTTCGTATGCAAGACTGGTGCCAGGCCAGTAGCTCTCCATGGCAAACGCAGCATGTTGCGCATCTTTGACCACAACTGGTCTATTTAACATGAGATATTTTTAGACGAAAATCAGCTTTCTGCTACAATGTTAGTTACCGTATTCGTCGTTGACTGTGTTCGAAAATTGTTGCGCCACGCACTTGAATTTGTGAAATCCTCGCATAGCACTTGAACTCTTTGTATCAAGGAAACTAAGTGGAATATAAATTTCTTTGTTTGTTTGCCATATTAGTTCCAAGTAAATCGTGTGATTTACTCAAAAAATATGGGACTTGCAGAGCACCTTTTCTCATCTAATTTTTTCTCTCCAACTGTAGTTTGCTTCAGAAAAGGTTAAACCCTGCGCAAAATCTGTAATGGCTGCACAACATAATAGCTACACAATGTCAGAAAGAGTTTCGCTCCAATTCACCAGCAACGCGTCTCGTCGCTACCGAATGCAAAATTTGTGAAACATTTTGCAGCACCACGTCGTCGTAGACCCCGCTTTTCTGTCCAAGCGTAAAGTCTTCGACACGAAACCGAAAAAATGGACCGCGGAAGAGTTCGAGATTGGTGACGTCAAATGCAACAATTCTTCGTGCTCGTAAGTTTCGTTTGAAAACTTTCCTTGCTGTTGATGTTTTTCCTTCACGTTTTCCAAGTTGTGCTCGAGTGGAGCCTGAGCTTCCGTAGCTTTGTTCTTGGTTTGGTCGTTTGGCGGCACAAAGCTTTTGGTCGCACAAAGCATTAAGGATTGCGCGTTGTGTTTTATGAGTCAAATTCTTCATGCCCCTTCTCATTTTCCATGTCAATGCTTCGCTTGCAGCAAGAAAGGAGTTTAACGCCTGTAAGTTTCTCTAAATCTATTCAACTAGGTCGGCGGTTCTTAACCTTTTCTCTGGCACGACTCCCTAAGTAATTATCCTTTGTTTAAAGTCCCCTGACTTTAAATAAGTAAACTGGACGGAACACTTTTCCGTTCAAAAACTTTCCATGTTGTAGAGCGCGTGAGGGCTCGCGCCCCCCTGGAAATTTATTGACGCGGCATGCCCCCCCCCGCGGTTAAGAACCACTGAACTTGGAAGTGAACGCTGCGCATTAAAGTCAAAACATCCATACATCCGCTGCACATGCACCCGCGTGCGTGTCTGTTTGACTCCTTTGCTGCGACAGACAAAAGTGGGGTGTGCGGATGCTCTACAGGAACGTTCCAATGTCGGCGCTGAAGATTTCCAACTTCGTTCTCATCGCCGGGAATGGAAAGCGAACAGTCGAGAAAAAATGGAAGGACGTCCCTTTTGCTGTCGATCCGCTTGCTCATGACGAACTGGTTTACTTAAAGGAAAACCATCTGTGAACTTGGCGTTCTGGGATGAGAATTGCGAAGTAGATCGGATACTTCTGCGATAATTTATGAACAGCTGCTGGTTGGCTATCCGTTTTGTAATGTGGGAAAAATGTATTTATTTTTGCTGTTTTCTCCTTATATTCTTTATGAATCAAATGTTGTTGAACGCATATTATGTAACCGAACCATTTGTGCCGATTACACTGCCATTAATAAATAGTTGCTACCATTATGTATTTGTTAATAGTTGCTACCAAATGTAAATAGTTGCTACCAAATGTATTTGTAATAAATAGTTGCTACCAAATGTATTTGTTGACGTTGCTGCATAAATCATGGTTTCTCTATTTAAACGTTACAAAGTTTTCGTTGTGATGACAATGCAGTGCTCACAAGTCATTTTCAAAACTGAAGCCCGGTCAGAAAAGTTCGCTGAAAAACCCTGACCATAACTGTGCTATTGTTGTGCGTTGAACCGACCAACCGTTTACCGAAGGTCGTGGTTATACTTTCCCCGATTAAAGCGAAGTGTCTGGTTTAATGAGGGGCGACGGTTGTTCAAGACATATGCCTTACAATCTCCATGCTGCCCAAAAGCTCTTCAAACTCAAAACGCCATCTGCTGAAGAATGCTTCACCTTGCCACTAAAATAAACCTCGTGATTTCCGTGTGCTGCATGCGACAATAGTATCAATTTCTTACCATTGTTAGGGAAATATATGTGATACGCATTTCTTATTTGATCTTAATAGAGTAGAAAGACACTTAGCAGAACAGATATACTACGGTTACTTTACAAATTAGGTCGGTTAACCTAACATGGACTTTTTTACATTTAGCCTTATTTTACACATGAAGCTTTTGAGCAGAAGAAAATTTATAGGAAACAAAACGTCATGTTCATTGCCACAATTTCTATATTAAAGGAAAGTTTTGATGCTTGTGGTTCAATAAAAACAGAACGTGTGTCTAAAAAAGTACGATCATCTTCAGCACTTTCTGCAGCAAATTAGAACAAATTTAAAAATTTTTGTGAAAGTCAACATGTTTGTGCGTGAACCGAGGCTGAGTTTTAGTGTCATAGAAATCTACGCCCCATTTTCTGATGGTTGCATACTTTCTGCGCATGTGTAGCGGGCTTGAATTCCGGCCCGCAGCCAGATGGATGTGTCGCGCATATTCATCGAACGCACTTCGCGCGCGGTGGAATGCCTTCTCAAGTCATATGCTGCGTTTGTATAAAAAGCATTCACCGGTGCCTAATGGGCGATGCCAGAGAGTCAATTAGCATATGTGTGAGCCAGCGTCTTGCTTTTTGGATTTCCAGACGCCTGTTTTCTTGTTTCTGTATTTCGTTTGAGTTTATGAAGAATAAACGTCGTCAGGTGCACCTCGGCGCATTGCGGCTTTCAGACCCAGGAATCCTTTAGCCACTACACTACACATGCATACATTTTTTCAATTAAATTCTTTGTGCTGATTATGAATTTGCTTCTTTGATATTAGGTTGCGTGTAAAAACAGACTGAACGAACAGAACACTCACAAATGTCCAGGATAGCTGGTTTGAAATGTGAAGTGGGGCTGGAATCTGCATAAGATTTCCTATAAACTTTAACGTTTTGCAGAACAAGGCTATTTAGTTAACAAGTCATTTTTATACGTGATAATCAACCAGGTCCTTCACAAACGCAGAATAACAAATGAATACTACAAAGATGCTTTTTTTGCTTTGAATGGGAATTGAGAAGGGCCAACCTGCCTAAACAGTCTTAATATTTATGATTCAGTCCACATGTGGGAAATATAAAGATGTAGTGTGCGTAGTCGCAGTCAATGACGCTGAAAATTTTCTTAATGTATGATTTAGAGCTGATTGCGTCGTATGAAGATAGAGTCCAGCTATTTAACAAGTTCTTCGGTCGCGTTCACTCAGAGAACGTCCCACAAAGCTCCCAATGTCAATAATCTTATGCATGCTTTGGGGATTCGCCGAAACATCGTCGCTACCAATTGCACCAGATGCCTGCTCTTCTACCGGTGAGCAGGTAGGCCTACTGTTCTGACAACCGTCAATAAAAACGTTTCGAGGCTGCTCACCCTGATCTGTTTCATATGAAGATGAATGTCTTTTTAATTTCACCACAAACTTGTCCGATTTCACTCAACACTTTTCGCTGACTAAAGAGCGGCGTGCAACTGATTAGCAGAATAGCTAATTAATTCAGCCTGCAACTAGCGGTCACTCAGACCTCGCACTGCATATCAGACAGACTTGCCACTGGGGTCAGTCTCGACATCAGATTGTTGCCTTTTTCAACATCAGATTTTTACAATACAGTTTAATATAAGCTAAATGCTTCCATTACCAATACAGTCCCGTCGCCACAGGGGTCTTTGGTGGGCTTAGCCCCACCAAACAAACCTCCAAGCCCCGCAAACTGAAATATGAAACACTTTAAATCAGTGGAGTTCTTGCCAAATTTTAGAATGTCAAGCCCCCTTACACAAACGTAAAGCTCCCCTATTGAAAACTTTCTAGCGACGGTTCTGTACCAAAAGCTAGCAAAGTGCGATAACCCATGTTGAATCCGAAACCGAGCAAGCATCGTCATTAAATGGAAAAATCTGTTATATGCGTAACGTGTTATGTTATTCCCAATGCCAGGAAGAGAGCTTCTTCAGTTTGGAACGATTACCAAACACACATGAGAGTGAGAAGTTGATTAAAGAAACTTAAAAATTATAAATCTAACTATCTTCATCCTGAAACGATATAAAATTAGGGGAAAAAAATAGCTCAGTTAACATCAGATTTTCTGCCGAAACATCAGACATCAGAAATTTCTCTCAAAACATCAGAAGTGGTACCACTGATGCATATCATTCACGTGTGTACATTACGAAGGTCCCAGCTTTGTGACGTATAAACTACACATCAATCGACACTGTTGGCTGTTCAAATGTCAAGCTTGCTTCCACGCTGGCAGAGCACGGTAACACCCAGCTATTGTTACATATGGTAGTACAAAACACGCAGAAATGAAGAAAGCTATTTCTATATTTCTCAAATCTCGAAAATTCATAACCGCTTGGTTTGATAACAAATGTGCTGCTACGCCTTGTGGTACTGCCAAAGAATATTTTGCAATGCACCCGATCTTGATTTACAATGTTGGTGAAAAACTAAGAATATAAACATCAATATTCTGATTGCTAAGGGGGGGCTTGAGCCCCTTCAGCTCCCCCCCTGGCTGCGCCTTTGTGTGTAACTGTAATACTCTCAGTGTTACAAGAAAATAACCTTTCTAACAGTATTCCAAATAGGGTAAAATGTCGGACAACGTCCCCCGTGTCACCCACCAAATTGCGCCCATGCCCAGAACACCGAAGGTTTCAAAATCAACATCGCTGGAATTCAAGGTATATTTTTTCCCCAGAGTTCTAGTGTTAAACTTTATCAACAGTTGAACTTTTGCATAGGCTATTCACACCTGTTTGAAAGTTAAAACCGGTGTGAACATGCAAAAGGAAATATGCAGAAAACGGGAAATTTTCACATGAGAAAAACAATAAAATATAAGCAATTGCGCTAAGGTTTAAAGCAATTGAAATCTAGTCACCAGATGTTGAAGTACAACTGGATAAACTTCTCAAGCAAACAAGGAAGATTTTACTTTACAAAATCATCCCGCGGGCCGGATTCAACCACGCAACGGGCCGGTTTTGGCCCGCGGGCCGTATGTTTGACACCCCTGAATTAGAGTGAAATGACGGTAATTCTAGCCTAATTTGCTAAAAGCTTCAGTGCTCTAATTTTAGTTCTAATCCAGAACCGTCGCCAGAAAGTCGTCAATAGGGGGACTTTACGTTTGTGCGGGGGAGCTTTACATTCGTGCAGGAGGAGTTGACATTCACATTTGACAAAAATTCTACTAACTTATAGTGGTTCATGTTTCAATTTGGGGGGGCTTGGAGCTTTGTTTGGTAAGGCTAAGCCCACCAAAGCCACCCCCCGTGGCGACGGGACTGTTCTAATCTAATTTCTGGTTTTGTCAAAAATGATAATTTGTCCAACGGTATTTTTAACGATGAAACGAGAATGCATCCACGTGCAACAAAATGGTCACAAGTGCCATCATTTGAAAAGCAAAAACTTCATCAATTTTGTTTCTCATTCACAACTGTAGTACACACTACGTGGCCTTATCAATGTTTATTATTACGTCACATTGCCTATCCGCTCACGCGCAGAGGTAGCCATAGCCATCCCGTACCTACGAATGGCAGTCAGCTGTGATGTTTTAGGGCAGGGTTCCCAACTTTTCTGTGACGAGCATGAACCCCCAAAAAGTTAATGACGAGAAGGCTGAATAAAATAAGAAAAATCCATTGAATTCGTGTAGTTTTAGATAAAGTTCTATCAAAATGTATCCAAATTTTCACAAATATTTTATCACGACTAATCATAGATATATTAAACCATAAGCATATAATAGTTTTTTAAATAATATTTGCTGATATATGTATAAATATTTGGAATTAAATTATTTATAAATAGAAGTATAAGGTCCCTTCTGTTGCTATCCTCAAATGTACCCCTTCAGCTGGACAAATGCACCCCTGGGGTACGTGCACTCCAGATTGCGAACTCCTGTTTTAAGGCATTGGAAAAATGAACATCGTTTCCCTAACCTGAAAGCTGTTTCTCGAGAACTCCTAGGTATGACAGCCACATCGGTTCCGTGGGAACGAGTCTTTAGCCACGGAGTCGAAATGTACCGTGCGAAACGCGTCGTTCTTGGCGTACTAATCCTTGCTATTCTCATGCTTATGACTATGAGAATGAATCCGCATTTGGGCATGAATTGACAAGTTGCTTTCAGTAAATTTAATTCTAATTTTAGTTCCATTCCCGGTTTTCACAGGAAATCCGCTAATTTTGATCTAAGTTATGACAGCTGAGTTAGCTTTTATTATAATTTAATTTAGAAAAGCTAAAAAAATTCTAGTTGTCCAAGTCTGCCTCTGTGTACGTGTGACGAGCAGGTTTGCGGAGTCGGATTCCTAACAACACTGAGAGTTGGAGTCAGATTTTTTTGTCCGACTCCGGATGTACAATTGGTTCATTTTTTACATCACACTCCTAAATTGAGAATTCCTGTTGAAATGGTATAATTTCTTTTAAAGGTTTTGTTGAAAAAAATTTCTTGCTGTGCACCACGATTTCCATTGATTTTAACAGCCAAATTTCATTCCCTTAATGTTAAGGGGCTGGAAGTTTTGGAAACGTCGGAGTTGGATATTTTACATCCGACTCCGCAACCCTGGTGACGAGGTAATCACACATTCAAAATTTTGCACCAACATGGAATGAACGACTAAAAAAAGGTTCCCAATGCATTTTCACAAGTCGCCAATCAATTCTGCTCAACTTGAATGTAAAATTTGTATTAAAGCATATTTTCATAATCTTTGTCGAGATTTTGCGACTTTTTGGAGTTGGGAAAAGCGAATGGCTTGCTCTCACCGTAGGCCATATCTGGAAGATAACAGCGGTAGTAAATTTTCACATTCTTTCACAACAGCGTGATGGAGAATATGTAACTGAACAGGCCTACCTTCTTTATTTTATGAACTAACAACACAACAAATTAACATTGTTCTGTTAGTCTTTTTAGCAGTTGTGTATTTCGCAGTTAGAAAGTTATTTTCGTCCCTTCAGATGCTTGCACACACTTCTGCTCTGAAAACCACGCCAAAACACTAAAACTGGCTTTCTTCTGATTCATAAAATTATTTAAAAATTTTGCCGATTGATTCGATTGTGTCACAATTGCGGAGGCTAATTACTGGTTCACAAAATGTAGGCAAACTTAGAACTTCCTGTTCTCATATCGTTTAGGGTTTGGCTGGCAAGTATTTATTCAGAAACGTTGAGTTTTATGCTCTTTCAAAACAGCGAAATGCGCGTAGAACAACATCCCTTACATACATACGTTGAAAATATAACACAAAATATCGTGCAAAAACAATCCGCATGCAAATAGATACTATCAAAACAGGATGCACAAAAACAACTAAAATCTTATTTCAAACACTGATAAAACTGCATCAGACAGTTAGGAACTTGCACTGCAAAACAAAAGCACAAAAAGCGTCAATAACTCTTGTACTAACAGCGAGGATAAGCTGATAGACTATGGATTTAACAAGCGGAAGCCACTGTAATGCTCCGTTGCATGGCTAAAGTGCGAGACAACTGAAGGATGGCAAAATATTTAATGAGCATTGCCAACTATCACCATGACTGATCCTTGACTTGAAAATGCGCACAAATATCTAGTCTCCAGACATGAAATTCCCAAAGAGTCAAAGACGGGTACTCGTTGCATCCTTAATTCCCCATTAATCACAGGACAGTGTGTGAACTGATAATACAACGTACCCTCTTCAAAATACCAGCAAAAGACTTATAACAAAAATGAAGGAAAAACGCTTGACAGCCACAACCAACCTTTTCATAACACTGGTGAACTGTATGCATTTGTTACTTTCATAACTGGGTCTTGTTCCTACGGTGCGCGCTTTTGCATGTGTAATTTTACGACTGAATCACTCGACTTAAGACTTTACTTGTAATACCATATTCCACAAATCGACAGAAAAAAAAGTCCCAAATCAAATATTTTCAACATGAAACAAAACTGGAGTAACACGAATCATGACTAGCGAGAGTACACACAATGCTATGGCGAGACAACTCAAAAAAGCAGGGGCGTACTGAGGTTAGATGGCCCCAGGGGCAAGAAATAAGTTTGGCGCCCCATGTTCGAAACTAAGATCTTTCGGAACAAATGCACCGTATTGAGAAAAGTACTTGCGACATTGTTGGGACTTTTTGGCGCCCGGGGTATTGTGTCCCCTTGTTACGACCCTCGAAAAAAAAGCTCTTTTGAAGTCGAAAATGACCTCCTTTAACCTTTGTCTCAAAAAATGAGTCACAAAATTATAATAGGTTCAAGAATCCTAATTTTTCCATTGCATGGCAGCTACTTCTCGCCACATGACACGCATTACGATAAACGAACCATATCGATCTTCATTCCACCTAGTGACAACTTCCTCTAATCAGTCATTTGCTTCTTTCGAGTGTGACTTCCGCTTGATGAAGTTGCAAGTGTAAACATATTGAAAGCAACCAGCAAGAAACATAAAATAAGCGGCCCGGTGATTGCGCCCTCCAGCCCGAATGAGTAGAGGCCGCCTGCAACTGCCAAGCCCGTTACATATGGATGCCCAACCCCACCTGCGGTAGAGATGTCTCTATAAATTGCAGCATCCACGAACATCGTTGGAAGTAATTGAAACACAACAAGACACACGGCTCGTTCAATGCTGCCCTGAAGTAACCATATCTCCAATGCAGAGGGTATGCAAACCCAGTATGTGGTAAGCAAAGGAATGACTCCAAACAAAGCCGCTAACACGGAAGGTATGTATACAAGATTAGATCCAAACATAGAATGATTTGTCCACGTGTACAGTCCATAAAAACCAAACATTTTAATTGACGCACCAAAGACGCCACTAACAGCATCCTGTACGGCTGTTTCCAATGGCGTTCCCAAAGTAAGTGGGCGTATTGTAGAGCCGATCACTTCTATTGGTTTGTATTGATCAGTGCTACTTGCCAGCAAGTAGAACAATGTTGTGAAAAATATCACAACAGCCACAACGAAGTTCAATACAATTGTTCCACCACTTAGAATAGCCGTAGAAAAACTTGTCACAAAAGAAACAACCAAACCTATGTTGCTTTGAATGATTGCCAACAAGGACTCGCCCACAGACATCAGAGAGGCTAAATTTTCTTCAAGCCATGAACGGACCTCACTGCCAGTTAAAATATCTACCAGGCTATCAAACACATTGCTTTCTGTTGTTTTGAATGAAGTTTGCCGTGGCAGCCGCCGTAATGAAACTTGTGCTTTCGGAAACCATGTTTGATAAACGTTATCCCACATTCTTAACAGCTGTTTTTCTGTGTTAGACTGGTTTGTACCTTCGCCCAAGTGATGATGCATCCGTTGTGAAATCCACTCCCTTCCTTGAATATAGACCTTGTTCGCAATAGAGCTCATTGTTTTATGCATTGTTTCATTGTCTGGCAACCATGCCTGGTATTCTGGATGCATAGATACTGTTTCATTAAGTACATTTGAAGCTAACTGCACAGCCAAAACACTTTCTTGTTGAACTTTCACAGCAACAAACACAGTCATGAAAATGGCGCATGCAAAAAGCAGTAGAATTATTAAAATGCTGGTGATGGTGGGAAGGTATGAGAGAATGCCAATATGTACTTTTCTCTCTCCCTTTTTCAGCAATGAAATCAGAGCAGGCAGTGGATATGGCACAAATGCGGTTATAATTCTTTGCCATGACAGTTCAACTTTTTTAAAAATTGCTGTTTTGGACTGGTTAAACACCGATTGGCAACATACATCCAGAAGCCGAGAAGACTTATGATGGAAAAACAGCATCTTTGATAACCAGAATGCCAGCGGAATCAACATCAGAAAGATTATCCATGCATACATCCATACAAGAACAATCAGAAACAGTAAAAAGAGTGTATTGAAATACCGATCAGAGGGATTTGCAGAACTTCTTTTGAAGGCAAGCCTTGCTGAACTTGACTGTTGCAAATCTGTTACACCAGGATCATCAATGGAGCTGCTGCTGCTTCCTGTTTCACTAGACAACTCAGATGATTTAGTGTTTAATCCAATCACAGCTAGGACTATAAAAGTGAGGATCAGGGGAATTTTGACAACACCACTGTTGCTGAGTATGTACAGAAGTATCAGCACCCACATGGGTATGGAGACTAACTGTAACATTGGAGTATGAGTAGTTAACAAAGCAGTAATCATCAAAATGAAAACCCATGCAAGCACAATCACACTGTGATTTTCAAAAAATTGAAACATTAATGACACATAGTTCCATGCTTGAAAAATGACAGCTGACAAAACAGAAATAAATATATTTATAAGTTCCAGTTTGTACAATGCATATATTGGCAGCAAGCCTAGTAGAACAGCTAAAATTGTCTTCCACTTAACAGCAACAACAGAGCCAAGCCAGTCTGAAATTTCATTGAATTTTACAAATGGAAGGAATAGGCAAGAAAGGAGTAATGGCTGATCACTGTTCAGCCTGTCTTCTAACCAGTTCTTTAACACTTTGTGCAATGCATACTTAAAAGGAAAGAGGAATGACCCGCACAGAACTGCCCAAAGTAATGGTTTGATGAATACTTGAAGCACAAAATATGTGCTTACTGCAACACAACCCACTACAAGAAACAAAGCAATCGATGCTGTGGAGTAAAGAGCCTGCTTTAGTGGCTTTTCATCACCAGGCGGAACCAATTGGGCAACATTTTCTATAAAAGCAGAAGAATGTCTTGAAAGCTTTTTTGGTGCAGTTAGTTCTTTTGTTGACATCTTTTGTTACCAGGAGTGATTTTCACACAACAGCATAATTTCACATCCCAGCAAACACTGAAACAAAAATTACATTATTAACACATTTGATAGCAGGTTGTTTGCCAGAAGTACGCCAGATACTGAACAGTGTTTGATAGCTTATCATATTTATGCCACTTTCTTAAAGCATCTTACAATTGAAGCCCGAATGAAGGTTTAATTTGTTACATCTGCAATTTTTGTGTGTGGATCATTCCATGTCAAGTCACCCAATGGAAACTAGACTCGAGTCTGAGTCTTTTGAGCCTTTGATCGACTTTCTAGCATTTCTGGTTCAAAAGTTATGATCTAAAATAAAAAAATTAATTAATTAACTAATTAGCTAATTAAGTCAAATATTTTTACTAACTTACATCACAACTTTTGAACCTGAAACCCTAGCAGGTCATCCCAAGTATCAAAAGACTCGGATTGTAGCCTAGTTTCCAGTAAAAACTTCAGCGAAATACTACCACCTAACGGTTGGCGCCCAGGGCCAG
>Ga0210059_1001002_pt1 | contig 40708 bp, 25 predicted proteins | sample Ectturendosymbi2_FD_188042 | JGI IMG/M metagenome (GOLD analysis project Ga0210059, IMG submission 188042) | Ecteinascidia turbinata endosymbiont from Florida, USA - Sample 2 (SPAdes) (version 2) | ecosystem: Host-associated > Tunicates > Ascidians > Unclassified | place: Key West, Florida... | reverse complement strand
CGAATGACAAGTTGATACAAACCAGATCTCACGTACGGGATACAACAGCGAGTAGGAAACGGCAAGTCATAATGCGAAAAGTTAAATCCACTATACCATCATTCTCTTGTGCTTGCCTCAGTAGTTCAAGGCGATGCAGTCAACTACAACACTAGTCTCTCTATCTGTGCGCATCTGCAAAGCGATTGCACAACACTCCAAAGCACATTCGTTATGACGTAAATTTCCCCGAGAATTTCAACGCACAAGGGAGAAGCCAGCGAATTTAAGTGAAGAAGGTCAAGACTTTCTTAACAAATGGCCTTGTTCCGACGTAACCACAACTTTACAAAAACTGCTATAGTGTCCGAACGTCAGCAGTTCGTTTTCGAAATTAACGAATCATGATATTACATGCTTATTCTACCGGTTCTGCACAGAGGGCAAAAACCAGAAGAGTAAAAGTCAAGGGTAGAGAGACGGCTCTAGCTTACCACTAATACAAAATACAATATATATTGCGGGGCCCCTACGAATGGTCGGGGCCCCCCGACCGGGGGGTACGGGGCTGCCTTGCCACGGCACTGTGTTTGCTGGCGATATATGTGCGTTTTATCCTAACGTCAGTGGTGTTCAACGCTTCTTGAATGCTTGTTGTGATTATGCTGCTGAATATGAAATTGTCTTTGATTGCAAAAAGACAGTCGGCGTAGTTTTTCCCCTAAAAAATATAAGTAGTGTGCTACACCACAGTGGTCTCCGTGAATGGCGTAAGTATTAAGCATGCTGAACAAGTCAAGTTTGTTTTTGTATTCCTTCCTGTCTCACTGAAGCATGGCAGTGGCGTTCAGACAACGAAAACGCTTTATGTGCAGCAAACAAAATTCAAAGGCGCCTTTGCTCAGTTTTCTACTGCGATTAAAAACACCCTGTTTTGTCCCAGTTCCTATCACAATGTGCAACTGTGGTGCAAGCACACACAGCAATCTATAAGTCCCTCCGAGTTGCCCAAAACAACGCATCTTGTATTTTACATTACCCCAAGCAGGCCCACAACCAGGAGGACAACCGGGCAATCCCCCCGAAATTTTCAAAAACATGTCAATCATTTTTCCCCCCGAAAGTATCAGCTGGCTACGGCCCTGCCCCCAAGGATTGTAAATGTCCGCCCACATCCAGTTGCGTATTTCGTCAGAACATTTAATGCCTTGATAAGAAACAGTTCGTACGCTTTTTTCTGACGCAGTGCATCTTCAACTAACTCTTTTATCCGCTCACTTTAATTATCTGATGACTTCTACAAATCTCTATTTTCCTGCTGCACTGTGCTACGCTTCTGCATGAGAATGACCGAATGCACCAGTTACCAGTGCGTTGTTTCAGTGTTTGTTCATCTTCAGTATTGTCTGTGTATAACGTCTTACACATACGTGCAATCTATTGGGTCTAAAAATTTTTGTATCCTTGTGTTCTTTGATTAAACCCTGTGATATGGACCTTGTTTCTGAGACCAACGAATCAATAAAAAAGATGAATTAATTTTCGAATTTCGAATTGGGTGTAACTTTCAAAAAATGAAGAATTTTTGAATATGAAAAGTTGTTACGAATTTGAAACAGTTGTTTTTTCCCAGGCAAAGACAAAGATGAGTTATGCTTCTTTAAATTCTGCTTGCTTCGCTGTCGTTGCTTATATGCCATTTCAACGCCGTAGTGAAAACGTATTACACGTTTTGTAAAATAATACAGTGGCCTATAATGCCTTCAAAGTGAAAAGTAACCCTTAAAATTGACTTTAAAATGTACAAGGGTAATTTGAAAGTAGAAAATTGCTAAAAGATCCTTTTCAGGTTAGGACGTACCAACCAAAATACTTTGTATATTTTGAAAAGATTTGGGTGTGATCTCGCACAGTGATAATGGGAAAAACGTTGTGCCTGCCTTAGCATTTAAAGCAACTTCTTTCCTGTTCAAAAAGCTGTACTTTCAGATAGAATGAAGGTTACTGAGATAATCAGAGTTTAATTCCGTGGCAATTGTAAACTTCGGAAGGTGTTAACCAGTAAACAGCCAGAACAGAACACGAATAGACCTGGGGATTAATTCACCTGCTGCTCCTTTGCATGTGACACGTCAAACAGAAAATAGCATGAGCGATTGTCATAATGAAGGATTCGCTCGCTTTATAACGCCGTGGTAAAAGTTGTGAAGCAGTAATTTCACCCTATACAGCTTTATGAAATGTAGTCATGTTTCAAATTATCACTTTGAGGAAGTCATTATTTGTGGGTAATTAAACTGTTCCTGCCACTTGCGTCGCCATAGACGTTTTGGCATTACCGAAACACTGAAATAGTGTGTTAGTGTTTCATTGAATTAGTCGAATTTATTAAAAAATATACTTACTTTACACGTGAAATCTTTAGAAAAGCACCTTGACAAAAAAATCATTTCCCAAACTGATCTTTCAACGTTGATTCTATTTATTGAAATCGCAACAGGCAGTAGCGTAACTAGAGGTTTGAGCCAGGGGGGCAAAGCTTTGCTGAAGAGAGCCCACTGGTCACTGTAGGGGGCCCACTAGCCAAAACTCAGAAAAAAAGTTAAGAAGTGATAGTGAAACTCTGGATGTCGTGGATGTCTATACCAGCTAAAAATAAACGAAAACATCCCGAAAAACGCAAAAAAACAGCAAGCTAAAGAATACTCAATATCAAAATGTCAACTGAAGGGGGCCCAGTTTTTACATTTAGCTTGCCAGGGTGGGCGGCTCGCCCCCCTGCCCCTTGTCATTTACGCCACTGGCAACAGGTAAATGCCTTCGTAAGCAACACAAACAACCGTCGTTTTTAGGTTGATAACATTTTTTCTCTGGTCACTACCAGAGTCTGTTGATGGTTGAAATGGTGGCGACATAACATATTTCAATTTAACCACTGGTTTTGGGCAAAAGGTGACATAAGACTTCCCAAATGCTCAGGTGTTTTTGACAGTTGGTGTAACTGTAAACGATTGTTACAGAATATATTTTCAGGCAAATTTTTATCTTTTGCTGAAAAACTGAAACAAAGGTTGTAATGAGCTCTTAGCACCACGAATCTCGAACCGGTTTGAAATGCATGAAAAAGGGGCTAAGATCAACCAATATCTTTATTCTGTCTCGATTTTATTTTAATCTTACTGCCAGTAAGTAAGTTACTGGAAGGTTTCGGTCACAATCAACTGGAAAGCTTTATTAAATAGTGTTTAATACGTACGTGTATAAAACGTTTGGTGAAAAACCATACTGAAAAGTACCACAGTTCACCTTAGCTGATATGACAGCTCTGCTTCAAATGAATCGTTGGTCAATAGCTTTGCGAGTCTGGAATATAACTTGCTGAACTTTTTTAACTTTTATCAATGTGTGTAAATGACGTCGGTCCCCAAAATGGAATCTGTTTTTCGAAATAACACGTGCATCAAGGTCTGATGCATGGACTGCTATAAACTAGAAACTGTTTTCTTTACGCAGGTGTATTGCTGTCCAATCAAAGTTTTATCCAAAGCGGAAGTTCGCACGTCTTTGAATTGATTTGTCAAATCTACAGAGAATTTTCACATCTCCAACGTGAACTTCAATCGCAACCATTTTGTAAAAAAAGATGAAGACTTTTCAGATAACGCATTTCCTGTGTCGTTGCTTTTACTCTTGAAAAACGAATTCGTCAAACTCCTATTTGTCCTTCAGGGAGCGATACGTTTGACTTTAACAGGAACAAGAATTCGAAGAAACGTAAATCCCGGTTTTCCAACTTGAGTTCACAATAACTCGTTAAGTGACAGAAAGTAATTTCTTTTTTTCAGGATGAAACTTGTTTTCCTAAAATATTCCCACAAAGTAACATAAGCTTTGCGATACCCCGCTTTTGTCATATGTTTTATCATAATTTTTTCATTTTGGTGATGGCAATTGGCGGCAGGCCGAAGCCTGAAATTTGCTTCTTGCCGGTGCGGTTGCGGTGAACACTCTTCCCCAAGGAGCGCTACGGCCACTCACTCAGTCTTGGATCGAACGGTCAACCTTCCAATTGAGAGGTGAACACTCTATCACTGAACTATCGCCGCGCCTATGGTTTTTCATGCTTTTTTGCCTTTTCATGCTTTTTCAACATCTTTTCATGCTTTGTTTTTGTCTTTCTTTGTCTTCAAGTAACTACTTTACCACTCCTCTTTGCATGCTTTTTTGCTCTCACTCACAACATTTCATTTGGCCTATTGATTCTTCCAGAATAACATATGACTTTGTATTTTGTAACTGCAAACAGAACAACTGAGCTGATATTGGTTGCTGCGAGAGACGCATCAACGTAATACTGTACGTTTCAAGGTATCTACAGAAAGGCCACACCAAACACAGACAGACGGATGAAATGTTTTAATATTTGTGGCAAGTATTAATCTCAACAGCTGGATTACGCAAAGTACATGTAGACGCCCATTAGTGAACATGGGCGTCGGAAGCTTTTTTCCATGGGGGGCCAATAGTGAATTTTTCCAGGAGTGATGAAAAGCATTTTTCCAGGTGGGAACAGCACTGGTGAAATTTCATTTTATCAACTCGAAACTACGAGAAAAACATTTTTCTACCAAGCCGTTAATAGGAGAATATAAAATTTCAAAATCAAGGGGGTTAAGACCCCACCACCGGTCTCCTTCCGACGTCCATGTTAGTGAACAGAGCTGTAACACGAGCTTTAATAAAACACTTCGTCATGAGCTGGCCAAAGCAATCAACCAACCAACATTTGAGAAACACTGCTCTTGCAGATGTCAAACAGACTGTATACTTTATAATTCTGCTGTCTTCCAAAACACTTTCGCTTATACAAATTTGTACTTGCTAGATGACGAATATGCTTACACTGGAAACTACTGATTTCTATAAAATTCCTTTGAATTAGTTTTTTATAGATGATCATTTTAAAGCAGCATGCAAGTTATATGTAGATTGATTTATTGTTTTCAGTTTCTAACTGAACCAGCATGATACACAACAGAAATTTTGAAAACGCATGGGGAAAGCAAGCAATGGGGTCAAGAAAACACAGCAATAAAAGCAAACGAGTCGCATTACCGTCGTTTCGACTCAGATATCTATCACAGTAGCTCCAAAAGATTGATCAGCTACATTGAACGAGACCTCGTCCAAGTGTGACGTACATTACAGTCGTTGTCGAAGGAAGACGAGAGGAAACCGTGGCTCACGAAAGGCAAACATACACAAGCAGCGAATTTCATTGCGATCTTGCACACAATAACTGTACTATTCAACCGACTATTGTAGACTTTGTTTGCTGCCTTGTCCTTAAGTCGCCAAGCGATATTTATCGCTGTGAGGTTTTGCTGCCAAGGCAGCTTTGTGTCGTGCTGGCAAACGAAACGCGTACTACTATTCCATATCAATTATTTGGCAAATAAAATCAAGGGGCTTATTTTGAGTTTGTTGAAAACCGACCAGTTCGCAAACTTTTTCTTTTCACCCACGCTTCAACCAAACCTGCAGTTTTCGATCGAAAAACAGCCATCAACTTATACAAGAAAAAAAACAACAACACAGAAACGGAAAACATCTTTTCACAGAACGAACTTCACAGTGTTGCAAAAAAGCACAGAAAAACAGAAAAAACAAACTTCCTAAGCAGTCTTGGTAATGTCCACACTCAAATTATGATCCATAAATTTTGGTGTGGATGTCCTACGCTACATTCGCTTTTCAACAAATGGATATTTGATGAATTTCGTTAATGCCAAACATAATTTCTGTTGCATAGTGTTTCTGCGTTTGCAAAAAAACAAGGCCATCGCCGATTGTTGTTCCAGGTTTCGAAAAAAAAATGAAAACATAGTTCGGAACTTCAAACAAAACGAAACACAAATTAAACAGATTTAACCTGTCATTCAATTCACAGCCATTATCTCCCCTTTTTGGATTTGCAAGCTGTTGCCAAAAACAACGTTTCATAATAAACTGTTTTTCCTACCTCTTATACATAGTGTATCAAGAATTTTGGAAAAACGGGACAATTTACTTTATAATGCAACTATTTAAACCCAAAAATCAAAACTAAATTTTGACAATGGTTGATTTTTGGCAACTACAGCCACCGTCATATGTGCCCACCATGCTCAGTGTGACATTATATCTGGCAATGAGGGTGTCAAACTAATCTTCACATACACTTAAAAACACGAGCTGAATAAATCCACGAGAGCAATTCTCATTCACAAAATAATCGATAAATTGATTCTACAATTTGACTAAAAAATGGACGCGTAACAAGAAATAGAAATTACTAAGTTGAAACACGTCATTCACGCCAGCGTAGAACAACAATAAAATTGGATTGATGAGGTAAGTAGGACGTGTGGCAGTTTGGACCAGGTCTAGCTTTAAAAGAGCTCCCCCTGTTTTTTATCCCCTTTAGGACGATAAAAGAATGTTATTTAACCAAGAGCAGATTCTGACACATTTTTTTCTCCAATCCACCCCAACCCCATGGTCAGTGAGTTTATTTTTCATCAAACAATTTTTACGAACTCTTCGGCTTTGCAACTCCCACCTCGAGATTCGGATCAGCAGCAGCTTGGATGCAGCACCCCCGACAGTCCGACACTTTCGCAGCCGCGCAGATGTCGAACTCTCTTCCTCCCGCGATTTGCCTCGTTAATCAACAAATGCATCGTTGCGGGCAATTTCTTGCGTCGTTTGCATATTACCAGTAATTTGCATATTACCAGTAATTTGCATATTACCGGCAACTTTCGGTCGGAACGAAACGTTTAGTCTGTCGTGAAAAACCTTGCAACCAACAGCATGATTAGTAAAACCCACTTTGTCGCGTATGTGACACGTTCACTTCCTGATGTGGTTGTGGTAAAACTGTCTGCAACAAAAACACAGATTTTTTAAAAAACGCAAAACGTTTTTGCTTTTATATTGCGGTTTTTATTCTAAAAACTTATAAAGAATGTGTACTAAAGTTTAATATCATTTGAAAAAATATTTTTGAAAATTCAAAAATAACAAATTTTAGCGGCGGTTGTATAAGACTTGAAAACAAATGCTAAAAAGTACATCTCACTTTTTGCAAAATCGCACGGAAAGCCAAAAAAAAAATTTTGAAAATATTGATAAAAATACCTAAAAATATTTTTCAACGTATGAAATAGTTTTGAAAACACAAAGCGATTCAAAAACGTATAAAAAATATATATATTTCTAATGAAAAAATCGAGAAGTTTTTTTCGCAAAAACGTTACTTCACTATTTATAACGGCAGGTTCATAAGACCAAACTAAAGTCAATATTTGTCGCCACATCTTACGTTGCTTTTGAGGCGAAGATATAGAAATTTTTTTACTGGTTGCCAATGTCGTGGTAGTGGTTTTTGCTTTGGAAGTTGTAGAAGTGGTGGTGGTCGAATGTGTCGTAGTAGGAGTCTTTGTAGTCGATGGATGAACCTTAGCTGTGGTACTTTTCACGTGACTGTGGTCCCTGCGACCACCTTTTACCGTGATCTTCATACGCATGGCGTTGGCGCACGGATTGTCCATTAGTTCTCCTTCATTTCTAAATGCTGAAAAATAAAGTGCAGCATGAGAACTGATGTTTATAGCAAAACGCATGGCTTGCACGTTGATGGTGAAAAAAGGTAAAAAACAGAAGTCTATCGAGTGTTCATCAAACTTAAAATTGGTTTCTTTCCAATCTTCCAAAAGGATAGCCGATGGTGTTGATCATACAAAAGTTCGAAAAAAATATATTTGATGCATTAGGACCAAACTTTTCCGTTATGACAATTGAAACCGTGTACTCAAGTCTACGGCAACCAGCAATAGACTTTTGAAACTCTTAGAATCGGATCACCACTGTCAAAAACACATGACGCAGCTGCAGGATTTTCGAGTCACACAACTTTCTGCTCGCCAGACTTCTGCGTTTCAGTCTTTAACAAAACTATAACAAACAGCAAGTCACGCGGTGAACATTAAGTAATCACTTGATGTGTGGCTGAAATAATCCGGCGCGATTGGCGCGGACTTGTAATTACGTGAATCACTAAAGCTGAACAAACAGAATGAAATCTTCGTCTCACCTATGTAGAAGTAAGTCGCACCAGGAAGAAAGACGAAGCCGAGCGGGTTTGGACTGCGTTTCTGGAACTTGGTTGTCAGTTTTTTGGATATGGATGGAGTGTTGCATTCAAAGATCTTTCTCGCGTCTGAAGAAGAAAAAAACGCATTCTCAGGTGAGCTCAAACCAACCATTCCCTCAAATTGCCGAGTACCATTGATGGTCTCAGCCCGTAGAATCCCTGAAAAGCCTTTGTGGATTTGAGAGACTGACACTAGCATGCCCTTGATATTGGATGGCCACCCAGTGCGGTGTTGATATTTGCCTGTCGTCACGACACGTACACAACAAAGACCCACCAGCTAGAAAAACACGAATCGTAGTTGGGCTGGGGTTCAAAAAACACGAACGGGCCTTCATTGCACTTTTGTATCAAAACAAGCGTGAAATACGGGCGAAAGTGGGCAATGGGGAAGCAACCACCACGAAAGCGGCCTCACCTTGCGGACGCGTACAGCCTTCGAACGACTCCTGGCTGACGTTGTAGATAACAAAAGTGAGGACTTCGGATTCGGGCGCGTCAGCGTCGTATTGGGGACAGAAAATGTCCATGTATTCGTTGACGTGCACCTCCAAGCTGAAGATTTTCCCGTACCCCAATCTGCGCGGAAAGCAAGGAACTTTGACTTAAATTTATTCGATTTCGTGCAGGAAAAAGGTTCATAACAAAACGACAAATAACTTGTAAAGTTCATCTTTAGTCAATGGTGATATGGCTCTGTCTCGGCGTCTTGACCAGTGATCTAATTCTAAACTATCTGCCGCGAGAGCTTACATCAATGCCTAAGGACTTTATAACAAGAACGTCAGCCTTAGAAACGCATCACCAGCAATACACCCGTTTTCAGGTCACACAAAAAGCTTTTTGCGTTCTAAAAAGACGCCATTTGTAAGAATAAAAGAGAAAGCAAAACCTTTCAAGTGGACTATTTCCCGGCAATCCTTAAAATTAAATTTACTGCTCGGATTTATAAGGCATAGGGAGCAGTCGTTGTTTTATATAGCTGAAAAAAGAATCGACGGTCTATCACCCATAAACTACAACTCCACCTTTTGGATGCAATTAATTTTTCCACGTCAACTCAAACAACTTTCGGGCATGGTCGAGAGTCACGTTCGTACTGCAAACAATATCCATAAACGCGAACATGTGTGTCGCCCGTTTGTACGCATGATGTCACGCCGCACTCGGTGGAATTGCGCAGAACCACACTCTGCGTGTACAGCCTTGCTGCAAGTGCGTTTGGAATCGTGTTGACATCGGCAATCATTTGTAAAGCAGCAGTAAAAGCTCTGCAAAACGTTTCTGTGCCTGGCCGTCTTGAACCATTGTCCGCTTTTGTTTTCGCCACAGGCAACAGGGAACCACGGCGGAGCACCCCGCAACGAGTTGTATATATTTACACGTGACGCACATCGATTGTGTAAAAGACGGTCAGTGCACAATGACAAACTGATCTAAAAATATTATTTGGGGTGTGGATGTTCTTACACGAGCAGCGGCGCAGGCGCAAGAGGTGCTCCTAAGGCGCGATGGGTGAAACGCGTGGGCTTCAGCTAGAGTACACATTACATCATTCTTCAATTTCTGTCTCGTTAATTTGTAATTGTAGCGTGAAGGTAATGCCATTCTTGCTGTCCACTTAGAATTATCACAAGGCAGAGTCCGCACAATCGAGGGGAAAAGCAATTGCTTTTGTGTGATAGATGTGATACCACCACTTGTGTTGTACGGCACACCTTCCTCACAATCAGCGCTCAACAAGCCAAGAAGAAAATGTCAATTTCTATTTCCTCCACTTTGTTCGAATTACCACTGATTTGACTGAGTGCTGAAGCAAATGCTTTGCGTGTAGCGCCACCCAAATCATAACAGCAGGTCTAAAGATGAAGCCATTTATCTCTATACAGCACCAAACAGGTTGGTTGTAACAATCTCTGAGCCTCGAAGTACAGAAAGACAAAGACTTTTTACTTCAGCTTCCGTAGTTTCGTAGCTCCAAGATGAATGAAAGTAAAAATATATCCCCAGAGACAAAAAGCGATATGGCAGGTCAACTCCCATCGCAAAAAAGTGCTAACTCTCTACAAAATCACCTGAGTTGGTGGAAAGCTCTGATTCTTGTGCTGTGGCAAATAAATAATTGAAAATAGATCAACTCTCATACCGAATTTTTACTGCCTGGGGTGTAACTGTGTGAGATAGGCACAAAATAAATTTTCAGATTTTCACAACCGTTTTTGGTGTTTTAACACTAAGCGTCAACAACTCTTCTAATGGCCCGATTTCTCACAGGTTGTGCGAAGCGTGTGCAGGTTGCTGCATGATTTCGTGAAGTGCTAGCTATAAAATCGAGAACAAACTCTTCACTTACAGTAGCAATTTACTGTGCTCGCAATACCTACACAGTCGTTAACCTTGTTTTCATTTCAAGCTTGTTTCACTGTATGTTTTTTTCAAAACAATCGTATTATTAATACGGTTTACAGGGCGGTTGTTCACTTTAAACCTTCATCACCTTAAAAGTATCCTACAGTTTGAAGCAACCACAAAATAACCAACGTTGTAGTCAAGCACTCAGATTTGCGTGAGTTGCAGGTTAATTCACTGTTCAAACTATCCGAGCAGAAGCCGAAGAAAATCAAAGCGTTACCTCATAGACCGGCGGTCACGAGCAAGCACACGTCATCTCTCACCGACAAGTGGTTGTGGAAACACGGTTAAACAATCGCAAATACTTGAACGCGCAAGTTTACACAGCTATACCGAAAAAAACAGGAGTATTGTCGAGCATTTTTCCTAGCTTGCTGTTGCTAGTTTGTATGACCGCTCAGCCGTAAATTTTAATGGTTCTTGGGAAAAGATAGAAATGATGTTAAATGCAGAGTAATACGCGCATCACAAGGTTTGCGGTGTAACGATTCTTCTTTTCGAGCAGCTTCGAAGCAAATGTAGTACATGACAGTTAAAATAGCGGAAAGTGAAATTTGCAGAAGTTTTAGAGTTTAAATTCGATAGTTGTCATCATACACCTTCTCCAAGTTCGATTTCCTCGCAAAGACAACGCACTAAACTGGTAACCAACGCGGGAAGAACACAGTATAACATCGCATAGCCGTTCTCTTAACTTTGCTTGTTATGACTGACTTCTAGAGAACTCAAGGTTAAAGGCTAAGCTTGCCAAGCCAAGAGCCCTATGGTGACTACGGTGTAACTGTTTTACGAGCCCTCTAACCCACTACAATTATCCATAAACGCCCGCGTTGCGCCGTACCAAGCAAATTACTTTTCCGATCGCCGTCCCGTTACCGCAAACAAGTCCAGCGACAAGAAGTTTGTGATTTATGGTGGAGATTAAATCTTTTACGCTTGTGAAGGGTTACAATGACCTTTGCGCACAATGCTCCGTACAAACATGAGTGTTAAAACTTTGCACGAACTAGTGTCGATATGAAGCAACAAGCAGGGCTGCCTAAGGAACTGAAAATCATGTTATTTAGAAAGATGCCGAAATCTATGACGCAACATTGCGAAAATGCATCCAGATAAACTTGGAAACATGTTATAACTTATAACTCTCTTCACATTCACATTACCAGAGCAAAAGCTAACGTACTTCGAATGCAATGCGAATCGAGGTTACTGCGCGAACGCACTGGAGCGCGCACACACGAATTCCCTCGACGCGAGTGACAACTTCATACAAACCAGATCTCACGTACGGAATACAATCACGAGTAGGAAACGGCGATTTGTAATGCGAAAAGGTATATGCACTATACCTTCCTACACTAAGGCCAGACCGAAAGCCTTTAAGAAAATTTTGCACGCAAAACATTCAGTGGTTCTTCTGTACAGTCTTCACACGCGGCACATCCAGCAGCACTCAATGCATCCAACTACGTTGATCAAGAATTACGACATGCATTGCCGACGCTTCCAGAATTGCAGAGGACATTGGTGACCAAATAAAATGCAGAAGTAGGCTCGCTAGAAACGAGTTGGCAAACGTTGCCACTATTCACATGACCCGAATACGTGAAACATTAACTCCTTTGTTGCGGTCACTCCTTCCTGACGTACAGGCGGGCACCGAGGCTGTTAACGGGCTGCGTACTCACTCTCCGACACCAACAGAAATACGAAAACCGCGAAATAAACAGTCGAGCACGATGATATGCTAGCGGCTGTGGCACTGCTTTGTTTGGAATTGTTGGGTAGATTTTGTCGCTGGCAGTCTGGTCAACGACTAGCTTTTCAACGATGCGTTCCCCGCATGCTAATTTTATCATGTTCTACAAATGTTGATGATCATAGCCAGCGCGTAACTTCGCTTGTTTCGGCATGTTAAGTGCCTCACCGCATAATAGCGAACCTTTTAGATATACGCGTTTCGCTCAGATCCGAAAGCATGTGGTCCAATTTTCGAAATCGGTGGAAAATTACGAGTTTTAACATTTGACAACGAGACGCAAATATTCAACGTTCGTTGATGGCTCCAAGCAGTGAGCCTTGCAACTTTCACATTCTGAATGGTCTCTGGTCAGTAACTAATTCTGCAAGTTGCTTCCAAAAAAGAGCCGTTAATTGACAGGTTTACTGGAAGCCTGACAAAACCACGGAAAACGATGGAGAATGCCTCAAGTTCTAATACAGCAAAACAACCAAACCCTGGCTTCGCTGGGGTGTAACATTTCAAGGGCTTTCAAATCAAGCCCAATGGCTCTTTATCATCGTCGAGTATAGCAAGCTGACGCACTTGTCAAGCAGCTTCGCTGTCTTCGACCAACAAACAAAACCTGATTAAGATTCAAGCCGTGTGCTTGACTACTCAACCTGGTGCTTAAAGGGACAACCACCAGTAGCTCGGGTTTGTTCAGGATTTCTGCAAGGTAAAACTCATCTTGACAACAAAACAAATTTATCTGGCAGATCCGACAGCACCAATGACAAAGAACAGCATCCCTAGTATTTTGGATCAATTTCACTGTGTAACTGAGAGATTGAAAATCTTCATGAGGAAGCACATCTATCGGATATTTTATGCTAGCACTTCATATTAAGCAGTGGAGATTTTTGGAGAGAGCAAAATTTTAATTTTATAGCATTGCTGCAAACACTGTAAAAGTTTTCGCGAGTTTCCCTGCAACGCCTCAAGAGACTTCTATTAATATTTTTGTTTGGTTTCGTGTACCACGAATTGACCTGGCGAATAACTGTCAACACAGGACCAAAACATTTCATATGCAGACCTCATAGTTCACATTTCAAATATGGCGGTTCGTCATGAATTCAAATAGCTTTAAAGAAACAACACTGCAAAATTTTGCTGAAACAAATATTACCTAAGAACAGAGTCGTCTTTCATCCTAATTTGAAAAATGTCGCAAACCAGTGACAAACGTCTAATAAAACTTGCGACAAGAAATCGGTGCTTTGAAGTAAAAGCACAGACCGACCAAAGCGACTTGCATTTTCCTAAACACGCAGGTTCATCCTTGCCCACCGTAACAAAAGAAAAAAATTGTCAACAGCTATTTGTCGTCATGTAAAAAGTAACAACAGAGCAGCTTAACATACTGCAACTCCCCACAAAAGGCCCGGAAAGTTCTGAAAGAGTGAAGAATGTCAAAGAAATATTCCGCTCCGTAGGTTTTTCGTCAAAGCTGTGAAGGAAGAGGTAAAACTTTTTCAAAGCGCAACACATTTGGAAGTAATTCTGCAGTTCACCGGATTCCGCGTTTTCAAATCGGACTTCCCGCAGATGTGAAGAGAGGACCAGATGGTCAGCCACGGGGGGTTGCGTTTAACGCCGCATGACTAATGCAATAAATGGTACGCATGTGTGATAATGATGGCCTGCCAAATGGTAATCACGTTAACCCCAAACGATCTTGCGCATCCACGGCAACCAAACCTTGTTTAATTGACACGGCCGTCAACCGACGTAGATAAATAACCTAATATTGTTTCCCAGCCAGGCAGCAAAATGGTCTTGTTTCGATGAACGTCGTGACTGGTTGCCAGCAGTGAGGACGGTAGCGCTGCCTTCACACTGAGGGTGGCAAACGTGGTAACAGTCGCCTTAAGGCTGTTCTTCGTTTGGTCTCATGACGAAAATAACAAATGCTCACGGTGTTCAGCAGCAGTCTCGTTGTTGGATATGCTTGGCAAGAGCAAGCGAAACATGAGACAACATGAAGACAGCAAAGCACACATGGTTAACGAGGCAGGCAAACACAACGCTTCGGCCTGCAGTTGATTCGGGGCACTTTCAACACAACAAGAGCAAACTTCTGGTTTGCAATTTCTTTGGAAGTTTAAGAGTCTCGTATTTTATAAGGCATTATTCACAGACACGGATGGGTCAGATGATGGCTGCCATGAAAGGGCGCCCTAGCTGTTTCATGCAGCCGCAAACAAATGCAGCGAATTACAGCATTTCCTGCTTCGAACAAAAATTTGGCAACGCGAATAACAAAACGCTTGTAGTTGCATAATCAAAAACATTCAGAAAAATGCACAGAAACCGCTGTCAGTAGATTAAGAACGCATTAAGTGCTATATTATTTCGGGGGCATTCTGCAACTTATAAAGACAAAGTGACCAAAAGTTGATGTACATTCGTAGAAGACAATTTATTCATGATATTACTAAGACTTCGTTGAAATTTAGCAGATTTTGCACATAAGGAAAAATAATTGTGGAACGTACTTTACAAAATTAAACGGAATTTTCTAGAAATGATTTTGAAGATACGCCGGAAAAATCCATACGTCGCACACAAATCCAAACATTGCTAATCCAGAACTAAAATTGTAATATCGGCACCACAGTCATGGTCACTTCCAAATAAATTAGAATTTAGTTCAACGGTTTCAAACTCGTTACGCTGAATGCCTTTCATGCCCGGGATGGAAGTGATTTTGTCGTGAACCTCCCCAACAGTGCTTCGATGAATAAAATTCTAGGGCAGGGGTTCCCAACCTGGGGTACATGTACCCCCAGGGGTACATTTCCCTATCCTAAGGGTACATTTAAGGTTAACAGTAGAAGATAGAAATATATTTACATATTGTTTAATTCCAAACTTTTATACATATATCAGTTACTATTATTAGCAAAAGTCATTATATGCTTATTGTTAAATATATATATGAATAATAATAATCATAATAAATTATTGTGTCATAAGCAATTTTAGGGGTACATATTCATCAGTCGAAATTCTGGAGGGGTACATGCTTATCTGATGAAATGCTGTAGGGGTACATGCTCATCTGTCGGAATGCTGAACGAGTACATGGTAAGAGAAAGGTTGGGAACCCCTTTTCTAGGGTATAACGAACTCGATTACTACAACAAAACGACATAAAAAAACATGAGGGAAACCCTATCTAACGTACATACCCACGTAAAGTAGTGTACATTTGAATTAAGAAAATTACATTTTGGAATAGGCGTCGAAATCCACTGTGACGCAGCAAGCACATAACCTGAATTTGTTTGTTTCGCTTGATGTGTCAGAAGGGTGAGTTAAAAGTGATATGTAACTGAAGGGACCAGGACATTTTTTGTCTTTGATTGCTCGAACCTCTACTTAAATAGCGACGAACACTAGTCCTAAGCTCTTCTCAAAATAAAATCGTTCCTATCTCCCATCGAAGACAGCCCGATTTTTCCTGGCACTGTGCATGCGAGACGATAATGATGAGTTGCAGTGAAGGATGCCAGTGGGACTGAAACAAAGGGCTGGAGTCAGACGCTGGTCTTATTTCGAGTAGTCCATCACAGAGCCTAGCAATTATGCTTGTATTGCCGTGATCGCGTGCCTGGCTCGGGGCAGCGCAGCGTGCGAAACAACCCAACAGTGTCAGTAATCAACGCCGCTATTAATGACAGCGTTGTTGATCTTTAAAACTATCATTGTGCAGGAACAACTGGATGCCAGGAAATTCACAAGAATGCCCACTGAGATAAAACGCCAGAACAGCTAAAGTACAGTTGCAGCCTTGGCAATGAGTTAATCGTGGGTGCGCTATTTACGTCAAGAGTGCGACAGGCGTGCTGGGACATCGATGACACAAACGAGAAAATGCCCAGTCAGCTTTAAATCTTGCAATACCCTTGAAGTGCTACATCAGGTCAACTGCACTTAACTATGAACTGCTCCAGAACCGTCGCCGGAAAGTCTTCAATAGGGAGGCTTGACATTCTGAAATTTTACAAAAACTCCCCTGATTTATAGCGTTTCATATTTCAATTTGGGGAGATTGAAGCAGCTTTGTTTGGGAGGATAAGCCCACCAAAGCTCCCCCGTAGCGACGGGGCTGCAGTGCGCTTCAACGCCGATGAGCCGCCGCCGTGTGCAAGTTCCTTGTTTTTTTACCAAATCAAGCGGTGCGTCAGCCTGCCGCATTGCAGAATCCGACCCGACGACCGCAAAGCTTCACTTGATCTCGTTCGTTCAGTTCTGAGCGCTTTCATATTCGCAATGAAATGCATGAGAAACCGCAGTTCACTGCAAAGAGCGAAGCTGTTCGTCTGCAAAGGAGCAATTATGGCGAAGTTCTTAACTATTTGATGAGAGGTTGTCTCCAGTTAAACTTCGACCATTGCAATCAGTGCCTTTTGCGGATGGCTACAATTTTCGTAGCGAATTTCAAGTGTTGCTGCTACGTCGCAGTGCGATTTCCGTACATGACAAAACACACGCACACCAAAGCCAGCGAACACAGGCGGATGGCACTCCGGACTTGTTTGACACGTTTAAATGGATCAGTTGTTATAGTGGTGCACATTGAACTCTTTGCAGCAAATATTACGACAATGCTAAGCGATTATTTTCCCATTTTGAAGACAAACACACGCGAACGAGCCCCGCCTAATACCAACAAGTTGCACGATCGTATATTTGGAACCACTACTTAGCTTACACAGCCAAGCGTACATGTACAGGCCAGGATACGTGGGTGTCAGCACGTCGAACTCTGTAGTTGTTAAAAATTAACCAAATGTTGTTTCCAAGTACTAACCTCTAACGGGTCTAGGAAAAACAATGCACTTAAATGCCTTATGTCGTTGAAATCCGGTCTCGAGGAGAGAAGGCAATGAAACTTTTTGCCAATGCAAAACAATTCATACAAAACGGAATTACTGCTGACACAAAAAAGTAATGAATTGCAAGACTATGGCGTTGGACAAGTCGGTAGCAGTCCCGAAATGCTTTCTTGCAAAATATCCAACTTCTGACAGTAACAATATGTATTGTCCTCGTAAACCTGGCGCTGACATGAGAAAAATCGTAAAAAATCAGCAGAGCCCACGACGCAGACGCGAGTTAAATGGCTGCGGGAAAAGAAACAAGACTCACAAAGACCATGAAATAGGTGCAGTGAAAGATTTGTTTGCGTTCACTTTCGTCAGAGATTTGCTCAGCCCGAGCAACGTCCCTAAAAGATGTGTATTTAAGCGAACTTGCCCAGGCACGGCGCTACGAGTCTCACTCCTTCCACAATGTCCCGCGGCGACTGCTGTTGTTATGGCTTGCCATTCGTCATTTTGTGTCGGGCAGTGTAAAACAAGATAACCTACTACGCGGAGCGCAGCGACAATAGCGATCTTGCTGCCAAAATCCATTTAAACGCTTCGGACCGATTTGTCGGAAATGAGAAAGTGGGACAAAAACGACGGTTCCCATGTGGACTTTTCATCTTTCTCCGCCCCCCTCCCACGCGTCACGCAGGTCACAGGACCCCCAAGGGTGAGCACTGTTCAAAACACTGCAGGAACAGGTAAAAGCACCTCACGCATTTACACGTCATGTAATACTCCTGTCTTTCACTGTTTCTTTTTTGATTGCTTCTACATGCAATGCACTTTTTGGCGGCTTGGGCTTTATTTGAGCGCAACTGGGGAAGGTGACTACAAACGTGGCCGAGGAACTCCACTTTGGGAAAATATTTGTTTTCACCGAGTTCTCCAATTCAGCGGGCAACGTTACTACCAGACGTGACAAAATAAATATTCGAGAGTTTCCATCAATGTTTTTGTAAATTTTCACCGCAAAGTCTGTAAAGGAGTTTGTTCTGTCGGTGTGACAAGTAATCACTTCAGCAGCGTTGTTGTAGGGCAGCATTCAAGCGCAGCCGATTATAAACGAGATATAATTTCAATCTTGTTTCTTGAGATGTTAAGTCACTAGTAACGATAACGCCGTATGCTCGCTCTTTGTCTGAGAAGTCTACCGAAAACCTTACGGCAAGCTTAACTGACGAAGAATTAGTTCCTGTAAATAACCAAATATACCAGAAAGGCCGTTGCATTTGCAAAAGGCAATGGACACTATATAGGTCCAGTCGCTGGTTTTAAAGCCATAAATGGCCTTCTTAGTGATGTATGTTCATCGCATGAATGTTTTCAGGTATTTCAGTTACCACGAAAGTTTCTTAAAATATCTGAGTGCCCAGCGAACCGTGAGTTAATTGGATGTGCTTTTTTCGCTATGCACAACGGCACTAAAGCTATTCTTTTAAACCGAAAATAGCGCTGCAGTAAGAAACATTAATCCACGCTATGTCGCGGTGTTTTTCTCAACGTGAAGGGACAAGCACATTGAAGTATGTTTGAAACCAGCGAAGAATACGGGGGAGCTTACTCCTTTACTTAAGACGATAATGTGCGGCTCTTAACGCAATTTCGGCCCTGGCTTTTGTGTGACGTACGCCTTCAAATTGGTAGACTCATTCTTTTCAGTACCACGCAGGCAGGTGTTTGCAGATTATGCTGAAAACGCGTATCTCGTGCCGATTTCAATGCCTGGATTGTTCCACGTTTGTAAGAAGTAAACACTGCAAGGATCAGATGGTTTGGTGTAATGATTATAGTAGCGCCTAATCAGAACAGATCAATTATTGATGAATGGATTGAGATCATTCCGACTGACAAAGCTACATAACAAACTGGCTGTGCAAATATGGGCCAGATCGCGATAACAAACGCACGACCAACAAATTACTGCCCTGCTTCAACAACATACCCCAAAGCACTGAAGCGTCAAGATAAAATTTTATGCTTGTGTTGGAACACGCGAGCACTGTCACTGCATTTGCAGCACATGTAAATTTAAAATATTTTTCCACGCACTATTGTCTATTTTCGCGTCATTTTCAAAGCAAATTGTTCTCGCAAAGCGCAGCGAAAACGACATGCCGTTAGAAATAAGCATTACACGCGATAGCCGTTCAAAGACGACCCTAAGATCTGATCATTTTTCTTTTGACAGCGCGAAACACTGGGATACAGTAGATTTCGCTGAGTGCGCGAATCACAGCGCACCTACGCGTCGTTTAAAACAACAAAGTTAAGTTGTGAAACTTGGCTTGACAGAAGGTGCGTTTAGTGAAGTGTTAAAGACTTGCGTTCAGTGATGAGTTATTTATGGTTTTCAAACCCCGAGGCACTTACACCAAGCAAGGTCATCTCAGCTTACTCCTGTGAATCATTGTTGATTTAAAAGCCGCACATTGCTTGCCCTCATTCTACATAGATTACTTGACACCTGTCGATTTGCAGTAACTGACAGAAACCTGTCAACAGTACTTCTATATGTTAAAATCTTCGAGTTAGTCGTCTGTGAAGAAAACTGCTTCACCTACACGCAGATAGAAAAAAAAGCGGTAGAACTCACTCTTCTGTGACACTTGGGTCCCAAGAAAGGACGTGTGTCGGTGGTTTGCTTAATCTTCGGTTGCATAATCCAAGCTTGCTGGAGTGGCTTAGGATGAGCAGAATTATACATGAGATACTCCTCGAACTTGCCATGACTTATAAGCCTTAGCACTGCAAATAACAAAATCGCACAGCAAAACTTACGACCTGAAAACAGATAAACAACGAACTTCAGTTGCCAGTTTTCTCACGCCTGACAGCAAAACTCCAATCCCCTAGCACTGTGCAACGACGCAACCACAGCGTGGGCTCAGCACCTCGGCTGGTCTTTTTCAGTAATCTGATCTCACCGCGCAGCCTCGCCCTGACTGTGTTTTGCTGTTAGAAGACAAGGATTAAACTTCATTGGCAACAACACGGCAAGTTTCCAGTAAAGCGATTAGCTGGCGGCAGACACCGCGCACGCGATGGCGCATCGCGATATTGCTCGTCAGCTTCGGCATAGTGTTATGCCGAAGGCCACTCGCGCGGTTTTTCGTAGTTTGCGCTCCGCTCGCTTGCTATTTTATTTTCCACAATCAAGCCGTCGCATAGCAGCATCGATGGCGAGTGATTACCTGTCGGTTCAACATTAACCAGGGCGCTACGGGCGACTGCCTTGCCGCTCGTGAGCCCGTACTCAGATTTGTGCAAAATTGGCTCCTTGAGCACTACCGTGGCAGTTTTAGAGCAGCCAAATCACAGTGGAAGCTTCTGAACGCGTTAAACTTCGCACTAATAAACTCGAAGCAGAGAAACTGGTTGCAGTCCCCGCTGCGAATTGATTTATTGACACACACTGTTGTTTGAAAAGCAGCTCACAGCTGGAATTGTTTGTTTCGATGAAATGCTCCAGTGGTTATCACGGCGATGATGCGAGAAAAACAATGCAACACCACCCGATTTGGGGATTAAAATTCTTGGCGTAGCAGGTCAATTTTTGCTTGTGCTCTGGTTAATGCCTATTTTGGAGTTTTGTGCAACATCAAATTTATACCACCAGTGACAGATAACTGTCTTTTACGTCGAAATTTAAACCAATGAAACATTTGATTTAAGTTCATTTGATTTAAAAAAACTACGTAAGGAACTTTCTTGACCAATTGTTCTTACGATCAGCGCTGTGGAGCCGGAACTCAAATTTCAGGCTCCAGCTCCAGGCATCTAAATGTTTTGGTCCATTAAAAAGTAAATTGAAAACTAAAAAACATTGTATTATTTGTACAACTCACTTGCCCGACAAACTGTCTCTGTGGAACCGAAACCCAGATTTCAGGCTCCGGCTCCACCATCTGAACGTTTTTGGCTCCGGCTCCAGAACGATTTGGTCCATTTAAAACCAAAAACCAATGTATTATTTGTACAACTCACTTGTCCCACTAAATATGTCTGTGGAACCGGGACCCAAATTTCAGGCTCCGGCTCCACTATTTAACGTTTTTGGCTCCGGATCCAGCCATCCAAAATTGCTTGGGCTCCGGCTCCACAGCCCTGCATATGATGCCGTTAACTATTACAGCTAATCAATATTTTATTTCATTTCACCGAGATAAAGTTAAATATCGTTTTCACAACAGCAGCAAGATGGCAAGTTATCATTTAAGATTGTGCGGTTCCTACAAAATTTATTTCGAATAAAGGAAAATGGGTAGAAAAGTATCATTTGTTTGAAGTGCATTACTTTCCAATACCATCTGCCTCGGCTTCATTACACGCTAATCGCCGTAAGAATAAAAAGCACTCACGGCAAAAACGTGAGGAACCAACGTAAAATAAATCCAAGTACCTCTTACGTTTTTGTGTAAAACACAACTTTGCAAGACTTCTGAAATTTACCCTGCTCTCAATCCTAAAAGTTTTAAAAAATTCTAATAAGAACAGACGGAAGCAAAGCTTCTATGCTGTTCAGCTGATGGTTTCAGAAACAGCCTTGCAACCACGAATCTACGAAGTGGTTGGTGTGTTTATCACTGAAGTGCTCTACAGTGCAACTGATAGCACGAAAGTGTGTCAAGCCTTATAATCGCTTTTTTAAAGAGCTGTGCAGAGAATTCTAAAATTTCTCATCCGTTTACATGCGATTACTCATAATGGAAAAGTTTGGAACTGATGGTATATGCGTCTCGAGAAATGCTGGCATGCGTTAACGTACATAGTATGCAAGAGAACTCAATTCATGTGAACCAAGTCTCTGTTGCAAATATGTTATTGCAGCTGCTGTCAAGCTAGATAGTCTCCAAATAAATGATGAAGTTTCTGCCATCACAATTTCTAGTCATCATAATTTCCGCCCCTAGAAACAAAGCATCGTTTGCATTCAGCTCAGTGATATTTTGCGCGTTTCTAAGTTTCTAAAACTCCTAGCATTGATAGATCAATGTTTGAACAGATTAAATATGCCCATGTTTTCGCCCTCACTCACTTTTATCAATCGTTCTTCCTCTCGCGAGAGACGCAGGGAAGCAGCCCCAGGTGGTCTCGAAATGACTCAGGGCAGGGACCGACTTTACTAGAAAACTTTGGGGGGGACAAACATTTATTATTTGCTACCATGCTCACTCAACCGCATTAAGATCTTTTTGTAAAATTAGAAAAGTTGGGGGCAAATTGTGGAAATTATTTATTTTGGATAACATCGCCCAAGTTCCCCTTGTGCCCCCCTGGCTACGCCCATGGTGGTGATACAGCAACCGGTACTGTACAATGGTGCTATACCTAGCACTGCATTTAATATGAAAGCACATTAATTCTGAGAGTTGGTCTTACACAGACATAATTATGCTCAAAAGTTGTGACAATCAACCAAATTTGGTCAGTGCCGAAATAAAATGTACTGCTACAAGAAGACACAAGATTCTCACCAGAAACACTAAACCACATTGTAGATCAAATCAAAAACAAACCACAAGACCTTTTGGTAAATACTAGCAGTGGCAACCGTGTTCTGTATATTGCAGGCTACAAAACAACGCAGGAATCCGACTCACAAGAACATGACGCGAATCAGCCACACGACTGAGCGACGTTTATGTACACACTTATTCGGTTAAATTAAATTAATCAACACAATCATCAATAATCATGATAATTCAGTTTACATAGTAAATCTGTACACTGTTTCTATAGGTAATCCATTTTTCTTATTTATTTCCTGGCTTCATGCTGGGGGTTTCCAACAGTGATGCAATGATTAAGTTTGTACAACTACAATATTTTATCACAAAATATAAGGGGGACAAAAATATTGTGTCCCCCCTGCTCAAATATCGGAATGGACATGTCCCCCTGTGCCCTCCTTAAACTCGGTCCCTGATTCAGGGTTTTCAACAATCTCTAATAGCTCCGCTGGCTCCACGCCAAGACGGACAAACCAGACCGAGATGTAACCATGTCACCTGGTCCTTGGCTGGCCTCTGGTTTGCTTTCTCGCAAGTGAACCTCAGAGGCCTCGACAAACTTCATTAAAGAATTATGGTCACGCGGCCGAACCATCGTAGCTGGGATCTCTCTCTAATCGTAGAAGTGCTTCTGTGCTTTACGAACTTCACAGTTGTGCATTTCGGTTTTAATATTTAAGATATCATAAAATACCTTTTCCAAAGTGGGAAATTTGCTTAGCTTGGGTTTATCTAACACTAAACACTACTTCCAGCATACTTCTCCCGGAACCTGAGTTTAGACTAAATGTATAGCTTCTGGAAAAAGTAATGTGTAGGTTTTGAGGAAGTGAAACTCTATATCAGTGGTTCCCACCGAGCAGGAATTCCTCTCCAGGGAGGAATTTCATGAGTTCAGGGGAGGAATTTCCACCTTATTTTTAAGTTACTTATTCATTGCAAGTGTTGTACTTCTTTTTTAATTTGACGTTAGCTGTTTCAATTAGTTATATCACTTTACGTTTGCAAGTTATGTATGTGGACTATCACACGTTTTTGTTGACAAACTTTCGTGCAGGGGTTTCAAACACGCGGTCTGCATGTGACCCGCGAAGGCATTTTGTGCGGCCAGCGATACTTAACTGGAACTTTCAAATAATTACCATTTCCGTTTAGTTAAATCACCGGTGTTTAAAAGTGAGCCAGCGAGTGAACAAGCTCCATTTAAACGAACGTAGAGAGGGTTAGAAATGATTTGTGTACAACTCACGATACCTTTCGTAGGAAATAAAACGTACGAGCTGTTTCTAATAAGGTTCAGGTACCGCCATTGTTGTGTCAGCGGTTGAATGGGCTCCTTCGGGTTGCTTGATAATCCCATTTGGCCCTCAGAGCAATATGAGTTTGAGACCCCTGGCTTAGTGCCATTATTTGGCAACAAATATCTGTTGTCCCACTTTTATTAATCAAGTTACTGCTATCAATAAAGACTTATGTTCCAACTGTAGTTACTGCTAGCCTACGAATCCAAACAGGGGAGGAATTGAAAGTTCCATAGGGGAGGAATGAAAAGTTCCAAAATAAGCAAAGAGAGGAATGCATCACAAAAGGTTGGGAACCACTGCACTATATGATGTAAAGTAGAGAATGAAAACCGCCAGGTTTGACCGTTAAGCCTTCGAGGAATCAGCCTGCCACGCACTACTTCCATAACTTTGCAGTTTTTAAAAGATATGACAAGATGCATGTAACGTATTTAGGCAGGGGTATAGAAGACACAAAGCCACTGATTTCGAAGCATCTGAAATGAAAATGCCAAAAAGATGGGAAAGCAGCAATGCCAAAAGAAAATTTATTGCAACAGGTCCTTGCCCAGTTACATTAGTTTAACCAGGCTGATGGTGGAGAGGACACCAGCGTAGCCAGTGCGCGGCAGGAGTTTCATTTTGATCATGATATACATATTGTGCGGTAGAAGCTCTGGTGAAAACAATAAATTTTTGCAGAAATGAAGTTTTCTGCGAGCCTATTCAATACCTCAACGCAACAACCAAAGTTTGCCATTATAACAACGCCATATTTTCATTTTTTAATTGAACACAGACCACGTAGTGATAAATTTGTTGGAAAAGTTTTGTTATTGGGTTACGTTGTCAGCAGCCCAGTATCTAACACTTGCTGCGCTGCGGGCTGTCCATCCTACCAACAAGACATGCTGACGGCTTGCTCTGTGATAAACGAAACGATAAAGTAGGTAGTTATTAGACAATTATTGCTTGTTCGAACTTTTGCCGCAAAAATCTGTTACCGAGTGGGAAGACCTCTTTTAAACGAATACACTCAAGAGCGTACACCTCTTTCCTTGGCTGTTTGAAATCTAGAGCATCAAGCGAAAATGTAAAGGGTAAATGTTCAAAACAGATGTGGGGCATGTTTTCTTTGTTTAACTTTATAAGAAACCCCCTTTTTATTATGAAGGTTATGAGTGCATAAAACATAAATTATGTCCACTTTGCAAACTACCTAGGGAAAAAAATGCTCATACACCTCGGAAATCTTATATCTAAGAAAACGTCAACGGCACGAAATTAAGTCTCAACCAACGCAAAAGTGCCTCCGGTACATTTGCAACTCATCCGCATATAATGTGGTGCGTCAGTTTTGTAGTGGCAGAAAAATAAGTTCGTGCGCAGCTTTGTTCGCGGTGACTTATGTCATAGTGACGTATGTCGTAGTGACGTATGTCATAGGAGCATTTTGCTTCGCGGGGCAAAAATTGTGACGATAGACATTTCATCATTTGATTGGCCATTAACTATCTAGCTTGGCAGCATCTGCAATAACGTGTTTGCCACAGAGACTTGGTTCACATGAATGGAGTTCTCTTGCAAACGTTAACGCATACCAACATCTCCCCAGGACGCATATAGCTAAATTCATCATCAGTTTCAAACTTTTTTATTATGAGTAAACACATGTAAACAGACCTGGGTCATTTTAGACTTCTGCGTATTGCCTTTTAAGAAAGTGATTATAAGGCTTGACACACTTTCGTGCTATCAACTGTTGAAATAAACAAAATTTTCAGACAAGTTGTTTGTCATTTACGGAAGATCAACATATTTCTACTCAATAAGTTCTGCTTGCTTTTGGACTACACGGAAAGAGCTACCCGTCAATATACCTGACAAAACGAGATATTATTTATCACATAGCACAATGTAAACCTGCTTTAATAGTTAAAGTAAGAGAGCGCAATGTAGTAGCTGACATGAAATTGTTCCAAATTAAGCAGTAGTATGTGAATTAAATTACAAATAAAATCGGCAAGTACATGAAGATACTTTTTGAATGTCGCAGTTGGTTGGAGTTGACACCATGTAGATTACCAAACTTAGGGAGAGGGTTGCCTAAAAGAAAATAAGTTTCATTACTGTTTTCTGGTTATAAGAGTCTCAGTGCTAACCCAGGCAAAGTTTCTCATGCGACCAACAGCAAAGTGCATTTAAAGGGAATATATACACGTGAAGCTGAAGCACCAGACGAACGTATAGGCGGTAAAAGGAAAGCAAATTGCTGATATTGTCTGTATTTCAAAATATCGCCGCTTTTGGCCCTCTACTTTTACCGGTTGTGACCACTTTGTAAAATCTATCAGTAAAATTGCATTTTGGAAGCATTTATCATTTGCATGCTGCCAACACTCTTCATATATAGTTACATCGTATAATGCGCTTAAAGGATTGAAAAACTCGCATAGTGCCACAAATTTTTGCAAGTATATCTAGTGTCCTATATAGTACAGTTGTTCCGTTACCCTCGGCTTCAGTGCTTGTTAAACCTCCCTTTGAAAAGCTCTTTATATTGTTGCGATCGGAAAGCCCGAGCGGAATGTGCGCAAAGCTTCGCACTGTGGCAGCAAGCAACAATAGAAATCACATGCCATGATCACTCTATTATTGCTTGTTCGCGCAACATATATATGGGTGTTGTTCTTCGCGTACATTCCGTTCGTGGTGAACGGCGCATTCAGCTCAACGCCAACCGAGAGGTTGCAACAATATTCCATATTAATCGATTTCTGTCTACTTCAAAACAAGCTGACAGTCAGCATACAGTTTTTCACTCTATCAAATGCGAGCTGTTTTATGCATACACTTCTGTTCACACATTGAATGCAGAAAAAAGGGTGATTGAATCAACAAACTCTTGGCGTACATCACCAAAACAAGGAATTAAAAAATTACAGAGGACGTAATTGTTGACTGACATAATGACCGCAACATTTTGTATCCTCATATCTATAAAAAATTGAATAGACAAAAAAGTAACACATTTGATCTGTAAAAAAGCGCCTTTTGCGTAGTATGAGCTAATCTTTTTTATTTATCTTACGTGCCTGCCCCAGACGCAAAGTCCATATCACAGTGGCTAGCATTTGAACACAAATAAAAATGTTTAATCATGACAGCTTCCTGAGTAGATGTTGGTTGGGACGTGCAAGCAACATTGAGATGGAGAAAATACTGAAACAACGCACCAGCAACAACCGACTTCGCGTAGACGTAGTACGTAACATACTGTAGTGGGAGAAAGATGAAGACTTGTAAAAAGCGTGTTTGATATTAGCGGATAAAAAAGTTAGGTGAAAATGCCCGTCGTTGGAAAAAAGCGTATAATTTGTTTCTAATCAAGGTATGAAACGTTATGACGAAATACGTAACTCGAAACTGACGGACACTTACATTTTTCGGGGTGAAATGCAAAATTTGATAGGCGTTGTCACAGGCAACGTGGAGGCGGTGAAATCAAATTGTATGTACTTGTTCGGCAATTGGCAGATATACATACATTGGACTGTAATAAGCACGAAATAAATTCTTTTTTACTGCTGCTGAGTTTCCGAGTATAATGTTTTGTGAGCAGATTTGGCTGCTTTTCCCTTGTGGTACTTCGTCACTTGCAAGTGTAAAGAGCTAGAATGTTAGTTGCCTGCGCCTCCGCAAAAGTGAGTCATCCAACATACCGCCTAGTGGATGGTAGCGGCTACAGTCTCCACAAACCAACTGCTTTGACTTGCTCAGAGAAAACCCGCAAGCAAAGCTTGTGGTGGAGACTCTTGGCTGGAACGTATAATCGCCGATAACCGTGAAACGGTGACTGTACTACAGTAAGTCACGTGGTGCCTGAACTTGCGGCCAAGTGCTTCGTGGTTTGCTGGTGCCAGGAGAACATTTTCTGCCGTAATGCAAATACCCTAATCTAAACAGTGACTTCAAGTGACAGTCTGCGACCATTGAAAATGATAAGATGTTGACTTTACTTTAACATAATGGAGCATGCTTTACCAGTGCAACTTCAACCACACAGGATATCTATTGTTGCGAAGTGAACCTCGCTGTGGCATTATTCTTTTGAGGCTGTTTGAGTTTAAAGACTAACATCCCAGACGTGAAAACAAAAAATAAGGTTGAACTGCTGTTATTATTGGATTGCTGGCTCTGTTACGTTCCGTTAAATCTTTATGATTTGACCTCTGCAAAAATCAAGCTAAATGTGCAATATTGGTATTGTGAGTGCTCCAGCTAGTAATTAACTGGAAGGCTTTGAGTAAATCCTATCATTCAAAGCATAGCAAGAAATTCATGAGGCCACATTTCTTTTGGTTGGCTCTATTAATCACAGTCTTACAGTTATACTAAAATCCAATGCTCTTTTTCATAACCAAGAGAACCGGGGTTTAAAGTCTAAAAAGTTGAACGGATGGAAATTGCGGCATCGTGTTTGGAAAAAGTGTAAGTTTTATGGTGTTAATTTCTTTTTCGTTTCTGAGTATACCTCATGGGCAACACATTCTGATCTCACTGCAGAGATTTATCGCTCTACAATTAGTGTATCAGGTTAGCGCAAGTCTAACCTTGCATAGTTTTATTGCAATACCTAATCGTAGATAAACTGTCATTGCTATCTGGAAGAGAATTCGTTCTGCTTTCAGAGAAGCTGTATATGCCAACAGTCTTTCAAAACTCTAATTTGTGCGAGGCAATGTTTTCTTTTTCTGTTTAAAGCTTAATTTTTGGTGACAATTGATTTTCAGTAATTTTAGTTTACCCCAACATGCTTGAAGAATTTTTCGGCAATATTATGCTTTTTTATGCTTGGCGCAAAAGTACAGTTGGAGTCGTTCTGAATGTAGATAAAACTTGCAAATGTAAAATTGCTAACTTGAAAGAACTTCTAAGAAGGACTAAAGTTTTGGGATACCGAAGTAGGAATGTGAGTTTTCAGTTTTAGCCAGACTTGTGATTGTTTACGCTATTTCGACCTTTCAATACGAGTTCACAGCCCCTCACTTAATCACAAGGGCTGGAGATCTTGCAAATTAGTCAGCAAAGATACTGCGGTTACAACAATGACGAGACTTACAGCTTAGGAAGCTTTTGCTGTAGATGCTTTGTTGACCACCACATTTTTGCGATGAATAATTAATCTCGAGCCGTACTGTTGTGTGTTGACTTGTTTACCAGTGAGTCTTTTACCGAAACAGCGCTCTGAGCGCTTATCGTTCTTTTTGTGGAAGAGAAGTGCAACTAGCCTGCTGCAAACAAAAAGCTGCTCAACGCAGGTCTGCAGCCACGGGGGGCGTTCGGGGGCAGTGTCCCCCCAAATTTTGTTGTGCCCAGAAATTTTTTTATTGAACATATAATGAAAACAAAAATACTGCTCCCATAAAAATGTACTTTTCCCCCCCAAACCCTAAAACCTGGCAACGGGCATGGTTCAACGTCACCTTATACATTTATGCGACATCCTCTGGGTTTGTAACAGTAGCGAGTAAAGTGAGTTTTTTATCCAAATACATTTTGCTTGCTGAACTCCGCGTAGGATGCCTAAAATGCACAAGCTTTTCTTCAACAAGTAACTTAATCCATCTATGCACTAAAGTTTTGTAGTAAAACAATATGCGTAATAAAATCTGATTTTTTCAAACAAGAATTTCTAGAGAATGGTGCAAAAATGTCACAAAAATTTAAAGTTTTATGAAACAAACTTTCAAGTATTTCAATAACTTTCTGTTACATTTTTACATGTTTTGACATTTAAAAAACGCGTTTACATGAAATGACTAGTAATATAGTCCAAAGCAAATTGAAAGTAACTGCATACCATGCAACCCGTGTTCAGAAAGGTATTGCCATTAACTTTATGATTGAAATTTCTCATCAAGAAGCAGACACCTTCCTTACACAAAGTCATGCTGTGTTAAACGATATGTTGCAGAGGTAACAAATATTTTGTCTTTATGAAACATGGCTGTCACTTAATCGTTAGGACCAACCAATAAAGTTTTTTGTGCAACAGTGGTTTTCAACAACTGCCCGTTTATGAGGCACGAAGATTTTATTCAAATAGGACTTTATCTCAAAGAGATCTTCAGCGTGATTAGCCACTCTTTCTCACGAAACCATGTCTGTACATACAGTTGGATTCCAACTGATATGGGTAAAGTTTGCTGCTAAGCGTCAATATCCCTAACACAACACTTTTATAAGACGGCCAAGCAAAAATTATTGGACTTTATCTCTCAGAAACAATTTGCTAAAGCTAAAAATAGTATTCGGTCATGCAACTCAAATTGTTGATTGCAATTCATTTCAGGCATGGGTCGAAAGTTGATACCTGAAAGCATTTGACAGCGATTTTAACTTTAAATTTTTACAAATTGTTCGAATCAGCCAAGTGGCAAGATTGTACCCGATGAGCACACTGCTACTAGCTTTTTTCTGCCCTCTAGTGGAACCTTAAGTACTTCACAGTTCGCATCCCAAGCTGCTTTTTTCTTCTCAAGAAGTGCAAGTACTCATCGTTAAATCAGCATGGTTCATTTGTAAATTACATAAATATTCACTGTGTGTTGTGTCTAAATTGAGACAAACTGGGAACAACCTCTCACAAAAATTTCCCGTAAAGTCTCATCGCATGACCTTTTGCTTTCCGTATAATTTATCTTTCTGGCCAGCTATCCCCGATATCTGCATGCAGACCAGTTGATAAATATCAACGGAATGACTTATTAGGAGGATTAAATTTAAAGAAACAGATGAAAGTAAATTTAATAGTAACAAACTTACCTACACCATTAGCAGGAACGATGAGTATGAAATAAGAAATTGCTTTACAAGGCAGTGATAAAAAAAGAAAAGTAGGAAGCTCGGTTGCAAGTGTTGAAGCTCGAAAACATTTAATGGGATAAGTGCGTTGAGTCACGGAAGATCTTATGGTGGAATTTTGGTTGGCGTCTTTTTTGATTGCCGCTGAGGATCTGTGCGTATCCAACCAGTGATGCTTTCATCGTTGTATTGGCAAAGTGTATACATACAGAATGTGCAAAATGTATACGATTTTAAAGCAAATTGACTCAGCGACTCAACGTGTATATGCTGTGGAATCTTTTCTAACAGGTGGTATTTTTATGAGTGATCTTCTATCGTAGTGAACAGAAAAATTACGTCACCTAAGTAACATATTTTTGTGCCTCATCTTTACTGCAAAAAAGAAAACAAGTAAAATTGTACAAGCTCAAACTCCAATAAAATATTGTTTTACAAAAGGTGTTAGGTTTTCGAAAACTTAAATGTATTGGCAACTCTAACCAAACAAAATCTTGCGGTCTTTCACTGCAGGTTAAAACGTTCTTCTTTTAATTGGTCGACAGCTTTAAAAATTTATATATAATATTCTCCCACTGGTATTTTTTAGAATTTGGGTATTACTTTCTGCGTTAAGCGAATTTGGGAACTATGTCATTTTGCCGACGTTATATAATACGTCTTCTGTGCCTTTAGCGGAGGTTTCAATGCCTGACTTGACTTGCACGACAGCTAACACATTTTCGAAGGTTGCAGCAAGGATTGATGGTTTTTGTGCCGTCTGAACTCAGAGTATGGACAGGCAAATGAGAACATACTCTATTTTGACGTACTTACCATTAAAACCTGAAAAATCATCCGCTGATTGGAAACTCTTAATCTTGTTTTAATTACTAGCTATTGGACGAGTCATGGCTCAAGTGCAGGTAAGCAATACTTACTTCAATTCAGTTGCTGTGTAAAAATGGCACGAATAAAAATCTTCTTGAGATAAAATCAGTTCAAGTAAGAGATATACAGGCAGACATTTCACGAATGTAGTTATGAGCTTCAGCTATCAAGTCATAAGTTTGCGTTAAGAGCGAAATAAATGTGAAGTACTTGCCTTTCTGATGTTCATAAGCTTGACCGTCCAACCGCAGCTTTCGCTGTTGTTACATAAAGCTGCGCCGCATTCATCGCAAATCATTTCAGCATGCGATTTCGAACTAAATAACAAAATCAGTAATAAGCGCATTTTCATATGCTAGTTTTACCATCAAAATCTAGTTTCTTCGTCACCATGCATTTTTAGAATGATGTTCGCCACTCGCCAGCCCTTGTAGCAGCAAACCTCCATCACTGTAAAAATGTTTTGCTTTTACGAATAACTATAACTACAATATAAGATTTCTTGGGCTTTGTTTTAAAAGTATGTAAATCCTCAATTTTGCTTAATGAAGTTTCCTTAAATAAAGTATTGAAACTCGCCTGACCAAGCTTTTGGAGTTTTTATCTTTGTTTAATTTATTTAAAAATTTTACCAAATGATGATGGATTCATATATTTGTTACGTCAATATATTCCTGATATTCCTGAGCCAGCCGATGTTCTCGAATCAGTTTGTCAGTCCATTCACAGTAAACATGCTTACACCGTATTTTTATAGATTCTTTTAGTTTATCCCCAAAACATGCAAATATATCTGGTAAAGTGGTCGTTATGCTCGTAGTTAAAAGGTGAAAGTACAATTAATGCTGCACATTTTGTCAACTTCAAACACGGGTTCAAATATCTTCGTTTGCCTCACATGTTTCACGCACGAACAAAATCAGTCAATAGTGGTGATACAAATTTAGCTAAATTTTTAGAAGTTTTATTTTCCCCTGGGCGTCGAAGTAAGTTCATCCACACTGGTGCAAAATAAACAGAGATATCCAAAAATTTTTCTGGGTGGCACTTGGAGTTCTAAAGGAATAGGCACTGGATAGTAAGTATTGTTTTCCTTATGTAAATGGAAAAAAATACTTCAAGTGTAATGGCAATCATTTTACTGTAGATTAAAATCATTTTAGACTTACTGATATAATTTCACTGCGTAAACCGTTCTTTTCAAGTTTAATGTTTTGCCACTTCGACATCGCAAGGTTAATAAATTACACTTGAAATCTGTTCAAATGTTAACGTTTTACTCACGCAGTAAAAACGTTTTCGAATCATCTTTCACAAAAATATTTTGAACAAAAACACTTGAATATAGGCAGTTTTAATATGAGTAAAGCATTGGCATAGATGCTGCTTAAGCAAACTAATCGCGAATGAATAAGGGTCAACGTCTTATTTCAGTAACATTTTGTGTTTTTGGTGTTTCTGTTGCAACCTCTCCGGTGGTGTTGCGTTGATTGTGTGATTCACCACGAACGGGATGCGCGCTAAGAACAAAAATACATGTTTGTGGCGCGAACAAGCAATAATAGAGTGATCTCGTCGGGTGATCTCTATTGTTGCTTGCTGCCACGGTGCGAAGCTTTGCGCATATGCAGCTCGGGATTTCCGATCGCAACATTCTTATACGACATTGCAAAACCTAACAGCTTGACTCCGTTCCAAAAATTGCCTTGTTGCTCTGTCTGTAAAATGCTTCTTTTATGATGCATTTGACTATGTACAGTAAATATACGTAAAAAACACATGCAGGCACATATGATGACCTGGCACTTGGGCTATAGCGTGATTCAAATGGAGTAACAAAGAAGTTGGGAAACTTCCATTTTTTGCTTTCCTTGTTCCAAGAAATTTTTTAATTTGAAATTTTTGTTCGAGGTTCTTCTCAACTGTTCTTCTCATGAAGCATTCGGTTTTCAAATGAAGTCAGCGACGCACCCCTTAACACAACCTGCTCCCTTGAGAAGCAAACACCATCAGTCACGAGTCGCACAGGCCGCTGTGTCAATAAAACGCGAACTCTCTTGCCACTTGCTTGCGCGATTATGCCGCAAGGTGGCTGTGTGAGGTGAACGACTGAATCACAGCAGTTCTCTGCAAATAGCAAGGCGAACATCCAAGAATTGCAGGTTGACAAATGCTGTACAACTGCTTTTTAAATCAGTCTGCTAAACTCAGATAAGAAGAGATTATCAAGTGTGTTTGATTGTTCGCGGGCTGTGCCAGATGGCACAGTCTTTCTTTGCACGCTTTCAAAAACGACGGAACTTTAACCAAATGAACCAAAGCCGTTTCTCGGTGTGAATAAACATTTCTGCTATCATTTATACCACTGAGTGTTCATCATATGATCCTCTGATGCAAAACTATGTTTCTAGAAACAGTGATGTGCGTATTATTTAACTCTGTGTAGTTTCTGCCAAAAAGACCTCGATAAAGCTATTATGTTTTCGCATGGAGTGGCACGCCAAGAGTTTTTTGAAACCCCACCACAAGTGCGGATTGCAATTGACAACCAAGCAATCTAAAATATTAGTGGTACTTTTTACAGACTGTTAGGCCGTGATTTCAGGAAGCTGAGTTACTTCTTTTTAAAAAGAGCATCAACAACAGCAATTACGGTGTTCATGGATCAAAGTTATAACAAACAGACCTTGCATACGCCTACATGATTGTGTAGAGATGTCTTTAGTTAAGAGTAAGCATAGCCGAGAAGCTAGAAATTGCACGTTGTATTAATAGCTCGTGCTTTATTGGCGAGACACGTTTTAACAAACTTGCAGTTTCACATCTCTCCGAAAAATTTTGGCAAGGTTGTGTGACATGCGATCTTGAACAGTTTGTGCTTTAATTCCATGCGGATAACCTGTTCTCACGGCACGCGATCATATAATAAACGTATTTATAGAAGTAAGTGGCTCTGTTTTAATTCAGCTTTCGGACTTTGTGTGGACACCTGCTGTCAACAAGCATGACATTATTATGGTCTGAAGGAAGTGTTGTGAAAATATTAAAGGTCGACCACATTCAGACGCAGTATTTAAGTTAAAGCCGAACGAAGACAGATTCCTGACCAGCTTGCCTTATCACTGCATGCGCTACATCACAATTTTTTCATTCCCCTTTTACAAAGACTTTGCTTTATCGGTTTCATTGCATGCTTGAAGTCTTACCTATTGTTTGCAATCTACAAAAATTACTAGTTTTTCTCTGGATTCAAGTCCCGACGAGGAATATAGACTCGTGCAAGCAATGCCGGATTGATCATACGGACATATACGTTGCTTTCAGTAACCGCTTCAAGGACATTTAAAGATACTAACATCGACTGGTACGTGTGTCAGTTACCACAGAGATCACTGTTTCTTTTATGCACTGGTCGCAATCTTTTGATTTCAAACCCTGCGTCCTGGTACCGGATTATATTTTGTGTTTTTCACTATGACGTTCCATCACTGAAAACACAAGTACCATACTAGGCTCTTTTACATTTCAACTACAACTTTACACTGGATCTTAGGCGCAGTCTCCAGCTGATTGTGTCACAGCAGTGCTTACTAGCTCATTTATGTGATTCTACCAAAATAATTGCTCTTTTATGGTATAAACAGTTCGCGCTGCCTACCAGCATCCACCTAGGTTGTTGATGCAATGTTTTTCATTTTTTATGTCTTGAGTATTCCAGGTCTACGGCTCATTTTCTTCAGCGCGCTTGGTTTTGCTCAATTCCACTGACGTCTTTAACATCCCGAAATCACAGGCTTTTCATTCATCCACAAAGATTCCTTTGGCTCGTTTTGTTCAACCTTTCCAGAGATTTGTTGTTGTTAGTCTAATCCTTCAAAGATTCAACGTTTTTGGTGACCAGTCGTTCTTCGCAGCGTCAAAACCTGCTGGCTTCAAGTTTCCTTAAGTACGCGGGGGCATGAGACGCATGCATGGGTGAACCACCTTCCTTGAAGTCGCTGATTTTTCCTTCAACGCTGCTGAAAAGCACTACTTGCACCTTGCACGAGGAAAGCAGTGTTTTGCTATCAGAAAACCTTTTTCGTCACAATATACAACCCACCGAACACGTTTCGACATGACTGTCGGCATATTTGTGTTTCAGTGCGTTGGCAGAACTTCGCTCGAGAGGCAGTGATATTTGCGCGTTCATCAACCGCAAGAAAACGATTCAATGAATGCTAACGCAGCAATAGTTTGTACCGAACAGTTTAGTAGTATAGGTGTTTCCTTTGGTGTAGGAACCCAATGTAAAAGGTAGATCCACTATAGTAGCAAGCTACAGCTTCACACTTTCTCGCACTTAAAGCAGATAAATACGCGCAGGAGCTCGAAATTGATCGAAGCAATTCAACTGCTGGATATTCTGAAATTAGTACGATGGACAAAACTAATGAGCCACCACTGCTAAATAAACTGATGGCACAGATAAGAGACTTTAAATTGTCTATTTTAAACTGTGGCGTGGCGCTTTTGCTGCTTTTACCCCATCACGTTTGTGTGTCCAACGGATTCCTCGTGAGACAACAAAGGTGTGTTTAGCGTGCCGCGAAGGCGATAGAAAAATTCTGACAGGCTTTAAGAAGAATCACATTCGTCATTTCACTTACCTGGCGAGGGTTTTAAAATAATTTTCACGCCGTTGAGTTGACTCGCTGATTCCGGTATTGTCGCTCCCTGGATAGATCGATTTGGCATTCGCAAACACTGCACAAATTTGGGTACAGCAACAAACTCACTCCTGGTGATTCAGCTCTGTCACGTTTTTCTGTTGAGAACTTTGTGCAGTTTTACTCAAAACAGTGTGGAGATGTCACTTAGTGTTTGCAGTGTCGTGGCGGCATGTAGGTAATCTGACCAAAATATCTCGAATATGAAACGTACATAAAACACATAAATCAAACTGGCAGTTTGAACACAATGCCAATTCCGATGTATACACTTGTCTTCAATGACGGGATCATTATAGACAGGCAACCACTACCAAGATCAGTTAAATTTTTGAACGAAAAGGCGTTGTTCTGCTAACGCGCCTCTTTATCAGAGCAGTGAGGCACATCGATTCTTGAAACGTAAAGCTATAACTTACGTAGAGCCTGTCATGGCATTGACGGCGCAATGAAAATTCATGACATCACTAGTACAAGTCTGGTTTTTATTTAACTTAAAATTATTATTTGTTTATAATTCCGTGTGACTTTCATACGTTTTAAAGACATCGTAGTACTGTGCAAGCTACTTTGTTCGGAAGCTGCAATAAAACCCTCGTTTTTAAAAAAATTCAAGTCGTGCATTTACTACAACTCATAAAATGCGGGATGTTTTGCTTACGACTGAACTCATTTTAAGCAAAAAGGAACAAAACCTTACCTTGTAGTTCCCAATTAAGGCTTGTGAACGTTAATGTATTTTTAAGGACACTATAACAGCTTGCTCATCCAAAAAAACTTTTGCTTAATCCACGATCGGTTTCAAGCTTTTTCACTCTCAATGAAAGACAGCCCGGTGTCAGTGAAGAAACAAAATGTTTCCCGAGTTTTCATGAAGGACGCTAAAATATACGAACTTTTGCTGCTTCAGCACATTTAATAGCGAACTTCCATACTATAAGAGCAGCATATTGTTGAACCGGACGAGTTGTGAGAACACACTTTTGCACCCAGTAAATAATGCTGAAACATTTTTTCCCGAGATTAGGTACGTGCAGGATTGGCTAGTTTTCCTCAAATGTGTTGAATAGAAGTGTACACTGTTTGTTCTTAAAAAAAACTGAATAGAAATATTGTCAAGATTTTTGACACACGTTCCTAGTATTTGTGTTCAGCGCATTTTGTGTTTAAAAAAACTATTCAAAAAGTATTCATTTGTATTTCAAACTATTCAGCGCATCAGCAAATTTTCTGCACTTTTTGCGCACAAGCGTTTTGTGATTTTCTTCCACGACGCAATTTCGGGCAAAACAGAAAGAGAGTTTTGAAAGATGCTCAGCGTAGCTGAAGAAATACAACCCGCTTCCAATTGCTTTTGTTTGTTTTACGTGCTGCAGCAAGCTTTCGGGTGATGATCGAGTTTAAGCGTGAAGCTTCGCGGTCTCGGGTCTTTAGGGATTATCCGGCAGCTTGGATTCATTCCGGACCGTTCCCAGAAATGGGCACGAAAATGCCAAACAACGTTGCAACCGCACTGCCCAAAAAGCGATCAAAAATAGAACTGTGAGCGCCACAGCGTACTGATTCTCTGACAAGCTGCTGCCTCCCCGCAGCGAAAATGCCCCTCGATTTTCTCCAAAAGTGCATCGTCGGAGATTCTGGGATCTTGATTGAACATGTGTTTGTTGGAAAACAAAACGTCGAGCAATGGACGCGCCAATCGTCACAATGGACAGCGGCTGCGACTCATTTTCTTTCTCTCCAGGTGTCTTAGACGAGGTGTGCTTCTGAACTTATGGTTCTCGCCCAGTCATTGACGCATATGGACTGTGATCGCTGGAGAGCCGATAAGAAACGCTGCGCAACAAACACAGGTTTAATGAGCCTTCACTGTGATTCATAGGTGAGATAGCTTCACAAACGCGTGCCTTGCAGCGAAAAAAGTACTTTCGGGACGAATGTTTACTTCAAGTTTGTGCACTGAGTTCTTATCTTTCGTCAAAATCGTTGATTAGCTTCCAGACATGGGAATTCTGCAATTTGTCTACAGTTCTTCGTGTGAAGCTTTTATAACAGCAGCTATGAAAGGGGGCCCCTCATAACTCCCATATGCATGCACTGATTTATTAATTTCTGATGAAGGCTACTGCATAAAATCTTTGCAACATTTAATGACAAGTCAAGATAGGAAAAACAAAAAATGCCCTCAGTTTTACGTAAATGAGCGAATTTCGATGAGTAAAACATTTCAATGCACCTTCAGAAACATTTAACAATCTACATTTGTCACTATAGATTACACAAAACTGTATTTTATCACCAGTAAATTATGGAACAATATGTGGTAGACGATTTTTTTTGCAGTAATTTCGATCGTGTGGGTAATACTTTATAGTAAAGGGAGCCACCGAACAGCAGGCAAACGTGCCAAGAGTACATTGTTCAAAAAGAAATAAAAAACACTACTCAGCAAGCACGCCAAAAAGAATGCAATTATCCTTGGTTTGTGCATTAGATTCTTAAAAAGTCGAAACAAAGTTGAGTACCTCGTTTAGAAATAAACATCGTACAAACTTTTTCGTTTGCACATTTCAAAAAGGAAAAGCGGAAATTTTTTTCTCTTCAAGGTTTCTGTAAGCTGACTGCCATTGTGAACTAATTTGCACTGGGTTTTAATCTGTTCAAAAAATGTCTTCTGCAAGTTACATTGAGCTAATAATTGCGTTTCATATCGAGGAAAGTCAACACGCTTCTGTTAGCACATCCAGATGTCTCTGGATTCTATCTACAGTTGGTTTTTTAGACCAATGGTTCTTAACCCGTGGTAAATTTCATCGTCCAAAGAAGTAAATTTACTGAACCATAAATTGCAGCAAATGTAAAGTTTTATAAATCCTTGTGAACTGTAAGAGTTTGTTAATTTAATATTTTTAAAGAATTGAGTACCATTCAGTCAATTGGGGTAAATCTGGTAATCCTGTTTGATAAAAGGTGTAAGACATTGAAAAAAGGTTCAAAACCACTGTTTTAGACAAATGGCACAAGAATTCAAAAACAGAGTATCAGTGTGGGTGCCTCTTCATCAGATGCAAGTCTTTAGCAAATATATCACTTCAGGCATGATTGCTTAAGCCTTTATGTTGCGTCTGTTGTTAGTGGATTGCATCTTTTCTTGATTTGATTTAACAAAAACTTCGTCATGGCCGCTTACCAGTCCGTGAAATTAGTGGTCGGTGACATCTCTCTCTATAATCTTAGCCTTATGGAACATGTTTATATCGGTATCCTATGTTACACTGGTTGCAAGACTTCATAACAGGTAACACTTCATGCAAACCTTTATTCGTTTCGATGTAGGTATAGACGCAAGTATGAGGCAAAGACGTAGTTCGTATTATATTGTGTGCTGTACTTTGAACAAAGTAAATCACCCATTTCATTTTTCTGCCACACGTTTTGGTGTGTTTGACAATCTAAACAAATTGTTAACACTGCTTGCAGCAGTATTTACTGATGAGGAAATAACTTCTGCAAACTCAACAACGAACAAATTGTTTGAGTACTACTTCTCACAGTGATTAGAAATGCGTTTCATAATTACAGGAGACCTTTACGTCACCCCCCAGAAACAACTGACTAGTTGTCGAAATTTTGGCTCAAACGCATGAAAATCCTAAATGCTTAATTCGTCTGCATGACCTTTTCAAAGTAACCGTTTGTTTAATGGTCTACAAAACTAACCATATAAAGTATGCGGAACGTTGACTATGTTTTGACATTGCCTTGACAACTACAGTGGCGGAATTAATGGACTCTTCTTATGTGCTGCATTGATATCTTTCCATCAAGAATATTCGGCGTTAAACATAATTACTTTGTGCTGAGCATTTTTTGCGTCTGCTCGTATGAGCCTCAGAATGCCTCGTTTTTTTGCCTGCTTACATTAGAATGGTCGGACGCTGTAAGTCGATTGTTCTTTTGTGATGTGTTGATTATTCACTAGTTGGCACTGCATCAAGCGCGGATCCAGCCAGTTAGAGGGGGCGATTTCAGTAACATTGGCATTCAAGCCTCATTACGGGTTCACTACTGTGAGAGAGATGAAATATACTTCACACCACTGCTGTCACAAAACAATGGACGACAGAATGGGCTTATATCGCGAATGTTGTTTTCCGAATTGTAAAAAATTATGGTGAATAAACATACTACTTTCGTAGGTTTTAGGGGGGCCGATCG
>Ga0210059_1001001_pt1 | contig 40710 bp, 21 predicted proteins | sample Ectturendosymbi2_FD_188042 | JGI IMG/M metagenome (GOLD analysis project Ga0210059, IMG submission 188042) | Ecteinascidia turbinata endosymbiont from Florida, USA - Sample 2 (SPAdes) (version 2) | ecosystem: Host-associated > Tunicates > Ascidians > Unclassified | place: Key West, Florida... | reverse complement strand
ATCATTCTTTTCTCCCAGCACTGCACTCCATTCAGTTCTTCTGATATGTTGTTGGACGTTTAGCCATTCTGCGTTTTCAACTGATTGACTCCAGTTAGGTGTTGGGGCAAATCTCAGACCTTTGCATAGTAAAGCTTTGTCGTGATCATCTAGTTCGATCGATGATTTGTTTAAAATCATTTTTTGCGCTTCTGCCAGCACAGCTTGCATTTTGCGAGTTCTTCGCCTCTTTCTGAAGCGTTGGGTATCTCTAGCATTTTTCCTGCGTTTTTTTTCCTTGGCGTTCTTGGCTAAGTCTTGGCGTAGGCCTACAATATGTCAGCGTTGTTTATCGCGTATCCAGATGAACTTTTTTACAAATCGCAGTTTGGTTTTATTGCGTTCCTTATAAATGGCGCGCCTTTCGTGGTCATTCAACATTTTCCACGCTTCTGCGTTTCCCTTAGCTAGTCTTTTCAAATAAATTAAATCGTCCCAGAAAATTCTGTTTTGTTGCTCGATCAACAAGTCAAAGTCTACGTTTTTTCTGCTGTTAGATGGGAGCAAGATTTTTTCTCTCTTGCATCTCATGAGAAAAGTAAGCTTTTCTCTGGCTTCAGCACATTTCAAACATTTCAGGAAAGCATTTTGTCTTCTATAGGTATTATCAGGGCCGGAGCCCGAGTCGCAAGGAGGATTTCTAACAACACTAGGAGTCTGAGTCGGATTTTTTTGTCCGACATCGACTCCGGAAGTCCAACTGGGTCATTTTTACATCACACTCCAAAGTTGGAAATTCCTGTTGAATTGGTACAATTTCTTTTGAAACTTTTGCTGAAACAGAGATTTGCTGTGCACTACGATTTACACTGATTGCTAACTGCTTCAAAATTTTTCACAGCCAAATTTCATTGCCATTACTTGTATGTTATGGAGTCGGAGTCGGAAATTTTGAAAAGGTCCGATATTTTAGCTCCGACTCCACAACCTGAGTATTACCAAGGACGTCGGAGAGAGGGTGGTTGGCGGGGGCATTGCCCCCTATCCTTCCAAAAAAGGGAGAAACGGAGGCGGGGGTGCCTTGTCGTAACAATATTGCAGGTAATGTCATGGTTCATCCATACCGAATTGAAACAAATTTATTGCAGCTATTTGCACACCCAGAAAGTTCAGAAGGCTTTTCTGTAATTTATGTTATTATTTTTGAGATCAACATTGCTGCTAAACAGAAAGAAGCATAATTGGTAACGATTTTTGTCTTTTATAAGTTTCCATTGCTTCGACTCTTGTTACTGCTCCCCATTCCCAGTAGCGTAGCCAGTCCAAAATTTTGGGACGGGCTAAATATTTTTGACTTTAAGCGAGCAACAGTATTTGGTGTGGGTCACTGCCTGTCGAAGCACAAAACGGCAAGCTATGCTAAAAATTTTTGGGGGCCAAGGCCCCCCTTGACTTCACTCTTGGGTACGCCTATGCCCCTGACCAGCCACTGCTCCGGAGTCCTTGAGTATTACCTGAGATATGAATGCATATCAGATGTTGGAATCAATACCAAACCGGTAACAAGCAAATATCACAAAAACGCTACTCCTGTACTTCAACTGGGAAGGCTACTCTGATGAGTGTTCAGTGTTCACATGCCTGGTTTTCACTCGAGATTGAGAATTAAACTTTCGAAAGTACTGCGATTCTAGCAGATAACATTCGCACAGGAGTACAGGACGCTCATAGAGAGCACAGCATAGCTTCCACCACTCGAGTGAGTAAAACGTTGACAACTCTCGGTAAAATGTATCGCTATTATGTTATAGAAGTAGTTAAATTGTGTCATAGTACGGTTTTGCTGAGGTGATAAGTTGCTGACTGCTTTTGACTAAGAGTTAGAACGTTTGAATTTCGCTATTTCATTCATAATTACAGGATTTTTGGGGACTTGAAATATTATAACGGATGTGGGGGTTTTGGGGGGCGCTGAGTCCAAAAATCGCATCTGTTTTTGTCCAGCTGGTCAGGATTAGCTGCTACAGAGCATATGTTTTGCAGTTTTTGGCAAAACATTATAAAACCTCACCAAAAGTTTCAAAAGTTAACTCCCACTATTTTTAACTTGAAAACAGATTTTGTAATCACTGGTGGTGCTTTTAAATGCTGATATGCTTTATCAGTTGTTGTTGAACCGCGTAGGCCCAGAGGGAGTGAGTTAGTAGTAGCCTGTTGATATGTGGTATTACCACATTGTGGTAACTACAATAAAATCTTATGTCAGAATGCTCTGTGCCTGGTACCACAGCTGATGTGCATGACTGGATGATTTGCGGGGAATTAGAAAAATCTGTGCATATTAGTTGGGCAACAAAGTGGATACAAAATATTTCCCTGTTTCGTATGTTTGTGGGACAGCAGGGCTCGCCAAGAGCATTGTGCTAAGGAAAGTTGGCCAAAGAGAGAAAGGTTTGAGATTGGGGAAGGAAATATTATACGCTCTCCTTGGATTTATCCAAACTAGGTGCTACTTCCTCCTCTCCATATCAAATTATGGTTGATGAAACAATTTGTAACAGCTTTAAATAGGGAAAGCGATTGCATTGCATGTTTGTGTGAAAAGTTCCTGCACTGAACACTGAAAGGTTTGAAGACAGGAATTTTTGATGACTCTCAGATACGACGTTTAACGCAGGACCAATTTTTCCACTTACCATGGCACCCTGGAAAAAATGCTTGGCGGTCCTTTACAGCAGTTGTCGAAAACTTCCTCGGGGATTTTAAAGCTCTTGACTATCACGACCTTTTAAAACAGCTGTTAAATTCTTACGTACAATTAGGGTGCAATATGAGTGTGAAGTTTCATTTTCTTCATAGTCATGTAAACTATTTTTCTGAAAACCTAGAAGCATGATGGAAGAGCAAGGAGAGTTCTTCCACCAAGATATAAAAACAATGGAGAAAAGATACCAGGGACGGTGGAATGGCAACATCATGGCAGACTATTGCTGGTGCTGAAAAAGAGAGGTTGCTGGTAGTAGCTACTCCCGAAAAACACAGAAAAAGCAATTTCAGGATTATCAACCGTGCAATATTTCTGTCTTCAAAAAACAGTATGCTATCATGTTTCTTGGCATTTGAACAATATTCTGTCAACGCAATCTTTGCATTGGAAGACCATAATATCTGCGTATTTATGATGAGTTTCTTGTAAGTCACAGTTGCAAGTATACAGTGTACGCTAACTGAAGTTTTGTGTTTGTTTAACCTCTATGTTTTTTACGCTGTACATGGTTCTTCATAAGCTAGTTTACAAATCATGGTTGTTACAAGAAGTCACTAGTGTTTATAACATGTTAGCAAGTTTCACAAATCACGAAACGTGTAACCCTCTTATGCAAAAGTATGCTTAAAAAGCTATAATTGCAAAAATCTGAAATATCAAGTAGCTCAAAAACGTAAACACAAAGGAAAAATCTGACAACAGTTGTGAAATCAGCGCCCCAAAATTATCCCGAAAACGCTCTTAAACCCCAATCCCCACGAAATTCATTTAAAATTGTTGAGCTGTGTGATGATGCATGAAGGGTATAAAAAACAAGAACAAGAGGATCAAAAAACTTGAGGACAGAAAATTCATTCACCCTAAATTCACCCCTCTTCTTTCATTGACCCTTGCAAAAATTTCATTCACCCTGGGGTGAACGATTCACCCGGTTAAGAAGCACTGACCTAAGGTATATTGAGTTCTTGGCATTTACTGCCATTACAGCCATTTAAACTTCACAATGATCCTGTGTATAACAAACGCTTCTTCATCCTCTGACCACTTCCAAGAAACGTAATTACAACTTTAAACGTTTTTGGTGTAGAACGTCGTGTCGATGTCATTACATCTTCACAAACATTCTTAAGTCAGTGCAAAACATAATTTTTTTATAAGCTTCTTCAAATTTTTCACAGCAAACTCTCTTATACACACTATCGCATCGTATTCATTCCACGCACTCACGCAACGCTTTTTCTTGCGTTCATTTTACGTTCTGTGCATTCTTTTACCTTAGCTCTTGACTTGTGAGTTACACGGCAGGGTTTGGTGACTTTTCATCACGCACCATTTCATCACGCGACAATTAATCACTGACATTTCATCACGACATAGTTAATCATGCACACAATTAATCACTTGAACGGTTTAGTGACATTTAATCACGTGACGATTAATCACTTACATTTCATCACTGGGTAGTTAATCACGTGACAATCAATCTCTAAACATTAAAAAGACAATTAAGCAATCAAAATTCACATGTGTCTTTTTTATACAACAAATACGCAATGCTACACAAGCATACCAAAATGTCACTGAACGAGTATCGAGCTACTGCATTTTCGAATTTTCGACTCGTCGTTTCAGCGTTTGATAACATTTCGGTGCAAGTGGCTGCAAACCGGATACACCTTGTAAAAATGCTGTTAGTCGCATCTGCCATGGGCGTCCGCAGAAATTTTTTCAGGGGTGGGCAAAGTCGAAATTTCGCTTCGGCCTATACTTTCGGCTTGTTGACGATGCAACGAATATGGACGTACACAAAGCGCTTCACCCTTTCTACACCACAAAGAAAATGCCTAAAGTTATAGCAAGTTGCAAACAGGGTTTTCCCTCTTAGAAAATTGTACACTGAGCAAATGTTTGTTTTAATGTGCATTAATATTTTAAGACTGAGTTAGCATAGTTCTAAATGAATTACAAGCTTTGTGAATTATTAGAATAAGTACAGGGTTTTTTAAGGTGTTTTCGGGACCCGAATGGGGTCCGTAGAATTGAAAATCGGGTTCCCAGAATCAGAGAAAATTGGGTCCCTAGAATCACAGAAATCGAGTCCCTACAGGTCCATACCGGGTACCTAACATTCTCCTTAAAAAAAGCTGAATACGTATATGAAATCTTATCAAAATACGAACAAAGTACACGTTTAATTCAAATAGCCTCTTCTTGTTTTCGTGTTTTTTCTTTGTTTTGGAGTGTCGCAAGTGCGCGAGATGGGATTTCACTGCGCAAATAGTCTGCGCAGTTGCGCACTTTGGAGGGAGTATTGGTTGCAAAAAATGCACTTTGTTGACAGCAAAGCTTCTTGTTCACTCATGCTGTTTTCCACATATATTACACGCGGCTCGCGGCAGCATGTAGCCTGCGAAGGTGTTTTGTGAGGCCCACGATGCTTTTTGGGAATTTTCAAATAATTAACATTTATGTCCTTTGCTTACAATTTGATCGTTTTTTGTTGTTAACTTTGCTTGACACTTGCTGCTCTGGTAACATTTACAACGCCACTGAATATTCCCATTTAAATATTGTCGATGTCTTAAAAATTCATATTGTTTTATTTATTTCATATTGCTATAAATTAATATTGCTGGTGAATTAATGACGGCTTGCCTTTTAATGTAACACCAAATGATACTTTATTATCATTATTATTCATGTTAAAATTTTAACTAAAAAATTAAAAGTTGAGACAGCTATCAAAAGGTTTCACGGCCAAATGGCATGTGAATGAAGTGATCCGCTATCAAATCAAAGAAACTTGCCCAAAGGAATAAACCAGCCAATTACGGGGATTTAGTGCTTGAGCATTTAAGTGCGTGCGTGTTGATCTGTGGAGTGATTTAAGCGTCTAAATCAGTGGGTCTCAAAGTTTTTTTCACATTCATCCCTTACACACCCGAACACTGTCAATTCCTCCTCAATAAAAATCACAAATAATAATTGCAAAAATTTCACACTACCTACTGTGAAGAAAAAATAGATCTGTGGTTTTTAACCTGGGGGTTGTTTGCCATTTTTCTGGGGTCACTAGAGCTTCCGATAAAGATGTTCATAATTACTTCTAGACTTTATATTTCTTATATGGAACCACTTTTTGTCGTAGCCAAAATCATAGGATCACCTGGCAAAAATGATGGCCTACTTTCGTTTTCATTCAAAATTGTTGTAGATGTGATTGTGACCACCACAGTACTGTTGCGTTTGGCAACGCACGAATAACTTTGTGACGTAAGAATGTGGTGTGTTTGTAAATTAGATGTTTGATTGCGGTAGCTAACTTGGGAGTTATTCTAGTTTTCAATGAGTTGTGCTGTGAGGTGATTTGTATACCGCACGGGTCTCTATCACTGATGCTGCCATATGTATCAATTTAAGAAATGAGTCTTTGTTCAACATAGTGATATCGTACGTTGTTTGTTAGTCATTTTGATTTTCTATTGTGCAAACACAACTGAATTTCGTATGCCTAACTGGAATTTTTCGGAAGGGGGTCTTTAGGTTAAATTGGGTTCCAAAATGGGTCCCTGCATGATAAAGGTTGACAATCACAGCAATAGACGATTATGAAACAAACAGACTCTTTTATAACATCAGTCACTGCGATTGAAGCAGCTTGTACCTGCAAGTTACTGCGATCGCTACCTGTGAGGCGCATGGTCCGGTTGATCATGGTGATGGTTAGGCAAACAGATTAGGTTACAATGCCTCAAGAATGGTGTCCTTTAGGGATTCCGTTCTGGCACCCCTTCTCTTCGACATCTGCACCTCCGACATACCAACCACCGTCTTCAGAAAGTATGCTTACGCCAACGACCTAGCAGTCATGCATGCTGATGGGGATTGACAGCAGTGGAAGGTGTGCTAAGCAAAGACATGGAAACTGTAGGTGAACACCTCCAGACCTGGAGGTCAAAGCTCAATGCACTACTACAAAGCAATGTTGGCAGTCTTCCACCTCAACAAGGAAGCCAAATGTGAGCTTAAAGTAAACCACAACAACGACACCCTGCCCTTTTGCTCCGAGCCTACATCAGTGGCGTAACTAGAGATTTGAGCCACGGAGAGCAAAACCTAGCTGAAGGGGGCCCACTGGGCACCGTAGTGGGGCCACTAGCCAGCACTCATAGAAAAACTAGGAAATGATAGTGAATCCGGATGTCAAGGATGTCTATTTTAGCTAAAGAAACGAAAAGATCAGGAAAAAAGCAAAAAGCAACCTACTTAAAACCGAAATAATTCATACTAAATACCAAAATGTCAGCTAACAGGGGGCTCAGTTTTTACATTTAGGTTGCCAGGGGGCGGCTCGCCTCCCTGCCTCCCGTCAGTTACGCCACTGACCCACATACCTCGGAGTAACGTTGGACTGGACACACACGTACCGCCGACACCTCGAGTCACTTCGCAAGAAAGTAGACATCATGCGTTTTCACTCTTGAGGCGGCTTGCTGGCTCTGGCTGGGATCCTGGACCAATAACGATGTAAACAGCCACCTTAGCCCTGGTCCATTCAACAGCAGACTACTGAGCCCCTCTCTGGTGCCGCAGTGCTTACCCGCTTCACTGAGCCTGCCATCAAGGGCGTCTTTCGAATTGTGACTGGATGTCTTCGTCCTAGACCAGCGGACAACCTTCCTATTCTCTCAGGCATCCAACCTGCTGAACTTCGTCGCAAAGAACCACACAACCACACTATCCCTAGCACGCCGTCCAATGGAGCCTAGACATCTGCTCCACTCAGCGCTCACCTGTCCACTGAGTACGAATGCACGGCATCTCGAATGGAGACACCCATTTGTATCCGCAGCACAACAATAACTCATCAGTTCATCTGACGACAATAGCAGAGGTGCGGCGCTCAGGGTGGATTACCGATGGAATGCGGAAAGGCTGGAGAGTAGAGTTAAGTTGGGTATTTTATTTTAGATTCCGTACTTTCATCCCAGACATCGGCACCCAGCCCCCCGGAATAGCTCTGCCAAGAACAGCGTGTGTTCGGCTTAATTAACCGCCTCCGCATTGATGTCAGACTTTTCTGCTCCTGTTTGCACGAATAGGGTATGGTCGCTTCTGAGGCTTGTGAGTGTGACGAAGGAGATTAAACCGTTGACCATGTTGTCTTCCAATATCCAATCCATCGATCTCCCCGTGGCTTGCACGGACTGACGGCTCTGGATGATGAGACAATCGACTGGCTGCTCAACACCTGCCCCGAGATGTAGTTGCGACCAAGCAGTGGATTGAAAGAATTGGTTCAAACGATGATGATGATGACGCAGCTTGTGCTTGCGTACTGTAGAAATTCCCATTTGAACCACCCTCGTTGTGCTGTTTTCATATGTGTTGAATAAACTAATAATAAAAACTTAAGTTTGTTTCATTCGCAGCTTTTCCTCCCCAATTCCTCCCTGGAACAAATTTCCTCTCAGGAATTAAAAATTCCTGCCTTAGTGAGCCAAGTGGCTCCCCTTTGAGGACCACTGGTCTAAGGGATTATATGTCTGGGTGTTTAATTGTCTCCGTGGTTAACTATCTAGTGATTAAATGTCAGCGATGAACTGTCGCGTGATGAAATGACGCGTGGCGAAATGTCTGTACACCACATGGCAGCAACAGCAAGTCACTTTTGCTGCACTATGGTGAAGTAATAACATCGTAGCTCAAAGGTTCTCAGCCGCTGTGCCGCGAGAACTCTTATACGAACCCCAAACGCGATATACCAAACTGAATTTAATAGGTTGTATGTGCGTAAAACGCATTATCTTAGGTGTTTTTTTATGCATTTATGCGTAAATGCGTTTTACGCATAAATGCGTAAAACGCATTATCTTAGGTGGAAGTTGTCCGTGTGGCACAGGGGTGTAATAATGCTAAAAAGAAGTGTGGAACGCACGTGAAAAACTAGCCATTTTCAACAGCAGTTCAAACTCATTTTCAAATCAGTTCTTAATGATTTATTATTTTTCTTTGCACTACAAACGAAAACATGCAAAAGGTGTGAGAATGTGTTCCCGCACCACAATACCTCTGGGGTAGCAGTTGTCCGAGTGGCAATTGTCGTAGGACTCAGTTTACCGGTTGGCATTTTTCCGGGTGGCAGTTTTCCAGGTGGCAGTTGTCCTAGGTGGCAGTTGTCCTAGGTGGCAGTTTTCCTAGGTGGCAGTTTTCCAGGTGGCAGTTTTGTGAGTGGCAGTTTTCCGGGTGGTAGTTGTCCTGGGTGGCAGTTGTCCGGGTGGCAGTTGTCCTGGGTGGCGATTGTCCTAGGTGGCAATCGTTCTAGTTGGCAGTTGTCCGGGTGGCAGTTGTTTTGGGTGACGATTGCCCTAGGTGGCAATCCTTCTAGTTGGCAGTTGCCCGGGTGGCAGTTGTCCTGGGTGGTGATTGTCCTAGGTGGCAATCGTTCTAGTTGGCAGTTGTCCGGGTGGCAGTTGTTCTGGGTGACGATTGCCCTAGGTGGCTGTTGTCCGGATACCATGGTTTTATGGATGTCCGTGATAAAACCCAAAATGGCGTAACTTAACTGAAGGTGTGAGGACTACCTCAAAATCAAATGTAAACGCCATGCATCCACAGCCAAGGACGATAGACTCGTGAGAGCGCCACAAGAACACGGTCCTTTTATAAGCAGCTGCCTTCGAGTTTTTGCACACAACGTATAACTTTAAATGATTTGCAAAGGTGTAGTGTACAGAAATAAATGTGGTTGATACGTGCATTTAAACCACCTTACGCATTACAGTGGCAAACATCGTTCCGTTCATGAAATATTGTTCCGTTTTATGTGTACATTTAATACGCCCATGTGCTGGGTTTGATAAAATCGTTAATAAGTCAGTGCGATGAATTGTCGGTTCGATAACTATAGCGTCACGTGTGGGAACAGTCGTCACATCAGCGCAATGGTGTTATAGAATGAAGCCAGTTCCTTCTATTGTGTAGTTAAGAGTCATGCATGTTGGGGTTTCTGTGATTTTTAATGGCAGATATCACACCTAGGAAGCGGAGTCGCATTGCTACGCTTTCGGAACATTGAGAATATGCTCAATCAGCCATTTCAAAAGTTTTCGTAAAGTATTAAGTGAATAAAAGGCTTCTAAATTGGAATGTACCTTGAATTGTTTGGCTTAAAGTTTTTGGCCTCTTATTTGTGAATAACTGTAAGGCATAACTTACATACCAAGGAACATAACAAATGGCAATGATTCACTGTCGTTTAGACTACGAATGGGTTTCAGGCCAACCTCTGTTTTTCTTGCAAAAATACTGTATTTCAAAATCTTGTCATGGTAAATTTCTGAAAATAACACGTCACACAACTTTTCTAGATGAATTCAAACGATTTTTGGTGTCACGGTTATTGCAAACGGTGTGAGTTGTACCGTTATGAATCATATACGGGACCCTCCCATACAGGCCCGTAGCCACGGGGGGCATTCGGAGGCAGTGCCCCCCCAAATTTCTTTTGTGCCCCCCCAAATTTTGTTGCGCCCAGAAAAATTTGTTTTAAAGATATAGTAAAACTAAAAATCTTGCCCCCTCAAAAATGTATTGTGCCCCACCAAATATTGAAACCTGGCTACGGGCCTGCTCCCATAGACACTGATGGTTCCACCTTTCAGTCTGACCAACTACCGAGACCCTTTTTGGTTTTATCTCTGACTCTACTTTCATGGCAACCGTTCATTTCGAAGTGATCAAGCACTGAGAAAGATTTTTATAACTGCTGCGAAATTATTGTGATGCGCTTACCTCGGGAAAACACTAAACACGTTATATATACTGAAAAATCCTATATGCGTTTCAAAGAATATTTATCAGCGCTTAGCCCCAATTTAGGGTTTTCCCAAGAGTGACAGAGAGGCATTTAAAGTGTCATCATGAAAGGTTTGCTGGTCTTTTAAGAGTCGAGAGGTGTAAACGAGAACTTCTCCGTTGGTTCGTTGGGCCATTAAGGCAAATTGAAGTTTTTTTGACACGTGTATATATACCTTGGTCGTGGCCAGAACGTTTTTTTCATGCAAACCTGCATTTTTTCCCAGTATCGAAGCGATATCAAACAAGGTGTGAATGCAGTTAGACGTACAGGAAAGGCATAAGCGTCAGCAATAATTCGTTGGTTACGGAGTAGACAAAGGCAACGAATGTGATGGTTTGTCTTGAATCAACTGTCTTATTTCGCAGGTGCGTGTTGACGTTCATCTGCCGGGCAGGGGCATATCGAGGGGGCAAGGGGCAAAATGACCCATGCGCCGAATCACTGGGGTCGCGAAAAAGACAATATTGCAAATACTGTCTTCAGTACGTAAATGTACTCCCAAAAGACCTTAAGTTTGAACATAGGGGCGCCAAACTTGTTTCTTGTCCTGGGCGCCATCTAACCTCGGTACGCCCCTGATGCAGGGTACGACACAGAAGTAAGCTGGAAAACCATTACCTCACCTATGTTGGGAATGCATTGAGCTTTGTGCAAACATGAACTTATAACAGCAGTAACCAAACCAGCTGTTCCTGAACTGATCAACAATGTCGGCATTGAGACTTGAATCCCCCGATCTCGCCATGCTGCAAGCCATTCGACTTCTTCCCAGTGGTCTGCAATCCATATACCGGAGTCAGATTTTCAATAGCCGCTGCAGGTTAAATAACCGTTGTAACTTTACATATTGACGTGTTCGTTGAAACTGGTTGCAGTTGGTTCCGACCTTACTGAAGTAATGTTGGAAGGCGAAGGTAATGACGTTGCTCCAACAAATTCAAGCCTTTGCAAACTACAGTTGTTCATAGTTGCCGCTAAAAATTATACAAAATGGTCTGCCAACGAAACACAGGTTCTCCGAAGCCAGAAATTTGTTTAACGTGTTGTGAACATATGTCATCTAATGCTATGTCGTTTAATCTACAAAATGACCATGTTCTTGTGTTTTAAATACAGTACGTGTCTTCCTATTAATTTACTGTATTTGCAAATTTTTTACTATGAAAGAAATTACTGAACAGCACTTATGCTTGCTTTCACGAACGTTAAAATATGTAACAAAAAATCCACCGGTGCAAAAAAAGCTAACGCAAAACGTTTGCTAAAATTTGTGCTGGCCAAAATTAACTGGAAGAAATTAATGCTGATTAGTAACAGTGGAAGACCTTCTTCGCGCGTTTGATAGAAGTAACCAGAATAAGACGCCTCGTGTTTCTACCAAAATTTTCCTTAAGTATACTTTAAATCGAATAGTTCGTTTTCATTTGTGTTCCTCTCAAAGAGTAGTAAAATTGCGTTGAATGAAAATTTTGAGGTACGTACTGTATGTCTACTATCTTAATAGATCTTAATAGTAAATAGCTCGATTTAATTTTGATTTTGCCGTATAGATATTTTGTTTTTTCAATGTTTTTTTACATTTGAGCAACATGCTTCCCTTATCTGTTTCTTTACTCAAATGAGAGTTTTCAATAAACGTAAACGTTGGTCCGTAACCACGCATATAATATTATTGCCAGTTGCACTACTATCTGACGTTTATATGTCCTACCAATTCGACTTCCAATTAGCATTGAAGCATTCATACAGATGTGTGGCTAAACGCTGCAGGATTACCCAAACTTTTGTACCTGGGATGTCATTCCAAGCGCCCCCTCTAGCTATACGAGCCTGATTGAAATGCACAAAGCGTCAATAAAGTGAGCTAGATGAATTTTTATAAGACTTTAAATACTGGGAGGCAAGTGGGACATTGTTCATTCAAGTTCAGTGCCGCCACAAAAATATTTCCTGTTGCCAATTTCAAAGCACCTTCATAATGTCAGAAGTCGTACAAAAGTGGTGATAAAACGAACAAAAGTCTACAAAAGTGAAATTTCGTGTCTAGTGGTGTAAGAGGAAAATACCTTTAGGGCTGCAGAAAAGTGACTGCATAAGGTAAAATGTTTCATTGTTTCAATTTTCAATGCTTGCAAGCGTATGAAAAACTTTTCTTAAACGTCGAACGTTTCAGCTTTTCCCAATATTGTCGGCCACTTTGCAACAAAGAACTGCATTTCATGCCTTGCACCTCGAAACAGCTGCCGCACTCAACAACAGTTTCTTATCTCGAAAAAAACAGGTAATGCACTGTTGCCATTGCGCTTCCGGTAAAGTGCTTTGCTCTTATCGCCTTCTTTGTGTGTGCTGACGCTGACAACTGCAATTGCGCAGCAGGCAATGCAGCACAGATGTTCGTGGTGGCAGCAAAACTTCGCCTCACAGTTTAGGAGCAAACGCCGTCATTTCAGCGGGTTACTGTATTTGACAAAGCCTTTTACAAGCCGTGCTGGCGAGTGGCTGTGAACGTGTTCTTCTTGCATTCACGCACTTTTCAAGTGCGAATGCCAGATGGTGTAACACGTTGGCGCTGTTTTTTTGCGTGAAATCTAAATTATCACGCGTTTTTTGTTTTATGTCGAGACGATTCAGATTTGCGCACGCAAAACGGCTTAAGATATTGTTCAACTGCAATATGTCTGGGGAGGAAAATGACTTGCACAACTTCACAGTGTTCGATAATTCCTGGCAAAGAACGCAGATAACAACAGGTGAGCATAATTTCTGCATTTGTTTTTGATGTATGAGGCATAACACCAACAATTTCGCACAACATTAAAAATACACAAGTGGATGGAAACCAGTCACTACTACACCTAATTTTTAGACGAGGCTTATCTACGTTGTTGTGGGGTGAATTATTCATTTCCTTGTGATTTGACGTGTTTGCCGACGCTTTTATGGTGGAAAAAAGACCTTACGGTTGCATGCGTTGACACATTTGCTACCAGACGCATTTCGTTCATTATGTAGTATTTTTTTCAGTTTTATTGTACCTTGCTTGGGATCAATACAGCAATGACGTAAACACATTAGAAACATTTTTGCTGGGTTAATTCGTTGAACGTATATTGAGACCAATCAGCAAAACATCTTTCAGTGGTTGTCCCAAGTAAAATTTCCTCTCAACTTTTATCTAATTTTTAATATCTTTCAAATCATATTTTAATTGCTACTGAGTTTGAAATACTTCGTTATCGCACGATTTTTCATCCAAATCCTTCCTGCCACTGACTAAATATCCAAGAAATGCGAAGTTGAAGGACAGGTTTCAGCAACAGCAATGTACACAAAATGCTTTCTGCATCTTGTTTAAAAATGTATTTACATTTACAGGAAGACTGCAAAAGTTTTGATTTATGAACAGTGCTTTAATGTTATATACACGAAAACAACTTCACGAAAACATTATGAAGCCTCTGCATAGGGTTTAATGATGAAAGTTTTTCCCTCACTGTGAGTGCACCATTCGCATACAGCAACATCCAATTCTTCAAATCCGCTCTGCAACAACGCAACTGATCCAATCGTGCTTCTTCGCTTTTGTCAAGCCAGGAACATTGAAAATTACAGGTTATTTTTCGCATATCTTTTCCATATTGTTAAAAGAAGTCTCAGTGCTTATCGTTAGGTCTCCTTTTAATAACAAACTTTTTGTCTTTACGTAGCATCAGAAAAAAGAACTATTTTAAAGGATTTTATCGCTGTCTTGGCGCAGCAATGTTTGTCAGGGCTTGAGCCAATTGATTAGTATCGTTTAACGTGGTCGATTTGGTTCTAGCAAACACTTGTTCTTAATTGAACATAGTGCTAAATAGCTAAAAAAGAAGATATCCGATCTAGGTTTTACTTTATCAGCTGCATGTCAACAGTATAGGTAGACCTTGTCGTAACCGTGCAGATCTCAGCTTAGTTTTTGTTATTTTACAAAATCAAATTTGACTTCAAGGGTCATTTGAAACAGTCTGTCCAGTTTTCCTGGATGTAACAATATGATGGCCTACAGAAAAAGTAGTTCCCTGAGAGTATCTTGATGATTTGATAACAAATCTTTTTTACGTTAAATCTTCTACAACGGAAGCTTGTTCGGACCAAACAGTAGGAGCTAACAAGATGCATAAATCAAATATTTACGTCCGCCAATACGTCAAATCAGGTAAAAAAGCACAACGTTGCAGGGATATAAAGATCAGTTGAAGTTTGTATTTTGTACAGTCGAACTCTTGGATTTATTCTGGTTGCTTGTGTAACAATCATCATGTTTTCCATGGGATGTACAATCAAAGTGAAGAAATTGAAAGAGCGCATAATGCGTCCATGGGGCATATTAATCGGTAAGTAGTCTTGTTTCATTGAAGTGATCTACAGAAAAAAATTAAAGACAAAACGTTTCCACGGAAAGGACTGATGAAATTACTTGATGTATCTCTAACAACGCTTTCTTTCGTAGTCAATTTGGCAATATGCAGTTTGGCGGCACAATTGTATTGCAGAGTGATATTTGCGCAAAATGACGGTTATGCAAGGTAACAATAAGTCGACGTCTGAATTCGAACACATAGCCTTTAGGCCTCAAATGTTAAATGCCTCATAGAGATTTGTAGTTAACATTTTCATGACGGAAAAATGTCGTTTCCCCTCTAGGCCATGCTTTGTTTCTTATCTCTTTATTGTTTAGAAGTGCTTTGCTTCTTTGATTTGATTTTTTTGTAAAAAGCACAAACACTAGGGTGACTATAAAATCAGTGGTATACTGCATATAAGCATGTCTACCAGTTTGTAGACCTGCTGCGTTATATCGTAAGGTTGCACTGCAGGGCTAATATTGTTATTATTAACTAAATTTTTTGCGTGAAGTTTTAAAGGTACGCATGGATCTGTAAGCGAACTAGATTGTTGTATTTTGTTTTGATAACAGGGTAACTCAGATGAACACCGTTTTTAAGTGTTTATCGACAAGCACACCTAAGTCTCTTGCTTTCAGCTTTTAATGCTAGTTGGTGCCGTGCGATTATCTAATAGTTTCTCATGCTTTCCATAGCAATGAATGCTGTTTGTTTCCGAATTTTCCGGAATTTTTGTCCGAGGAAAATGAAGACCTATACTTTGTTTGGCGTGAGGCAACGGCGTCTTGCGTTTTTGAAACATAACAGCGTCTTATATTTGTGCTGCTGTAAAATCCACTAGTGTAGGAGTTGGGGGCATGGGCATCCGCAGGGGGAGGGGGAAACGGGCATTTGCCCACCCCCTGGAAATTGGAACTAAGAAGCAAAAATTTCTAGAAAACGTGAAATCAGCATTTAAATTCTGATCAGTTGGGTTAATTCTTGCAATAACAGTTTGTTTGCCGATATTACACTTACACTAAGGAGCGAATTTGTTCTACTTACTGGCCTTTGTTGCGTAACAATAACATGGCCACAAATCTTCGAAGATGCACTTCAAGTTACGGCGGTAGGCGTTTTGCCGCATGTTACTATTGAACGCAGACTTCTTGGCAGGCAATGCTGCGAGACAGCAGCTGTAACGTTTGTTTCACAAAGTTCGTGAGTTAGTGACCGAGGAGTCTGCGCGATCTGATAACGACAGTGAAACTGAATCGCAAATTAGGCTACTAAATTCCCAGTGGAAAATTAAAATTTTTCGAAGACACGTATTGTCAACTGTCATTCTTCCAATGTCAGAATGAGAACGAATGCTTTTCGCGAGGAGGCAATTGCAGACCATAAAGTGGAAGAGAAATTCAACCCAGATATGAGCATTTCCAAGAGTTAAAACTGTGCTTTGCGTTCCTTGTAAATCCATTCAATGTTGATGTAGTCGGTGATAGCTGTCCAGTTCACTAACCGTTTGTCACACACTTGACTGATGCAGAAATTAAACTGGCCGAAAAGCAAAAAAGTCTGTCTCCAAAAAAAAAACTTTAGTCAGTGCCACTCTACAGTTAATTTCTGTCAACAGGTTCCAGAAAGTAAATACCCAGAATATAAAAGACCAGTGTACAACTCATTTCTATATACAACACGACATTACCGCTTCGAATTTTGTTTCTCTGTAATGAAGTTCTTAAATCAAACCATTGTTAAACCCTGAAAGATGAACACTTGGGAGAATGAATTCGCACATCTAACAATGTACTGTCCAGATTTTCGGGGACTAGAAAATCAAGCAAAAACTTAATATTGGCAATGTAAAACTTGCATTCTTTACAGTATTTGTATTGAAACTACGAACTGGTTTTGCGACTCGCCGATGTTTTTGATTTCTGCAAATGACTCTTCCATTGAACAAGTTTGCCCACCCCTGGTTTGTACTATGTTTAAAGAAGCCAGGACCGTTACTAGTGTCGCAGGGGGGAGATGTCCCCGTCGGTAAACTTTTCGCCTCCCCTGGAAAAACGTGTTGGACAAAATTTAAAATCATTGGTTATGGTTGAAAAATTTTTGACCCCTCTCAGAAAATTCTCCGCACCGCCTGGTGTCCTGAGCTGGTTACGTGCCTGGAAGAAGCATGTGTGAAAACGAATCACTGCTGCCAAAAAGCGCATTTTTGGAACCAATACTCCCTCTAAACAGGGCGGATTCGGGGGGACGATCGCGCACCTTAAAATCTAAGAAAGTAACTTTATCCACCATGGTTTTGTGCTTTCGTCATGTTCGAATAGCCTTATTGTTCGCTATTTGAGGCAATTCTGTCGTCCGTTGGTTGATCACAGCTGTGCAGTGATCATCTCTTCTTACAGTGCGAAGCCGTTATGAAACTGACTACCACTGAAATATCCCACCTATCCCGCCTAACGTTACTAGCTGGACCCGCCCCTGCCTCTAAAGTGCGAAACTGTGCAGTACCACTAGGCCATTTGCACAGTAAAATCTCATTCTCGCGCACTTGCAACCTTCCAAAACATTGGAAAAGCACGAAAACAAGAGGATATTTGAATTAAATATGTATTTTGCTCGTATTTTGATAAGATTTTGTGCTTATTCTAATGATTCACAAAGTTTGTAATTCATTTAGAACTCTGCCAACTCAGGCTTGAAATATCCATTCTCACTAAAACAAACATTATCTCAGTGCAAAATGTTCTGATATGGAAAACACTGTATGTAACTGTTGCCGTAACATTGGACATTTTTCTTTTTGTGTACGTCCATTCGCGTTGCATCGCCAACAAACCGAAAAAGACAAGCAACATGTCGACTCTGCCCTCCCCTGGAAAAATTTCTGCGGACGCCCATGGTTGGAGGTGCATTGGGTGCAAGCGCACCGCCAAAAGTTTTGATTTGGCATATTCGGACAAAATTCCAGAAAATTCGGACACATATTTCGTGACTTCTTTCTCCAGAAAAATTGCGCCCGATGAGAAACTGAAGACCTCGTTTGTGGTTTCCGCGTCTTTTTCTGGTCTTGGCGCACAAAATGTTTCGGGCCGGGCAAGTTTAGGGAAATTCGGGCAAAATTCCTTCGCACCTCCAAAAATGTGCTTGCTCCTACACCTATGATGACATCCCACCACAAATCCCGCGTAGCGAGTAAGCTGTATTTAATTATCGATATTTGCTGCTTGATGACATTTTTACGAAGATACCTGCAAAAGCTCCATAACAAACCAGGTTGAAATCAATGGTGCACGATGTTGGTTTTTACAGGTTTTATATGTCAGTTTGGAATCATGCCTCTTGGTGCATTTACCGCTGCCCATTTACTACATTTGTCTCAAGCTCAAGCTTTGGTGGTCCTCATTATGGGATGCTTGCCTGGAGGAAATGCATCCAATTTGGTCAGTTATTGGTGTGACGGCGACATGGACTTGAGGTAGGTGGCACACCTATTTAATTCGACACAAGTTTTGTGACGCATATTTGTCACACAAAGACAAAACTTACGAGTGCTGGAAATTGGCCGAAGCAAGGAAGAGGTTGGTACAGCTATGCCAGTCCAGTAATTGTCTTGATACAAATGCTAAATTTTCTTTGAGTGGACAGCTGTGGTTGCTGAGCGTAGAAGATATTAAAAAGTCTACCGGAGGCTTGTTGATGACTGTTGTGTCAGAGTGCCAAATGCTTGTGGGCAGAGTTTCCATGGTGAACAGTGGGCTTAAAGTGAAGAAAATCGGTTATTTGTCATAGAAAACATATTCTGCTTTACACTTAAGTAGAGCTAGATTTTGTTCAGTTTTCTGCTAGAAACCAATATGGTACCATTTAAACACCAGCAGATCCTTTTAGCCACACGCAAGCCATGTACATATCTACGACGGCTGAAGGCTGCGCATGCACGTTTAACATTTTTTAAGCAATGGATGTTTACGAATTTTTTAAAAGCATTGAATTTGCCCGGAATGATTCAAATTTTGGGTGCGTCTCACTGTGTTGTGTGGTCTTTTCAAAGTCCAATTGATTCCAATATTTTCTCCTTTTAGTATTGCTATGACAACAACTTCAACACTTATGGCATTTGCCATGATGCCTCTCTGTTTATATATCTACACACCATCTTTCATCGATGAAGCTATAAGCATTCCTTATACAAATATATGTGAGTTGCAAGAACATGCTCAATATAAATGAAGCTACCTGCAGTTTCATAGCTCTGCTTTGACTGACGAGTGTTTCAAGATTTGACATTCCTGGGACAACGAACTAAGTTTAAACGAAAATCACGCACACAACAAATGTTACGCGTTAACACTGTTTTTTGTGTTTGCATTTTTTGGTGTAGATCTCACTTTTTACCATTTTCAAAAGGCATAAATATAACTTTGCTTCCTAGGTTATCTGCTTTCGGCTTTCATTGCGCCTGTGATCGTAGGCATGCTTGTGAATCATCGTAACCCTGTACTAGCGAGGAGACTGGCAAAGGTAAGACGGGAAATCAACATCATTTGACTGTTACTTCGTGAAGGGTGTTTATCATACTCAATAATTCGGGTGTTTTGAATTGCAATTTTTTTCTGCAGTATTTTGTGACTGTTTTTACCATAAATCTACACACTGCAAAGAACAGGAGAATGGGTTTGAGCTTGAGGAATAATCTACTCTTAAATTTTTTAACTTAGATTCTATCTTAATAGCATATTAGTTTTGTCATCGAAAATGTCAAAAATTGCTTTGCATTCAAAAGTCATGCGAATTGCAATTCTGAATAAATACAAACCATCCTGATATGACAAAGGTGTTAGATGAAAGAAGACGCTGTTCGAATTGTAAATATAAGTGTAATAAATTCAAAAAGCAACCAAAATTATGCGATCATGAAACGACTTTTCTCGCGACGGGGTAATTCATTCAGTATTCTAAGTGTTGGCAGTCGCCGTAAAAGTGCTGTTGATTTTTACGATACTTTTTTTGAACTATGACTACATTGCTTGGAAACATAAACAATTTTTAATTTTGTTTAGGTTGGAGCTATCATTGGCATCATTGTGATAAGCATCGCTGCAACCATCGGGATAATTTTGTATCCCGGTGCATTCAAGATTGTTCCAGTCTTCTGGGTTGCTGGCAGCATTCTTCCAGCGTTAGGTAACAGTTTTTAAACTTGGCAATCACCAGTCTACTCTGGCGTTTCATTATATGGTAACATTTGTTTGAAGCTGTTTAGCGGTGATCACCCAACCGTGATGAAATTTTTACCAAATTCCAACCTTATGTATCAACTTGAGCTGCTTGAGCTGCTGGGAATGTTTTAAAATTGTTTCGTAAGTTTGCTAAACTTAATTCGCGTTTAACCAAGTGTAAGATCTTGTGTTCAAAACTTGTCGATAAAGTATTTGGGTATTTGTTTTGTTTCAAATTTTTTGCTAAGTTGAACAGAAACGTCTGTAACCCAAGGAACATAAACATTTTCCGTCCAAGAAATGTATATCTTATGTCGTCGAACTGATATGGCAGATGATACATTTAACGGAGTAGACGTAGGTTGCTACTTTTCGTTGTGTCAATACCAAAATATCTGTTCTCTGGCGAGTCACACGCGTTGCTGTTTTGCACTAAAAGCTGAAATGTATTCCAGAAATGTATTGGTCATTTCATGAATGGCCTGTTTCGTAATTTTTCAGTGGATCCACGCAACAGGTGCTTTAGATCGTTGCTTACCTTTTGTTTCTAAAAGGTTATTGTCTCGGTTACACGACCGCTTTCGCTGTAGACAAGATGGGGAAACGGGATTTGATATCGGATCGGCAAAAACGAACTATTGCCATAGAAACCGGTATGCAGAATACTCAACTTTGCTCAACCATTGTTCAGCTTAATTATGGGTAAGAGTGAAAACAAAGCAGCTATGCAATGCTTATAGGCTTACAGTAATTCTTTTGCATTGATTCTCCTTTCGAAAACGCAATACAGTGCGACTTGTCACCAAAAATCAGTGTTCAAGAGGTATTCCTGCAGATTTTTGCTGGTGATATCGAAGATCCTGCAAAAAGGTCTCAATATAGGGCATTTTTGCAATATGTATTCTGCGGTCTGTACAGTCCCGCACTCACATTGGTTGGATGTTTCCAGGCCCGTCTTTGCAATGTTTACTAAAGCGACCGACCCAAGTACGCAGCCGATTTAGTTCTATCCAATTGCATTGGTATTTGCACTGCGTGTATAATCTACATCGCAAAATAAGTTCAAACCCTAAAATATCCAGAATCTTGGTCTCATAGTGTGTGGCCAGAAACTCCACTGTCAGTTCCGCTTACAAACCTACCTGCAAGTTTCAGAATACAGAAAAGTTCATTGCGCTTAAAATGTTCGAATCTTTTTGAAAGATAGAGGAGTTAATTTTTGAACCACTTTATCCAACGGTTCATATGCAGTTGGCCAACTCTACAGACCAGGCGCGCAACCAGGGGGGAGGAATTTGAGGCATTTGCTCCCCCCCGAAAATTTCAAAACTTCCGAAGAATAAAGATGAAATTTTATATTCTAACATTTTTAAGAAAAGTTTTATTGCAAATTTCTCCTTGTCGTACTGGTTAGTTATCTCATTGTCTATCTGATCAAAAATTTCGTAAATGATTGGTAGGCCTATTTAACCACATAGGGCCGGATTTACCAAGAGGCTATGTAGGCTTAAGCCTAGCGCCTCAAGATCCAACGGGGCCTCCAGCAAACTGCCGAGTCAATTGCCGGTATATGATCAGTTCGAGAAACATTCGTCGAAATTTCATGTTTTACTTATTCACGAAATTTTGTCACACATGTGCAGTGTGTATGGTTTTTCGAGTACAGAGAAGAAAAAACAGATGTGAAACTTATAAAAATCAACGTAGGCCATGTGTTTTATCAAATATTTAACTATGACATTTTCGGTTGGTTTACCAGCAAAAATTAATAATCCTCTTCCCGCCAGCCAAGATTTTATCAATTCCGTGTCATAAACCGCTTTTTTGTCGAAGGCAGCAACAAGCGCCGTATTCGTGGGGCACTCTGGTAATGATCTAGAATTTTTTATTGACCGTACATTTAGAGCGTTAATATCGTCATTTTCGGCTTTGCACAAATTGATTAACGCTTTTCTAATTCTTCCTCTTAACAGTGGAAGATGGGGCCTCACAAGTAGTTTAGCTTGGGACCTCGCACCAGCTGAATCCGGCCCTGACCATAAATATGCTGGAATTGTAAAGCTTGGGTGATAGTTAAACTTGTCGATAGGCCTATTTCTAAGGCATTTTTGTACGCTCACACGTTCATCTACGAAGTAACTACAATATTGAAAGTGTTAACGTCTTCGACGCCACGGCTACTTTTCGCCAGAGTAACCTTTGATGTCAAGCTAACTACAGACATTTCAACGAAATGTACGAAAGGATGTAATTAATATCTTTAATTACCACGTCATTTGCTGCCGAATTTTGCGGTTTGCGCGAGAGTCTTTGACGCACTAATTGGCCGTTAGGCGTATTTTCTCCCTACTATGAAAAACAGTTAGTAAGAGTTAACGCATTTTGAAGAAGTGGAAGGAAGATTTGAAATTATTTTTTCATTGTCACAAAACAATTTAATGGGTTTTAGTGTCTAGATTGGCTATTTTGGTACTTACAGGGATAGGAATGTCATAAAAGCTAAAGTCATAACGTCATAAATATTGTAAAGTCGAGATGAGATAAATAGATTCTCAGACACGTACCACGTTGTGCAACAACAGTAAGGACACCAGAAGGTACTTAAAAAATAAAAGGGGTTAGCATGGCACTTACTGATAGCACTTTCCAAAATACGTCGAAAGACGTACATCAACCGCACTCTTTGCATCGAAGCGTATTATACGTCATAAGACAGACCTGGACAGACCGGGCGCTGAAAGTGTTATTCAAGGCCTTTTCCACGCGTGTGGTTTTAACTTGGCGGTTAATAAATCATGAAGTCTGTTTCTCATGGGACTTTCAATTCAAAAAGCAAAACTACCTCCTGATCGGCTTTCCATAGTGAAACCTTCAGTAGTGGCAATACCTTAAAGGATTTTTGTATTTGGTTTAAAGGATAACTTTTTTATCATGCAAGGCAAATGGCACATAACTTTTTTTACCAGTTCTTACCGATTGCACTCCGTAGAAACTGCAAGCACGTGAAATGTCATGCGTGTGCATAAACTGGCTTTTGAAGGTGTTTTATTTTATAAAATGTACATGTTCAAATCCTTAAAGTTATCTTCAAAACATACAGAAAACCTGATGTTCGAAGAAAACGTTTTTAGATTTTGTAAGTCTGCCTTAGCGTCCTACCTGTGTGAGTAAGCCGGCTTAAAACTCGCACATGGACGTGTTTTTTTGTAATGCGACGCGCAATTGCAAACCCACAAAAAAGCGTTTCAGGTTAAAAGCACATCAGTTTTGTCGGGTTGCACATTTTGCAAGGCGTAGAAACGTTGATATGACCGAAGTTCGCTACATTTGAGCAGGGAAAATAACAAACGTATAAGCCAAAAACGACCTTATTGGAAAAATGCAAGATTTGGGAACAAGCAAAATAACTGCATGTGGATCTTCATTAAGATATACAGGTTTATAAAAAGCTTAAACATCAGCTTCCACGTGATGGGAAGCGACTGTGCAGCGAAATGGGTAATGGAGCTTCATTCAATGCAAACCGAATGCGCCGTCACCTGCAGTGCGAAATGAATAGATGTCAATCTATTTTACGGTATTTCAAAATGTTACGCAAAAAGCTCTTTCGAAAATTTGTAATGAATCTTTTAAGTTTAGCTAAAACTTGTTGATGGAGTATCAGCCAGCGGTACCGGATTTACCTATATGCTTTAGCCAGGGCCTCAAGGTCCAAGGGGACTCCAAAAACTGTGATACGCATAGAGTCAGTGGCCGGTATATGATCATTTAGATTAAACTTCGTCAAAAATTTATGTCTTAATTATTATTTATTCAACTTTCGCGGTGATAACGCCAGTGTCTTCCAACGAGTTTCCATGAATCTCAATATGACAGGTGGTCAACCCGCATGCCAACTATTGTGTCGATATAGCCTGCTCAAAGCACGCTGGCTGCGTCCTGCGTGTGTTGAATTGTACCGATTGTTATGTGTGACTCTCTCTATCAAAAGAAGTTTTGGCTGTTCGTGTTTGAAATTCACCTGATCAGTGGCATAACTGACGGGTGGCAGGGGTGCGAACCGCCTCCCCTGCCGAGTTACATGTAAAAAACGGGCCCCTACCTAGCTTGTATATCGGTATTTACTAATCTTTTGGTTTCAGAAGTGTTGGTTAGTGTGACAAAAATTGAATGAATGTATTCAAGGGTTTTAAAGTCTTTATGCCGCCACACCTACTATATACTGTAGGTGCAGTGTGTTTGTTTGTTTTTGTTTTTTTGAACACAGGTAAGAAAAAGCAGATGTGGTTCTCAATAAAACGTAGACCATGTGTTTTATTAAATATTTCAAGTGTGGCGATTTCGGCTGGTTTGCCTGTGGCAGTTAAATCCTGTTCCGCCAAGTAGGATTTCAACAAATCCTTGCAATTTAACACTTGCGTCGAAGCCAGCAACAACTGCAGTGATCGTGGGCACTCCAGTATTGGTTTAGAATTTTTCACTAACCGTACTTTCAGAGGGTCATTTTCGGATTTTTGAAAATTGCTTAACGCTATCCATTTTTTCCCTTGCAACAAAGGGAGAGGGGCACTCCCAAGTGGATTAACCTAGGGTCTCGCACCAGTTAAATCCGGCCCTGTCAGCCAGCAACGGGTTTCGGTTACTTTTTGTTGCGGAATCTCGCAAACAAAGCAATTCGCCAGAGAAATCTGTGAAAATATCACCGCTACGTAAATGTTTAGAATGAAAGAATCGCAGGAACCCATGACACAAACCTGCACGTGGCGCAGAAGACAAAACATTAGTTGTATGTAGTGTGGTTTTGTTGGTAGGTATGCCTCACAGGATTCATGTGCACGTGTGAAAAACATCATAGGATTTCAGGAACAAATTTATACTTGGAAGGAACATTTTATTATCCAACGGGTCAAAAAATCTTTGAACAACCACAAGACAATTTCTCATCTAAACGTTACAATTGAAGCTTAAAGGTTGAATTGTGCCTTAGTTGGATCCAAAAGTAGTCCATTGAATATTAACAATATCTGTGAATGAAGATGTTGTGATTTGCCTGATTTCGTTGTGTCTAAACTGACTTTTAGTTTGCTTCACTGTTGGTTGCATCTCAGCCCCATGAAAAATTATATCAGCTTCTGTTATATAAATCCCTTCTTCTATCCGTCTCATCCAACTCAAGTTCGATTACAAGTGAGCTTGAAAAAACACTGTCTTGACTGCAGGTGCACGTGCATGATACTTGACATGTATTCTTATCCGATGGTCTACTTTCTATTGCAAGTTGTTGAAGCTTTGACGATGTGTGTCATTTTCCAAGTAAGTTTTGTATGCTGCAAATTTTTCTTTTCTGAATGCAAGCGAATTACCGTTAAAAGAATAACTTTCTCCAGAATGTTTTCGAAATTCCTAGCCTGTCTCCGAAAATCTCTGTGCATTACATATTTACTTGGACAATATTTACATAAATTGCACCATGTGAAATATCTTACTTAGGATTTGAAAAACATGTACATGAAACAACAATTGAAAGCTCTAGGTTTGCAGCAAGCTATTGAGGAATCAGTCGACTGGCCTCTGCTTTCATGACTTCGCGATGTTTCGGACTCACGCATAAGTGTTGAAGTAATTAGTCTCTACAAAACTTATCAGCAAATTTTTAATAGGAAATCGATTTCACGAAACCCTACACACGATCAGTTTTGAATTCTCATTCAAATTCAGTGTAGCTAAGCTGAAATATCTGTTTTTAACCAATTATTGGCTTTGTCTCAACGCAATACATTGACTTAAATGTCATCTCACACTGCCAGAATAACCATAACAATCATTAGTTGAAATGCCGCAAATATCCAAGGTGCCTAGAGAAAGCACCAAACCCACAATTAAAATTCCGTCGTAGAGCATAACCTAAATGTACAACTTTAAGCAGCCTGCTGCAAGCAAACATTGTTACACACCTCAAATCTCCAAATATTTCAAGCAAGGTTTCTTTTCAGATCAGTATTAACCTATGTGCAAATGGTTGCAGAAATCTATTTGAAATTTATTCGGTAATACTTCATAATGATCAGTTGCAGATCGAAGTTTAGAAAAACAACTCATAAAAGGTTTTGGCAATCCGCTTAACTATACTGTTTAAAACGCGACAAAAGGCTGCCCATCAAATAAATAAGGAGATTTTTGTGATTTTCGCCTATTGTGCTCAAGGGTCGACGATCACACTCGGCATTGGGAAATATGGAATGAGAAGTAAAATGAAAACAGCTGAATTATGGACTGTTCCTTTGCCTTATTTAAAATGTTTCTTCAGCTTAAATTGTTCGAATGTTTGAAAGTATATGTACAACATTTGAGCTGCGAAAGAACAAAAATACACGCAATGGTGTTCCCACGCCTATGAAACTTAACATTTACAATACTGGTGTGTCGCAAATGATACCGAAGCAGCCTACTAACGGATTTGTAAGTACCTGACACAATGACTGTTGAAGACGTTGGCTGAGGTGTGCTTGGGGTTCAGTCACATGGTCCATATCACACGGAGGTCAAAGAACAAAGAAGTACGAAAATGTAGGCGTTAGTTCCTGAAGAGGAACAAACGATTAAGCAAAGCGCCATCACTAGGAGATTGCCATACATACGCGTTAGATTAGTGGTTCCCAAAGTGGGGATAAATTACCCTCAGGGGGGTTATGCAATACTTCTGGGGGTAACGCGGAAGCAAAACCACGATGTTCTGTATTATGAGCGATCAATGCAAAATAAATTTTCGACCTGAAATGCGAGCAGAATTAATAAGCAGGGTAGTAAGACATAATCGCTACCTTGGTTGGTGTAACGGCACGAAAACGTTTGGGAACCACTGCGTTAGACAATGCGAGAAAAATGGAGATTTCCAAAAATAATCAAAACAGATCATGTGAGCGAATAAAAATATCAGATGAAGATGCGCATCATTAGATAATGCCATGTAGGTTGTTCTTGATCAAAGCATCAAATGTCATGAAGAAACAGGTAACTTGATGTGGGAGAATACTCACATTCCTTGAGATGTACTGCAATTTTTGATAGGAATGTTTGTAGGCAAAGCCGAGGCGTTTAAAATTCTGTGCAGACTGTGTATACTTGTAACACGAGTGGCAGGCACTTATTGGTGTACAGCAAGCTCGAAACAGTGTATTTATCTGTGGTAGAGCACTGAGAAAAGGTGTATCTGTGCTTGTTTGCTGCACAATAAATTGGTTTCACTTGCCTCTGAGTGTTTACTGTTAATGCACCAGTTTCTGAGCATAATGCGTTGTTTACAAAGTGTTACGTTGTTGCATAATAATTTGAAACTCAACTGTTAACCATTTTGAGTATTCAGTGTAGATCCGCTTTGAGGAAAAATTATTTCTTTTACATATTCCGCTTGAAACTGCAACTAGAATTATATTTTAATAACCATTCTCAATCTTAAAAATGTGCAAAACTTTGCAGTTGATTCGTATAGAGCATAAAATCACGTATTGCTTTAAAAATCACTTGATCCTTTGCCTATGTGTAGCGGGTCACGGGAAGATGCCTCCATACTGTACCCAATATTCTGATACAGCATCGCTGTGTGTCCTTACTCACAAAACAACGCGAACAACGCGAACAAAGCTGGGATCTTTTGTTGAAACTCTTTTTCTCAAACATGCAGTTCATTGTTTGCGAGGAATACCATCAGCAGAGCATTCGGTTATGCGGCTTGTCCGCACACGTTTAATGTCGAAGTAGAACCTGTATCAAGTATGAAAAAACCTTTAACACTACAATACTTCAAAATGAGAAGAAACTGTAAACATTTGAACACAAAGTTTTGTAAAGGAAATGGTTACCCTATTTTTTCATAAACCTGTCACAACATGACACCTTTGCTGTGTCTTTAATTCAGTAATTGCCTTAATTTAGACGATGCAGTCAATTTATGCATAAAAGCTCTGCTTTTGGCGAATAAATGGATCAGTGGATATTAAAGCCTTTCTAAAAGACTGCAGACGATTAAAAGGCTGGCTTAGTCTTATAAAAAATCAAAAGTTGTCGATAATTGCTGTCAGTCAGAATATTTTTTCCTTTCGACTGAAAGCTGCTGAAGCGCTTGCACCGGACCGACGGCAGACGAAGTTCAGACGACGTTGAAATTAGTTCGTACGTGACGCCACCTCGCAGCGTGCTCTGCGACAACAGTCCTTCTGAAGATGCACCGAGACGCAGTTGATATTCACAACACACGGCGAACAGGGTGTGATAGATCACCTTGAAGAGACCAGACTAGAGCTCGTTGGAAAAAGAACATGAATTTCAACAAATTTGGTGCTGCCTTCCTTTGATGCACGAGAGACTCTGAACAGTAGAGACTCTTGTTTTTGTGTCTTTATTTGTTTTTTTGGCTGTGAAAATAACAAACTAGCGTTAAACGTGTCGCAGCGTTACCTCTTTGCTTATCGATCAATTGTGCCCAAGCTTGTCTGTTTACGGTGTAGAAGTGTGGTGCTTTGAAATTTGATAGACGAGTGCAATATGCCTTTTCTCGGTAGGTTTTTTTCAACACGCTGTCTCTTCAGATATGCTTTTCTCATTAGCTTTGGCTTAGAAAGTAAGTTTATTGGGACAATCTTCGATGGCTAGTATTACTTAGAAACAGTGATCAAAACCATTCCATAATCAGAAATCAGGTGGGATTGCCACTTAAAATCAGCTTTTGTAGTGTGCGAAATTGCACTGAGCTGCATTCATCTAAATTTTCATAAAAGTTAGGCTCGGCGCGATTATGAAACGGGAGCTTTCAGTTTGGCAGTGGCCGACCACACGAAAAAAGCAACGAAATCGATTTTTTGGAATGCAAAATTAATGAGCGGAGTAAGGACAACTTTTCTTGAAATTAAAGAGTTGTAGATTTTCTGGATCGCGTATGGTACATAGTGCAATGCTGACAAACGGAGTATGACTAGAAGTTTCTGACAGGCTTAATTTCGAACGAATCATTTCTGAGATTGAAAAGGTTGGTTGCGTTGGTTTAGTTGAAAGGAATGCTTTCGTAGTAAAAAGGTATTTTGTTAAGATATCTTAGGAGGTAATTGGATGATGTCTAAGAACGTCAGAGTGCAAATTCGCACAGATGCTGTTATACAGTTAGTCACACGTGCACAAAATGATGCAAACAGTGACAGTTGCACGGGCTGGGCAGAACAGCATCATGCACGATTTTCAGAAACGCATTTGATAATTGTTTAGTCTTTCTGAGTGGAAATGGATTATATTTTAGATTTGATCAGTGTTGTGTCGGAGTTGGGAACCGTACATGACGTCTGTCCACATGAATCGACATTTCGAAAATTACATGCGGTGAGACTTTTGAAATTGTTTTCTGCATCTGTCGATGTGACAACTGCGGGTCACGAACCACCGTTGTGGTCACAGTCATTATATTGCTGCTGAAAGAATATCGATGTCCTGACGCACGCAAACTGGTGTTCAGTGAAAAAACCGTTGAGTATCTTCTAATCCAGGTAACGATCTTCATTTCCATGAAAAAAACTAGTTTTGAAAAAATGCGTTTTCCACTCTATCATTGCACTGAACAATTCTGCGACAAACCGCAGACCAGTCGCACGCAACACACTGAAATATCATCCAGATTACTGACGTTTTCAAAGCTTAATAAAATTTTCATTTAAGAAATGGCACTATCTATAGGATCGCAGATCTCATTTACTGTAAACTTTGTCCAACGTTACTACAGAAGCCAACAATGCTGTTAAAGGTAGCTTGCCATGATATCTAACAGAAAATTGACAACTATTGAGATATGACCGAGAGAGGAAGCAAGCGAAGAATTATGGATAATTACTGAACTTTCAATTCGTACATTGGAAGCTTGACTCATAAACAAACTAGCTAACCAGGTTTTCACTTGGGAAAACTTTGAAAACACTGGAAAATCGTAGTTACGCAAAACGCGGCAGCTATGTTGAAACAAATAACGCATCAACATAATTATTTTGATGATGCAAAAAATGCCAAAAATATTTTCCGATTCAGATGCCAGTCATCTGCAAGGACGAAACAAACGGTTGCTGTTGTGGTAAATTTAACACATTACAAAAAATCATGCGGAACAAATACTACGTCATTGTCTGTTTTACTGTGATTTACTCTTAAGGCCGCAGGTAGCGTTCTACTGGTTCTTTCAGTTTGCAAAGTGCTGCTTTTGATACTACCTTCAAGAAAAAGTGCTGTTGGAATCTTTTTGGAGTAAGTCTACTTTATTCAAATTTGAGTGGTTGCATGCTCATATGAAACTAATGAACTTTTACTCTTCAAAAAATTCCTTATACAAATGCAAGAAAAACTGCTTGTTATTGCAAGCTAAAGTACGCCTTCATTTATGTATATTGTGCGTAACGTCTTTACTCCCACACGCAACGCACTAGGCTTCAAATAATGCATTGCACTAATAAGGAACACACAAATACATGAAAGAAAACGAAGATATATACATGGCGGTAGTAGAAAAGTATAGGCCTACGCTTGATGGCACTAATACATTTGCTTTGATGAAACACTAGCATGAAGGACAAACGCATGAATGACCCCATCATGATTATTACAATGTAGTACTGCGATGACTTCCAACTACACTGATTTATAAAATGCATGAGGGAGTGGGAGGCTGCGAAGAACCAGGGTTCATTTGGACTGTAGACTTCCCAAACTGCTATGTGGCCGTTCAAGCAGCTATCTTCCATTTGTGCAGATTAGATCACTTTAACACTACTCTGCAGAATGTGCAAACTACATGAACAATGAGCTGAAATCTGGGTTAATTTTAAATAATTTTTAGCTAGTTTCCAATAATCAAAATATTAAGAGTGCTTACCAAGTGCCCTGTACAGGCCCGTAACTAGGGGGGCCTAGAAAATGTTTCTCCCCCCTTGGAAAAATGTGTTGGACATAGTTCAAAAAGATTGGACATGGTTTAAAAAATTTGGGCCCTTCAGAAAACTCTTTGACCTCCTGGTATCCCAAGCTGGCTACGGACCTGGCCCTGTATGCAGCGCATTCTGTTGTAAATGGTTGTTCAGCCCTTGAAAAAAAGGTTTCAAGTCTTTTTACTTACAAACGTACATTGACTATTACACTAGCTATATTTAGTTATCTGTCCTTGATTTTGATTCAAAATTGAAACAATTAAAAAAAACTATTGAGTCTTTTCAAATGCACACCCAATAATTAACATTGTGAACCTAGCTCCCCTCAGGAAGATGGCTGTTTGTTGAACAATCGATGTTTATTTTCAGGTTGACATACGGAAACTATAAATGTCAATATGTGTCAGCAGTGCTCACATTATGTTTCGACTGACTGAAGGACGTGTTTTTTCCTGTTTATTAAAACTCTGTTATAATGTTCTATTTCCTTGCACGAAGGCACCACATTTATTCTATATTTGAAGATCTTATGCTAGGCTCTCTGAGCTAGTTTGGTTTGCAGCTGTGGGCCATGGCCAACTAATGGACCACAGAGCTGTTTTGAATAAACTGTGTGGCGTACAGCTTTCTAAAGAAAAACATTTCCACAATCGGGGTTTATCTAAGCATTCATAAGATCCGATGAAATATATTAAATACGAATATCAATCGCCTTTTTTTCATAACGTTTATAAATGATAAAATCGCTTTCAACCTAAAATTGATGTTATCTTGTCCCAAATTTCAATGCATGCAAAACTAAAAATAAAAGCCAAACAATTAGCGAAATTGTGTAACAAACTCAAATTCACCACTTTCGTGCCTTTTTTATAAGGATCTTACAGGCCTGTGTGCCGCATGTGTCCCGCCACAGCGTTTTCAGTGGCCCTGGAAAGTGTTCAGGAGAAATCTTCAAATCTGAAATTTGTTCAAAAGCGTGTGAGGTTACATTTGTGTCACTGAATTTCTTGCGCTGGATAAAGGCATTTGCACGAGAACAATGAATAATACCTTTTCTGTGTACCATTATTTTTTTGTTTTATTTATTTACTTTAGGATCAAATTAGAAGGTACGGCCTCCACTCGCCACCTCTAGGGCATCTCTCTGGATAACCGCCACGTTTTTTCGGTACCCCGGACTTCATTGTCTTGAATAGTACATCTGGTGCAATGAACTCAGTATCACCAAATAAAGCTGTCTATCTATCCGCTAAATGCAGCCTTCTCAAAGTGGTCCCTGAGCCATATTAGAGCGCTTCTGGAAATTGGTCAGCAAAGATAGATTTCCCAAACTGAACGATTTCGCGCTAAAAATGCACTCGTTGTTTGGAACCACATACGTGCGTGACAGTAGCCTACACTTTCTATAGGCTGTACTGTACTGTGAAGAAAGTCAAATCTATAAACAAAAATCGAATGGCAGACGAACCACTTGGCGATAGTCTCCGGCCTGCTTGCTGCTGCCACTAAAACTGGTATTGATAAAGGAACGATATAGTGTCAGAGAGGCCTCGGCTACAGGCATTACACTGATAGAGATTTGTAATAAAATGCTATTTTTCCCCTGACGCACTCACTTACCTTCCCTTTTTCTGTTTTAAATGTTGTGAATATGTTGTTTTATGCATCATTTTGTTGGAAGTGGCCAGCGAGTTGCCACGTTTTTGAAAAATGGCCCTAGACAAACGTAGTTGGACCTAGACAAATTTTTTATTAATGCACGAAAATTTTTTATTAATGCACAGTCGCCATTTCTTATATTTCAAATTACATGTGCACGGTCGTATAAATTTTTATCTAAGGCCGCAGGTTGTGCACCCATGGCATAGTTTGTAATTTGTAACACAAATTGCCAAACAGTTGTTTTCGTTTAAGACATATTACTGAGTTAGCGTATGAAAAAATTCGAAGTAAAAGGCTTATTACATATGCCACAAAGATTAAATCAAGTTATTTCAAAGAAACAGGAGATAATCCAGTGCTTCTTTCAGGTTTAAAATATTTTTCTTATAGTGTTTTTATGACATTTCCAGTCATTATCGATTAAAGATTTTCTTCGTTTTGAATCAGTGTTGTTTGAAATATCTTGCAACTCTGCGATCAGTGAACTACAGCAATATCAAACTTCTTCAAAACACTGGTAAGGCTTTGTTTGCAAACTGGTTCCTGTGTCGTTTTCAATTCCATTTGTTGAAAATGTCATACTTCATATCCTGCCGTTATTTTCGGCTATACATCAACTTTTGCAAGATTTTCTGCAGTTAAAAGGGCAAAACAAAATACCATTTGCAGAAAAGGTGCACATCATGCGTTCATGCGTTTGTTTCAAACACGCTGATCATCAGATGTCGATGATTTAATTTTAAATTACTCTTTCTGTGATATTTACTGCTTATATTTTCTTTCAGACACAAGTCAAGCAGACTCAGTGTTACCTGTATCACTGAGGTACAAAACGTCAATTTCTATCCACTCTCTCCTACAACACTATATGCTTGTTGCTTCAAAGCGGATTCTTTTCGCTTGGGCATTCTGCACAAAATCATATTTGGAAGCATGGGCCCAATTTGGTGGGGGACACGGGGGATATAATATGCCATGTCCCCCCACTTTTTCTCTTTAGGTTTTGTATTTGGAGAGGTTTCAAAAATAAAAATGATGCTTGTCATGTATTGTGCGAAGAGCTTTTCATGTTAGGTGGTAGGTTACACATAGCCAAGTTCATGTTGATGTTGAAACAGAGTTTGATGTGGTATCACTGATTCTGGTAGTTTATACATTTTAGCTTCGTTTAAATAATTTTTAGAATTTTCCAAATTTCTAGTGACCGTGAAAGATGGTTAACTGTGTTTGTCCAACATTTAACCCTGTGTGGTGTACTGTTAGAAAGGTTATTTTCTTGTAACAGTAAGAGACGACAGTAGAGCCATTATTTGTTTCGTGCAGAAATTTAACGGGCTATGTTTTAACATTGGTTGTCACGTATTCAGAAACAGACAGCGTATAATTTAATGATGCTAGAGTACATGTTAGAAAGTTAGATTTTCAGGCAAATCTCTGTGAAGCTTTTGTCGAAGACAAAAATGCAGCACTATTGTGGAGACTTGATTTTGGGATGGGAAGTTTTGCAGCAGACTGTCTTCAACTATTAGTGAACAGGATTTCAATCAAAATGTTGGAGAAGTTGCCTACAGTATTTACCTAGCCGTAGATTGACCTATAGCTCAAAATGTAGGGACTTGACTCGGAAATAAGGATAAAACATACATTTATCCTCACTTCTTGTACTGTCGCGACAGTTTCACCATCAAATCCAAAAGATATTTTTTCCGTGACTCTTTAACGTTTCGACCGTGCTGAATGCATTGGTTCGTAAGTCATCTGATTTACTTGAGTTTAGCCAAACCCACAATGCAGCAACGTTTTCATCCAAGTGCGAAACATTTTCTTTGCAAGTACATCACATATAGTTTTTGTTGGACATTATTTTCGTGTTAAAGGTGAAACTTGGTACTTTTTTGCCAATTCACAGTTCTGCATTTTGATTTGATCTCAAACATTTTTGTGTTGTTATGCAAGTACAGTAAAACTTTTAGAATGAAGCCTTTGACATGGTGCAAAGTTGTAAGTCAGGCCGGGTTTTTCGGGTCGGACCGGGCTCGGGCTTAAGTTTGTCAAAATATTTCGGGCCTGCATACAACACTTTTTTTATAGCATTAGGAGTAACGACTTTATTCTTTCGTGACGTAGATTTGTTGTGCTCACCGCGGTAACTTCTGTGAGTGAAGTGATTGTGATATTTTGCAGCTAATTCTGTTTGCAAACACTGCTGCGTTCTTTTCTTCTCTGCTCGGATTGGTTTCACACTCTTTTTGAGAAGGCGACAGCGGTGACGAAATTAGCACGCGATGGCTTTGCCTCAAAGCGATCAATCACTCACGCGATTCTTGGCTTGTTTTAAGAAGCCTGCAGGCCGGCTTGTCATGCCTACAGTGCCATCGTGGATAGTTTCGTGATAGTTTCTTTTTTTTTCTTGAGAAACATTATATTCCGCAGTATTATCGCTTACTAACATGTTACGCTTGTGCCAGATTATGCCCATGGTTTGGTCAAGGTGGTTGTCATTTTGGGTGTTAATAAACCGTATACCTGCAGCTGTACCCGAACACAACGTTTTTTTGCTAATCCGCAGTTGCGCATATCTTAACTCCCTCGGTAAATTTGGCTTTCGGGCCTCAATCGGGCTTCAAAAGTAAATGTTGGGCTCGAGCCGGGTTCGGGCTCCGTCCGGGTTCAGGCTTCAAACTGAGGCCCTTTTACAACTCTGTGTGGGTATGTATGCAGGGGCCAACAAGGAAAGATTGAAAGGATCCTCCACCCACCAACAGTAAATATAGATTGAACTTACTTTGTGAGATAAGCTACGCTAGTTTTAGACCAGATGTTTTTGGTGCTGGTAAGGGATATCAATGGAGATTTTGGTAGGGGCGGGACTGCATGCATGATGCCCAGTAACATTAATAAGATTTGTAACTTTTTCAAAAAACGGAAATGTGCAAGAAAAATATTTATCGCCTTTGTAGCGTGAAGCGACTTGAACAACACATCAAATCGCGCTGTAACCCACCAGGCGCGTAACCCGAGGGGGCGAAGGGGGGGGAAGCCGTCCCTAGAAAATTTTTCGCCTCTCCTGGAAACATTTGTTGGACATAATTTAAAAATATTGGACATGTTAAAAAATGTGGGCCCTTTGGAAAACTTTACGGGCCTGTAAACCACACTTCTTATAAAATGCACGAAAGTTGAAGGGTTCTGCTGTAAGAGTGATATGCACGTGCAACCAACGCGATTCAGCGTTTTGTGCACTCCAACTGACAACTCTGATGAAACCCAATTGATGTTTTCTACTATACCGCAATGCTTGTTTGTATCCAAATGCGATATTAATGGAAGCAGGCTGAACTACAGCACCATGTCCAGCAACAAATTTAAAGTATATTAATATGTAAATCATCTACAAGGACAAAGAAAGGCGTGATTAGTGTTGCTCTCAAAACACCTCTAGAAATAAGATTGGGAAACTGTATATATAAGACGTCACTTCTGCATCGACGCGATGACTATATTGGTTTCACACCAAGCTATCCCCCCACACTATACAACAAAATTGCGCCCACGTTTGCAAAATCTTGTTGCCACGGTGGTTATCATAAACACAGTTTCCGATCTGGGATTTCGTAAATTCCAAAGCAGTGAAAATGATTTAGGTTGTTTGTTTTGTTTGTACTAAACTGCAACACATTTTTTTTTCATAAAACAAGCACAACTGCTGAGTAGATACTACTCATCCTAACTCTAATCAACGACACCAATGCACAAATCAAGATTATTATTTCAATTTCGAACTGAACTGGCAAAATGTTGGGGTAAGCAAATCTGACCCGTCGACATTCAAGTTGTTTCAAAGGGTCTTTGAAACAGTGGCGGATTAAGGTTGTTGGGGGCCCTTTTTATATATATGAAACTGTCGTGTGTAGGAAAATAATTGATGAGCGAACTGAAGTATTTGTATTGTCGAAACAAAAAAAGCTTGACCAAAAAAAGAATCGTTAACTAATGTGGACGTCACAATATGAACTAAACTCATTGATTTCAAGTCTCCATTTCTTGCTGGAGCCATATCCATAAATGTTCACAAAACTCCGGTGGAATGTTTTGAATATGCAGTGGCACGCCGTCGACGACCACCCCGCTATCACGACCACTTAACGCAGACTTCCCTATGCTAATGCATTACCTTTTGTTTCACTAATGCGATCACGCCGGTATCCAGACCGCGACCACAGTCCAGTTGTTACAGAACTGCTAATCAAGCACCGCGTAACACGACTACAGTATTCTACCGGTATCCTTACGCTGGAAAACTGCGGTAGCCTGTCAGCAGCAATTTGCTCAGCTGCATCACCTTGTCCTGATGCATCCTGGATACAGGGATGTAGCAGTGAAGAGGGTTGCCAACCTGTCTTCACCAAAAAAGCCAGACCTTGTCCCAAAAAAGCCAGAAAAAGCCAGATAGCAGTTTTAAAGCATATACACATAAAACATGCATAACCAAACGCAAAATACACAATAAAACTCGCCAGAAACACCGATATAATACAATTTCAATCTTTGGAAGCATTTTCTTTCCCCGTAATTATACTGTCGTGCATTTGTTTCTTATCAATAACAGTGATGATTTTTAGGGGAACAGTAAAATTTCTTAAATATTCTGGCCACCCTGCATGGTCATAGACTCTTTTCAGAAGAGATTTGTAATGAATATGCAGCTCAGACAATGTTTTGCCAGAGCCAAGCCTTTCCAACCGAAAAAAGCCAGATTTTGTCTGGCTTTTTTTGATTTCCAGAAAAAGCCAAAGGTGTTAAAAAAGAATCAGAATTTCAAAATCTGGCTTCAAAGAAGCCAAATTGGCAACCCTGTCAGTGAGTGCAAGCGCAGTAAGTGCCAATGTGACGTAACAAACTCATACCTTTCTGGAACTAGACTGCCCACATCGACTTTGTCTGTTGTGTGATTGTGTAGTACACTAACCAGTGGTGCCACTCCTAGTGTTTTTCCACTAGATCTAGTGTTTTTTCATTTCATCTAGTGTTCTAGTGTTTTTTTGTTGTTATGCAGTGTTTTTTTTATGAGTGAGCTGAATGTAATTAGTTTCATCCTTTTGGGTGATTGTGACTGTAATTGAGAGCTTTTGATTTACTGCAATTGTAATTTGCTAAAAATTCTACCTAATTAAATCTTAAGTTACACAAAAAAATATAATCTGTTTTGAGATAAACCTCTGCGAATTCACTTGGTCTTCTGTTAAAAGTTTCAGTGACCTGTGCAAACAAACATAAGCGTTCCTGCTATCTCCCGTTCACTTTGTCTCTTGTTTACAATGATTTGTACAATGTCTATGACTGGCATTGCAACGCATTTTCTGGGAATTTTCACTGTGTGTAAGTTTGCTTTTGTGATCTAGTGTTTTTTGTGTGAATCTAGTGTTTTTTTATTATCATGAAATCTAGTACTTTTCCGTAACAACAGAGTGGCAACACTGACACTAACCATAGGCTATGGCAGCACGTAAGACAAAGTTAAATAACTTTCAATCAAGGAAAGAATTGTAGAAATGAAGTGATCGCGATAATATATGACAGTGCTTGTCAACCGGGTGTAGCGTACACCCCAGGGTGTACCAGAATTTCCCAGGGGTGTACCAACTTGATGGGGTGTACAGGGGTGTACCAGATGTGTGCTCATCAAGAACAGTCACATTGTCCCACATATGTCCTCTGCTCCAGCGCTGTGCGTTGACATTTCACAGATTTTGAAACCGTAGCTAACGGGGGGTGTGCATCAGAGGTATAGTGGGGCGGGAACGCGTGGGAACGGTGTTCCCACACCTTTTTCATGTTTTGCTTTAAAATAAAGTTGAAGCAGTTTTAATGTGGCTAGTTTTTTGGGAGCGTTTCCAAACCTTTTTTTAGCACTACATCCCTGGTGTGCATTGTCTTTTCCCGCCTGTTTGTTTGTAATGTTGGTCAGATGACCACCACATATTCTTGTTTTTCTTCAAAATGCAGGTAAGAAATGTTTGGGAACCATTGCTCTAGTTTGAATTTTTTTATGTTAATGAACCAACCATGCTTTTCTCTGCAATGATGATTGTTTTGTAGTAAGACACGTAACAACATTTTCCACATCACTTTTCAAGCAGTTAGCTGGAGCTAAGCGAGAACTTGTACCAAGAGGAAGTGATTTAATCTCTATGTTAATTTTAACTTTGTACTTTTTCAGTTCAGATTTTAAGTTGTTACTATCTTATACTTTTGAAAGGTATTGCAGTAAGTTGTTGATCCTCAAAGAAAACTGACATGCGCAATTTTTTAAAGAAAAACTTAGTAGCGAAAGGTAGTTGTAAAAACGAAAATAGTAACTATCAAAGGAAATACTTCAGCGAATCAAGTGAGAGTATGGGTGTCAGCAAGTCACATGTTGAGTGCAACGCAGCCCAGTTTTCCGGGAGTAAGGTCGAGATTTAGCAGTGTACAGTTATAAAGAATGTTATTCAAGAGAAAATGGCTGGTATAGGCCCAGGGTTTCCAGATGGCCGGTATTTCACCGACCTGGCCGGTAGTTTACTGCTAATTTAGCAGAGGCCGGAAAAAGACCGGTATTTTGAAAATAAGTAAATTGCCGTAACTTCAATAAGAACTAACGCAGAATTTCCCAAATTATAATGACCCTAGTAGTGAATCTTGTCAGGGCAGTTCGTTTAGCGAAGTTTATTTGCTGCTGTTGACGCAATCCTTGGTGCGATTTTCTCTTCACGCACAAACCGAAATGCAATGAGCCAGCCAAAATGCAGGCAAATTAAGCTGTAACAATACTGAATGTCTCTTTGTTTTCCCTGTGCCGCTTACAAAATACGACACAGCTTAGATCTGGCACCGTTAACAAATCAAAATGGCCGGTATTTTTACAAAACGCATCTGGCAACCCTATATAGGCCTATTGTTAAAAAGCACAAATGGAGGAGCGATGCCTGCATCATCGTGTATGGGTTTTGTCGCACAAAAGAAATGCTGAACCCGTAACCTTCAGCGCAATGCCTATTTTATACAACCGTATTTGATAAAAGTGATTCGGCTCCAGGACATCTCAAAATCGTGAGGTCACAGCAGTTTACTCATCAAACTACAACAACAACTGCAACAACGCAGAAAACGGCAGGACACGGCACACGTAACACTAAAATTAATGAAAGTCAATTTTCTTGCTCGTGAAGTTTCTACAACACCCAGTATGAATAAAAAAAGATATCATCTTATTTATTGTGATTGCTCGCGCTGAATTTCATCCGCCAGTTGCAAAAAATTTGGTTTTAACCCTGTTTCAAACGCCTTTTTTATAAAAGGATCAACATCTTTGATTGAGTTTGTTTTTTTCATTTTATTTCGACATGAGCAGAAAATCCTTGCTCGTGAAGATAGGTTGTTGGCATGCGATCAAAAACGTAAATCGCTTATTGGGTGAGATTTCGGTATTCAGGAATGCTGAGAAGTGATGCGCAAACATCTGCTATGAAAGCGACATTTGCAGCGTAAAATCGCTTACATTTTACACTTTTACAGCACTAAATTTTAGTGCTGGTCTAGGGTGTGCAGGTTTTCTAGTAACTTTAAAAGTGTGTACCAACACAAAAAAGGTTGAATGCAAGTATGACGCGACCACCCCAGCCCGCAAACGCGGCGAATTGAGTGCCGTCCAGTGGGTGATGGTCCTTTTTCTCAGAATATTGTATTGTGTAACGTCTTCACTCCCACACGCAAAACGCTAGACCAGGCCTGCACAACTCAGAAAGCTCGAAGGGCCAAATTGATCAACATAAACTCGCCGCGGGCCGCAAAAGTCTATTTCGTCATAGTGTGGAAGAAATTCTGAAAGGACAAGTAATTATCCGAAGTC
>Ga0210059_1001000_pt1 | contig 40722 bp, 32 predicted proteins | sample Ectturendosymbi2_FD_188042 | JGI IMG/M metagenome (GOLD analysis project Ga0210059, IMG submission 188042) | Ecteinascidia turbinata endosymbiont from Florida, USA - Sample 2 (SPAdes) (version 2) | ecosystem: Host-associated > Tunicates > Ascidians > Unclassified | place: Key West, Florida... | reverse complement strand
TGATCTAACTCCCCCGACACAGATACAAACTTCTGAGTAGGAATCCAGTGACCTGAAGGTCAGTAGCAGGTGGTCGTCAACACCGTACTTCCGCAACACTCTCCACAGCTTTTCAGAGTAACCCGGTCGTATGTTTTCCCGAGGTCGACAAAACATGTGTTCACGTCTTTGGCGTACTGCCAAGATTTCTTGAAATTTTCTGGAAAATGATAATTTGTTCTGTAGTGCCACGGTCGGGACGAAAACCGCACCGGGTATCATCCAGTTTTGGTTCAATCATTTCGCGGCATCTTTTTTCAAGGCACTTGGCCTATACTTTTCCTGGAAGGCTAAGGAGAGAAATGTCCCTGTGTTTGGTGCATTCACTCCTGTTTCCCTTTCGTGTATGGGGATGATCATCGCAGTTTGCCAATCTTTCAGTGCTCTTGCAGAACACCAGGCCACTTGACACACACGAGTCCGCCAATGAACTTGATTCAACGATTTGAGTATTTCAGGTCGGTTTTCATCACAACCTGCAGTGTTTTGACAGCAAGGGAGAGTTCAGCTGCATTGATGGTGTTTTTCTCCCGCTAATGTACCTCGTGTGTTTGGTGGTGTAATAGTGACTGTGCTCAAGAGATCTTTAAAATACTCTTTCCATCTACCCAAGGAAGTTTTTCTCATTGCTGAGTAAGACACCATTTTCGTCTTTGATGGACCTAGCAGTATGAGTTCTTTTGCCGCGAAGACGCCGTATTGCCAGAACAACTTGTTTGCTTGCCGGTAGTCGGAATCCAGTTTGTGTGCGAAATTCTCCCACGATTGCATTTTGGACTTTTGCACCGTGAGTGCTGTGGACTTTCGTGCCTCTACGTACTGTGCTGCAAATGCAAGGAAGAGTCGGCTTTGTTGTGACGGCATGCCTTGTAGGCTGCTTTCTTTGCTCGAATAACATCTTACAATTCTTGCTTCTACCAAGGGGTTATTGTACTTTTTTGCCATTATTCGCCACACCGAGTTGTTTCCGTCCGCATACCCGAGCAGCAGATAAAGCTACAGCTGCTTTAACAGCCGCCACTCCACCTCCGCGTCCACTGTGCATTCCGGCAGTTCTCGGAACAAGGACTATATTCTGTCCGCAAAAGTCTTTCTTACATCTTTGTCCGCCAGTGCAACATTGTAAAATCTTACATCTTTTGTCCGCCTACCGCTTTATTCGGTAGGATCTCCTGGTCCTGAACATTCGTGTAGGCCCCGGAGGCTTGTCCAGATGCAAGTTGCAGACCGGCAGGTGGTGATCGGTCGACTGTTCCGCACCCTATTGACACAGACGTCCAACACTGAACGGAACAAGTCAGCTGAAACTATGCAGAAATCATTGAGTGACCGTTGACCCAAGGAATCTTTGCACCAGGCGTCTTTGTGCACATCTCTGTGCTGGAAGAAAGTGTTCATGATGCACAGTGCGTTGCTACAGCGCAGTTGCAGCAGGAGTCTTCGATTATCATTACGTCAGCATCACCATGTCGGCCAATCACACCCTTTCATACACCGGCATCGTTCTCAACATGGAATGTGGTACCACATGAAAATTAGCCAAAATTTGGCCCAGATTTTCTCAAAGGCCAAGAATTCTCAAAAGGGGCCAAAAAGCCAAATACAAAATTTTTGTTCTGAAAACGACCACATTTTCACAATTTCGTTGCGAACAGGTCAAGTTCCCAGCCAGAGAAATCGTACCTTTCTCACGTGTTGCAAGAAAGAAAAAACTCAACTCTCTTTTAACCGCTGGAAATACTTGGACTTGGACTTGCTGAATGAAACAGAAATCTGCGTTACCATTTACTTCCAACTAAAGTGACACAGAAACATGGAAATGCTTAATAAACAGTGAAAGATGCGCCATTTGCAGAGAACGCTAAAAGGCCGATTTAAGATTTATTAAAAAGTTCATTTGAAATAAAAAGCCCCGTTACAATAAACTGCAGGGCTATAAAAACGCTGTTGATATAGACGCCGGAAAATGCACAAGGTACCCATTTCTAGAGAAAACGTTAAAGAATTTGCAAAATACAAGCTGCGTTGGCAGAAGCTCAAAAATGATGTGAAACAAATCTTAGGTTGATCTGAATGATCACGACAAAATGGAGTAGGTCAGTAGAGAACGCGGAATATGGCTCAATTCCCACCAGCACATCAGACCAACAGAATAGCGTGCAGTGCTTGGGTCAAACAAATGTCGCCGAAACAACTGACAATGCCCAAAAACTCTATACTTAAAATAGGGATCTACTTGATGACGAAACCACCGCATACGTGGACATGGTTTACAAAATTTAGCAACCTGACATCTTTGGCGTTGGACGCATACCAACCAAGAACAATTTACCGAAAGAACAAAGACAGTACACCATATGCGTGTGAGAAGCCGCCTTCGCAGTGAATGCTACGTTGGTCCGAGCCCAAGGCGCAGAGTAACCGGAGATGGACGCAGAAGACCACTCCTGACACTCCAAAAGGAGTATAAAAGCAAGCATAACGAAAATGCAGTGTTGTGTTTCCCAGTTGCTAGTACAACTGGATATTCAGCCTAAGTTTAATGTACATTAAAGTGTCCTGCTGAAGCAAGCTGAGCATCAATCGTACGCCTTCCTTGCTTCCAATTCGATTCACGAGAAAATTTTGCTCAAATGTTTGTTTTCCATAACGTTCTTCTGTCATATATTGTATTCATATCTCACGACTAGTGCTCTCACTTTAAGGGATTTTGTCCCTAGATTGGAACTTTTGACCCTTTTTAGGGATTTTCGGAAAAGTAAGAAAATGTATGAAATGAATTATTTCAGTTTGTTTTGCAAATCATATATGGTTCTATTTTTAATATTTATCATTGGCACTCCGATTTTATGCTGCACCACCACAGATTTAGGGATTTTTGGAGTTGCATTTGTGTGAGCCCTGCTCAAGATATTTAGCAGTTGAATATTTTTTTACAATAACTTCGAGACTGGCTTTCATGCGCACATTGTGATATACAGCCGTAATATGAAAGAACAAGGTACCAATGTGTTAAACAAGAATTGCGGTCAAAAAATCTGAAGGCAGCAAGAAATTTTGCAGCGTTTTTTCTCAGAAAAATTTTGACAAAGAAATTGTCAAAGCTTCGAAAAGCGGTCAACATTCCTGACAAATATCAGTGGCTAGAAGTTTCATCAATAAGCGCAAATTGCGACAAGAAAACACTTGCCAAATCGAAAATGAATGTTCAACTTGATTGATGAGTCCGGTTTAACGACTGATTCGGCAACTTAGAAAAAGATATAACTTAAAATTAATGCGTGAAAAGTATGATTAGGCTTAAATTGCTTTCAGAATGGAAGGTTAATGTTAAGGGCCCAATAAGATCTAATGGAAGGTTAATGTTAAGGGCCCAATAAGATCTGAAAAACCGCCTTTACTTGAAAACAATTGTCAAATTCTTCGAAGTGAAAAAGGTTAGTCCTACGAAGTTAAACAGCTGGACCCGAAGTCCTTCGTGATTTCCTTTTCATTCAACTTCTAAAATCATACTTGGTTTTTATTCAAAACCAAACCGTTTATACTAAACTGAGGTCATTCCCAAAAACTTTGAGAGGATTTCAGTTGTTTGTTGAAAATACGATTGCAGTGAAATCGCAACAGGCTGGCAAAACAGTTTGAGTAGACTGTTCCACGGCGCTCCAGAAAGTCCCACTTTTGTAGACATTATTTAAATATTCAATTCGATTGCCTCTCGTTTGATGGCTCTTTAAGGTAAGTTTTACCGCGGAACATTTCATCTCTAAAAAGAAATTAGGAAAAGTGATATGACCTTTCACACTGAGTAATCGCCTGCTCGTAAAACACGTCGCCAGCTTTCGCAGCTAGTGATGTAATTTCGCTTGTTCAGCTCACGGACAGCAAGTGAGATACCAAAGGCATTAGTTTTTCACGATAAGATGACGAAACAAACAGCGAAGTTGTGGAATAGGCAAAAAAACTTTGTCAAAGTTGCACACATTGCGTTTGGTTCATACTTTAGAAAAAAGACAACAACGCATTTTCATATGTTTTACAAGCAGCTTCAGGAAAGGCCAGTTATGAAAACTGTTTCCAACTCAAAAATAATTCAGGGACCTGCGATTTTTTCGCTCGTAGACCGATTTTATTTGAATTGACCTGAAAAATATTTGTTCAATTCGGTAATAATGTCCGAAAAGGTAGGCTAGTGAACACTGTTGCGGTGAGTTTTAATACTATAAACGGACAAATGACAGAAATGTATCATCGAGAAAAACAGTTTTGAACTACCGCAATGTCACACAGCACAGGAAAAAATGTCACACAGCACAGGAAAAAATCGATTTGAACCAGGTTTCGAATTCAAACTTTGTTTCAATCAACCGCAATCCTTGAAGTTCTCGAACTAGAGTTTTTCTAAATATGTGATTTTCAACGTGGGTACGCAACTCCCAAAGGCGTCGTGAACATTTGTTGGGGGGGTCGCAACTCGCGAGAAGATACTTTGTGCACACTGGTGCATTACATTTGCTCTTTTCGAGTTTTAGATGGGGGTCGTTGAATTATAGTGGGTTGCTATCAGGATTGCGGAGTCGGGGTCGTAAGGAGTCGGAGTTTTTTGGGTGGAGTCGGATCCCTGACAACACTGGGAGTTGGATTCGGATTTTTTTGTCCGACTCCTACTCCGGATGTCCAATTGGATCGTTTTTTACATCACACTCCTGAATTGGGAAATCCTGTTGAAATGGTACAATTTCTTTCGAAACTTTAATTGAAATAGACATTTCTTGCTGTGTACCACGATTTACATTGATTTTATTTTAACAGACAGATTCCATTCCCTTTATCTTAGGGAGTCGGAATCGAAACTTTTGGAAAGGTCGGAGTCGGGAGACGGAAATTTTGGCAAGTCGGAGATTTTACCTCCGACTCCGCAACCCTGGTTGCTATAACGGGTCTCGGTACAAGAAAGGTTGAAAACCACTGCTCGAAATCATTTACAAAGATTTTGGTCAAAGGGTACGCTAGAGTAGCAATTTATCCGTCAAAACGCAAGTGTAGTTCAGATGTTTTTTTGAAATTGAGTGATTAACTCCGAGTCCGAAAAATACTACTCCGAGTCCGAAAAATACTACTCCGAGTCCGAAAAATACTACTCCGAGTCCGAAAAATACTACTCCGAGTCCGAAAAATAACCCTTTATTGTACATTTTTTGTTTGGTTGTTGCTTAAAAATGCCAATCAAGGCACATCGTTGCTTGAGATAATTATTTGGCCTATTGCTACAACAGCGGACTGGGATATTATTATGCTGTTCATTTTTCTCATACAAAGCTTTGCATTTAGTCCAAATCATTATGTCAGGGCTGCACGCATTCCACGCAGGTGCCCGCTGTTAAAATTGCAATAACGGCAGCGGCATGAAGATTTGGAAAACTGGTAAGTCTCTATGAAATTACCTGAGTGTTGCACGTCTAGAAAAGGATTGCAAGCTGAAGAAATCTTCTTGTATGGTAGGACTCTTGGTACCACCTGAAAATTTTTTAACAAACGTTAATCAGCTGCGCAGGTTTAACTATAGCAGGGAAGGACACTGTAATTAAGAAAAACTGATCAGACTTGAGAGCAGCGTTAGACAGTGTCACAACGGGCATAGAACACCTACTTTTGTACTTTTGTAAGAGGTAGAATGAGACCTTTCAAAGTACAACCAACCGCTTTAGTACTGCATATCATGTAGGCCAGTGTCAAATCACTGTTTCTCCGATATGCTTACTATACAGCAAGATTGTTGTTTAATGCCATGGGATTATTTTCGGATACCCGCTAAAATTGCATCAGAATTTCGCAAAAATGCCTTAAACTATACTTTAAATATACGTATGCTTTGATTAGGATATAACATCGATTAGCAACAGGCAAATGTTATCCTAAATATGATGTGTTTGTTTCAAGCAGCAGTCATATACAAAAGGCAAGACATTTTATTTCACATTCATGTTTAAAAAAACATCTTCAAGTGAAACGCCTGCTTGTGCTGTGTCACTGCTGAAGTGCAATAGTTGGTCAATTTTGCGGAATAGTTCATTATTGATTGATAGCTATAATACCTATAGTCATCGATTTCTCATTTACACTTTGGTTATGCTGCTATTTATGGTGCGCTGACGATGGAACGATGACTAACCTGGAAATCTGGAAGCTTGTACGCGGCATATGGATACGCGCACAGAGGAAGATAACCTTCAAAAAAGCCAAAACAACCCGTGTCAAACATACAGGTTGCGACAAACTCGTCCCAGCATGGCAACTTTTTCTTACTGTTGAAGAAGCTTCGTGCAAGCGTTGTCTCCATGTGACTGGAAGTAGCACGGGCGTTCAGGTTTTTTGCCAATATATTATTCGGATCGCACATGTGACTGCGAAAATTTACACATTGAAGGCAACCATGACTTCAACATTCCACGCAAGAAAATTACATCGCCCTCCTGGTAACAACACAATAGGGCTGATTCGGAAGTTTCGCAAAACTAACAAACTTTCGCAAGCCGATAGTTACCACGAATCTCACACGATCAGCATTACTCCGGATTGGTAAAGTGGTGTTAGTTTTACTTGTGCGAGGGAGTACTTGACATGCAACAAATAATTAGTAATTTTTGTGATTTTTTATTAACTTCAAAACCGAGTGAAATATTTAAAGTAACAGTTACGCAAATTTTTCGTAAAGCCACTGTTGCGAAAAAGCAAGGTGCAGTGACGAGTTTCGCAGTAGCTTGTAATTTCAAAGGTTTAACTATTACATGCAGCTCAAACTGATAATCGCTGCTTACTGACTGCACGATTGCCTAAAACGTTTGAACAACCCAACAAACCTGTGGTTGTCACAAACTACAAGCTTGGTGGTTGTGCTTTGTGTCACAGGCGAAATACAAATTCATTGCTGCTTACTTCGTTCGTTCAGTATTGGGAGGACGGGAGACCACGATTGGCTTTGTTTCCGGCTGCTTACTTTCCGCAACGTCCCCTAAAGAGGCACCAACAAACGTGATTAAATTTAGATCTCAGCTAAGTCAATGAAACTCGGTGAGCGTTCCGTGTGAACATGGACGATTCTTCAGCCGCGCCACAGCGATTTGCAGTCGCAAATGTACAAAATACGCGGGGAAACTGCGACAGAGTACAGTAACTTTAAGAAAGTCTACAGTTTTATTAATTTACATCAAGTGTTTACTCAAGTGCAACGAAGGCCAGTGTTTATGCCAATATGTTGTTCTGTGAGATGATGGTGGGACTCAGTCTCCGAAAGATCCTGCACCGCAGCTGGTCCGGTATAATCGTGTTAAGGAAACATATTTTTACAAAGCTATGTAATGTGAAAAATTATGCTACTCACATCCTCAACGAATTATCCCCAACGATAGAGCACGACAACCCAGTCAAGATGTTTTCAAAGAAAACAATTAACAATAAGATATAGAAATGGAAAAAATTGTGAAATTTGCAAAACATCTCTCTATGCAAGCAATGCACTGTACGACTGACCTTGTTTTTCACTCGTATGTTCAATATTTTTCGCTGTATCTTCGGTCTGTTGCAGTTTCAATTGTCGCCTACACTTGGCGCGGCGATTCTTGAACCAAACCTTTAACAATTGTTTGCAACCATCAGACCACAGAACAATCACAATCTCAGCGATCTTTACAACTGCACGACGTTCAAACCTTCATCGGTAAAACGCTTTGAGGTGACTGCTTCGAAAAAAATTGCGTAGGAAAGGCAACACGCTGTGCACTTCTTTGTACAGCAACGCCTGCCAGTTGCAACCAGGCCCCACGAGAGGGGGTGCAGCCGGGCCGCCGTCCCAGGACCCACAAGTGTCTAGGGGGACAATGAACCTCAACGTTGAAAAATGAAATGGGTAATTATGCACAAAGTTTTTATTGTTATAGTTTAATTTATACAATCTTGTGGTGCATTTTAATTGACTGTGCACATTTATTGACTGAAGTAGTTTTTTTCAGTCGTTATGCAATGTATCGCCATTTCTTTTGGTGTGCGTTTGGGAAAATCTCAATTGCTGCTGTTGCATTGCTAGCCCAATGTACTAAGTAGAGCGTGACGCGGCGAAACAGTAGAAAATACGCTTTATGACGCCACAAACGATTTCATTCCGCTCAATACTGTTATAGAATGAAACCAGTTCTTTCTGTTGTGTGTGGTTGAGATTTACACATGTGAGAATTTCTGTGATTTTTAATGGCAGATATCCCACGTAAGAAGCGGAGTCGCATTGTGACACTTACGCAGCCTAAAACTCTGTCCAAGCAGCCATTGAAAATTGCAACATGTGTGAAGGGAAGACGAGTTTGAATTTTCAGAAGGATTTGATGCATGCTGGAGTTCACATACGCTCAAGTACAATGCGACACCGCCCACTGGAGGCGGCAGAAAGGCTATGAAACCACTAAAAAGCAGCTTCAAACTCGTAAAAATGAAGGAAAGATAATAACGGGAAAAAAACATAAGAAATTGGGTTGCAGAAAACTGGAAAAAGGTTTTGCGTTTCAGATGAAAGTGAATTTTTTGTTCAAGGAAGCACAGCAGATTTGTCAGGATCAGAAAAAAAAGAAACTACCAAAAAATATCAAAATCCGTGCCAAAGCGAGCACAGGAAATGCTGAAAAGTAAAGCAGGTTATATCAGTTACCAAAAGTTGAGTTTTGTGTGAAGTTTAATGTTTAACGAAAATTATTAGAAATGGAGCGTAATTTGCTTCTTTAGCCAATTATAATTTACAGAAGACTGTGTATGCAAATGCAAGCAGTGGCAAACTACAGTACTGCAGGCCTCCTCGTGGGGGAGTGGAGTTTTACTTTGAAAATTATTATAAGTAACTTGATTTGGAATGTTGAAAAGGAAAAGCTTACAATTTCTAATAATTTTTTGTAGCATTTGTTGATTTGAAATATGTCTCTTCATGAATCAGGAGCACAAAAGAGGAAAGAAAAGAAGAAACGTGCTGACAATAAAAGAAGAGCACTGCAGACACTCTTTCATGCAGGCATGAGAAGAAAACAACGTAATGTGGAAATATATACAAAAGATGCAAATTTTGAAGGAGAGAGTTGGTGGCAGTCGTGAAAAAGAGAGCCGATATGGAAATAAGATGGAAGCTAATAGAGAAACAACTTCTGCGGCATGTAAAAATATCACGGACACAGATATTGATTTAGAACCTGGACCTGGTGGATCAGATAAAAATGTAGTGTCCAAGAATCAGGCAGACAGTGCAACATAAATTCCTAAAACAAGTAGTGAACCAATGAATAGTTCAAGATAGATTTGAAAATACTAGCGCTGAGCTTGACGCTGGGTTTCTCGCAGCAGAATTTCCTTCTCAATCAGACAAAGAATTATGTTACCAGAGGTCATATTGACTTTTTTTACCATTACCTAAAGATGGTAAAAATCAGACATTTCCAATAGGTATACGCACACAATCATCCAGAAAATATGCCGGGAAGCCATTGCACACAAGCATAGTTTTAATACGTTGGGTATCGTCGTGCATGATTCCGTAAGAGCTTGCGTAGGCTCGTTTCAAAAGCAAATTCACAAGATTTTTTTATAATGCCACGGAGAGAAACTGGACCAGTTGCTATGCAGACCTGTACGCGTGGGCTTTCGATACGTTCGAATTACGAATACCAGTACCAGATTTGCAAAGTTCAACAAACATCAAGGAAGGGCATACAGCCATTTGTTTCTAATTCCACGGTGAAGCTAACATTATCATCCACAGCGTTTGTTTGGGAAAAAACTCTCTAGTTGCGCGGTTGGACATGCAGTAAGTGTGAATTGTGATTAAGATGTAGTTTTTATTAAATTCTTGTCCTTCTATCACCGTATTAGGTTTGTAGAACTATTAAAATTGCTTGCAAATGAGAATTGTTGTAGCCTACCATTAATGTTAAATTTGATGTATATTTGTGAAATTTGGAGAGCAACTGTGTAATGTGCATTTTCTAGATGAGCCTGAGACATTTTGAAATTAAGCAATTACAGTGGTGAATTGTTACAATACAAAATTATGAAGAAATTTGTAGTCATAGTACTGAAAAGCTTATGAAGCTCTCAATGAGTAATAATGTATGAGGGGGCCCAAAACAGGTCTCGTACCAGCACACTTTTTCCTCTCAAGGGCCCTGGTTGCAACAATAATGAACAGCAGAGTTCTCGTTTTGGCACAGCATCCGAACCACGTAAAGTTAAGCGAAACATCAGAAGTGCAGCCTTGCGCTGCGTCACCATCCCAGAACACAGACAGCGACACCAAGCCAGCAATCGAAAATGTTTCTTCAAAAATCCCGCAAGCTGCGTCAGCATCCCACTAACTTTATTTTGCAGATCGCGCCATTTTATATCCAGGAAACTGCGCCGTTTCTTACTTTGCAAAGGAGCTACGTTCAGCAAACTACAGGGGCAACTGGTGATCGAAAGAACCTCTACACCGTAAAAATGACCTGCAAGAAAGGAGAGATGAAGGAAATCGATGGCCGTTTCAGCAAAACTATTAAAACTATTTTGTTAAAATCTATCTCTTTCTTCACAGGCACTTAGCACGGATATTGAGGTTTCGGGGGGACAGGCAAAATACATTTTTATGGTGGCAAGGTTTTCGTCTTTATGATATGTTTACAAAAAAATTTTCGGAGTACAACAAAATTTTGGGGACACAAAAAACGCGAGGGGCATTGCCCCCGAATGACCCCCATGGCTATGGACCTGGTTCTGCAAGAGTCTTGAAAAACAGTCGAGACTGGCAGCTCTGCAGTACTTGATCTGCGTTTTGTCTAAAACGTCTGGAAAGATGAGCGACTGTTGGTAATTTTCCTTCGAGCAAAAGTATTCAACTTGACCAACACCTGTTACATTTCCGGCGGCCGCTAATTTATTGAATAAATAAAACATACACCATGCAGGATGAGATGACTATTGTCATTAATTTATCACATTGGTTGCTACGTTGACGTTCGTCATAGCAACGCCAAGCACCAATGGAGTATCAGGTTTTCAAATTTGGTTCCAAAGCAATTTTCATTGGTTTACAGAAAATATGCTGTGATATTAGAAATAACCAGGGTTTTTTCGAGGTGTTTTAGGGACCCGATTCGGGTCCCTAGAATTAGAGAAAATTATCATCGGGTCTCTAGAATCGGAGAAAATCGAGTCCCTGCAGGTCCACACCGGCTACCTTACATTTCCTTTAAAAAAAACACTGAAATAACTACGAAAAATATCAAATTACGCACGATTGTTAAAACTACGCAGATCTGCAACCGCAACATTCCACTCAATCGCTGCAAGAAGGTTTTGACTTGAAAGTGCGAATACATTGTGTTCCAGTCAAGTCAAAGAAAAGAACAACCAAAGACAAAAAAGAAAGCAATACAATTTTGCTTGTTGCACCTAATGTTTACAAAAGTTAAATGTTTTTGGCCGAGAATTCTGCAACATTCTGGTTAAAATGAAACAAAAGTTTGTAAAATAAGACGCCAGCAGATTAAATCCGCAAATCTAGCGCTCACAACCTTTAAGCCACATCTACTGCCAGCCCTAAACTCACGGACGTTTTTCATTTTATTATGGAACATCTGTTGAAGGCAAAGCATAGGATTGTGCATCGACGCTCTTGTAACGTCAAACACCAACTTAAAACCAACCGCAGAACACATGTGCTGCTTCCATTTTCCTTGTGAAAAAGCTTCGGTAACATGAAAAAACCCTTATCGTTTCTCACAGAGGATACACTTAAAGATCGAACACAACTTTTGTTTGCTGTGCAGCTTACATAGCTCGGGATCTTTTCGAGCGGTATGGTCAGTGGGACCACAAGAGTAATTGCAAATGTACTTAAGTCGATGAACTCAAATCGTGTTTCAATTTGCTTCTTTGCAAGCAGCGCAGGAACATCGAGCAGCCGAAAAAACACTTTGTTTTCACTGGTCTCGGGAAGTTTGCTGTTTGTCTTTCCCACCGATCCCCGAAACTCCAAAGGCACTTATACGAGATTATCGGACTTAACGTCGTTTCAAGCGTTTTAGCGACCTGAAGAGGGTAACAGGCGCGACGCAACGCGGCCTGAATTTTGCTTTTCGCGCCGATGGCCAAGCAGAATGTGTGACAAGAGGCGCTAAGCCACTTCGATCCGAGTGGTGGTGAGAGTGTTGGCGATGATTAATTTATCAAGTGGCAACAGCGAACTAAATCCTCGAGAATCAGACTTCGGGTGTGGTCCACGTCTTTTAAATGAATAAAGACAAGTGCTTGTCTGAACGCAGACTTCAATCGCGGTAAAAACTTCGTGTTGTTTCGGCGATTCAGGAGTGTTCGCTGTTTATCTTTTCTTGTCGATGTAAAAGTCTCCCCCGTCAATAAAAGAACTTTTTTAGGCTATCTTTTAAATGCAAAATGTCTGTAATCACAAGCATATCTGTTAACAGAGTGTATTATCGAGCTTGTATTCAATTGCAAAAAAGACATCTTGACCTTTTACCATGTATTTGCACCAGAAGTACGCTGGAGTGTTTAAAACCTCAATTTTTTCATTTCATTGTTACAAGCTGTCACCAATAGGAACCTCAATTTTCAAAAAACACGCTTCCAACAGTTAATCCTAATAAGTTTTTACTCGTATCACTGTAAAAAAACACAAGCTTTACGAGAAGAATGCGGATGCTTTGATCCAATTCATAGAATTAAAAATGTTTTTCACGAGGTTATAATTTAGATGCCATGGTTTGGAAAGTGTTTCAAAAGGTGCATACTTAGAAAATTGAAAAAATAAATGCTCAGTGCCTCTCTTTTTTCTTACAAATCTTTCGGTTTCAACCTCTCATGGAGAAAACCAATGCAGCACAAGAATAAACTTTCTTTCATGTTTATACCCCGAATGCATAAAAATATTCATTGCTTCAGAATTACTATTGACTTCAATTTTTATCGTACCCAACACAGCTTGTTCTTCACACATTTCTTCATTGCTTAATTATGTCATTAGTATTAAACTGTAACACAGCAAACCAATCTCAGAAAAAAATGCAAGAACAGCAGAAAAGCGATTAGGAACAAAAATTATTTTCAAAACCTTTTTGCAAGATAAGGAAAGCAGACCCATTAACGTTCTAAATAATGTAGTTTCAGCACAGTTTCACCAAAAGTAATGGAATTTAGAGGAAAGGCTGATGGCTATTTACTATTTGTAGAATTTCAGTTTTGCAGTTTTTGATGAACACTCCACTCCACCTCTAGAAAGAAGTGTCTTGTGGAACTTTTTGTTCGTAGAAGTAAAAATTGTCAAGAAAAACATTGGAGAGTTGTTGGCGCTGTGGATGAAAGTACCAGGCCGCCTAAAACCTTTTCTAACAAGTTCAGCGAATCAGTGTCGGACGATATGTTTGTCGCTCTAACGGATGAGGCAACGAATCAGCGTCGGACGATACGTTTGTCGCTCTACGGCGCACATGCTTTTTCGCTGACACAACGCACTTAACAAGGCATTCAAATCCGAAGTTGTTATTTAGTTTTACACAGTTTCTTTTCCGAAGATAAGGCGAAATTTTCAACCAAACACGAAAAAGATGTATTTCTAGCGGCAGGGGTGACGTCCTAAAACGAAATGAACTGGTTTGACAACATAAAGTAGAAATGAAAATCGTTTTAGAAACCACCGATACATGGTGGACATATTTCCACTAAAAATACAAATTCGTTTCGGGACGACTGTGAGAAAGTCGGAAATTACCTACAGGAAATTGCTCCCCTTTCGTGAGGACTTTGCCAAAATCACGCATCGCCTTTTTGCCGGTTCAGGACGAACGCCATTTTGGCGGAAATACAATTTGCATTTTTTTCTCAGCCAAGTATGCCGCATGCTTCGCATTTGCAAATAGATGCAGCAGTTTCAGATGTTCAGGGAGCATGGTACTTGGATGATAAGCAATCATAAACATGGCTCCAGATCGCGTCTGAATTTTGCCGTGTGTTATGTGAAAAGGGGTGCGAGTTCAGGAAATAGGCCGCATTAGTTGCAAAAAGACGATTGAAAGAACGCATTTGTCATGGCGGAAATCAAAAGCTCATATATATTTTTCGGAGTTCTTTCTCTGTTGTTTCTCTACAACCAGTGAATCAGGTTCGTGATCCTTCTGCGAACTTCACCAGAAGTCAAGAAATGACTGCTGTTTGATTTCCACCAGTATGACATATGTTGTAAATATAGCAGTTCAATCTCCTAATTACAAAAGATTATTGCAAGATGCTGTACCATATCACAGGGGTCTCCAAACTTTTTTGGCCGAGGACCACATAAGCTAATACGAAATACGTCGAGGGCCGGACGTTTTACGCAATGAGTTGTTCCGGGATATGTTATATTATACCAAACCAAAAATTTTTTGTAAGCATCATTTCTTTCATCATTGATAAAATGGCTTGGCGGGCTGCATTTGGAGGCCCCTGCCGCATCACACAAACAAGCATTCTTGAGATTCAATATACTTACCTTGATCTATAACAAATACCGTATGTCTGTATAAGCATAAAACAGTAACGAATTTCGGAAGTAAGCTCTTTTGAATTGCGTAGTATTTCAGAATGCCACAATAACTTTTAAACAAATTGCTCCACAGTAATACCATATTTGTTCTCGCAAAAGCAGAAGCTTCATAATTTTTTCTGATCCCAGAAAAAGACATTATTGTTGATTGATTTATGCATGGCTTAAACATGGGAAAAAAAACGAAAACTAACAGACGCACATTTGGGGTATCTTTCGGCAATCAAAGTATATGGGCTGGCAATATGCAAGAGCGTTTTATTACTAAAAATTTGTATTTTATACATTCTTTCAAACTTCATTGATTCACCTGGATACTTAAGGATTGATTAGAGCACAAGTTCTTAACCGGGGAGGGGGGCGCGAAGGGGGCGTCAATGAATTTCCAGGGAGGCACGAGCCCTTACGCGCCCTACAACATGGAAAGTTTGATTGATAAATTTGCCAATAAATATATTTGTTTTCACAGCTTATTTAACGTCAGGGGTTGCTTGAAACAAAGGACAACTAATCAAAGGAGGCGTAGTAGAAAAAAGGTTAAGAACCACTGGATTACAGTTTGTGAAAAACTGACAATATATTTGTTTGGCTTTTGACCGTTAGAAAACCAAGTCCACTAAATTTTCAAATAAATATTTATTTTGGCTACAAAATTAAACCTGCATTAACTTTGAAACAACCTCACCAAAACTTCTGCTCTTTCAAAAGCATCGGGCGAGTAAATGGTATCCTTTTCCAAATATTATCATATTGGGTTGGATGACCAGGTCTATGTTTTCATTGCCCGACCGTTTACGAAAGTGTAAATGGGTTTATAAAACATTGTGAAGAACAGTCTGACAATAATGAATTAAGCGACATAGACGGTTGCAAGTTGCAAATTAATTATCAACTACGAATTTTAATTTTTGAAAGTTCTTGTCCAATTCTTTATTGTTCCAATAAATTTTTCGATGTCACTGCTTCTTTTACCTGTATTCTTGCTTCTGAAAGGTTGGTGCGCAAAGCCAAGTTTTCACGGACTTCCACATCCGGGTACTGTTGTTCTCGGAATGTGCTCTCCAGCGCCTCCAGCTGCTGTGCAGTGAACGCCGTGCGACTTCTCCGATGCTTTCGCGGGAAATTTCCGTTCCGCAAAACAAACTCTTCATAAAAAAAACTCCCTTTTCACAAAAAAGACAAACTGCTTTCGGTTCCTTGTAAGAACATGTCGTAATTTCGTCGAAGTGAATCATCTCATCGCCGTTTTGTTGTTGCAAAACTACGTAACAATGACAGGCAAAATGGAACAACCAAGCAAGTTCAGTTTTACGCAATCGTTTCGGCCTTGAGTTAAAGCTCTATAAACAAAGCGAGAAGCTGCATGCGACCGTAAAGACTGAACTTTTTCTCTCAAAATAAAATTCGTTACTGAAATGAAATTGAGCTGAGGTTCGGAAATCAAAACAGAACGAAAAGTGGTTGGAAAATTTTAGGACTTTTTTTACAAATAAAAAAGTTGCATATCAACTGACAATCACTAGAGTAGACTATTGCAATATTTGACACTCAACATAAATTTTTAGAAAATTAAATTCCGTTTTGTTTCCGGCTATAATTCAGGGCTAGGCAAACATTTTACAGTGACCGCCACATTGTTCCGTCAGTTCCTAGTGAGGGTCTAGCTTATAGAAATTATACTTTTCAATGTGAAATATTTCGATATATCGAATTTTCTATATATTTATGTTTTTATTATTCAAACCAGGTTTTTTTAAGGAGTTTTATCGGGTCCCTAGAATTGAAAATCGGGTCCGTAGAATCAGAGAAAATTATCATCGGGTCCCTAAAACCAGAGAAATCGGGTCCCTGCAGGTCTATACCGGGTACCTAACACTTTCGTTAAAAAAACTGTTCAAACTATATGCTTCTTATGTTTTATATAACCATGTATTGATACTCGATCAGCATAAAAAGATATTGAAAGTTTGCATTGTGTATACGAGGGAAAATTAAAATTCTCAGCGGGCTACAAGCCACCCGAAGGCCTTAGTTTGCCCATCCCTGGATTATATTGTTGACAAGCTGGATAAGGACCATGTTGGAAAAAACGTTAAATCGTAAAAACACACAACACCATTTGTGAAAATACCATTTTTCAATCTGTTCTTCCTGAAGCTGCTTCTATCTACGCCCTTAAATATACCTTGAGCTTCTTACCTGCCAGTGCTTCGACCATTGACGTATGCTGCCAGCAAGGGGTGTAGGAGGGATGTCCGTTCATAAAAAATAAATCGTTGAACGACGCCATGAACTTTTGCAACAAAGACTACAGAAACCTTAGAATCTGAAACTGTTAAAAAACGTGACATACAATGCTGAATCATCTGCACAACATTCATTCTACAATCCCGCTATACCTGCATCGATCAAGCTGATACCCATTCACAAACGATGTCACAAGTTTTTGAAACATTCTACCAAAGCGCTACAAGTACAAGCATCGAGTTTATTAGTGCAAAACCAGCTGAAACAACCTATCTGTAATAAAAAATACTCTCTTAACTTCCGATAGAATAGGAAACATAAGTAATGAGACACAAGATGCCTATCTCCAGGTGAAATTTACAACAAGAGGCCGAATAGTGTGAGATCTATCTCTTGCAACGTCCATACTTCTCAAACTGAAACTACTGTACAGTAGTGATAAAGTCTGCAGTCATCCTGGCAGCCTTAAATCTCTTTAAAACCTTGTTTGCTTTCACCAGTGTTCTTGTTCTTAACCTCGTTGCACTCGAGGGTCTTTCGCTGACTACAAGTCAGTTTCCCGCCTGAGGAAAACCGAGTACCAACATTTGCGCGAGAGGGAGTCAACAACCGGATTAAAGAGTTTTTCGCACGTTTTCGGGATCGCCTTCACTTGTGACGTCATAGTAAACTGCGGTGTAACTAAAGTACTGACGGTGGTCAAAAGCACACCAACTCCGCTTAATCCTCTGGAAAGTTGTATTTCGATCGCAAAGCTTCCTCACGGCATTTAAAACGCAAGCAGGAGTTCACGAGTTGTTGAATTAACCTCGATAAAACCAGGATGTGACACAGGAAGCTGAAATTAAGTTTATATCACTTCGTACTACTACTGTGCCTTCGAGACCTCTGGCTTTGTGACGTAACATTCGAAGTGCTTCACAATTGATGGATTACGCATAAAACAGGTGTTCACTGTTAGAACTGGCAGGTTTGTTAACAGCTTTAATCGGTTGTATTGTATTTTTAACAAATATAGTTCAAGTTCGTTTTTCTGGGTTATATTTTTACAGCCACTTGCAATGTTATGGTTTGCAAGTAATAACTATAAACATATTCTGGAGAAGCAATCGTTAAACAAGTGCATGCGTCTTTTTTTCTTCCTCACTCCTGGTTGGGTTCCGTTCACTAATCATCAATTTCAACTACTGTGATTCAAATAAATGACCCTAATTGCAAATTTTTGTTGCTCTTGGGAACATGATTATTTTCCAACTGTAATCGGAATCTGCTAAAAAAATTCTGAACAAACAAGGTTTTCGAGTGCTTGTTTACATACGAAAAAAGTAGGTGCTTTGTAAACATTTTTCATTTTCATCTTGGAAATATCCATATAGCGCATTAAATAAATCACTGTATAAAAATCTTATTAATTCACTCGTTGAAGAACAGGAATTTTGTATTTAGTTATTGCATATTGTAATTAATGTAGTCAGAACAGAGGTTTGCGCAGAGAGGGTAATGATATTAATTGGGGTTGCTGCACCTGGAATCAAATGTGCTCTTTAGATGGCACAAGACGAGATCTTGATTTCAAATGAGGAAAAAGTTTCTACTGTAACTGAAGACACGAAACTACAAAAGGAATAGTGTCACCGGTTAGGTCAGCCAATTGGAGCAAGTGCTGGATAGTTGGTTGACTACACTGCAGCGGCGTGTCTATAGAGCTGCAGTCAGGAAGGAAAGTGGGAAAAGATAGCATCAAATTTCGAAATCCACGTAAGGAGCAAAAAATGTCATTGATTTTTTTCAAACCGGCCTTCAAAAGGTTGATGGCACCACTTTAAAAGATCAACGTGGTCTTTTGGGTAGGGCAGTGGTTTTCAACCTTTTTCATGCAGCGACACATTTTGACCTAACGACCCCCTTATGAAAATTTCCCGCCAGGCGTATGCAATGCGGTGGTGTTTGCATAATAGAAAAACACAATGACTGAAAATACCTCAAGGTATCACTATGTTGAACAAAGACTCATTTATTAAATTAATGCGCATGGCAGCATCAGTGAGAGAGACCAGCGGCGAATGCAAGTCACTCCACAGCACAACTCACTGAAACCTAGAAAACTGCCAAGTTAGCTGCCGCATTCAGATATTTACAAACGCAACACATTCTTACGTCACGAAGTTATTCGTGCTTTGCCAAACGCAGCAGTACTGTAATGGTCATAATCACACTCAAAACTTTGTAATGTCATGGTCACACTTAAAACAATTTTGAATAAAAAAGTAGATTATCAATTTTGCCAGGTGATCGTATATTTTTGCTACAACGAAAAGTGGATCCCTGTGAGAAATATAAGATATTTAAAAAATGATGAACCTTTTTATCAGAAGCTCTCGCTGCCCCCTAGAGAAAAGGCAAACGACGCCTACGGAGGTCGCGACTCCCAAGTTGAAAACTACTGGGGTGGGGGTGGAACGCGTGCCAAGCAGCCCCCAGCTGGATCTACCACTGCTACACTGTTCTGAGTATGCGTTTAAAAATCACACCTGTATGTGAATCACATGTATGCATTACTGCAGTCAATATTTGTCAAATCTTGAAACAAAACTACATTTTCCCACGTCGTTATCACAGAGCCGGAGGAAGGGCCCCCCGTACCCCCCGGCGAGGGCGGCGGGCAAAAAGGGAGCCCCCAAATCTGACCGAGTACGTTTGTTACGGCATATAGAGACACCAGAACTGAACTCACCAAGAACTTATTTCACACATTTCTTCTTTCAATATTCATATTTATCCAACATGTCAAATCAATTTACCTTCACACGACCCATAACTTCTTGAAGGTCTAGCTACGCAACTGGTCTGCAACTTAATTTTCCTGAGTATTTTTTACTAGGCTATACTAAAATGCTTACAATCAACGTGGATTCAGCAAACGTTGCCTGCACAACAGCCAGCGTACCAAGGCAAATGCTGACAATGAAGCTATTCACAGTGCATTTAGCAATGGTTGGCTTTAAGCCAGGGTGGGAAACGTAGCTGAAAGAGGCCCACCGGTCACCGTAGGGGTCCCCTTGCCAACATTCAGAAAAAAGTTTAGAAATTAAAATGTAGCCGGATGTGGATTTCTATATACTAAAACCCGAAATCATTGTAAAATAACACTCCAAGAACTTCCGAAAAACGCAAAATCACAACAAATTAGTGAAAACCAAAAAAGTACTGAATACCGAAATATAAGCAAAATGGGGCTCAGTTTCTGCATTTATCTAGTCAGGGGGGAGGTTCGCACCCTTGAACTCCCGTCTGTCACACCACTGTTGTATTCAGTATTGACCTGTGTTGTATCCTTTCAATGTACAAGAATAGAATAACCCCTATAAAATCATATAAAATTGCATTCGTAGCCCGCGCCTGTAATATCCAGTGTATCTTGCTTCCGAATTGTCCAATGAATACTCAGAACTTACACCACTGAGATATCCAGTTATTTAACAATAACATTGTGCCCAGTAGGGGGCCTCGGCCCAATTGTGGGCCGTTCAGCACTTTTTACTGGGCCGCGCAACACTTGTTGTTGTGTCTGCGTGGAATCAAACATAGGCTACTGTAAAAAACATATAGAACATTGATTGTTTGATGTTAACACGGCATTGATATTGTCATTATAGGATTTATTACATCAACATAGCATTGCTACGTTGCAGATAACTGAACAAAACATAAGTCTGAAATTGGGCTTTCAAAAAAACGCGGACTTTGATTACGACTGAAAAAGCATGGGCGTCCCCAATAAGGGGGCAAAACACCCATTCGCCCCCCCTTTTGAAAATTGGGACAAAGAACCAAAAATTTCTAGCAAAACTGAAGTCAAGAGCTTAATTCCTATTAAAATGATTTGATTCTTGCTTTGACATTTTTTTTGCTGGTATGACACCCACAGTGCATAAGAAATAGATTCACTGTCCTGGTTTTGTGCAGTGATGAGTTTGCAGTTCACTCATGTCCGCTCCTTTGCTGTCTGCAGAGGCAAATTGCGAAACTTGCGTTCAGATTGTTCTACTGTTGGACTTTATTGCGTAACAGGAACAAGGCAAAGAATCTTCACGTGTTCACCTCCAAGTTACGGTGGTTGGCGTTTTGTCGCATGCGAATGTTGAACGCAGGTAATGCAGGAAGACAGTAAGTTCTGATAGCGGATAGCCACGTACTTTTATAGCCTACTGTGCAAAAACATTCATTGTTGATGTGAGACTGAACGCTTGTCCGGATTATGTGGATGAGCGTTCACCGTAAAAAAGTCAGTAAAGACAAGCAAGGATTTATTGAAAGGGTGTTTTGGTTGCTTTGAGAACGAGATCTTAGACCAGCTATGTCCAACCCAAAATGGCTTACTGAGCAACAAAGTATGTCACTATCTTAACCAGGGCCGCACATTTAATTACATATTAATGAGGTCCGCACATTGAATGACTTACTTTGATCTTAGCAAACTAAATTTAGCTTAAGCTAATGTACTGAAAGCGTTCAAATCCCAATTGCAGTAGTAACAGAATGAAAAAGAGGCACTTAGGAACACCTGCATCAAAAATGTCAAATTCAAGATTATCAAAATAAGGATAGATTGTCACTATGTAGGTTACTTATACTGCAGCAAAAACCTAAACTGAGCCGCACAAAACGTTCGCCTGGGCTGTATGCGGCCCGAGGGCCGTGGGTTGGACATAGCTGTCTTAGACGTTTGCAGCTCTTTTTTCTAAATGCTGCTGGCAAGTCTTGCTAGGTAAATTAAAGACATAATCGTGGTTTTGTTAAAGACCACGGTAATTTGCTTCTTTGAAACAAGGTACCCTGCCTGAAAAATCTGCAGACAGTGTATTTTTTAACTTGTCGCAATATGCCAAGCTATTGCTGCCGACAAAGCGCATTTTTGTGACTATTGCCATAAAATGGAGCAATTTCTTTTTGCATAGAATGGGTAAAGCGCTTTGTGAATGTCCGTTTGCATTGCATCGTCAGCAACCTGAAAAGTATAAGCAAAATATCGACGTTTCCCCCCTGGAAAAATTTCTGCGGATGCCAATGGAAAGGGGCTTGGGGCCATTCTAACGAAGGTTTGCCGATAACTGCTGTACGCAATACTGCTGAACGGAGCTTCAGCAAGTTGAGGCTAATCAAAACTTTTCACAGATAAACTATGACTGATGAAAGGCTAACAAATTCGGCAATGATGCCTATTGGAAGTGAAACTGCTAATTTATTAGATATGACTGAGTTGACAACAACATTTGCTTTTTGAAAACTTGGAAAAAGTCATTTTCTTAGATTGAAGCAAAGCAAATGCTTAAGTCTGTATGCTTTATACGTTGTGTAGAAAATGCTTTTATAAGCATTTGTTAGAATAAATCGATGTTTTTGTTTAAAACATCGATTTATTCTAAATACTATGCGTTAAATGCAATCTATTGTATATTGGGAGCCCCAACGTCCAGGTTAGGGGGGGCACCAAGCGCCGGTCCTGCGTTGTCACTCCGCCATTGTGAATGAAATCATGAAATGCGTCTTTTCAGTTGGTGGACACTAGAGGTGGCCGGAGTCACTTTTTCAGACTCCGACTCTGCTCCTGTTCCAAAATTCAACCGAAATTAATCCATGTTTTCACTTAAGAAATAACCAGGCAAACTCCTGCTACTGCTGAAATTGAAAAGTGACTCCGGATCCGCGTCCGGTTTTTCACAAATTATTGACTGCGGGTCCGACGGAAAAACCCATAATCCTGCCGGAGTCGACTCCGGATCCATGGCCACCTGTGGTGGATACGCATTGTCCGCTGTCGACTGATATCAACATTTTCAGACCGTGAACCTGTCATGTTCTTTTCATCATCAACAATATTTTGTGATAAAACCTGTGCACTGACGCGCATTTTCTCTGCCACGAGGTCGAAACAGCAAGCAAGCTCTCAGTACTTTCAGATCACACAAAGCTGACGGACCCTTGTCAATCAACGTGAAAAGGCAAAAGAACTTGGGAAGGTCCATCAGACCATTTAGAAAATCATTGCCGACCGAAGTTGGTTGAGGCCATTCACGCTATTAATCTCCCTTCTGCAGTGCATTTCCGTACCGTCCTCAGGACGGACAATGATTGTCATGACGAACATTTCAAATCAAAAACTCATTTTCGACAAGATTTATTACTTTCAGACAAATGGACCCAAGCGCTGTTTTGTTCCAATTCGCCGTCGGCGTTCGCACGAAATGGCGATCTCGCAACAAAGATCCAAACACGGTTCCCAAATGTTGGGATGAGCTCCATCGCAATAGGTTTTTTCCTCTAATCTGGCATATCACCGATACAAATATTTCGTTCTGACGTGCTAGAAACAAGCAGTGGTAGAGCACATACCAAGCAATGAAGCTTTCCTGACCTGATGCACCAATTCCGCACGAACTTTTCAAGAATCCGCAGAATAAACAAAGCGTTCCTAACCTTGCCCACCAACGCCCTGCGCTTCAGCGCTTGGAGCCTGGAGTACATCTCAAAAAAATCCTTGTTATATAAACAGTTAACGTTTCGCTCCGTATGGTTCCAACAGCTCCCACGAGTGCCGAGTATCAGTTGCAATCAGATTGAGCGCGTTTCCAACGATCTCCGCTTCGTTTAGGGAGAGGCTTTCTAATTTTAATGAGGTGAAAATGTATGAGGTAATTTCACACGCGAGTGAGAATAACAAGGTGAAAGTCGCTGACTTGAGTCGAATACGAAAACCGGGAGAAAAGATCTTGATCGTCCGCAGACGATAATTTTTCTTGTTAACAAGAATGCCTGAAATCAGCGCTTGTGATATTTTTCAATACTGAGCTGCAGGCAATTTTTACGAAATGGTTGGAAAATTTCGGTGACAACTATTTAATGAAAGTCAACAAATTACTCAGACTCGTGGAAGCAATTGTTCGCACAGTTGTCTGTTTAGCTATCAAGCCAGAAACACTGTTTTTAGTCTTTTAACTCCAAGTACACGCTTGAGGCTACTACGTTTGTGACAAGATTTTGAAAGTGCAGAAGTCTGCATATGCAACGACCGTTGCAAACGCTTAGCTTAATGAGACTTGATTTACCTGACCTGCAAAACCACGCTTCGTTTGTGTGGTCCGTTGTCCGACGTTTGAGTTAGTTCTCAACGTGTATCGCGCTTTGACCAAACAAGCTGAAGGTGGCGTGTACGGGCGCTAATTCGAGAATCGGCGTTTCACAATATGTTAGTGACCTTTGACAGCAAGCTGCTAGTGACGTTTGACAAACAACGTCATTAACAGATTGTTTCGAGAAACTGCATCTTCATGCTCGTTCTTGGAAGGACGTGGGCAAGCAGATTCAGATGGGAATTACGGCACTGATCACAAGCCGTTTCTGGAAATGTGTCATCCACATGTTCATCGATGTGATCTGTTCAAGAGGCTGAAAGTGATTTATGACACTTTTAAAAAGGTGAGTTATATCTTAACGCGTAATCGGTAGGTGCTGGAAAGGCTTGGCAAGCTTGCGAATATTATCATCTGAACAGCATTTTTTGTCTCGACCTATCGTTAAAAAAACTCCACTCCGTGATTATTGCCCCAAGCTTGATGTGTTCGATGTCACAAACGGTAATTATACCACGCTCCATCAGCAATCCACGTGTGCTGAAAATTTTCTCGTTCAAGCGTTGTTTGTTCTCAAACTGTTGATCACTTCTGCATAGCGGTCGTCAAGTTGGGCAATAGGCAAAGCAAGCAAACACATGCTTTACGAATGCAGGACATATATGCATACATTACCCTGCAGCGCTTCTTGCGTGTGGTCGCTTCGGCGTATTGCAACGGAGCATCAATTAACCCGTTCAACCAGTGATTTAAATGAATGCAGCGGAGACTTCTGGAAGCTTCGCAGCCAAGCAAAATTTCAACGCCAGCACTGTTCAACGCTGGTAAAAATTTCATGATCGATCGCACTCCAATTTCCTGGTATTTTCATGAAAAGTTCGTTTTATTCGCTGTTGCTGGTCAACCATGGGTCTTTTCTGATTTATTTTTTTCCTATCGCTGAACAGAATGAAGACGTGTTTCGACGTATTGCGATTGTGTCGTCTCGAGCCTGCGACAAACAAGGGATTGTTCTACGCGTGAAATAGAAACACAATTCATTGTAGCTCAATAATCTTTAAATTCTGCATGTACACTATAATGTACACAGCCGTAGTGGTCTGGGGTCAGCTTTCTTCCTGGGCGTTTGAGAATTATACTTTGAAGGGAAAATAAGACTTGTTGGACAAACGCTTCCACTGTATTAACAAATTTTGTATGAAATAAAAATGCCATTTGTATTTGTTACCCAATATTATATGCTACTTGTCAGGTACTGATATTTATCGTGGTTACAAAATACACCAATATTTGCGCAATAGGCATGATTTAGGAGAATCTGTGGTCATTGCGCGAAAACGTACTGGAAAAACTTTTTTTTTCGTGCTAAAATGTCAATTGCTATTTGGTTAAAAAGTGTACACCCCACAAATCTTTACGCCTGTGACTTAGGTTCGTCGATATGTTCTTCCGATGCGTTTTTTCCACAATCCAGAGGAATACCGCAGCCATCCCGCGACATTAGACGAAAAAACTAGCAGCGCTGAAAAGCATTTTAGAAAGGTACCAACCTACGCAACGTTTGACAGGTTAAATTTTCAACCACTTTATTTAACGTCGAACACTGACGCTCTGGCGGAAGTCGTATCTGCGTTCCCATATAAAATAGGCTAAATACAAAAGTCGCACAGCAAATATTTTTCCCCGAAAACTCCTTGAGATGGGAGTGGTTCAGGCTGAAATGGGCCTGCTGTTGCCATCATCAGGTCTGCTGCACCTGCAGGCGTGTTGTCTTGTCACTCTTCGTACGGCTTTCAAGCAGGGCGGGAGTTCAAAAATTATAGAAACCTTATTAACTTGCAGGACTTGAACTCCCAATGAAGGTTAAGGCGTAGGTCCTCCGTTCGCAGAGGCAGTGGCCGTCTAGTGCCGAGATCATTTTATCTGTGTATTTTAATTTGCAGTTATACGAGAGTTACTTGCTTGATTGACTAAATTTCGAGATAAACACTTTCATTTTTGCCCCAAAAATGATGAATTTGGTGAATTTGAGTCATGGATGTTGTTGTTGATATTTGCGTCAAGCGGGTTATCGGCGAGTCAAAGCCTGCAATCCACGGCCAGCTGACCTGATGACCTCTGGGCCCTTCGTTGACCATGCAAAATAAACAAGAACTGTCATAGGCGTCGGAGGGCGATCATGGATCCCTTCGTCCCCTTTGATATTGAAATTTGACATTTTCTTATTAAAGCTTTAGCAAAAAAGGTTGTTTTCTTAGTTTCGAGTGGGCAAAATGAAGTTCCACCACTTTTGGCCCACCCTGGAAAAATCGTTTTTGGCTACCCTGGAAAAATTCACCATTGGCTTCCCCTGGAAGAAATCTTTCCGACGCCCATGCCTGAATCGCATTTGTTGCCAGTGGTGTTAGGTTCTTTCTTGTGAGCGCATCTCCCATTCTTTAATTGGCAGTGGAGACTCACCCGTTTTTTGATTGAAAGCCAAGTACAGGTGCTTTCAAGGCAAGTACCGTAACTATTTGACTTATCGTAACGCCCGTCGTGACATAAGTGTCGGCGCAACCCCCTACTGTTCGTTATGTATCTTATGTCTATCAGGAGCGTAACGAGGGGGCAAGGGGGACATAATTCCCTGGGCGCCGTATCACCATGGGGGTGCCGAAAAGTCCCAACAACGTCACAAGTGCTTTCTGCACGTACAGCACATTTGCTTCAAAAAGACCCAGGTTCGAACATGGGGGCGCTAAACTTTCTTCTTGCCCCGGGCGCCGTCGAACCTCATTACGCCCCTGATATCTACCCCACCGTGTTGTAATAGCACCGTGGGGACGTTTTTCTAGAGTTCACTATTACTAGATAAAAGCAGGCCCGTAGCCAGGTGTTAGGGTTTGGAGGAGCAAAATTCATTTTTAGGGTGGTCAGATTTTGTTTTTATTATATGTTTAAAACAATATTTTCTGGGCACAAGAAAATTGGGGGCACAAACAAACTGTGGGGGAACTTCCCCCGAATGCCCCCCCCTCCCGTGGCTACAGGTCTGGATGAAAGCACACTCTACTGATGATTGTGTTTTCATCACGAGTTCTTTGTTAGGAGGTATGAGGATTTGATATTATTAAACCGTACGTATGTTACTCTTGCTTTGTGAAACCCACACAATGCTGAAGCAATTTTTGTTTGCCATTTCCCATGACACACGAAAGAATTAATTCCCACCAGTCCGTTGAGTTCACGCAGCGGTCATTCGGAAAACGTTCTGTTCCTGTTGGTGCATTAAGTCACACAGTCGATCACGTTCACTGGTGCTGGGTGCTGATTTCACAGCTGGCGGAGACGATCATCAATATTTAACGCTTCACATTAACGGCAATGATTAACTGGTCGCCCCAGTCTTCAATTAGCGCACCGTCAATCACGCTGGATGAAGAAGCCATTAAAGGTTCGTGAAACGATGATTTAAATAGAAAAAAGCGCTGTCTGGCTCTTGAAGTGGCAAAGCGCTGCGTTCAAAAAAAAAGAGCTTTCGTATTTGTGGTCCGCTTAACGTGATACTTACAAGGTGATGCCAGGAGTGACTGCGTGCATATTTCTATCACAGAGTCCGGTCACAATTCACACGAGATTGGAGTTTTTCCTTGACCGTACGGTTGTCGTAGCTTTCAAGAGCTTGCTATTTCATGGAATCACTAGCACTTCGGTCTAAGTCACCAGTTTGCTTCATTTTGCAAGCATCGTGCTTGAAAGTTACTTTTATTTATCCAAAAAATTTGATTTAAAATAGCTCGTGGTTAAAATCATTACACTGTAAAATCGTAGGGTCAGTTGCTTGTCTTGCGTCTGAGACGGACCTTTGGACAGTATGGTCCGACCACCTTATTTCCAGCCCTGCGCTGCGCCTGCTCATGTCAAACAACGCGGTGAAGCGAAAACAAACTGAACAATGAAAAATCAATCGAGGCGCCATTGTTGCCATTGTAAGCTTCGGTTGCTATGGCTACAAAGTGCCTGGCTTAGATTGGAAACTTCAATCCAGGAACGAGCTCGGCGTGTGTTGCTGGAGACAACACGCGCGAAATTGCCAGGTATTGCGCGAAATCCTTACCAGGGTGTTTGTATGAGCTTAGGTGAAAAAAGTTTTAGATTGTGAAGGTTAGAAAATTATGGCAAAATATTCTACAAACAAAAGCTTGAAAAAAGGCAGATAATTTGGCAGTTTCAGACGTCTTTTCAGTCTTTAACTGGTAAGCTGCGAAGCCAATTGCACTTAATTGAGAACATGTGTATTGTTGCACACTACAGCCTGTGTTTGTTGAAGCTCTATGTCGAAAACACGAAACTGACTAATGTTGCCTTGGCAACAAAAAAGGAACCAGAGGAATTTTCTTCAAAGGGTTTTTACCACATGCGGATTTCTCAGGATTATGGAAAAGTTATGTTTATCAATATGCAAAGTTTCCTCAAAATGCAATGTTTATGCTCAACGACCAGTGGCGTAACTGACGGGTGCCAGGGGGCGAGCCGCCCCCCTGGCAAGCTAAATGTAAAAACTGGGCTCTTTGGCTGAACTTTTGATATTTGGTATTCTTTTGGTTTTCAGTAGGTTGTTGTTTTTCGGAGTGTTTTAGTTTTTTTAGCTAACATAGACACCCGCATTCGTTGTCATTTCTTAACTTTTCTTCTGAGTGTTGGTTAGTGGCCCCGGTACGGTAGCCAGTGGGTCTCATTTCAGCTAAGTTTTGCCCCCCCATGGCTCAAACCTCTAGTTACGCCACTTTTAGCGACAGATAATTGCACGTGTCGGTTTCAGTGAGTTTCTATGCTAGTTTTGCTGGAAAGCTGCAATGTTTTTTATCTTCAAACGCGAAAACGAAACCATTTTTAATCAACACTAAAAGTTGCTTTCTTTTTTAATTTGTATACTTAGAGAATCTTCAGCTGGGAAAACTTTCAGACTTCTATTGAAAAGATCTCGCTTGTTTAATTTGTAAAAAGGTTCATTTTAAGTTCAAGTGTGATTTGAAACAACTTCTGGGTTTGATGCGAGAGCTACAGGCGGTGTTCATAAGCTTCACTTTTTATCATTGGTCAAAGACTTTCGCACAAGTTGGGACTTGCACGTCCACAGTCGCAGAATGGTTTCTGCCATGACAGTGCTTATTCGCTCAACAGATTTTCGAAGTGCATGTGGGGAAGGTGATCATTGCGTTGACCTCAGCTTGATACTTTTTTTGCAAATGAAAATGTTTAGGCCAATGTTTCAGGCATTTTCTACTCACGAGAAAACAATGCAGGTCGGTTCCGATTTTGACACAAAAATTTTGTCGATTATTCTCCAGGTTTACACTTATCGCAAGATTTTCATTTCAATTCGTATCCGTGACACCCATTTGCTAAATCGTTACTTGCAAAGTAGTTTTGGTACCGCTTAAAAATAGATCTGAGAAAGTGAACCTCAGTCACTGTATTTGTAAATAAGTCAAACTCAGCGTTTTCTAAACACTTGTGGATCACGGACCCTTGGTTCAATAAAAGTTACAGACCACTTAAAGAGGAAACGTTGCAATGAATCATCAAAATTGGGTTTTAAATCATGGTAGTTGTGATCAAAATGTCTGTAAAGCCGATTAACCCTTTGAATAACATTCATGGACCCCTTAATGCACCTCAGGCTAAAAACCCTGGTCTAAGCGAATAATTCCGCTTGTCACTGCACACAAGTTGAACCCCACTAACGTTTTTTCAGTTAACTTTGATTTGGTCTCATTCCTCTTCAACCAAGATTTATTATCATAAACAAACGAAGAACCAGCCAAGACAAACAACGATTTTAAGAAAGTATGAAACAAATCTCAGAACAAATCTTAAATGTCGCTGATTCGCTGTACAAAGATGTTTGTGCAGCGAATTAGCAAAACTTAAGTTAGCAAACTTTACAAGTTTACATGAAATGTACGAACAGTTTTCCCCTTAGCAAAATTTAAAAATACGAAAACTCATAAAAAATTGCTTTCATCGTAGACAGTGACGATTCAACGCAATAAAGAATCTCAGTCTTTTGGTTCTTCCTTGACTCCCTCCCCATTTTCGATGGTTGGTTTTGAGAGACCCGAGCAGTAGCATGGGTTTAAGTTATGCCTTTTATTTCCTTATGTTTTGCTTTTTCCCGCAACTGTTGCCCAAAGTTGAAAATGGTAGCTAAACTGCGCGAAACCTGGCATAAGATTGTCTTTAGCCATGAAACTACGGCTCGCTTTCTTCAAGTCTTGCCCCAGTTTTCATTTCAACCGTAAGCTTTACTTGCAATTTACAGGATTGAAGATGCGTATATGACGCGCGTAATGGATTTCCTGGTAAAAAACTCCGCGAGCGGATTTAGCCGCGTCGCCATTGTGGAGACTTGTAGCTATGCAACGTCAACGACAGCAGACTGCGAAATCAAGGTTCTGCTGTGCTGACTGATTCGACCAATTCTTTTTATTACAGTAATTTAACAATGGTCATACACAGACACAGCGAGGTCATCAATATCGTCAGCGAAATTTCCGTTGTGGAAAGGCAAATAACGCATGAGACTCACTTCAACGTTGTGGTAAGGCAATACACAGGAACTTGCTCTTCAAATGACCTTTCTGGTTTTTTAAAACAGCTAAGGCAGCTTTGCAAAAAGATGTGATTGCATAAAATGTGATTAAAACAACGCTTAAAACTTAACTTTGTTTATTTATTTTCAAGGCTGGTAGGATACAGGCATGTCGCAAGCGGTTATAAATCGACCGGGCAGCATTGGTCGTGTGGGCTCGCTGCCTAGAATCGAGCACCCACTCTCGCGGTTAGAAAACCCTGATAATATTTCCGTTAGAGGGGTGAGCCGAGCAAGTTTTCGTCAGGGTGATGCTGTCGCGGAGAAGGGGGTGCGGAACCACCGGCCGGCTACGATGAGCCCCAGGAGGAAAGACTTGGACCCGAAGATGCCAATACAGGCCATACCCGAAGGTGTTCAGGTCGTACATTCCACAGATCCGGAAAAGACTACTCTTCCTGTTTTCGGTAAAGTAGACAGTTTTGCTTTTTGATTTAATCAGAATGTATGTAATTTTGCTTAGACAGATATTACGGTTTGGTACGCCTTTCACATGACGTTTAAAGCTGTTAATTACAAATGGTTTTCTTCAGCTTTTGTTGTTAGGAAAATTGCTTATCAGCAGCTTTTTTACCGAATTCACCAGCTCAGAACTTGTGAAGTCGTGAACTTGTGAACAGCTCAGCCACAGGCGTAGCCAGGGGGGCCATGCCCCAAAAAACTTTCGGAAGATACAGTCATTTTGTTCTTTGAGAGGCAATATCCTAAACAAATAGTGGTATTCGCCTAAAATCAAACATTTTGGCCCCCCAAAATTTTTGGGCTGGCTACGCTACTGAGCTGAGCTCAGTACCTCAGTTACGATTTGCAGCTAATACAACGGGAACTTCACTGGCACGTTAATTTATTACCAAACTTTCATTTTCGCCGATTCATCTTTTTCTGCCACTTTTATTAATCTTGTAAGTTCCAGATATTTATATCTTCGAATAATCGCATTGTAGTTTGTAGTCTTTGCTTCACTTTTTTCCAAACTAATACGCTTAAATATTTTTTCCGTCTCATGAAATTGTTTTCCTGATTTCTTCAGTTTAAGTGAACAAGCAGTTTAAGAAATACTGGCATTCAACTGCAACGTCATCGTCAGCAGGAACGCTTTCATATATTCTGCAAAGTTACTTCAATACATTTTTGTAATCACAGAACAACAGTACCTTTCATCACCCATTTCAACAGATGCGCTGTTATGATTTTACCGGAGTATAAAATTATTTTTTCCGTTTGAACACATGCCTTTTAATCATGTTTAGGGCTCTTCCACGCGTTCCTGCTCTTTTGACACTTTTAGTATTTTTGTCTTTATATCACAAAGCACTTTTTCACAACTTACAACATGTATGTCCAAAACATGATCTGGCGATATTTCCAGGGTTGCGGAATCGGAGGTAGAATATCCGACTCCGACTTTCCAAAATTTCCGACTCCTTAATATAAAGGGAATGAAATTTGGCTGTTAAAATCAATGGAAATCGTAGTGCACAGCAAGAAATATCTGTTTCAACAAAAGTTTCAAAAGAAATTGTACCATTTCAACAGGAATTCGATGTAAGAAATGATCCAATCGGACATCCGGAGTCGGACAAAAAAATCCGACTCCGGCTCCGACTCCCAGTGTTGTTAGGAATCCAACCCCACCCAAAAACCTCCGACTCCTTACGACTCCGACTGCGCAACCCTGCATATTTCACTATCGAATTTTGCCAAAGACCTGCAATAACCGGGTTGATTTCTCGACTTCTGCAGTATCTTGGCCTGGGGTAATCAGTGCCCTTTTGTAATATTTGATGAGATCCCAAACGTTTGAGGAGACTCGCTGTTGTCTGCTCCACATTGCTGTACACCGAATAATGTTTTGTGTTTCGTGGTTTGATTTCGCTTCTGAAATAATTTGCGTAAGTTCTCAGATTCACATTCTACTTTTGATTGTTCCATAACGATGATTGAAATTTATTCCGCCAGTTGTTTCATAACCGATAGTAATTTTTAAAAGTGCATCGTTTATTGTCAGTCAGACCTTCTATGTTTAGTGGATTACCTTGCACTTTTCATAGCTGAGTGCATAAATCAACTATTTCCGTGCACGCAATGTCAATTAATGCTAACACCCTCACAGAATACCTGGGAGATATTTTAGTCCCATTTCTTTGCCTTCTTGTTTACTGTCAGTTGCACTCTCTTGGTTAAATGGTCACATATTTTCTGTTCAATACGTTAGCTCCCTTACATACAACCCCCAAATGACATGTCCAATCTCGGTCTATGAGTCCGTTTCAGACTCATGGGCTCATTTTCTCTGAAACCTCGCGAAACCTCTTGATATGCCCTCAGCTCCAACCTAATTACGCTGCCATTCAAAACCCGTTATTGCAAGAAAAACGTCCTTTCTTACGTGAAGCAAACAGTTTTCACGCCGGTGTTACAGTGTTTTATTTTCCGAAACTGACTTTTCTTCCAGGTGGCAGAAATTATTGTTATCGATACGGTAAGCACGCTGATGATGCGAATCATTCTAGAGAATAGACCGGAGCGTAGCTTGCAGAGCTTGTCGGCGAAGCATACAGTTACTCTTATGTGCCTATCAACTGTTCGTGAAAACTGTTGATACAGCTGAGATTATAGTGGTTGAGGTGATGTGCAAGACGTACAGTTAACTACTCACCCGCATGGCCAGTACTTCAGAGGAACGCATTCACTTCTTGGCGTGATTCAATGGAATCTCGTCACCCCATCTTATTTGTTTTGTCAACTAATATGTTGTGAACAAATCCCGGCTATCATTTGGCCTCGTGGAAACTGGTCATACTTACTGGCATATTGGACGTTAGTTCCTTGTACTAAGTAAATGCTGTTTCAAGCGTAACCCAAGCTAAAAGAACAAGATTTCGTTCACTCCAAACTTAAAAACAAGCATGTTATTTTCATTTCAATCAAGAATTATTAACCATTCTACCTATGGAATTTTTCAGCTTGACCCCAGATTCAGACTAGAATATCCAGAGAAATTACTGATTTTGCGCTATGCTCTCGCACTTACGTTACAACTGCAATCGCTGCTGTGTATATCGAGCGTGTTATTGACGTTGTAGTCAAAACTTGAAAAAATGTTCAGTTTTTCCTATTTTTGTAAATAGACGCAGCAATCATTCCTTGTGCATGATTGCTAAGAGACTAACATTTGCATGTTATGCATGCTCATCTATGCATGGCATAAGCGTATAATAACTCGCCTCATGTAGCTGTAAAAGTGCATCAAACAGTGAACACAGGCCTATTTGAAGATTGTTTATGGAATACCAGGAATATCTTCCGGGAAAAGCTCTACTTTACATGTGGCGATCTTTTTCAAAAAAATACAGTATGTATAAAAAGTGCATTGTCCAAGGGGTTAAACATTTTACCGATACAGAAAACTGTCTTTGAGATGCTTTCTCTTAAACGCGCGGGTGTTGTACCAAATCAGCTATGTCCAACCCGTGGGCCGCATGTGGCCCAGTCGAAGGTTTTGTGCGGCCCGGTTTAGGTTTTCTCTGCAGTAAAAGTATATATACAGGCAACTTTTCCTTATTTGGATAATCTCGAAGTTGACAAATTTGATGCAGGTGGTCTTCAGTGCCATTTTATCACGTCTGTTGCCACTGCAGTTAGGATTCGAACGCTTTCACTAGGCTACATTAGCTTAAGCTAAAGTTAGTTTGCCAAGATGAAAGTAAGCCAATCAATGTGCGGTCCTCATTAATATGTCATTCAATGTGCGGCCCTGGTTAAAATAGTGACATAATTTTTGACTCAGTAAGCCATTTGGGTTGGACATAGCAGTACTAAATGGTTAAGTCCGTTTTAACCTAAAGTAAACTATATAGCCATTCTTTACAGTGTTTACACAATGGGTGCTCACATTCCGTTAATTGTCAATGCTGGTATTTATGGTTTTCTCTGGGGTATCTTTTTGGATTTGCAATTGCGAAGTTCGTCTGCAACTTAAAGATGTTCTTGGCGCTGTAATGTTAAAAAACGTGCGAAAGCAAAACGAATCCACGTTTCACCATGCGCAAGGTTATGGTTGTCCAAAATGCACTGTATCTTTGATTTTGATTCATGATAGGTAAGTACGAAATCCATTGTTCAATTGTACCTCAAACCTTGGGGCGGAGCCAAACCAAGTCCTTTGTCTTGATTGTTCCAAAGCTTGACTGCCGGATCGTACGAAGCGTTATGAACTTTCAGGCCTAAAACCAGAGTGTTTTTCCCACTCGCTGCTGATCCGTGATGCAACGCAATTACAATTACTTCTATGTCGGTCCATTTCGGCCAATGTACAATCGCGAAAGGGTGTTGAAGCCCCTTCAAAGCAGATAGCTTATTTCACACATTGACGGAAGAAGCAAAAAATTTTACTACAATTTAGGGTCTTTTTAATATAGTTTTTTGAGACGCAGTTGACCGCCAAGAAGTAGGGCTGCCGTTCACCTTCCTCTTCAGCTAAAATACTTTCAAGGCAAATGTTGCTGTATCAACACCGTAAATACTTGGCTTATCATTAGCAAACAACTACTGTTTCCGCTTATCGCAAGAAATTTTTGCACCCTATGTTCTGAATCTGCAAAACAAGGCGTTGCCTTGTAATTTTCCACCAATGTTTTCCTTCGTTGTCCGTTTTCTTAGAGCATGTTTCGCTTAGTTGACAACTTTATTTTGCCATACCCCCGAAACTGCAAGTTTATTCTGCAGCTATAGCAAAACAGGGTTGCAGGTAACCTGAGGCCGACGCAAATCAAATACAGATTACTTGTGGGCTAGAAAGCCGCTTTGGCAATTAGCTGTGGTCTTTTCCAGATTAAACGTTTAGCAGATAGTTGAAGGTGCGCTGCCAGCGCATGCATTGTACGCTTTTTTGACTAAAATGTCGTATACCTTTCCAAATTCTTTCTACTAAACAAATATTAGATAATAGTGTATTGCGCAAATAAGGTCCTAATACGTACGTCCACATAACTGTGAACACTATACCTTCCCAAGATTTTAAGCGTACATCACTGGAGTATGTTTTCCGAAACCACGATCAAAATGATACTCAGTCAGTTGCTGTCAGCGCCAGGTGTTTGTACTGTGCTATAAAACTGTGCAAAATTCATCTCAAAGTTTTGTGTCGACCACAGGAAATCGAGCTGTGCTGAGCAGGGCGGACTCACGTGCAAGCCACGCCAGCAGAGCATCGACCATGTCACGGCCTGGAACGCAGACACGAATTGAAGTAGACGAGGTTTGTTGTATTGCTTTTTAAACAAGATATGGCTGAGAAATACATCAGATACAAGGCCTTTCTACTTGAGTCGGTGACGATCTGTCAATCAGTTCAAAGACAAAAAAGTTCAATTGCCTGACAGCTGGACTACATTCAGCTTCGCGATAGGTCAACAGCTTGGCCTGGTTTGTGATTGACAGACGTATCGGTGGTGATGAAAATCATTTTAGCATTTGGCGGCGTTCCAAAGAAGTGCCCAACACAATTTCATTGCAAAATGACCAACGCAACTGCATTCAATTCATTGTTGTTGTGTTTTTGCGTAGTTGTATCCATCCACATCAAACTGGCTCAATCCCATGTGACCTTTCCGGACAATTGTGAAGTCTGTCGTTGTCTTGTCTCGTCGCTGATTTCTTCTGTCACTGAATTGCAAAGTCACCGTGCTCTTTTTTAGACCAGTTTGAGAATCACGATTTTCTCTGTGAAGTTAGCATCGCTCAAAAACGTGGAGGCAAAAATTGCGTGGTCACTTCTTTTTGTGATGTTCCCAGCTGTGCTATTAAAATTTTGATTTTCAGTTGGAGATGTTGCTTCGCGACAAGATTCGCACTGGTGGGTACTTCACTGTTCGGCAAGCTTTCAAAAACAACGATCCGGAAGGCAAAGGCAACGTCACAAGGGAAGCTCTCATGCATATCATATCCTCGTTTCTGGGAAGAATGATTTCTTCAAGGCAATTTCATCTTCTGCTGAAAAGGTTAGCCATTTGCGCACATACTGCACACCTCTCGCTGCTAAACTGCGAACCACGCAGTATGAGTGTGTTTTACATATTGCTTACAGGTTTAAAGCATGCAAGTTGTCTGTTTAGTTTGTTGAGTGGATTGCAGAAGAAGGATGACTTTTCAAAGTTTATCTGCTATCTCAAAATACTTTGCGTGACATTATTCCCTTTCGTAAGGGCATACTCCGTTATAGTGTAATGTGAATACCTTCCATGCAATGCTCCATTTCTGGTAGGGCTGCGCATGCGAAACTGAGATGAATGCAAACCTGCGAAATTAGCCCATGAAGCAGATCTTGTTTAAAGCAGTTTGAAGCAATACGTATGCATTTTAAGGTAGCTTCTATTCGCGACATTCCTGTTATGCCTCATCTCTGCAGACTTCACCTCGATAGCCAGAGCATCATCAAGTTCGAGGAATTCTACGCACAGTTTCGTGAAAGCGTTTCGTCCGAATATCCGCGGTGGCTCGACCCCGTGGCAAGACTACAAACGGACAGAGCAAACATGTCTGCCAGTCAGGTAATATGATCTGCCGGCTTCCAAGCGTGATAATTACAAGGTCTCTGGTGTTTGCTCTTACCGTGCGTTGGCATTGTTAAAACATGTGAACAGCATCGGTGGCGATTTAAGCTGCTGCTAAGGTGGCGCATAGACGGAAGGGGTTGTTTTCGTCGATTGTATATCCTGATGATTAAATACTATATGACAGTAGTCTACGGCTTCTGAAACGTAGAAGTGTGTTTCTACCAACAATGACCCCATTTTGTTACGTTTAATCGGGTCAGGAGATGCGAAATACCTGATTTGTCTTTGAGGTCGGCTTTAGTCTTTTATCGTAAACAGATTCAAATAGTCAGACTGACATTGTCGGCCCTTGAAGTTATAACCGTACACTGTGCTATTGCCGAGAAACGACATTTGTAAGATAAAGAAAGGAAAGTAATTATTTCCGAAAAGCTACAGAACTATATAGAACTACATTTCCCCCAATACACAGAACTAATTCCAACAAGCGTTTCACGTTCAATCTCTGTAAATTTTAGGCAGTATCAAGGCACTGATTATATATTAAGTGAACCAGAAGTGATACGTTTTCGATCGATTCATGTAATTTAGAAAATGTAATGGTGGTCACTGCATATATAAACTAAAATTGGAAATATTAATGCATATTTATGCGCAGTCAGACCTCGCAAGGTCGCTTGGTGGAGCGATCGCACACTGATTTTATTGCAAAAATCTCATGTGATAAGTAAACGAGGATTGGATCCTTTCTTTTAATGAAAAGAATCACGCCCGATAAGGGACTTGAACCCTTGACCGTTGGATTAAAAGTCCAACGCTCTACCGACTGAGCTAACCGGGCTGCTGTGTAAAATATCCGCAAGCTACATGACTTGCGGTACAGCTATGTCCAAGATTCTTGAAAAATGCTGTAACTATTTTTTATTCAAAAACAGCCCAAAATTCAGTTCTTCAGTGAAGCAAGCCATTGGTACAGCCTTCGTCCCTGATTGCTAATGAAAATGCAAATATTGTTAAAATTGAAATAAAGGTATAAACACATCAAGCTGTGCTTCTGATGTTATTCACCAAAACTGACTTGGATTACCTTTTCGAACTTACCTGTAGTTCCTATAGTTGACAACGGAAGATGCTGAACGACATAAGACAATGGACAGTTTAACACCAATACCATATTTTCTACATTTTTATATCTTTGTTTATTATTTTACTCGTGTGGTGCCTATGAGGCGTTGGGCGTTGCAGCCTGTTCGCCAAGTCACGCGGCTGTACTTATGTCATGAATGACATGATGTTATGATAAGCAGCACCGCGAGTAAGCTTTGGTTCGACGCCAGAACCGTTCAAAGATCTTTGGTATATGACTCGACCGTGCGTAGATTTCAGCCTGAGAGCCACTCTCTAATGATAGAGCTGACAGACAAGCTGATCCGCTGGTCTTTCGTCCAAAGAAACTCCTTGTCTCATTCAGAAACAGCTCTCCCGAGCGCAAACCTTCTCCGTTAAATTTTAATTTTTCCGTATGTTATAAAACTCAGTTTTTTAATTCCAAACAAGATTGTATTTAGTGCACATTTTTTTGTTGTGACCACAGACTGAAAATGTAATATGAGTCCCGCAAACGCGCCAATAAACTTAAACTTGTCCTAAGCAGCTGGCACCACATTTTCTATTCTGTATCACGCACTTGGCAAAACTAAAGCAACGGATTGGTTTCAGTTGATCATGCTGGAGGCAAAAGTTATTTTATATTGAGGGCTTTTTTCAATAACACAAAATCTCTTCAAAGTTCATTGTGCGTCTAGCTTTACTGGGTGCTGTTAAGCGCTTTTCTAGAAACATCTTTTTGTAATGCGTTAGTTTAATCCAGAGGTGGCCAAACTTTTTGACCCGAGGGCCGAATTCGCGACTGCCTGGCCACTGGAGAGCCGGATACAGCGCAATTTACATAATCTATGCAAAAATAGGGTGTAAAAATGTACTGTACTACATAAATAACAATAAAATCATACCATTTTGTTTACACTTTCAGCCAATGCGGTTGCACTACTGTCCCCAGTCGGAAACGCGTTGCTTGAAACAAACGTGCAAGGTATTTGACTGGCCAGATTAAACTGGTTGACGGACCGGATGCGGCCCCCGTGCCGTAGTTTGGCCATCCCTGCGTTAAGCAGTCTATCTACCCCTGGGGGTAAATTTAATGTTCCAAGGGGGTAAATTTACTGAACCATAAATTGCAGTCAATGTAAATTTTTATAAATCACTAAATTGCAAATTTATAAATAAAGAGTTTGTTAATTTCGTATTTTCAATAAATGAGCACCATTGAGTGTATTGGGGGTAAATCTGGTAATCTTGTTTGATATAAGGGTAAAATTTATAAAAAAGGTTAAGAAACACTTATCTAAGGAATCCTTTCCCAGCAAAGAATCTGTCACTAAGATCTTACTGAGTATACATTTCGCCTACCTGGTAGGCATCATCAGCACTCCAAAGTGAGTGAAGCACAAAATATTATTAAATAAAACCCACAAACAGTAAAGATACAAAATTAAGAGAATTTAATTGAAAAATTGCAAGCGTTACTTTCAATGTTTAGAAAAGAAGAAGATAGATTGATTAACGCAATTTGAGGTGAAGCTCGCTCGAGAGACGGTTCGTTCGGGAAAACGTTTCCTTCCTGACTTGGTCTCTGCTGATATTGGTCACAGGTTCACGCCCAACTCAAAGAAAAGACAAAGCAGAGGTTTCTGGATTTGGCCGATCTTGTGCCACAAATGAACCCTGGCGGATCAGGGAGGATCATGGCTCCCGAATTTCGAAACGTGCTGAACAAGCTCGGATTTTTTATGGAAGATGTTGAATTCGAAAAGCTGTGGAAAAAGTACAGTGCATTTTTTAACTTAATTATAACCCTACACTGTTCACATACGTGATACGACGTGTAAATCCGCGTCTGAGTAACCTTCTGCAAACTGCGGCCCACGTTGTTGAAGTTCGATTTCGGTTTTGCAACATTTTGACGTCATTAATGATCTACGAGCGTGAAGACAAAAATACAGAAATAAGAAATGGTTTGCAGAGGGTTTCTGCAGGAGCACGATTCGTGTTTTTTCCCTAAACAATATCTTTTCTGATGTAAAGCTTAGGTGCGGGAAAATTATATCAAAGTCCCTGTTTATCGCGAATAACAATATGATTCATCACATTGCATGCTAGTTGTTTTCAAACTGTCGCTAGGTTCAGCTGATTTCGAATGGTGTTCCATCAGTTGGCGAGCAGATGCTGGCAACTTCGGTAAATGCCAACTAGTGCCTCCAGCTAGCTTAACTAATATACGTTGTTCGCAACTTTTGCGCTTCATATCAGCTGACGTGGCTTAGCTGTAGATAATGTTTAGAGAAGTATCTTTGTTTAGTTGGCGGTATTTGCATCATTGAAATTCCGAACCAGCTGAGATTACTGTATCTGCGAGACAATTACTGCTCAAGCGAGTGACTGTCTGATTTA
>Ga0210059_1000999_pt1 | contig 40744 bp, 31 predicted proteins | sample Ectturendosymbi2_FD_188042 | JGI IMG/M metagenome (GOLD analysis project Ga0210059, IMG submission 188042) | Ecteinascidia turbinata endosymbiont from Florida, USA - Sample 2 (SPAdes) (version 2) | ecosystem: Host-associated > Tunicates > Ascidians > Unclassified | place: Key West, Florida... | reverse complement strand
GCTGACTCTAGGCTAGCGGCGCTAGCTTCACGAGTAAACTAATTCTTTTGGTCGTTGTAGAGCTGTAGGTTTTCCAGTTACAAATGACAAACGGAGATTCAGTCTTCTGCGACAGCCCTAAAGAGGCACAGTAGTCATTACTTTTCACAAAACCAAGCTTGCTAGGTTGATGAAAGGCAAAAACATTATGCCAGGATTACAAATCATTTCTTTGCACACGTTTCTGCAACGTTTCAGCATGCGTCAGACAACGCAAAGGGATTATCACAATCCTACAGATACCTACTATAACACCCAATTTTGTGCAGTTGAAATACGATTAGGTTGCATTCCAGCAACCGTGGTGTCCTGCAGTATTTTTTGGAAGCAAAGTACCATCAGCAATTAGCCTATATAGGCTACCAAGCCGTTAATTTTGTATGTAAATTACAACAGCATTTTTCTGTGGACAATACTGACATCCAAACAGTGCAGTGAAACAGCAGTCTAGCGTACTACAAACTGTGCAACCAGGCCATGTTACGTAGCCTACAGGATTTCACTACACTCCACAGTCACACAGCGGTTTGTCGTCGTTTTTACTGCAATATGGATTGCAAAACTAAGTTAAAACCAACACACTGTACCATTTCAAAACTGAAGACGTGATGTAAATTCAACCATGCATCATCCAACCAACGCGGTCGTTATAACGACTCCCAAACCCAAGGCGGCTGCTTCGCGAACACATCTTTACCTGGGAGCTCACTTACGAACCAAGCAACTACTGGCGTGCTGTGCTCACTTTCCCGAGAGCTCATTCGATCACTCAAGCAGTTGGTGATTCAGCAGTAATCGTGTCACGTGACCAGAAAAGTGAGCTGATGAGCTCACATAAGCACCTACTCACTTGGCCCACACATCTGTGCGATCGCGGGACATTTCTTTCTCGCCACGACATTCTGCAGCTAACAGTGCAATAATGACCAACACTCTGTCATCTCATGTTCCGTTGCCTACGTCAGGTTTGCATGGCTTACATACACGCACCGTGCAGGTTCGTCAAGCGGCGACTGAGCCCCCACTTCCAAGCCTGTGTTTCGTCACACCCTTCACCTGCAACTAGGATCGATTCACTCCCCAGCAGCGAATGAGTGCGCCCGCTCCTTCAGCTGATCGTAGTCTGTACAACTTGGAAGCAACCGCTGGTGATTAAACTCAACAAGCCTGATGAGGGATGACAACCATTTGCCGACGTGGCTAGAAACGCTGAATTACGTTTTGTACGCGCGGGGGTTTCCATTGAGGAAGCCCGATTTAACTGATTTCGTCATGCCTTATCTGACAAGTTAATGCTTGCTTCTGACGCTGTCCAAACACATTCTCCATGCACCCACATGAAGCACGCATTACACTTAGAGTGCTTCTGGAGGATTAAACGGACAAATTGGTGAGCGCCTTTACTTCGGCTTGGCAACCTCAAGACGTTGGGTTGCTTAGTTGGGAAACTGACCCATGCTCCTGTAATAACTAGGTTGACCCCTCAACGAGTAGGGAGCTCTGTGGAATCGTAAACCACAACGAGTTTCTCCTCAACCATCGAAGACCTCACACACGGTTCTCTACAATATATTTTTGGTGTTCATGCTAGTTACCACGTTTTTAATTTCACTTAGCAGACAACAGCAATAACAATTAATAGCACTCGTTATCAGAGAGGCGAAGTGAATTTTTCTAAGGAAAATTTACTGTGTTGTAAAAGATTGCACACGTTCGAAGACATACATTTGGGTTTGTCCGAATCTCCAAAGCCTCTCGAGTGAACTGCAACAACGTGGTATTTGTCACTGAAGTGATCTAGAATGTGACGGTAGCTGTACCTGCAACAATTATTTGTGATGGAAATAGATTTCGCAGTAAACGAACGCACCTCGCGATTGCATATCGGACTTTTGGAATAACTTACAATCGACTTAACGAGCAGGAGATTAAAACCAGGGGTGTAGTGGGGTGGGAACAGTGGCGTAACTGACGGGGGACGGGGTGCACACCACCCCCCCTGGCAAGCTAAACCTAAAAAATGGGCCCTTCTCAGAGATTTCATGAACTGCAGAATATGAAAGTTCTTCTACAAGTTTTGGAAATCCGTTGGTCTTGACATTTTAAATACTGAAGTACTGCAGTGTTTAGCAAACCAACAGTTATCAAATAAATCGTGAATTCAAAGTTGTTACAGCGGCGTGCATTGTACAATACATCGTTTTGAACGTGCGTACTGTGTGTGATGTAGTGATCGCCCGTGGTTGTGTGACGTTGCAGGCAGGGTTGCCAATTTAGCGAATTTGCCGCTAGATCTAGCGGATTTTTATCCTGTCTAGCTGCAAAATAATTGGTCTGGCAGCCTAAATCCGCTAGATTCTAGCGGATCGTTGGTCTAGCGGCCTATACAATTGTTCTTATTCATGTGGTTTCTAGCGGAATTTTGCAAATTTTCTAGCTGAAAGGTCTGTTTAGACTTTGGCAACCCTGGTTGCAGGGTATTTGCGGCCATTATACTTCTACTTGCTTTCGACTGTGTAATGCAGTGAATATGTTTATGTCCGAAAGTTGTCGTGTACTTTTCCTTGAGATTAGACAGTGACCTTGAGAATAGAATACAGAGAAAGTTGTGTAGTGACGCTGCAACTTCCTTTTTTGTTTCGCAAAGCCAATTTGACAAAGCTGTCTGCAATTCCCCGCTGGAAGCTGAACCAGCGGTGTTGATTTTAAAATCTCGACTGAAGGTGTTAACTTCATTTCTGGCCATCCCAATGGGTTCCGCGGCTTTCGTCTGCGCAGCGCACTCACATCCTTGAAGTGAAGTATGCGATCAAGTGATACAAATCTACAGATTAAAACAGGTGTAAGCAGGTTTTTTTAGGCGTTTTATGAGTTCAAAACGGACCCATACATTTCTTGTGCGGACCCATAAAATTGGTACTTCCACATTAAATCTGGACAACCACGAAAAGTTTTTGCTGTGTTCAATTGTTGCTTCATTAACGTCCAAAACGGATTCGCCTCACACCAAATAAGTGCAGAGCAGACAGTAACCTCGCCTATTCATCATAATCATCTCTGAAATCCCATGCAACGCAACAATTAATAATTTGAAAGCTTTTACAAGATAAACAATTACGATAGGCAGGTTCTTTTTTATGGAAAATGTTAGGTACCCAGTATGGACCTGTACGGACCCGATTTCTCTGATTCTAAGGACCCGATTTTCTCTGATTCCAGGGACCCGCTGATAATTTTCTCTGATTCTAGGGACCTGATTATTTATCAATTCTATGAACCCGAATCGGGTCCCTAAAACACCTTAAAAAAACTTGACGTTACGTAATAATCAACGCTTTGAATGCCACTGAGTCTGGCGCTTGTTGCGAGCCAAGTCTTTTCCACTGTGTCAAACGTTTTCATCAAGTGAAGCGTTTTCCAGATTTTATACATTTACTTTCTTGTGTGGTTATTTTCAGAAGATAATGTCACAGAAAAAACGTAAAGCTAGCCATCCAAGCATAAAACAGTATTTTTGTAGTAAGCCCAAAAAAGAAATTTCTTACTGTTAGCCAACCAGAAGTGCAAACGCCAGCAGCAGTGACTTCAGCAAAGGTTCTTTCGATTATGTTGTGCAGGAAGCACAGCATTCAACTGTTAGAATCTCAAAAGGATCGTTATGTGTTTATAATGCAACATCTGCTTTGTACTACTCTATAAATAACCATTTTTATGTTATTCGAGTGCCCTTTGTTGCAACCTCTCGGTTACCTTGTCGTTGAATGTGCGATTCACCACGAACGCGGTGTGCGCGAATACTTACACCCACGTATATGTGGCGCGAACAAGCGAAGACTTAAGCCCGTTTATGTATAACGTATGTGAGTTTTTGGGAAATAATTACTGCATACCCAAACGGTGACCAATAGGCTCCCTTCAGCAAAGTTTGCCCCCCCTGGCTCAAATCTCTAGTTACGCCACTGCGTGGGAACACGTGAGAACGGCGTTCCCACACCTCTTTTTTTTAGCACTATACCTCTGATCAAAACTGATTAATACCAAGTTCGCTCGAATGCCTACAAAACGCAGCAGGCGCAAGTCATGCATTTTTGAAAAGCGTTCGGCCATAAAACCCGATTTTCAAGGTCGCGATGACTTGAGGCAAATTCTTTAAGCTACGCCTGAAGCAAAATCGTTTTTTTCTCAGCTCAGATTTTTATATGCATGGGCATGTTACAGTGCAGCAGACGCTAGTTGTGTCAGCTCAAACACAAGCATAGATTTTTCAATTAAAAAAAGTGTTAATTCAAAAGAAAAGAATCCATTTTCAATTTTAAAATGTTGCAAACTTAAGTTCTTATTTTCGACGACGACCATAATTTTTACGGACTTCTACCTGTCCAACCTCCATCGTTTTCATTGCAGTTTTTCTTACAGGTTTCGGCAAGATTCTAAAGAGTGGTAAACCCTCTTTTGACTGAAGGTTGAATTAGTTTTAATGAGTGGGCAAAGAGCGCATTTGTCAAGAAGTAACATGAACAAAGAAGCAATCCAGCTTTTTACATACAACGGTAGAAAAACGCAGCTGAGCCAGGTTTGCAAAAGAGCAGGTATCACGTTACATGAATGTGACAACAGTGTTTCAAGGCGTTTAGAAGGACCGACCTCTCAAAATTTTCCAATAGTCTCTCAAAATACAGTAGATTCTCTCTGCATAACCACCACCAAAATACACTAAAACCTCGCTTCATGACCATCTCGCCCGTTATTCAGATGAAGTGATTGCGGTCTCTCAAAATGTCTCAACGGTTACCAAGGTCAAACCTTAAAAAAACATGCGTGGCAACATTGCTGATGATTAAAGTTAAATTTTACGCCTTCATTATAGTCTATTATTACGAAAGATACATTAAAACACGTTACTTTATTCTTAACCCAACGTACTTTAAACCTCATGACTGCCATTCACGATTCCAAAAACTAGTTCGAATATACAAGGTACGCACGTAGGCTTGAAACACATAAGGCTAAGAGCACACCCCACAACAACGCCATATAAATGCAATCTTCAAATACGCACCAGCATTCGGGAAAGCCGTGAAGACACAGCATCAAAGGATTACTTCTTGAACCAGAATGAACATACTGAAACTTCAGTCCAGATCGAGTTCGCGCGAAGTCGTGACGAAACTTGGGGTTTTTGGCAACTGAAGAGAAACATTCAGTTATATTAATAGGGTGAGAACAAAATAAGTGTTGCTCGACCTTTGATTACTTCTCCTATATTCAGCAATGTGCAGGATCCGATGATATACGTAACAGACAAAAAAGTAAAAACTACCTGTAGGTAATTCTGAATGATCTTTGCTTTCAAAGCAACTCCAAAAACCTTTTGGACCCTTCATCAGAATATCAACAAGCATGCCAAAAACCATAAAAGGAGACCAAAACAAACCTACAACATAATACAGCAACCCTTCGACAAGTCTAAGAAAACCTGCCATCGTTGGTTCGCCTGCGCACAGAAAACCGTCTGGAAACTTTCGCTGCACCGAACAAACACACGCGGGCCGCAACCACAAGACGCGTTCATTTACGAAAACTTCCTTCGGCTCCCCGAAAACAGTTTATGGTTGAAATTGATGAGGGCAGTTCAAGTTCTACGATCCCATGTAAGCACAACAACATTCGCAAAAAGTTACGAAAGTTGAGTGTGAAGATGAAGACAATGCCTTCCCACATTGAAATAAAAAAAAGCACTAGAACCGCCCGAATACATTTGATAAGATCATAAGATCCAACTCTTTGTAGGTTAGAATACCTGCTACATTCGCCACTCTACGTTTTTTGATTTACAAATGTTATCATATAAAAAAACGATGCAAACAGTATTTTTGCTCAAGGAAAAATTAAAAAGATGCCCACAACGCCATATTGACACTGATGTTGCAGCAAGGTAATCGAAGAAACGACGGAAGATTCTGAGAAATTGAAACACTGCTGCTAGAGTATTACATGAAACTCTATGAAAGCATGAAAGACCAGGTCGGACAAGACGGAGGTCTCAAATACTTGGCCTGTAATCTGAAGCGTTAAGCAATTTTAATCAGCTTTAGAATAACCTGAGATTGGGGGATCCTAAAGCACAAGCGGCCGGACTGGTAAGGTTTATTTCAGGTATTCATTGCATCTCTTTAAGTGATGCCATGTGGTGGAATAACACGAATAACTCGCAAATAATACCTTGGAACCACGTTGACGCAAAAAACTACTTTAAAGAAGGGTCGTCAACAGTAGGACGCCGGGTCTCCGTATGCAATTAGTGCCACCCTGCAAAGGGTGAAGGCCTACAGTATGTTGGTCTTTCGCTGATAGTTCCACGCCATTCTCTAAACCAGGGGTTCCTAACTTTTATCTGACTATATGCCCCTTCAGCATTTCGACAGATGAGCATGTACTCAAAATTTTCTTATGACAAAAAGGCTGAGTAAAATAACAAAAATCCCCTGAATTTTTATAGAACTGTTATATTTTAGAATATTTGGAAATAAGTAATATAAAAATATATTTACCCTTATATTGTTACCTAAATGTATTCCTTCAGATAGGCAAATGTAACCCTAGGGGTGCATGTACCCCAGGCTGTAAGCTCCTGCTCTAAACCATTCTCTCCTAAGCGCGTCTGCTTTGATCAGGCAAGAAGAATGCTTTATTATTCGGGGAAATCCGTTGCCGTGTTGACATTTTTGTTCATCATTGCGAGGTAAGTGGAAACAAATGGTCTTGAGTGGTACGGGGCCCAAGAAGATTAAACTTACAAGTTGTGCATGAGGCGTTACGTTTGCAGAATTCAAACTTTGTCGCATTCCAAAAACCGAATCTAGTCACGTGTCCAATAAAATCTTCAAATTTGCTGATCAATGTCGAGAACAGTGCGACACCAAGAGGGGTCGTGAACCATTTTTGGAGGGGCCGCGAGTACATATTTTATGTGCACAGCTGTATTAAATTTCCTTTTTTCGAGCTTTATGTGGGAGTCGTTGGGACTCAAAACTAAAAGTGCCTGACATTTTAGGTTGCCAAGTCGAAGCAAGGCGTTAGTTCTCACCCAATTTAAAGTTCGTTTTCACGGATTTCCTGGTGCACAAACCTTCATTTACAAGATGCTTCTGATTAGCAGCAGAAAATGCTTCGACGATGGTGGGACGGCAAAAACAGCCAACGTGGTCCGTGCGCTAGCAATATACGATCATTGACCCGCATTGGTCTCCCCTCTGTCCTTGAGCCCGTTGGCCTGACGAAAGATAGAAGGCCCGATGGTTTGACCCTGAACCCCTGGTACAGAGGCAGGAGCCTTGTATGGGACGCCACAGTTGTGGACACCTTTGCAGAAAGTCACTACATAGTCAGTGCCGCTATACCAGGCAGTGTAGCAACGGACGCTGAGACCGACAAATGCCGGAAATACAATGACCTTCTTGACAATTATTACTTTCAACCAATTGCAATCGAAACCACTGGTGTGTATGGCAAGTCCACTGCCCCCTTCTTGAGCTGTCTCGCAAAGAAACTTGTTGACATTTCAGGCGTCCCCAGGGAGGGACAGTGGCTCCACCAGCGCCTGTCTCTGGCCGTGGTCAGAGGGAACACCGCTAGCATATTGGCCTGCGTGCACGTTTGATATGATTTTAGCCACCCTCAGTGCATTAACCAGTGTTCCTGCCCGTCACTTGCCTCTCTTCAATGAATAGAAATCGCCTTCCGAATGTCTGTGTTTTCTGTGAGCTTTACTGTCTTCAGTATGTTTTTTTATGCTTTCTGTAAACCCCCTGTGCAGTGTTGTTTTGCTCCCCTCTTCAGCCATCCTGACTAACCTCACTTTGTTTAATTTTCATGTACCTAACGCTACTGTGTCGCTGTTTACTGTTAAACCTTTTTGTAATCTGTCTTTGCCTCTGTCTGTCCAACCCCATTTGGGGTGCTATGTGCCTGGTGGAACACACACTCAATGACGGTACTCCATCATGGTCTGTATAATTTTACTGATTTTTTTCTTTCTTGATATTTTTGTGTATGTTTTTTACTATGAATAGGCAGGCCACATGTGGCCCGCAGGCTGCTAATTGCCCACCACTGCCCTAGATGAATTCTTGAAAGCAAAAAGCAAATAGTTTCTCCCGAACAAGTTGCAAGTCTTTTTACACAGACCGGCTTAAAAATACGATTCCGCCGAACTAATTAAAACAAAGTAGGTCAAAACAACCATACAGTAGCAAACAGCATTCTCACAGGAAGCCTGTAGGCATGCATCGTCATACGCTTGCTGCCTACGTCCAAAAATTTTGAAGCCACTGTTTACCTAGTAGCCGTCCAATGCGTTTTTAAAATGTTGGCTTCACGCTCAATTGTCCCAACAAACCAAGCGAATCCACGATACGCCGAAGTGCTGTGAAAAACTCGATAGCAATTCAAAAGTAGATCTGATTAGAAAAACGTAATTTCAATTTGCAAAATGTTTGTTTTAAGACAAACAATTGTTTCAATCCTTCCAGCCTGGCAGTTTATTGAAGCCTCCGTGAACACTGCTACGGCAAAGAGTTATTTAATGATTTGGTGGAATTCGGAAACAGCCGTCGTAGTGCCACGCTTGAGATTGTGTTTCACGCTTTACATCACTGGACAAGCAACAGACAGTTGTAGACAGGTTGTTTAAGGTTTGACTTTGGTGACCGTTAAGACATTTTGAGAGACCGCAACTATTTAAATCTGAATATCGACATGGTCATAAAGCGAGGTTTTGGTGTATTTTGGTGGTGGTTATGCAAAGAGGTTCTGCTGTACTTTAAAAAACCGTTGGAAAAAATTTGAGGGGCCGCTTAGTTCCCGAAAAACACTGGTTGCCACGCAATGTTATAAAAACAAGCAAAGGATTACAGAACTGCAACGTATGGAGTCAATTATTTTTGCAGTTTTACCCGGAGTCGAAGTTTCAAAATAATTATATGGCTCCAACTCAGGCAGTGCATCTCAAGCACTCAATTTAAAAACGATTATACAGCGAAGGTCACGAAGTCGAATCAATCAACAATTTTTTTAAATAGAAAATCGATTTCACGTAACACTACACATCCTCAGTCCTGAAATCTTACTCAAATAGAATTCTATTTGATTAGCTGTTCTGCATGTCAAAAGTAACACAACATGCAGATTGTTCGATTGTGCTGCATCTGTCACAGGTATTTCACATCAAGCGCTACTTGATGTTAAGAAACTTTGTTTCAAGTATTGAAATCACAGGTAAATTAATTGCAATACAAACATCGTGTATCTTTTCAGTTTGTTCAAACACAACACCAGTGTTACTATGACACTGGTAACATACTAACGTTTCTGCTACATTACTATGCTGTATTGTGATGTTATTTCAGACATTTCATGTGTTCATTGAAAACTAAAATAAAAACTGCACATTTTAATTCACAACACCTACATTTAGGAATTCGTCAACGTACTTCTGACAGCAGTTTATAATTGCAGTTTTGCAACTTCGAAATTTGGAAAGATGCTATCGATTTCAGCAAACTTTGCTGAAAAAACCTGCTGCACAAGGTACCAATTTAAAAAAATTAACGCATGTTGAGCCACTTGGAGGCGCAGTCAAAAAACTTTTGAATTTCCGCTCCGGAATCTGAATCGGATAAAAAAATTTCCGACTCCGACGCCCTGTTTTGAGCGAATCAAAATCTTGTCGCAATTTGAGAAACTTCAGACTTTTTCTCGCAATGCAGCGTAACCCTACATTACTGTATTCGCACATCTGACTGGTAATTTACGACAATTCACGAACATGCCATTATAGTTTCAAGAGCAAAGGAAAGTAACTTCGATACGACTATGATTCTACAGGAATGTTCTCTGGTGATCACAACTAGAATCTGAAAGAAAATGGCTGTCAGTTAAAACTGTCGTCAGATCGTTTTCCACTGCAGCTGCAATATCACATAAGCTTCACTTCTGTTTTCATGAACTACTCACACATGACATATCACCTAACAGAAATGCTTTATTTTTACTAAAAATAGGACTCATTTTCGCAGGGAAAGATAGCCCACAATGGCAGTGGTTCTACTGACATCAATGATAGTTAAAGAAAGTATATTTGTCTTGTGCTGTTTAGCAGTAAAGAAAGATACTGCAATTCCAATTTGTTGGTGAAGTCCGCCAAAAAACAATCTTGGTTCTTCTTTCAAAATATCGCTGCTGCTAAGTTTGATCTAACAAAAAGGCAAGGCGAATCTCTCGTAGTCGTTTTGCTCTCTGACCACGGTTTCTTTCAGAACAGACCGTCACACAAATATTGATGCGAGCGAACGTTCCTGTGCGTACTTCCTGCTTCGAGAAAATCCTGTGAGACGCATGAACCCACTGCGTGAACAATGGCATGTCAGCACTGCTTTTACCGTATACAACTTTCACGCTTAGCGCGGCGAAAATTTGCACTCGGTAAGAGACTTTGCACTCGGTAAATATCGGTTGAGTAAATATCGGTTGAGTCCTCCGCCACGACTTTGCACTCGGTAAAATTTGCACTCGGTAAATATCGGTTGAGTCCTCCGCCACGTGGCGGTAAAACAACTGATGCAAAGCCAGGAAAGCTACTAGTGACGGAATCATCTAATCATGAAGGTATGGGGTCTTTAAATACGGCAATAATTTTGCGGAACTGATCCCTTATCAACCTTTTTTCCCTGGGCACATCCCCAGTAAAACTGCTTCACAACTGCTACGCAACATGACCGTGCTGCGGGTTACCCCATTGCGCATGATTGTGTGCAAAGCCACATCGAAGTTTACGCCTTTTTCATTTTCAGTTCATTTGTGAAATCGTTTAACGCACAAAAGGCAAATGTTACACCCACCTCCAAAGTTGCCTTACCCAACGCAATACTTACGCACACTTGAGAGAAAGCACAGAAGCTGACGTTTTCTTCAAAAAATTTCCAAGCAGCGTCCTCGTCCCATTGCTAATGTCTTTGTTTCACTGACGGCCGTGCAGAATGACAAACAAGCATTCCTTTGTAACGCACTTCACGGATGATGGCGATCGGCAGAATTTTGCTGCGAAGAAGATGAAGCTGCCGTTACCACGCAGATGGAATAAATGAAGCTTGACTTGAGCCAGAATCCCACCTTTCGCTATCGGTTACGTACAACATGTGCGCCTCATACGAAGCATTTGCGCATTAGCAAAGCCTGCCTGTTTACCGCAAAGGGAATCTGAGTTTCATTGTGAACCTCACATTTCCTGCATGAAGGTGTAAAGACATATGTTCAACCTCTCCCAAAGTGGTAATGGTAAGTATCTAACCACCGAGACAAAAACTGGCAGATGGAGTTGGCAAAGCAAACATTGGACTTTGGACCGTAGGAAACACTGTGAGCCGGCTTGCTCCTAAGAAAAAAGCTGGCAAGTTCCTGTTACGTTTTGGAAAAGTACGTTGCCACGTAGAGATTTTTGTCCTGCATGGCAGCACTTCTTGAATAACACTAGGCCACTATAATCAAAATCCCTCATTTCAAATTCTAACGCACGGACGAAATTCTCCTTTCCCAGCCTTCAAAACAATGAAGCCAGAAAATATCTCGTCCGCATGCTTATTTTTTCACACAGAAACAAAGTTGCCTATGCAAAAACATAAGTGTTCGCATTCCGCAGATCTATAATTTAGTGTGAAAATACATCTTTCAATCGACACAAGAGACTGCTTGGCGGCATGCCCAAGGTTTCGAAAGTAAAATTCGTTTTACAGAATAAAGACCAAGTATGTCCCTCCAAATTTTTTTGTTAAAAAATAGTTAAAACATTGGAACAGAAGGTCATGGCTAAAATGAAAACTTCTCATCTTGTTCACTTGCGATTGTTAGCGCTGAAATCAAGGTGCACACAATGAAAAAGGGATTTTGTGACACAAATTTTCTTGTATTGCCATAGAGTTACAACATTTCTGATGAAAGTATTGCACAAACGTTGTAAACCAACAAACTAACATAAGCACTTGACAAGGCAGTGCAGAATAAAAAGCTTTGCAAATGCACATTAACACCACAAGGTCTGCTTTATGCTAACCTATCAATGATGGAATAAAATACATATACTGCATGTAAAAACAATCTGATTATACGAAGATGAAGCAGTTGACTGGCTGATTGGTAGTGACCGTGAGTTCCTACTATAGCAGCTGGCAACATTTATGCGGTAAGCATGGTCAGTTACTATTAGTACACTACAGAGGTAAAGTAGCAGTCATCGCCAAGTAGGTAAGCTGCAGGCAGGTTGCCTGGTTTTTGATTTTGGGGAGGGGACTACAAATGAAGGGAGCACATTCTGTAGCAGTATAAGGAGAGCGAAACATTCGCAGTTTTAGCCACTCTTGAGATTTTTAGCGAATGGTAAGGTCATCGCTAGTTTCAATGACAAAATTGCGCTAAAATTCAGCAACCTTCAATAACGTGGAAACTTCATCCTTGCGACGTTCGCTTGACATTGCGATGTTAGTTGTTAGCAAATAAACCTGAGAGGCTTCTCAACCTGTTTTCCAGTGTGTGGCATTTTAAAACTCCACGAAATTGAGTAATAGCACCAACAGCGAAGGGTGTTCGGCATCGGCCAGTTATCACAATTATTTCCTCGCGTTTTACTGATTCTAATGTGTGGCGAAGAAAGCAGTGAGCATGTCGCCAAGCAATGCAATTTTCTTGACTGAAGACAGCTTGAGTGATGTCGTACTTTTTGTAAAGATTCCGCAAGAACTGACTCGACTTGAGCGTGAATCGTTTTTGAAAAACTCGGTTCTTATTCTTGTGTTGTGAGGCTTAAACATCGAAGATCGAAAATGACTACAACTTGGATTTTTCTTTATCAGCACCGCGTCCTTTTACCATGGAGTATGCATTGCACCTAAACTCCAAGGTCGAAAGTTCATTGTCCAAACGGCTGCGAGCGAAATTTATTGAAGCGGTGGTCAAACTAATCTTGCACCAATCCATAACGCAGAAGTCGCAGTCGTTTGCAGCTATTATCCGAAACTCAATCAAACTTACTTTCAACACACTAGCATGGTCTTTTCTACAGGTGATTAATTTAACCAGCTTTCAGGCTGACGCAGTTGCAGACGAGCTTACGTCGTGCAGTCTACAACGACTGTGTTGACAGGGCAAACATACATGCAGCGACAAAAAATTAGCATTTGCTCTGAGATACGGCCTAAGTAAACCTACAGGAAACAGAAAAAAATCGGGAAAAAATGTGTAATGCGAAATTTGACGCGCTGACCTTTTTCACCAGTTGTGTGTTCACAAAAACATGAAAAATTTCGAGAAAATTAGGTGAAGTGTTGAACAGAAATCCCCCATTGCACTTGGGTGCGGTAAGAAAAAAAGCTCGCGAAAGTACTTGAAGGTCGCGAAAGTACTTGAAGGTCGCAAAAGTGGCCGCCACATGCAGTAATGTTGCTCAATGAGAAAATCTATTTGTTGACGTGTACCGGAATCGAGTGAAGTTTCAAAATATATTTGGAAATCTTTGCTTCGATTTATGTTATACTTGAAAAGGAAATACAACTTGATTCTCCTAGTAGAGTTTGATTGTGTTGCCATTAAAACTGTTCATGAAATATTTCAGAAAATTGAAAAACTATAGAAAAATACGTCACGAAAAATTTCTATGGCTTTCAATCACCCTCCATCCTGGCTGGAGACATTTATACATAAACCATAAAATTGTAACTCCAAGACATGAATTTTAGCGCAACTCGCTATATGAATTTTACTATAGGTATATATATTTAACTTAAAAGCGCATAAACCCATTTTCCAGATATGACGCACCAGCGAACCAACGCGACATTACTTTACGTTGCAATACTTCAGACTCAAAATTAGGCTTGAACGAGGTAAAGACGAAATAGAATGTTTGGATTTCGATGCATTGGAAACAGAAACTGAGTGAAGGTGGCGTAGCAGTGGTGCAAATGAAGGAGCAGCTTTAAACTTTCGTTCTATTCAGTGCACTATCTTTCGCTTCGCAGACAAATGCAATACTACGAGCATCAACATTATGTGTACGAAGAGGTTACTGCTAGCGAGCCAAACTTTGCAGCGTGACTTGAAACCTCATAAATGCGGTTACGTGATGGCCAACCACCTGCTCAAAAGATGTATGAGATCAGGATGGCCAGGTCCAGATGGACGAAAAATGCCAAATTGCACATCAAAATACGCCAAACAGTTTTTAAAAATGCAGAAGAAAAAAATGCCAAAGAAGTTGAAAAAAGCTGACTGCCATCAGTTTTGAATTACCTGCATGAGTAATGGCAAAAACACAATGTTGTTATGGAAGCAAGCCTAGAATTATTGCAAATAAATAAATAAAACGTTGTTTGATCTCCAAAAGTATTATCTCCTCATAGAAAATGCTTGTTATAAAAATACAAATGTGCAACACGCCAGTTTTGTTTACTTTGAATCTGGGACACAAGCGTCTGATATGTTACATATGTCACAATTCCACAAAATATCTAATCTATGATAAAATGCCGTCATTGAGAAAAACTGTTAGGCTTTCCAGGTTCAGATAGACCAAATACGCCATGTCGCTAGGCGTAACATGCCAAATAACATCAATAAATGCAATGCAGGCTGAAAACAATCTAAAAATTAAACTCAAAGGAGACACATTTTTGAAAAACGCCAAACAACATTTTTTCTGCCAACACCACTAAAAGGCCATAAACGTGCCCAACTATGACGTACATGACAAACAACATTTTCTCATGCCAAACCACTTTTCAAAAAGGCCGCCAACCTGGCAACCCCGTACGAGTGTACGAGATAGGCAAGCGGACGCGCAACGCAAGCACTATTCCAATGCTTCGGTGCACATTGCAGCTGTGTGCTTCCAATCTGGATGAAACTTTTGATAGCGCAGACTGTCGCGTACATTGCGACAAGCAGTCACCACCGAATGAGGCAACGCTGTCAGCCTCAGTCCCAACAGCTCGATAGCAAACTACCCTTTCTGTACTGACTGCCGCTTTGCGCAGTGCCAGTCTCATGTGCGATATTCTCGGTGGTGTACACTCATCGCGATGTGCGATATGTTACTCGCACAACTTTGAAAACCACGCAGTAGCATACCAATTTTTTGAAAAAGTTGTTCGTTTACTTGTTCGTTAAATCCAGACCTAGGTTTCTGCAGAGCCGTCGCCAGAACGTTTTCAATAGGGGGGCTTGGAGTTCTGCCGGGGGCTTTGCGTTTGTTTGGGGGGGCTTCAGATAATAAAATTAACCAAAACTCCACTTATTTGTAGTGTTTCACGTTTCAATTTGCGGGGGCTTGGAGCTTTGTTTGGGGGGCAGAGCCCACCAAATCCTCCCCGTGGCGACGGGATTGATTCTGTACAGCACATAAGTCAGCAGGCGTTCACGTACCAAAATCGACTAGACCAGAATGATCATTTTTTGCGTCATGATGGCGAGACCAAAAGATGGATATACTCGTATATCTCTGAACTCGCGCACAAGAAATCAGCCTGATAGGTGAACAGGCCCGTAACCAGCTTGGGACACCACGGAGGGCGAAGAGTTTTCTGAAATGGGGACACATTTTTTAAACCACAATCAAGGGCTCTAAAGACTCGGATGATAGTCTAGTTTCCAAAAAAAAACTTGAGCCAAAAAATTGGTTCATTGGATTGGCGCCCAGGGCCGGGTAAAGTTGGCCAAAAAAACGCAAAAACATCCTTACTTGTGACGCCTCCCCAAGAGAACCCCAAACCCAAAACTGAAAATGTTTTTTTTCAGTCGAAACTAGTGGCCGGCGCGGGCGTTAAAGGGTTTCAAGGCCGCTAGTGAGTTCAAGTTATTTTTATTTCGCTTGCATTGATTACGTTCTGTTTTCAAAATCCACACATCGAGCTTAGCCTGCTACTACACGTCTGTTTGGCTGTCTTTCTACTAAATATGCGCATACAGTAGAAAAAGAGCTTTTATTAATGCACGGCCGCAATAACTTACATTTTAAATTACATGTGCACAGCCGCATAATTTTTTTATCGACGGCCGCAGGTTGTGCATAATAGGCGCAGCCAGGTGTGTTTAGATTGTATAAAATTCTTCGTTAGGATAAATTGCAGCATCCCCACGGATCACAGTCACCAGCCGCCACTGAACGTTACAGTGGTTCACAGACCGCTATATTGCTTCACATGCCATTCCCTGCTGGCAGAAAGCATGATACTGCATGCGGAAGTTTCAAGCACGCCCTGCTTTTGCCACACGCATTTTGTTTCTGTGATGAAACTCGCTTGGATAGACATTTTCCAAAGATCGTCCTCAGCCTTGCTTGCAAGAATCCTACCGTTGGCCTTTGGCTTCTGCTTGACTGCTTGGCTTCTGCTTGTTGAATATTTGCTTAGGCCTTAGGGCTACTACTTGGTTAACTTTGTTATTTCACCAAAAACAACTTGCTGAGTCAACTAAAATACGGTTTTCGCAATAGCAATTCTACATGTCTTGCCATTCACAAACTTCTACGAAAAACTTCTCCGAAACCTCGATAAAAAACTTCTATCTTGTGCGGTTTTCTTAGATCTAAGAAAAGCCTTTGATTCAGTGAACCACTCCATACTGCTGACAAAATTTAAGCACTACGGCGTAAGAGGAAACGTGTTGAAACTAACAAAGTCGTACCTTTCCAACAGAAAACAGTACGTAGGGGAAACAGTAAATCATCTATGAAGTCAATTATTGCTGGGGTCCCCCAAGGTTCGATTTTGGGCCTTTTGTTTTTTTCTTATTCATAAATGCATAGATGTAGGCAGTGGCGTAGGAGCACAATCTGGCGCCCCTGGCCCTAGCAGAAAATGCCGCCCCCCAGCACGGGCAGTGATGTTATATTTGTGACGTCACCGTGCTTGGTCAACCATGGTGTGATCTTTTGTTTTTGAAGACCATTTTCAGGGCCCCGACATGGGGAAGTGCCGCCCCGGTGCGAGTCGAAAAGTGCCGCCCTTTGCAACAAATAAATAATGATCATTACCCAATCGAAACAACTTACAGCAAAAACAATACAGCCCACACTCCAATTTTGAGTATAATAAGCAAGATCTCGAAACTCTATCCCCATTCTTAATTGTTTTGTAGAACCATGTTTTTAGAAAGACTTCTTCGCATTTTCTTCGTGCTATCACCAGTTGTTGGTGTTGCCAAAAGGACCTTTATTTTGATACTTCTCTGGTTTGACTAAGCAACTCTCAAGCTATGATCTATTACTATCGGATCAGGCCGAGAAATTTAGAGGATGACATTGTTTCTGCTATTGTGCCTCAATTGCCATGCTGTATCGTCTATTTGCTCATTTCTGCTGTATAGCGAATCGCTTGATATGCTGTAGCTTGTGCGACATGAAAGAGGAGGCGGGGGCAAAGGTGAAACGCGAGGAAAATCTTCAAGGATATAAAAGTTTTAATGATTTCCTAAATATGCTATTTTTCTTGCCCAAATTGCAATACAGCAAATGACGGTGCTCGGCTGGTTCGGCGTTCATATCTGTATAACTTTCTGCGTCGAATTCAATGTGAATAAAGTTTGCATGTCGCAAGCGACTTTTTTCGTAGCGGTTGCTGCATACATCCAATATTGTATTTACAAAATGTTCCCCCTTGTCATTTTTGGCTCCCCTGCTGCGAAATCCTGGCGACGGGCCTGACTGTAGTAAACGTTACTGCGATTAACTGGGTGAAATTTAGCTCATTTGTACGACATAAGACTAAAAACAATTGGTACACAACGCTTTCCAATACTGGGTTTCCGACATTGCAACACAGCGCTCACATTTTCTCAGCAAAACCTGCGTACATTAACGCCCTAAGATTAACAGCCTTTTAGTGACGTATTAAAACATTCTCCACCGGATGAGCTAAAGTACTAGTCAACTGAGCAACTTCCCTTTCCTATCAATAAAGCACTGCACTATAGCTTAACTACTTCAGAGCTTTCTAAATAACTGCAGCAAATAATTTAAAAAGCCCAGCTGCAACTGTAGTGGCTGGACCAGGGTTTCTCAAACGGAACCCTCGGCCCTCTTGGGGGCCACGGAGCGGTTCACTGGGGCCACGAGTAGAGGCCTTCTCTAGGTAGCTTTGCCGTGATATTGCATAACCCAAGTGTCACGGATACATTAAGGATTCGCCGGTTAAAATAAGAAGGGGCCCACGGCTCATAAAAGTTTGAGAACCGCTGGGCTGCACCTGGACCAACAAACGATGCTGCAGCTTGCTAGGGTAGGTGCGTTTCGAATAGATTCCTGAAACAGCGGCCATTGTCACGCAATTATATTGAGAGATAGGTAGCGACAAAGCGGTGGTGAGCATAACACGGCTGTAGCCATGGCGCTAATAATATCGGCTGTGTCGCCCACATTTGCCAAAGAAGATTTTCATGGGGCGTAGGACTTAACTGACGGAATTAAGAAAAATATTAATCAGTCTGAATAATTCCCCACCTCTTTTCAATCATCTCTGCTTACAATAGGCAACTACATTTTGCCGCCCCCTGGAACGTGCTGCCCCTGGCTATAGCCAGAGTAGCCAGTGGGTTGCTACGCCACTGGGTGTAGGAGCAAGCGAATTTTTTGGTGTGCAAAGGGTTTTTGCCCAAATTTTCCCAAACTTGCCTAAAATGATGTGCAAATTTTGCCAACCGTTTTTGGTGTGACCTCCAAAAAATGGTCTTTATTTGTTTTTCTGCAAACATTGGGCGCATTTTTGCTCAGATTTACAGGGATTTTGCCTAGACATTTGTGGATTTTGTTCGAATTTTCATGGATATTGCCCATATTTTCAGAGATTTTGCCCAAATTTTCAACAAATCAAAGCATTTGGGGGTGCGCTTGCACTCCCTGCACCCCCGCCTCCTACACCACTGCATAAATGACTTACCAAATTCAAATCTTGTGAAAAATATACTTTGTGCTGATAATGCAGTTTAAGCGCGTAGTGACAATAATCTGGAAAAATTAGAAAACTCGGTTAATTATGAAATGACAAAGGTAACTGGTTGGCTAACTGCATACAAATTCTCACTAAATATTTCTAAAGCAAAATATATGTTAAACACAAATAAACACGCAAGCACAGATTCTTTTGAAATAAGTGTAAATGGTAATTGCATTGAAAGAGATTTGAATCACAAGTACCTTGGTGTAATTGTAGATGAAAAACTGACATGGAAGCAGAATTGTAAACTGTTATGTTTTACTATATCCAAATGTTTTGGTGTAATGTGAAAAGTCTAACATTATGTTAATAATCAGGCATTACGTATGTTGTATCACAGCTTAATAAACTCACGAGTGCGATATGGAATTATTGCCTGGGGAAGAGCAGCTTCACGTCATCTACAGCCAATATCGGTTGTTTTAAATCGCGCCATGAGATGTTTCAACACATATGAACCTGTGACTCGTGCAGTTAATAGCATTTATAAAACGCACAAAATTCTCCAACTGAAAGATATTTACAATCTTGAAGTGAGCAAGTTCATGTATAAATACAGTAACTCTCACCTACCGGCTACATTTACCAATTATTTTAAACTCATTACAGGTGTTCATCCATACAATACGAGACAAACTAAAACTCGGCAATTTGTTTTGCCAAAAGCCCGTTCAAACTCAGGTGCGAAAATGTTAAAACACAGTGCAATAGAAATATGGTCAAACATTCCTTTAGAAATAAAGTATAAATCGTGTTTGACACTTTTTACATCGGAATATAAACGAAATGTGTTACTCAGGTACTAGAAACATTTTGTATTCTTTTTTGTTTGTGTGCATTAACCAGGTGCATTGTTTAACGCTGCTACCATGCACACAGTCAAATCATGAGGTATCGCGGTTATATCTAACTCCGTTTGGTTGTTGTTGCGCTCATTATAATTGGTTGCATCAAACTCTTGTATAAGGTATTGGGATGCTTGCCCTTCAGACTCCATTCGCAAAGCGCATAACGTGTCTACCGAACAGTACACAAATTTCTGTTCCCATGTATGATTTATCACATCGACTGAGAATTAATTTCCCAAACATATGAATGGATGCCATGTTTTCAACCCGCTTAAATTCCTTGATACCATTGCAGTGCTGCAACTGTTTGATGCATTTCCTCTAGCTATCGCGAATATTTCCAAAAGATGTGTAAACAACAAATGTTTCATGTGACAACGTTAAAACATTTTCTTCTGGTGAATTGACATTGCCTGCAACGCATTTTGCTTCCATAAACCACATAACCGCATTGCGCATATTAAACCTTATACTCAGAGCAACATATACTTTTACTCACTGCTATAAACTGTTCCCTTTCCACTGTAGCTTCGCCCTAGGGAAGGTCTGCAGCCTAAATGACACCTGGTCCTTCGCAGCCTCTCACTCCCCCACGCATTTTGTAAATGGATCCACTTGGAAGTAGGAAATCATCGCAGCACTACTGGTATAATATGGAGACCGTGATTTCGCCAATCATGCGTGTGGTCTTTAAGCCTGTGTTTCATCAAAGTAATTGTGTTAGCGACATCAAGCTTATATGCTTTTCTACTACCGCCACATATCTATGTTCGTGTTCGGTCATGTAACTGTGTGTTCCTTGTTACTGTCATGCATGCTTAAGTCTACTGCGTTGCGTGTGGGAGTGAAGACGTTATACAATAAAATTCTATAAACTACAAAATAAACCCGTTATAAGCTCTCACTCTTATCTAAGTAATATTTCCGACGTTAAGTTTTTGGTCCCAATGCGAGCACTACTGACCCCGTTAAGCGAGCACCTGCCCAATAGGACTTTTGGCGCATGGAAGACCCAGGGGTGAAGTCGTCCCATACTGTGACCTAATAGCTGAATTGACGACATGAGGAAATGAACTAGCAATTACCAGACCAAAGTCATCACATTAATCAGAGCCAGTGGTTTTAAATAGCTTTTTACTGCACAAGTATTTTACTCGCTCGGGCGTCAAAAACTTAAAACGCACTCTAAGACGAAAAGGAAATTTTTGATCGCACGAACACTTTTTCGAGACAAAATGACATGTGAAACCACAAGTTTTAGTTTATTTCAGAGTTCATAACATTATTTTCTTTCGCCTGGCTGAGCTTTCAGAAGCAGAAACACAGTATCAAAAATCTGATGATTGTTTTGCAGAGTTTTCCGAGATGCCGGGGCGAAATTTCATGTGTATGCAATCCTGGTCCTTCTTCGACCAGTTCGCCGTCCATTAATGCCTGCGGGGCCCTCGGCTGTCCTTAGCGAGGTGCCCGCCAAGCATCGATAAAGAGTCACACGACCAGTGCCGGATTAACAATAGCAGCAAATGTAGCAATTGCTACGGGGCCCGCGCTTTTGGGGGCCCCGCGGCCCTTCATGTCAAATATATGCAATGGTTGATATTAGAATTGAGGTGCGTGTAGCAAACTCTCAGAAAGGGGCCCTGTATTTTACACATGCTATACAAAAACTTTATCGCTGAAAGCAAGTTAAATTTTTAATTTTGTATGGGAATTTGCTTCTGCGTTAAGGTCCATTTCACACTGTAAATTGTTTGAAATCGTTTGATTTTAAATTGTGCTTTGTCTACACATTAAACTAGTTGAGGGTTCCCGTTTGACTCATTTTCACATAAATTTTGTTTTATTTTGACAAACATATGACTTGCTTCAGAGCTTATCAAATGTGGCACTAGAGTGATTAGTAAACTTTATTTTGACAACGCGAAGCTTTCAAAAGGGAGGCCCGAGATGACAGCCACTTTTGGCTCCTCTAAATCAGCCCCTGATTATATATATAGACTTTTTCAGTCAAGAAGTCACTATTTTGCTAAATTTGCCATAAGCAATTAAGCGAAAGTTTTAAATTGAATGCTTTTGCCTTAGAGTACTGTGATATGACAATTAAAAGTATTTTACAGTTATTTGCCAACATTATGGCATCGTTCAAGCAATGTGGCGAAATTTCAGCAATTTCCAGACATTACTTGATTGTATTGTTGTGAATGGCATATTCAAAAAATATTATTACATCACATTGACCTGTTCTATAAGTTGCGTTACCTTTTTTGGTGCTTTCAAATTATTTTGCCAATGGAGCCAAACCTGTTTTTTTCCCCCAGATCTGGTTTTCAATGCCTTTCTGTCTTTTTCTGAAGATCTGGGGTTCTCAAGATTTAACTGCGTAGCGGTGATTTAACATAGGGAATGATTTATTACAGTTCTTATTTCTAGCCTCATTTTTCTTTCTCTTGTTTTATAAAGGCACCTTACTCTTCAGCATCACTGATGAGCAAGCAACTGACACCTTGTAAGCAGTAAATATTAGCTACAGGTGTAGTGAGTTCAAGTGGCAGAGATACTAATGAAGCAAGCCCAAAGAAAAAATTAAGTGATACACACAGCAATTTTGAGGTAGTGGTTGAAAGATCCAGATCTCAAAGGTTAGCTGCAGAAGAACATTGGGAATGAATATTTAATTATTGTAAATGCTGCCAGATCACCGTTCGAAATGCAAACAACTCTATGTTACTGCGATATAATAATTCCGACAAACAAAAAAATTCATAAGCAAGGTTACAGTATATGCCAGGCGTGGCCAAACTGCGGCTCTTCAAACCTTTGCAAGCGGCTCTTTGAGCTTTCCGAAAATTTTGCGTTTGTTTTTAGTTTTCATTTCTATTGCTAAGTGTAGAAATATTATGAAATGGTACTGTGGTAGCCAGCGTGCGGTACAGTAATACTTTTGCAAGTCGTTCCAAATAGAATTGTGATTTCACAGAAGCGTAGATTGCAAATAAATTCGTTTCTGTACATTTTTATGTTGCGGCTCTTTGTAACTTGGGTTGGCTCATACATCGAGCAAGTTTGACCACCCCTGGTATATGCAGTATAATCACTAGCACGTTTTGTGATTACAGATGTCCAGGTATGGTAGATAGTAGAAAGACTCACTTAATTGCGTGTCTACCTGGTATTTTCTGTTCAAATCTGGGTTTTTGGGTGAGTCTATATGAGATTTTGTAAAAAATGTCATTAACAGCCCTGGATTTGGCATCTATTCACTAGCCATTGGGTCGTGTACTTATAGCCGTCTTTTACAAATGCGGTAAATGATTTGCGCATTTATTTAAATATCATGGTGACCAACTGCAGTGGAGAAAGGTTATTTTCTAAACCTAAGATGGTAGAATGAACAAAGGAGCACCATTAGACAAAACAAACTGAACAACATGATTTTAAAGAGTACTACAGAGCATGAACTTCTATGTGACATAGACACCACCACCAATATCATAACCAAATTCGCTAAGGAAAAATATAGAAAATGCAATCTTAAGCAGTAGCTTTACTGCTTTTGACAATCGACTTCGAAACGTATGCTGTATGACTACATTGTCTAAATATAGCAATGATCAAATTTGTTGATGAATCTGGAAGCATTAATTACTGTCTCTGTACTGTATTTGTGAGCTATACAGTAATGTATTTCTTCTTGGAAAAAACATACGCATGTACTTTTTGGTAAAAAAGATTTGCAGCCCATAATGTCTACCAGTTGCTATTTAGGACCAGGTCGTTCGCACTTAGGAGATTCAGTATGCTCAATGGTAGTCACATGGATGCCCAAAGAATTTGTGATTTAACAGTTGTTCACTTGTTCAAGTGTATTTTTAACTTGGGGCCCCGCGCTGTTATTATGCTACGGGCCCCGCGCTACCTTAATCCGGCACTGCACACGACATGTCTTTGCTCGTTCTGGATCAAAGACATATCGCGTCCCGACGCTTTTACCTTCAGCATCTCCAGTTAGCGACGATTCTGCATACGCCTAGACTCGACCAATCTAGGAATTAGCGCCCTACTCCGTAATAGTGCTGCAACAAGTGTTACGTGTGAGCGAACAATAGTGCTAAGAATGTGTCTGTAACCCTATGGTTCTGTCTTCAATGCAGTTGCAAAAAGTGTCTGTAACCCTGTGATTCCGCCGGCTTCAATGCCTTGTACTACGTTCTGTTTTGTCTGTTTGCATCAACCTGCGTTCTGCACAGTGTGTGTGTTCGCACTATGGACTTCGTGTCTGCTCACAAACAAATAAATAAAAAAGAAAAATTGGAGTGTGGGTTGTACTGTTTTTGCTGTAAGTTGTTTCGATTGGGTAATGATCACTCTTTATTTGTTGCAAAAACGTCGATAACTTTTTTGGATTTGTTTGGCTTGGGACTGGCGTAGCCTACTGCATTTCTTGTCTGTTGACAAAAGCACGAGAAGAATTTCTTTTTTGCAAAACGATCTGGACTACAGTTGTTGTGGTCAAGTATATCGGTCAATTGTCTCAATGTAGATTAATTGTTGTTGCTGGTATTCTTCCTAAACACACTTGCTATTTGCATTTCCCCTTCGTTAATTTCTTCTTTTTTGTTAGCGTTTCGGTTTCCTGTTATTCATTTTGAAAATTTTTGTTTGGCTGTTAATCGTCTTTGGAGTTGAGTGAAGGTGACTTCGGTCATACCAACTCCTGCCCACTACAAATCTTGTGTTTGTTCGAAAATACTAATTTTGAGTAAATGCTGAACAATCGTTGTTTTTTACGTTCATGTTTATTGATTTGTTTGTTGTCTTATGATCTTTTTTTAGTTTGGAAACAGTTCAACTTAAGGTTTTCTGTTTATAATAGTTGTTACCTGTTCGAGTACTCTGCTGATATCATCATGTTGTAGCTATTGCCAGCAGTAGTTGTGCGTTGGGCCCCGCTGCATGGTGTTCGGGGAGGTTAAGCAGTCGACAATTTACGCTAAATTTGGCGAAAGTTCTTGCAAAATGGTCTTCAAAAACAAAAGATCACACCATGGTTGACTGAGCATGATGACGTCACAAATATAACATCACTGCCCGTGCTGGGGGGCGGTATTTTCTGCTAGGGCCAGGGGCGGCAGATTGTGCTCCTACGCCACTGACGTGGAGTCCAATCATATGTCAATAGGTGTGCGGCGCATATGGAACGGAATTTCAAATCATCCTTATCAGCAGCTGAATGGGAAAATTTCATCGTGATGACAACACAGAATGATGTGAATGTCGCACTCAAATAGTATACAAAATTCAGCTTTACGCATCAAGCATGCACCGAGACGTAATGTAATCAGAACCCTTTAACGCCCGCAGAAGCCACGATTGTGGCTTTTGAAGTTATGGTTGGCCATAACTCGCGACCAGATTGCGCTAGCTGGAGAGTCAGTGAAGACATCGTCGGATTCGACAGACAGCAACGCATCTTTTGAGGTATGTTGCGCGAAATGCTCGTAATTGTGACGTCATTTTAACGTGTTTGTTGGGGAAAACCCGCTTTTCACGTTGCCAAAAAATTCGTGATTTTTATTCAATAAGCTGTGGAGCGGAAACTAAACACGTTGGAAATAAAGTTTCTCTACATAAAAAATGTCAGTTATGACAGTAACTCTGTGAATGTAATTGATAAAAATGTGGCTTCTGCGGGCGTTAAATGGCAAAAACAACCCATACTTATGCAGCGACTCAACGTCCACAAGGTTGCAAGAACAGACGCCGTATCGCACAATATTCCCAAATTGATCCAAACAATCAAAACTAAATAAGGTTTTTGTTGCAGTGGAAGGTTCCACGCAGAGGACTGTCAGGTAGATGAGCAGACTGTCATATTTTACGATCCAGATCCAATCCTGAATTTTTAAAACTCAATCCAAGTCCAACCATACTTCTAAAATTTTTTTAAATGTAAAGTCCAAGTCCAAATGAAGTCCAAAAAATTAACAAAATGCAGCTTTTCAACAGTAAAAATGTCGCAAAATATTTTCCATTAACTCAGTCCAAGTCCGGTCCAGATTCAAAATTTTTTAAGAAATATACTGTCCGGATCCAATCCAAAAATTTCGTTATAGTCCGCATCGGATCCAGTAAATTCCAATGCTCATCCCTGCAGTAGATTGAAAGGAAAAAAGTGTGATCCAGCTGCTTTGTTTTGATTTACAGTAGCTTCAGGATGGAAACCACATGTTCATGCTTAACGAATCCAAATCGACACCAATCCAAATCGCTCATGGCTGTGAATCAGGGTATCCATAACGGAGCTCTAGAGATGCTGTAAATCTTCGAAATTATCTAAGCTAAATCACAATCTCCACAGAAGATGGAACAGTAAATTCCTAATAACTTGGAATGATTACAAAGTCTTAAACTTTACACAAATGGTTGCCAAGGTTTCGCAAATCGAGTTTATGCCAAAGATTTTTAAATTCTGGTCCTTCACCAAAAGTTTGCGAGTCAACTCAACTCTTGTTGTTGTGTGTAACAACCAGAGGCGTAACAAGGGGGGCACGGTTTGGGGGCAACAAACTGAGGTCGAAATGTTACATAACAACTACGAAATGTCAACTGTCAGCGGATGCAAAAATTACGATATGCAAAATGTCTGTTGTGGTTTTAAGTAATGCGTTCCACTAGCGTGCTCTTTGTGTGATTTCGTATCAGCGCTTTCGTAGTTAATGATAACAAACACACTTTGTTCCTGGGCGAGAGAGGCCCTAGATCAGGGGTTCCCAAACTTTCTCTGGCCATGCACCCCTTCAGCATTTCGGTAGATGAGCCTGTACCCCTAAACATGAGCGCCAGAAGGATTTTTTCCAGGCAAGGGTCAAAAGTGGATGTTGCAGGGAGAGTGGTGTAGGAAGCGGTGGTGCAGGGGGTGAAAGTGTACCCCCAAATTTTTTGATTTGTTGAAATCCGGGGAAAATCCCTGAAAATCCGCTGAAAATCCCTGAAAATCAGGGCAAAAATGGCGCGCAACGTTGTTTGACTTCAGAAAATGGTTCCCAACGTTGGCAGAAAAACACATGAATCCTTTTTTCGGAGGTCACATCAAAAAGGGTTCATTATGGGAGAAAATTTTTTGGCAAAAGCAGGGATATCTAGAAACTCCAGATATTCCTGGGCAAAAGTCATACCAAACTTTCGGGCAAGTTTGGCGGACTTCGGGTAAAAGTCGTTCGCACGCCCAAAAATTTGCCTGCTCCTGCACTTATACCCAGGGGTTGGGCAAAAATATTTTTGCAGGGTGGGCCCAGAGTGGAAAAATTTCATTTTCACCACTCGAAACTAAGAAAACTTTTTTTGCAAAAAATTTGATGGGAAAATTTCAAATTTCAAAATCCTGGGGGGCCTTGCCCTCCCATCCGACGCCCATGCTCCTAAAACGTTTTATAACAAAAAGGCTGAGGAAAATAACAAAAATATATTTGCTAATAAGCATATAATGACTTTTGAAAATAATAGTCACTGAGATTTATTTTTTATTTTAATTTTTGAACCAGACACGAAGTTTACAGAGCACAAGCACACACTATCTGCACAACACAGATTAATAATATAATAGACAAATAACGTTTTGTGACAGCGTTGGTGGCAGGACTACAGGATTACAAACACATGTTACAAAAGTTTCAAAAGAAATTGTACCAATTTCAACAGGAATTCTCAATTTTGGAGTGTGATGTAAAAAATGATCCAATCGGACATCTGGAGTGGAAGTCGGACAAAAAAATCCGACTTCCACTCCCAGTGTTGCTAGGAATCCGACTCTACCCAAAACCTTCCGACTCCTTACGACTCCGCAACCCCGCTTTGCAGCCCACGTAAACTTGGCCAAAACACACAAATATCATCAGCAAAGATAAAGTCGTTCAATAAGATTTCAACCATGTAACACCCAGCTTTAATGTTGTTTAGTTCAAGAAATGAATCATCTAAATATACAACAAACAATTATGGACTCAATACTCCCCCTTTTCTAACCTGATTAGTAACATACAACGGTTCAGACAAATGCATATGTATAAATTGTTCGAAATGAATATTGTATAAATATATTTTTCCCATCTATTGCTACTCTCCTTCTATTGTGTACCCCTTCAGATAGGTAAATGTACCCCTAGGGGTACATGTACCCCAGTTTGGGAACCCCTGCCCTAGATACACCACTGGTAACGACCGGTGTCCAGCGAAATTTCTGACTTGCGAAATCGATGACTTCGCGCCATCTGCGCATGCGCAGAATGACATTCCAGATCATGCATTTCGCAAGCGATTGCCACTAGCTGTTCACTGAGATATCAGAAATGCTGAGAACTGATGATTAGGGTTTAGGGTTAGAGTTAGTGCTTAACAGGTCCGTAACTAGGGGGGCGCAGGGGGGCAAAACTCCCTTGGAAATTTTTTCGCCCCCCAGTAAAAATGTGTTGGACATAATTTAAAACTATTGGACATAGCTCCAAGGTTTTGGGCCCCTCTCAGAAACTCTTCGTCTTGAAGCGGAACATTCCCGGTTTGGCTCCGCTTGCCGTTCGAACTTCCGACCGAGGAAGTGATTAAAGCCAATTGCTCGCTATCTGCGCCTTAACCGATTTGACCAAAGAAGCTCTTCCCTCGTCATTTCTGATCGAGGCATTTTAAGTTTCGGCTTTCACATCAGGCACATTCATCTGATGCAGTTCCCTCTGACTTAGCCGAATTCCATGTAGTGGCACTTGTGTGACCACTACAGTCTCCGTTGGTGTCCCAAGATGGTTACGGGCCTAGTGCTTAGGGTTAGAAAAAGAAAAATAATTTACGTCTAAGACAAAGTAAAATTTTTTCAGTGGTTCGTTATTCCCAAACTGTCGCTTATTGTGTACTATCTGACGTCTAATCAAAAGTTTTTATTTTCGCAACAAATATCACAAAATTAATCGCCAAGTTTATTCCTTTACTCTAAAATGCAAAACAACTGACATACAAAAATGAGTTTGAAATTTGCAGAGGTTATAAATTTCGCTTTACACCGGGCACTCACATCTACACTCAGACGCAATATGTTGCGAACCATTCAGAAAGGTTCACTCGATAATTCAGCATCTTTGCAAAAGGTCATTTCGATCAAAAATTGTTTGATAAAATTCAGTTTTCGTAGGCGATTTATGTGATAATAATCAAATCAACCACTGTAAACATCCCTTTCAACAAGCTCGTGAATATAATTGCCTAGATATATTTAGCACATAGTGTGTTATAGCCTTATAGGCGAGGCTAACTTCCAAGACGGGGAATTGATTAAAACTGCGAGACTACGACTTGTCAACAAAAATGACGGCTTAGCCAAGATTTTCTTAAATTTCTGAAATATAAAGAGCACCAGTAATTCTGGGCTTTGATTTTGTCGACATTAGACGTTTTTTCCACCTTATTTGTTTTTTCTTCTACGAAGATACGACAAAAAGTAAACAGGTTATACCACGGAAGCTTTACCTAACTGACTCGATTGGTAGAGCATTCAACGTAGTGTTCTACTTCTGGGGAATTTCCCCTAGTTTGGAAATTTCAACGTTTTTTAGGGAAAAATCTAGGGATTTGAGGAATCTAGAGATTTTTTAGGTATATTGCATTTTTTGGGTTGAAACTGGGAAAAGTTGTATAGTCACGCGTTTCCATCTGATGTGAAAATCAGGTTGTGATTTATTGTCAGTTACAGGAATAGAAGTAGTGCACAATTACATCAAAGTTATACATCAGGGGTGGGAAAAATTGTTCATTTGAAGAGTCATTTTACGGAAAGCCAAAACACCAGCGAGCAGAAAAATCAGTTTGCATTGTCAATACAAATACGGTAAAAAAGTAAGTTTAACATAAAATGCCCTAAAGTAATTGAAACACAGCAAACGCATTATTTATCAATATTAGGTGTTTGTTTGATTTGCAAGACTCCAAACATTTGGACAATGCGTTGGTAAAGCTATGCGAATTAATTCTGCCAAGTGTTCATTTGTTGGGGTTGCACGATGTTTTGATTTCAGTAACTTCATTCCAGAGAATAAAAAATCACAGCAATATGTTCTGCTAAATGTAGATATGCGTCGTACACTAGTGTTTTAAGTTCTGGTTAGGCCTATTTATTTCTGAAACCTGTCGCCAGAACTCAATCGTAGACTGGCATTAGACTGAAAATTTTTAGAGCCAGTTCTTCTTGCATTTCGTTCAGTTTAATTTTTACAGCAGAAAAGTTTGTGACAAATGTTTGGCGAATTGGACAGCCATCACCGACCGCATTAACGTTGAATAGAATTACAAGGAATGCAAAGCATGGTTTTACTCCTGCAAATCGTCAAATCAGGCTTGGAACTTCTCCACTAGTCTTGTAAGGTATTTTTGCATTCTTCCACTTTGCGGGCTGCAAATGCCTCTTAGTGAAACGCATTTATTCTGATTCTGACATTGGGAAATCACGGAATGTTTTGATGATATGACTCTTTGAAAAAGTTTAATTTTGTTCTGGAAACTTACTACAAGTAATCGCGTATTCCCTGGCCACCTTATGTACTGGGGCAAACATATTGAGGCAACAACCGGCTATCAATTTAAGATATTGCTATTAATCTAGAAGAGCAGCACAAAGCATGTCGGCGATCCGCATCGTGCGGGCAAACTGCGGCTCGCGAGCCGCATGCAGTCAAACTTTGTTGCTATCACTTCACAAACTTTGTGAAGGGTAGAGTAACAGTTACTACGTCACCACCACAGATTTATGTGCTGGTTAGGGGGAAACCAAACAGAAAAATATAACACGAAAAAAACATTCTGCTTTTGCTGGACAAGAGGTCTGCAGCCTGAGAAACGAGTTGCTCAGTTGGGCAACGGGTGTAATTGAGAAAAAGTAAGATGTTGAGCAGGCTGATTTTCAGTTTTTGTGAGGTTGGGCTGAAACGACTGGATAGTTAAATCCAACTTTTTAAGCGAATTTAAACCACAGCACAACATACTTTTAACTGTTTTTTGATGGGGGAAACGGTTACGGTTTTGAAAACCGAGTTAAGGCAAATCAAAAACAGAAAAATTGCACGAGTTCAAGACCTTTATGAATCCACAAACATATGTATATACAGTGTTGGGTTTAGGGTTGGGGGGACCCAGGCAAGACTAAAAAGGGGGCCCTCTGATGACGTCACCATATGCAGCCAACCGTGATAATCACTTTTGATTTGCCTAAGATACGGCCACCCAAGGATATGTTCCTGAGACTATGGCATAACTGAAATAGCAGAAGGAGAAAATGCAAAAGGGTGTTCATGATACACAACTTTGAAAATACTGAAAGTTGGGAAGACACGGTTGGCAACACATAAAAGTTAGGCAATAGCAAGTTGGCATCGCCCCAACTTTATTTTCTCCCCCCATTTCTCTGCATTCACCATCAATAAACTACAAAGTTTACCCCTTTCAAAGTTTCACACTTTCCCCCTTTGAAAAAATGCTTGGTACTTGGTATCCGGAATTTGTTCACATTCATGTCTTTGTGGGAATCCATGAAACTATAAAAAACAACCAAGAAGATTAAAAAAACTAAATTTGTTTTAAATTTCATCCTTTTAACTGCAAAAACACAGCACACAAACGCATCCAATTAGAGACTTGTTTTGGAAAGTTTTGGGGCTGGATAAGTCAAGGCTGCCCTTATCTTGCATTGTCACTAGTTGTTTGAAAAATGTGCAATAGTAGGAAATAATTCATCATGCACTTTTTCGAAAACATTTCTACTGCAGCAAGTAGCCTACACAGTTGAGTAAATCTGTGCTAAGAAAAAAAGCGGTTGAAGTTCTGCTGGCTAAGAACTGGAAAAACAGCTTAAACATCACCTACCAAGCTACCTAGTCTACTAGTCTACCTTAAACCAACCATTTATTAGTCAAGCTTCAAATAACCTGTGACTTCAAGCATAGACTAAATCAAACCACCTAAAATATCTGTAGAAAGAATGAGTATTCATAATACTCAAAAATTGCCATTTCTGCTACGTGATAAGAAGCATGAATGTAACTTTGCTTATTAACAGTCTTTGCAATGCAACAGCAATAATACAAAATTACTTTGTAAACTAAGAAGAAAATGTCCTATCAATTAAAAGATGTAGCGCGATCCCTGCTATAACAATTGCATGTTGTCTTATTTCTGATGGAAATGTTCACGAAGGTACAACATCACAAGAAATGAGAGATTTGTCCAACCTTTTCAACTCAGAGATATAAAAAAGACTACTTTTTGTTCATCTGCGGCATTTTCATGAAATTACCACCAATATAGCAAATACTTCGATCTCTAAAATTCATCGTTTGGTATAAAAAGTTATCATTTGGTATAAATAGACCTATTTGCTCTTACTTGACAGGATCTTTTCAGAACTTTTTGGAAGAAATCTTAACCCACAACTTTTTTCGGTATAGAAGTTGGTTTGAAGCTTTTCTTTATTTGCTCATTGTAGATGGTGGTGGGGTCACTTTGAAAGGACGGTACTTGCACATTACAGTTGCTGTTGGGGACCCCTTTGACAGCATAGTACTTGCATATTACAATTGTTGTTTGGGTCCCCTTTGAAAGCATATTACTTGTACTTTACAGTTGCTGTTGGTGGCCACTCTGAAAGCAAGGTACAGTACTTGCACATTAAAGTTGCTGCTGGGGGCTCCTTTGAAAGCAAGGTACTTGCACATTACAATTGCTGTTGGTGGCCCCTTTGAAAGCAAGGTACTGAAACATTAAAGTTGCCGTTGGGGGCCCCTTTGAAAGCAAGGTACTTAAACATTACAATTGCTGTTGGGGGACCCTTCGAAAGTAAGGTAGTTACATGTCACAATTTCTGTTGGGGCCTCTTTGAAAGCATGGAATTTTACATTATAATTGCTTTTGGGGGCCCCTTCGAAAGCAAGGCGCTTACACATTACAGTTGCTGTTGGGAGCCCCTTTGCAAGCAGATTACTTACACATTACAGTTTCTTTAAGGCCCCTTCAATGAAGTTTAAAAGCAGGGTAGGCCTACTTACACATTTCAGTGGCTGTTGGGACCCCTTTGAAAGCAGATTACCTTCAAATTGCAGTTGCCGACCCCTTTGAAAGCAAATGCCTGCACATTACACTTTCTGTATGGGGCCCCTTTGAAAGCAAAACACTTACACATTATAGTTTCTTGTAGGGGCCCCTTCAATGAAGTTTAAAAGCCGAGTGCTTACACATTTCAGTAACTGTTGGGGGCCCCTTTGAAAGCAAAGTACTTAGTTATGATCTGCTTTGTAGTACATTATGTGAGAGAATAATAAAGTTTTCATCAAAAATAAGGAAAATTTACGCGTGTGACACCTCAAGGGGGGCCCCAAAAAGGGGGAGCCGAGGCAAGTGCCTCGCTCGCCTCCCCTTAAACACACCACTGTGTATATAGCATCTTAAATCTTAAAAGGCAGTGTAAATGTTTGTTTGCCTGAAGAACACACCTGATTTCGTTAAAACTGATACTGTACAATGTAGCTTGGTTTCGCGCTGTTGCCCAGCTCAAAAAGTTTTCAACGCGTACCGGACAACCTTCCGCCGTTAGTGGTTCTCGACTTGTACGCAAACAGCTTCCGTGTCAGATATGAAGATTTGTGTCAGATAAACATACTCCGTCTGTTAGTGCAACTGCCGCAGATTGCAAGTCTCTTAGCAGTGTTGAACTACCCTATGATTCAATGTTACTCACTGCCATGGTACTTAAGTTAAACAGCTGCTGTTTGAATTGCAATGCAAATATAAACCTCCATTGTTGCGCATGCATTTGTTACCCAAATATTGGTGTAAAGGAGAAAGAACAAGAGAAAATTTTGAAATTTTAGTACGCTTGATAAGGCACGTCTTCTCCGTTCATCTTAGACACACAACTCCACAAATTTGTACCAAACCGATTTCTGGTTTAGCAACTGGTGTTACTTAGACAGCTGATGTACCTATCAAATTCTTTGATTATTATATTAGTCTGGAAGTGATTGCACCAAGTTGCGATTCTAGATATGCCACTGTATTTTGTTGTTCTAATTACTTATTAGCTGATCTAATTTTGATTACTTTTAGATCAGCTTATGGAGAAGAAACCGTTACAGCCCTCGTATTAACATCATTGTTGTTGTTTCATTTTTGTGTTTCAGTAACCATATATAGGCTCCATTTGGGCAAATTAAGTTCTTCTGGGACAGATGGTACGCAGCCACAGTCAAAACACCCCAGGTGGTTATACGCGATGAGATAAATTTAAGAACCGCTGCCCCATATCCTGCTTGCGTTTTGTAGCGTCTCTGGGTGGCAGCCTGATATTTAGAAATTAATTTACGGACACAAAAGGGAACAAGCAATTACCATTGTTTGCAGAATCAATCAGTGAACCTCAACCAAATAGCGATCAATGTCGAGTGCAGTTTATTCTGCAACACAACAGAAACGCAACTAAGATACACACTATAGACTAAGCTTTGCTCTTCACAATATACTAAATACGTAACAACAAACGTGAATATCTCGTCAACATTACTTCGCAAACTGCAATGGCTCACTTCTCGTGTAGTACAGATTTACATTCTTTATCCTAGAATCTAGAGATGTTTGCAACTGAGATTAGCAGTATTGATTCGAAAAAGGCTGGCTGGCATTTTTTAGGTATACAACAGGGTTTCATAAGCAAAATCATACCAAAAAAATTATAACTGACGTCTTGTTTGAAAAAATCCAAGTTAGTTAGATGTCTCGCTCTCGACGAAGAAATATTTACGCAGTAAGTCAGCGCAATGCGGGTTGGCGTCTGACCAGGGGCGTAACGAGGTTAGATGGGGCCCGGGGCAAGAAGCAAGTTTAGCGCCCCTATGTTCGAACCTGAGGGCCTTTCGGAAGCAAATGTTCTGTATTGAAGAAAGTAATTGTGACACCGTTGGCACCCCCCCAGTGATTTGGCACCCCCATAGTTACTTGGCGCCCGGGAATTGCTCCCCCCTTCGTTGCGCCCCTGCGTCTGACGCCAGTTATGAGAAAAAGCGACTTTACGGCCTCCTGCACCGTTTTCTTGTATGTCCCAAACATCTGTTGCAAAGATATGGCAAGGCGAAGGGCGTCAGAAGGATTTTGTCCAGGGGAGGCAATGGTGAATGTTTCCTGGGGGCATAAGTGGTGAAATCTCATTTTACGCACTCGGAAGAAAACCTTTTTTGGTATAAATTAAATAGAAAGATGTCAAATTTTTAAATCCAGGGGGAAAGGCCTCCCTTCCGACAACCATGCCAAGGGCGAGGTTTGGCTGCTAGTTACGTAGCAGACACACATCATGCGAAGCAAATCAATTTAAAATAAGCGGTATCATTTGTTTGGAGCAGATCATACACCCCTCAGATATACTTGTGCTGTCTCAGGCATCAAGTCTAACAAAAGGAAATTTCACCTAGATATATCTCCACTGCTGATTCTGATAAGCCAAAAGACTCGTACACTGCTCCACCAACACGTTAGTTGTAGTTTACGCATGCGCTTCTTCAGCGGATATACAGATGGCGTTTTGGTCAGTCAAGGTGACACCAAATTATATCAAAATTGTCGAAGTTATACGATTACTTAATTTTCAGAACATTCATTTTTTCCGATTCACGCTACCAAAGAACGACAGCGTGACCCGGAAAGGTATGACATCTTTTGGCCGCATATTTCACAAACATTGCATTCATTCGCTTGTAAGACAAGCTTCAAAGCCAAGAGTTGATACTGAAAACGGGCACAATTTCAGGGGCAGTTGTCGCTTTCTGGAAGTAATTGCACCAAGTTGCGATTCTAAATATGCCACTGATGCGCCTTCCCGTGGAGTCGACTGTAAATCCACTTCACACTTAAATATTTATACCTTGCCTACCGCCCTCCTTAACCTGTCCGCATCCAAGCACGTAAGACGCGATACACCAATATATTACATAGAACCAGAAAATTAACTGAGAACAGGATTACTTTTCTGAATTTTGCAATGGCTTTTCTAGGACCAATCGAATGCATTACACTATTTTTTGAGTTTATATCGTGAAAATATTTGTGTATGGTTTTTGAGTCTCTTTAACGGTGATAATACTTCGCCAATATTTAAAAAATGCCAAATCAATATTCAAACAATACGTTAAACGCTCTTATACTGTTGGTTTTAACCGGTATGTTGACAACATTAATATGTTAAACAACTTTTTAACCAATGGAGATCTTTGTATGCTGAAGAACTAAGACTGCCACGTGAAACTGAAATCAAATCAATTGTCCAGAACACACTCACAACACAAAAAATATGTGCAATGAACTTGTTAACTCAAAAACAAAACTCACGCAGAAACAGTAAATTTGACAATTTCAAATCAAAATCACCACAGCACACAGTTTTTGGTAAACAAAAAGGAAGGGAAGTTTTATGTGCAAGGCCTCTTGCCAGTGTTTGCAAAAAACAAATGGATGGTTATTTTGATATTGACAACCAAACAAAAAAATATTACTGAATAGCTCTTCAAGCAATGACTATTTTGTTTTCTTTGTATCCACAGCCTTCATAACTCATCCCACTCATCCCTTTTTAAGGATGCTTAATTTTCTAGCAAAGGGGTTGTCAGGATAGGGTATTTCCCGGCAATTATGAGTGCTTCACCGGCGCTTATCACTTTCAGCAATTCTGTCAAAGGCACGCAGGCTTAGAATTGGTCGAAGATATCTCGGTAGGCGAATTAATGACATACACAAAACGCAGTGTTGTATCTTTGCACTACTGGAGATTTGATAGAACGAGGTAAGTGCATATAATTTAGTCCAACACAAGTACTGCATACAAGTTGCTTGTTATGTGGAACCGACATAGCTCTTATTCCAGCGAACCTGATCATAGTCTCTTATTGTATTCTAACATCTAAATAGCAGCCCGAGTGCGATTCTAGCCTCGTTACAGCGTTCATTGGATGAGCCGATTCTCAGTTCGCAACACAAAGCTTATCAGTTATTTCCGAGAATGTAACTTAAATACCGCATTAGAGAGGCTTCTTGCATCCTAACATTGGCACCAGCTTTACTGGTGCATGTTATATGGTCACGACTTAACCATGGCATCTTTTGAGCCAACGTTGTTTGGAAATTTTTTTCAGCTTGAAAGCCTGCCATATACCAACTTCTTTTCCGGATTCAGCTGAAAATCTTAAAACATGTAACATGTCTCAAAAACTCTGTATTTGGAATTAAGGTAGTGGTTGAAGCATGCCAGCCGTATCGGCAGATAGATGCGGTAATATTAAAATCATACTACTTGAGTGCCACAAAACAAACTCCCCAAGTTGAGTACACAAACAGCACACGCTACGCGTCTCGCAGTTGACAAGTTGGAAAATGACGTCAGCTACATCTTGGAAACTCATGAAAGAATTGTAGTTCTGCCCACCGAACGATGGCTCAGAACAAAGCAGTCAATCATCGCGCGCTTTAAGTAAATGCTCTGAACTGCAAAGAATCTATAACGCAGTTGAAAGAATCCGTGGCCTGCTTGATTTGATCAAGTTGGCAATTTTTCATGAGTATTTGCAAAGAATGGTCGAAGACGCAACCCCTGCAATGCATGTGTGTTGAACAACACAACTGCTGCACCAAGCACTGCCGTCAAGATGTTTTGGCCTGTAGAAAGCCCTCCATCAGCTTCTCCACTGCTTCCGGCTGATCCAGCATGACCCAATGGCTCGCATGCTCCACCAAGTGACTGGTGACATCATCACAATATTTCTGAACAGATACAGTTTCACACATGTGTATGGTGGAAAGACATATTTTCTAAATCGCGATTGTGAGCTGTTTTTCATTGCAGATGTTTTACTGCGCCACTTGATTTTATAAGGATGAGTGAAAAATATTAAGCGCTCGCTAGAAATTCCGTAGCGATAATGAGGTTGCTAGTTCTTGAGATTGGAATAAGTTTAAGGCCGAAACACACGAGAACACCACACATTGGAAGAGTAAACGGTAAAAAGAAAGCAAAAAATCGAAATGCTGTAGTAATGAACGATACAATATGCACCGTACCTCCATAAACGGTACCATTCTGTAGTCGAGAGCTTCGTCTTTTTTTCCAAAGATAAACAAGACAGGCTGGTGAATTTTCTTTGTCTTCACGCGAAAACCCATGCCCGTGTATAGAGGGTTCACTGAAATGGAAAGCATCTCACTGTTGCTACATCAACAACCACATGCTCCAAGCCCAATAGACGGTCTGGATTCAACTAAAGAGCAAAAGAATTGCTGCATAGCATGCCGTGGCAGATACAGAAAAGCACAACGTAGCGGATTGCGCTTCAGACACGTTGCGGTATGTCGAATCAGCAAAACATGTTTCCAGCGGTGCTATAAGGTTGAAGCTTGCCAATATAAGCCCTGGCGAAACTAACACTTTGTTCCAGGACACTTGTTCAACACAAAGTGCGGAACCATGTGGCCTTTTCAGGAGGTGGACAGCAACTCACCTATGCAGAATCCATGTAGTGTATAATTCTAAAATCAAAACTCACGCCAAAACTGAATGGATTAGGGAGCTCATTTTAGTTTTAACTTTTCTTTTCATGCACGTTTTTGGCAGCTGCAGGTGTCTAGCCCAACGTCATAAAATATCACTCGAACTTCATTCATTGCTTGCAACTATTGTAGGCAACAGTTGCTGCGTTTATGATCAAAACAAATGCTTCCTTTTCATTGTCCTTTGACACTGACGTAACTAACCGTAGTGCCATAGTGGCAAGTTTTCGTTACCAACTGCCATCTTGTTCGTGTCTTTGGGTCAGATGGAGCTGGCAAACTGTGCCAGCCAAACATTCAGATCAAAGAGTCACTAATCAAACTGGAATGTGGAATACCTTTTTGTCGAAATCATTGTTGGTCGCTAAGCCAACAAAATTTGTTTGGCAAGTGTACAACGGAACAATGATAGTCCCTGATTAATAACAACCTTTGTTCGACTGAGTTTCCAGCAGAAGGCACGAGAATTAAAGCGGTTTTTCACTCCATTTCTAGAAGAGCTACGAGTGATTATAGCTGCACGGAAACGAACCTATTTGCGTGAGAAATATCATTTTCTATTTTTTACCTCTTCGCCCAGAAAAGTTCTTAATCAGAAAATTACCACAAAAGGTGAACATCTGTTGCACAACACAGGTCATCTAGTATAAGAATGGAGCAGTGCTCGGTACTTTTCTATATAAACAAAGGTTTTTAAGAATGTCTGTCATAATACTGTTATTACACTGCTGGGCAAATGTAATGGATCCAGTTTATCGTCGAATTATACGTAAACTACTGAGCAGTACGGATCTCTCAATTTAGAGCAACATCAGCAAATTGAATAATTATCCCGACTTTACGGTACTTTTTGGTTGCGAGCAGATACTGCAACTCCTTACCCTTCATTACCTAACCGTGATGCAAATATCTGGCCAGAGAATACAGGTAATGAAAGATTGTACAGATGATAATAATATCAGTGGGGTCTGGTGGTGACAGGTTTTACCTATATGAATATCTTTGTAGACACACTGACCTCATCATATTACTTAGTTGATACACATCAGCCTGTACATTGGTAGTAGTAGTAGTAGTAGTAGGGAAATACAACGTTCATAGGTCGCTTGGAACAAAGTTAAAATGTCACTCACTTGCGCGATAGTAATTAAGAGGATAAGTGATGTTCTTCCCAGCACAATGTTTATACAGATCGATCTCTTCCATCGACAAAAGCGGCTTCTTGTCCGGATCGCCACAGATTGGTCGACTGAAGACTTCTCCAAAAGCCTTAAAGTCATCCATTTTTATGAAAAGCTCAGGAAGGAAGGGAATTTGGAACATGAAGATGTACCAGCTCTTCAGAAGTTGCGATGGATATTGCTTAGCAAATTGGCTGCAATAAAATGCGCGAAAGGTTATTTTGATTTGTATCTTTCGACAGCACGGACCGAGTGTGGTACTGGGTCAGGTGCGAAGAATCACAGTTGACAAAAAAGCTTTGCTGATCGCTCCGATTTCTAAAAGACTACAACCTACAGTACATATTAGCTCACCTCCATCCAACAATGTGCGGTGCGTTAAAGATTATCAACTTGTCAATTACTTCTGGAAAGTAATGTGGCACTTGCCATCCAATCACTCCGCCCCAATCGTGACCAACGAGTGTGGCCTTTTCATACCCAAGTGCGTCCACTATTTCCTTCACGTCGTTCACCAAGTAGTGCAAGTGATATTTTCCAATCGCTGAAATAAAAAAGCATTTATTCGTTGTGATGAGCCATTGACGGTACCCTGCTGCAACAAAACTGCCGCAACAGCTGGTGGTGTAAAGCAGGGGTGTCGAAAGCACGGCCGGCGGGCACATTTCACGTGGCCCGCGGCTTTGGTTTCAGGTTGTGTTGTGTACGACCGGTCTAAACCTGGATTACGCATCTGCGTCTAAACGACGGCAGTTTCTATCTACCTAAGACAGTTTTTTTTTAAGGAAAATGTTAGGTACCCGGTATGGATCTGTAGGGACCCGATTTTCTCTGATACTAGGGACCCGATGATAATTTTCTCTGATTCTAGGGACCCGAATCGGGTCCCTAAAACGCCTTAAAAAAACCCTGACCTTAAGACATTCCTCATTGTGCTTGAAGCCGTCGAAAACGAGTGTTTTTGCTTCAGATCCTAAGCGAAATAAATGGGGTACTACGCTAACCAGCACGTTACGGTTATAAATTGGCGGAAGGG